>Ga0209172_10003218_pt1 | contig 25697 bp, 20 predicted proteins | sample LarsenN4metaG_FD_184113 | JGI IMG/M metagenome (GOLD analysis project Ga0209172, IMG submission 184113) | Hot spring sediment bacterial and archeal communities from British Columbia, Canada, to study Microbial Dark Matter (Phase II) - Larsen... ... | reverse complement strand
CGGCCAGGTCACCCAGGATACGAACCCCGGCTTCCAGCCGTTCGGTTTCGCCGGGGGCCTCTATGACCAACACACGAAGCTCACCCGCTTCGGCGCCCGGGACTACGACGCCTTCACCGGCCGCTGGACCACGAAGGATCCAATTCGGTTCGGGGGCGGGGATACGAATGTGTATGGCTACACGCTCAATGACCCGATCAACCTGATCGATCCCTCCGGTCGAATACTGCTGAATGTTGGAACCGCGATAGCTGGCGGCATAATTGGTGCCGGGATCGGAGCTCTTAGAGTGAGCATCGAAGGGGGGGACATCGGTGTGGCCATGCTCAAAGGCGCACTAATTGGCGCCGTTGCTGGAGGGACACTAGGAGCTGGTGCCTCTGTCCTTTCGGCAGCCGGGCTTACCGGGTTCCTTGCGTTTGATCTCAGCCTAATTGAGCAGAACCTTCGGCAGTGGAAGTCTGGGTGCACCAAGAGCGCCCGAACGACAATCCTGACCGCCGCTGGCGAAGGGGTTGCCACGACCGTAACGACCGCGGCGGGAGGTGGCCTGGGCAGGCTAGCTGGAGATATTGGCGCTGGAGTGTCGCCCGGCTTTGGTACTTTTGCGCGGCAATACTTCTCTACGGGCCTCGGAGCGATGTCGGCGATGGGTCTTGGTACAGCAGGGGCAACACGATAGGCAACAATGTCGCAGTCTCGAACGGGCGGCCCAAAGACGCAACCATCAATTTTCCGATACCCTCTGGCGACACAGAGGCTCGTTTTTTTCAGCTCTATCCTCAGCCTCGGTACCATCGGCGTTGTGCTCTGGACATCCCCGTCGAGTTCGGTATTCGCCGTGGGAGTTCTACTTTGCCTCGTCGCTGGAACGCTTTATGTGAACTTGGATATTCATCTCAGTGAAGTTCGAGTTGATGAGGAGGGGGTAGCGCAGCGTTCTGTGCTCGGGACGCGCGTTCTCAGGTGGACGGAAGTTGAAGAGTTCCTGAGCTTCTCTCGTTTGCTTATCCTTCGCGGTCCGCACGGAAAGACCCAAGTCCGACTGTTCCGCGGTGACTTCGGCTTTTCACTTGAACCTTTCGGCCAAATGAGGGATCTGATTCTTGCCAGGGTGCAGCCTCTCCTCTGGGAGAAATGGGGCTCCAAGGAGGTACGAAGGCAGTGTTCCTACCCCTACCCACCCATCTCCTCTCTTCAGGCTGTGGGATATTTGGTCGCTATGAGCCTTATTACCATGTTTTTCGTCATTGCCCCCCTGCAGGGAGACGTCTTCGGCTTGGAGCAAGCGGTGTTTTTGGCTGCAAGCCTTCTGGCACTTGGCGTCTTCCTAATTCGCGATTGCCGCAAGATGCGACGGCGAATTGTGCTTCGTGAAGACGGTTTCCAGGAGTCAAATGGAGGCACTAAACTGCTCCGCTGGGAAGAGATCACCGATGTCTTAGTGAAGGAACCAGTTTTCGGTTCCGGATCGCTTGTTGTGTCTGGGAAACAAAGCAAGGTTACTATTCCTATGAGGATGAGGGGCTCGGGCGAATTGTTTTTCTTGGTGAGCACTCTCGGGAAACCAAGAATAACGTATGGCCATGAGTTGTGATGTCTGCTATGAGTAGATCCCGAACTGTGTGCCCGTCTGAGTTGTAGTGGGAAGCTGAAAGTCCCGATCGCGAGGTCCAGCCATTTTCGGTGTCATGGGAAAACCCTCCTGTAAGTGACGCCCGAGAGTGTCCTGCGATGGTTGCCTGGCCCCGTGTCCCTGATCTCCGACCCCCGGGCTCGGCAGTTTAGAGAGCGGGAATCGCCTTGACACCCTTCTTGCCTGCGAGATAGTCTCCTGCTCAGTTGATCGGGGGTTCCCTGCGGGAGCACCGGGGGGCAGGGATGCCGGCTCGAACTCGCGTACGAATTAGCGGTCCTTTGGGGACAGCACCTCCCCGAGGGCCGCTTTCGTCTGCTTCCAGATTTTCGTGAGGATGCCGGGACGGCAACCCACGAAAGCGGTAAGTTGTTTCAGAACCTACGTCCCCTTTCCCGTCCCCTTTCCTTACGGTCCCGTCCCACACCTCCCCAGCCACCGGATCGCCCTCTGTCGCCAGCCGTATGAGGGACGTATGAGGGACGTGTTTGACTAAGTTGACTTACCTCGGAGTTAGATCAACGACTACTATGGTCCCCCCATGCCCGGCGGTCTCCGCCTGGACGCCCTCCGCTCTTCGTTCGGACCCTTCGGTCCCGCTCTTCGCCCGGGATCTTCGATCCCGCCCTTCGTCCGGGATCTTCGACCGGCACCCTCCACTACGTGATCGGGCGGGGGCTGGAGCCGCGCGCCGGCTTCCGAGATGCCCGGGACCGAGGCGCCTTCGGTACTGCGGTCTCCCCCCAGGCCATCCACGCGGCCGCCCGGTGGCTGGCGGGATGAAAGAACTTGATGTAATTCGCTACGTCGACAATTATGGTGCGCTGCTGGCCGCCGTTCGGGTTGAGGTGCCAGCCCGTGAGATCGGCCTTCGGCGGGAAGCGTGGACTGTCTGATGGCCAAGCGCGTGCTGCTCTCCTGGAGTTCGGGCAAGGACAGCGCCTGGCTCCTGCACGTCTTGCGGCAACAGGCGGACGTGGAGGTGGTCGGGCTCCTGACCACGTTCAACGAGGCCGCGGGCCGCGTAGCTATGCACGCCGTCCGCCGGGAGCTGGTCGAAGCCCAAGCCCTGGCGGCGGGCCTCCCCCTCTGGCCGATTGATCTGCCGTGGCCCTGTTCCAACGCGGAGTATGAAGGGCGGATGGCGGCGGTGTTGAGCCGCGCCTGCGAGGCCGGCATCACGGCCGTCGCCTTCGGTGACCTGTTTCTGGAGGACGTGCGGGCCTACCGCATGGCCCAGTTATCCGGGATCGGGATCGAGCCGCTATTCCCCCTGTGGTGTTCGCCCGACCGGACACCCTCGCTCGCCCGGCGCATGCTGGAGGGCGGCCTGTGCGCGGTGCTGACGTGCGTGGATCCGAAGCAGCTCCCGGAGGGGTTCGTCGGACGCCGGTACGACGGGGCGTTGCTGGCCGATCTGCCGTCCGGCGTGGATCCATGCGGCGAGCGCGGGGAGTTCCACACCTTCTGCTTCGCGGGGCCGATGTTCGCCGCCGAGATTGCCGTCCGGGTTGGTGAAACCGTGTCCCGCGATGGTTTCTGCTTCGTCGATCTGGTGGCGACCGGGTCAGCAGCCCGCTCTCAACCTGCTAGCCCCTCACGCGGGTGACGAAGAATCGCACCCGTGCCGCCCCAAAAATAAGGACTTGACGGCAAAAAGGTGTCCGGTACCTTCTCCCTGTGGTCCTGAAGCGCGCCATAGCCGTACCAATCCTGGTGCTCGCCTCGCTGCTTGCTGCGTGCGGGCCTTCGCTACGCGAACGCGAAGCCGCGTGGCAGCGGGCCTTCCAGATGGATCTGGAGGTCACTCACGAGAAGTGGGAAGCGGACCGAGCCCGCCGGTGGTTCAAGAATAACGCCGAAGCGATGCAGGCACTGCAGTCTCGCTATGCGGAGGTGTACGCGCGCTGGTGGCAACACATTGACCCCCTGAGCCAAGCGATCCTGTCCTACTCCGTCGCCTTGGCGAGCCGGGCGGACCGGGGGGAAATCGGGGGGGATGAAGCGAACCGGCTCTATTACAAACTGGAGGCCGACATCGCCGAGGCAAGGCGTACGCTCCCACGGCAGGCGAGCCAAGCGGTGCGCGATGCCGCTATGCTCCAGTGGTGGGAGACCTACTGGAACCGGAACCGTGAGAGCTACCTCGCTACGCCGGGAAATCCCATAGATTGTACGGTCATTCCGGAGGAGGCTCGGGGTAGCCTGATCCGGTGCGAGTGATCTGAGCGAAACTTCCCCTCCTCCACGCAGCCCTCTTTTTCCTTGCATTGCCTGAGGATTCTGGTACCTTCCTGGAAAAATGACGGCGGCCGCCACCAGACCAGGAGTCCGGAGGGCTGCTGCGTATCGTCTGCGAGGCCCTGGGTATGGCCGCCTGTCGTGCGCCCGGGGCCTCGCCTCTTTTGGGGGCTCTCGCTGGAAGCACACAGCGGCGCGGACGGGAAGGGAAGTCGATGCCGGAGACGGGAGGGCGTGGCATCGCACCCTGGCGGGGGAGCGGTCGCATCCTCGTGATCGATGACGACCCCAGCCTCCGGGAGGCCGTCGAGGGGATGCTCCGCTCCCTCGGGTTCAGCGTCCTTACGGCCCCGGACGGCCCCAGCGCCCTGAGGGTCTTTCGCCAGCATGTCTCTGAGATTCGCGCGGTCCTCCTGGACCTGGGGCTCCCGGGGATGACCGGCCAGGAGGTCTTCCGCGAAATCCACCGGCTGCACCCCACCACCCCGGTCGTCCTCATGACCGGACTCGCGGAGGCGAACGCCCGCGCCGGCGTCATGGACCTGCCCGTAGCCGGCTACCTCCAGAAACCATTCTCCTACATCCTGTTCTTTGAGAAGCTCCGGGAAGCGTTGGAAGGGTACGGGCGAGACCCAAGAGGAGGCAGCGCGTGACCGAGTCTCTCCGAGAGCTTGACCGGCGGCGCTTCGTGCGGTTCCCGGTGGCGGTGCCGGTGATCGGGCGGGCGGCCCGGGGTGGCGAGCTGGAGCTCCGGGGAACGGTGCGGAATGTCAGCGGGGGAGGCCTGATGGCCGAGTTCGCCATCCAGGTCCAGCACGGGAGCACCGTGTACCTGACACTGGAGGCCGGCGAGGGGCCACTGCCGGTCGAGGGCCGGGTCCTGTGGGTCGATCACCCGGGGGAGCGGGTCCGCCACGGCGTCGCGTTTCCGGACCCCAAGGGGTATGCCTTTGGCCTCCAACTCTTCCTCTCTGAGTACCGCGGGGCTGCTGTCCGCACGGCTCCGGAGCCCGCGGAGTCTTTCGAGATCTGGCTGCTCCGCCGGGTCCGACTGGCCGTAGAGGCCGGAGAGGTACCCGAGAGCCTCTTCCCGGAACTCCGGGACGAGGTCCAGGCCGCCGAGGAGCAGGGAACGGATGCGGGGCGGGCCGTCGTCGTTCGGCAGGTCGCGGACTTGGCAGGGATAGATCGGAAGCTCGCGGCGGAAGTTCTGGACACGATCGAGGCCCAGCGGACAGTCACCGGGGAGATGCTGAAGTACCGGATCGCGGAGGCGTGGCTGGAGTCACAGCGGGGGAACCTACGAACCTGATCGATAGCCAAACCACCTCGACTGCGAAGGAGAGGTCTATGGCGATCCCAGACAAGTGCTGGACGATCGCGCCCTACTTCAGCTTAGTATCCACCCCCGCCATTGCCCCCGCTTCTACCTGGTCGGGTGCTATTGGCGGGACCGTTGAGGCATTGTGGGCACACGCGCCCGCAACGACCGTGAACAGAACGAGGAAACACACCAAGACGTTCCGCGTACGTGCCCGCACCTTAGCCGCCTCCTCTCATCCATCCTCCTACCGCAGACATGGTGCTCCTTCTGATAGGCGGAAATCAAGTGTCCGGTCCAACGGAAAGGCTACCTACCCTGCATAACTTCCGGTGCGGTCATCAGGTTTCAATCCGCAAACAGAACATAGAGTCGGTGGCCCAGGCGAGCGCAGCGGGTGGCTTGACAGCGGTCGGCAAGTGTGGGAGCGTTTTTGCCAGGTGAGCGATCAGTAGTATCCGTTCAAGGTGCGACGTTCGATGTACAAGGTTCGAGTTGCAACCTCGCACCTCGAACTTCGAATCTTGAACCGTGGCTAGCGCCGTTTGGTGACCGCTGAGAGGTGGCCAGTCTCGGGTATCCCATGGACCTCCAGGAAAAGATCCGCAGCCTGCCGGACGCCCCCGGGGTGTACCTGTTCAAGGACGCCCGGGGCGAGCATCTCTACATCGGGAAAGCCGTCTCGCTCCGCAAGCGGGTCCAGTCCTACTTCACGGACCGCGACTTCGGCTACGACGCCGAGCGCCTCAGCACGATGGTGGGCCAGATCGCCGACGTGGAGTTCCTGCTCACCGCCAACGAGCTGGAGGCCCTGATCCTCGAGAGCAACCTTATCAAGCAGCGGCGGCCCCGGTACAACATTGTCCTTAGGGACGACAAACACTATCCCTTCATCCGCCTCAATCTCAAGGACCCGTTCCCTGCCCTTCAGGTGACCCGCCGGATCAAGAACGACGGCGCCTTGTACTTCGGCCCCTACGTCCCGGCGGGGACCATGTGGAATCTCCTGGCCCTGATCAACCGGACGTTTCCGCTCCGGACGTGCCGCAGCATCTCCGGGCGCACGCTCTGCCTCGAGTATCACCTAGGCCGCTGCCTGGGGCCGTGCGAGGGCCTGGTGACCCAGCAGGAATACGGGGAGATCGTCCAGAAGGTACGGCTCGTCCTGGAGGGGAAGGACCAGGAGGTCATCCGCCATATGGAGGGGCAGATGCGTCAGGCGGCGGACCGGCTGGAGTATGAACGGGCCGCCAAGATCCGGGACCGGATTGCGACCCTTCGCGACGCGACGGAGAACCAGCGGGTCATCTCGGCCCGTGGTGAGGACCAGGATGTCTTCGGTCTGGCCCAGGAGGGGAGCGAGGTCCAGGTGCAGCTCCTGGTGATCCGGGGCGGGCAACTGATCGGGCGGGACAGCTTCGCGTTCGAAGGAGTCGCGCCGGGGGGCGCCCCCGAACTCCTGGACTCGCTCCTGGCCCAGTACTATCTGGGTTCTCGTCACATTCCCAAGACGATCCTGACTTCCCAGCTCCCGTCGGATGCGGACCTCCTGGCGGCTATGCTCTCGGCGCGGGCAAAACGCCAGGTGGAGATCCGGGTGCCGGAGCGAGGACCCAAGGCCCACCTGGTGGAGATGGCGGTGGGAAACGCCCAGGCCCTGCTGGCCCAGAGCCTCACCTCGGCCGCGGGCCGCGAAAAAGCCATGGCGGAACTGGTGGACGTTCTGGCGCTTCCCCGCCCCCCGCGGCGGATCGAGTGCACGGATATTTCCAACATCTCGGGGGTGCTCGCCGTGGGCTCGTTGGTCACCTTCGTGGATGGCCAGCCGCACCGGCAGGACTACAAGCGGTTCCGGATCCAGACCGTGCCGGGGGCCGATGACTACGCCATGCTGCGCGAGGTGCTTCAGCGCCGCTTCGCCAAGAAGGAATGGCCGCTGCCCGATCTCTTGCTGATTGACGGGGGGCGGGGGCAGCTCAACGTGGGGATCCTGGCGGCGAAGGAAGCGGGGCTCTCCGACCTGCCGGTGGCGAGCCTGGCCAAGGAAGAAGAGCTGGTGTTCCGACCGGGGCGGGTGGAGCCGATCCGGCTGCCGGACGGCTCGCGGGGCAAGCACCTGCTCCAGCAGGTGCGGGACGAGACCCACCGGTTTGCCCTGAGGTACCATCGAAGCCTCCGGGGGAAGAGCGGCCTGCGCTCCATCCTGGATGAGATCCCCGGGATCGGCCCCCGGCGGAAGCGGCTGCTCCTCCAGCGGTTCGGAAGCCTCAAGCGACTGCGGGGCGCCTCGGTGGAGGAACTGAAAACGGTGGGAGGGCTTCCTCCGAGGGTTGCCGAGGCCGCCCACCGCCTCCTGAATGCGGCCGCGGATTGAACGCAACCGCAAATTACACCCCCACCCGAACCCTCCCCCCTGTGGAGTATGGGCCGCGACTCCACAGGGGGAGGGGTGGGTGGGAGCTTTGAACTCGACACAGGGGAGGCGAGATGAAGCGTGAGGTCATCCGGAGCGACAAGGCCCCCAAAGCGATCGGCCCCTACGAGCAGGCCCTGAAAGTTGACGGCTGGGTATTCACGTCCGGCCAGATTGCCTTGGATCCCACAACCGGCGCCATGGTAGAGGGGGGCATCGGCGCCCAGACCCGGCAGGTGCTGGAGAATCTTCGGAGCGTCCTGGAGGCGGCCGGGACCTCCATGAGCCGCGTCGTCAAGACCACGGTGTACATGACCAACCTGGGCGATTTCCAGAAAATGAATGAGATCTACGCCGAGTACTTCCCGCTGGGCAAACCCGCCCGCTCCACCGTTGGCGTCGCCGCCCTGCCCCGCGGGGCCATGATCGAGATCGACGTCGTGGCCCACGCCCCGCTTACTTGATCGCCACCGCCTTGACCTGCTTGAAGTCGGTCCAGCCCTGGAGGACCTTGATGACCCCGTCCTGGACGAGGGTGGTCATTCCCTGTTCCCGGGCGACCCTCAACAGGTCTTCGGCGGGGGCGCGCCGCTGGATCATGCGCTTGATCTCGTCGGTCCCGATCAGCAGCTCGTGCAGTCCCGTCCGCCCCCGGAACCCGGTCTTCTTGCACGCCTCGCATCCCTTGCCTCGGTAGAGGACGAAGCTGTCGTCGTACTTGTAGCCGAGCGCGGCAAAGGCCTCCTCCCCGTACGCGCGGGCCAGCTCGTCAAAGGCCTCCCTGGGCGGGCGGACCTTCTCCTTGCAGTCCTTGCAGATGGTCTTGCACAGGCGCTGGGCCAGGATCCCCAGGAGGGCGTCGGCGAAGTTGAAGGGGTCCATGCCCATTTCCAGGAGGCGGGTGACCGTCTCCCCGGCGCTGTTGGTGTGCAGGGTGCTGAAGACCAGGTGGCCGGTGAGGGAGGCCTCGATGCCGGTCTCGGCCGTCTCCTTGTCCCGCATCTCGCCCACCATGATGACGTCGGGGTCGGCGCGGAGGAAGGAGCGCATGGCCGCCGCGAAGGTCAGCCCGATCTTCGGCTGGACCTGGAGCTGCCGGAGCCCGAACTGGGTGATCTCCACCGGGTCCTCGGCGGTCCAGATCTTGCGCTCGGGGGTGTTGATGTAGCCCAGGATGGCATGCAGGGTGGTGGTCTTGCCCGAGCCCGTGGGCCCGACGCACAGGATGATCCCGTAGGGTTTCTGGGCGAGCAGCTTGATCTCCCGCAGGTTCCGCTCCGACATGTTGAGCCTGTCCAGGGGTAACGGCTCGCTGGCCGCCAGGATGCGCATCACGACGTCCTCGTTGAAGCCGGCCGTGGGCACGGTGGCGACGCGGAGCTCGATCTCCTGGTTGCCCGCGAGAAACTTGATCTTGCCGTCCTGAGGCCTCCGACGCTCCGCGATGTCCAGGCGGGACATGATCTTGTATCGGGAGACCAGGGCGCGCCGGTAGGCGGGCGGGATCTTCTGGTACTCGAAGCAGCTCCCGTCCACGCGGAACCGAACCACCGTCTCCCGCTTGTCCGAGTAGGGCTCGATGTGGATGTCGGAGGCCCCCTGCTTGTAGGCGTCCATGATGATCTGGTTGGCCAGCCGGACGATGACGCTGTCGTTCTCGTCCACGCCCGCGGCGCTGGCCTCTTCCTGCTTCTCCTGCTCGGCCTCGCTCACCAGCTCGCCCATGATCTTGGCGATGGATCCCCCGGCCGTCAGGAGGTTGGTCTCGCCGCTCGCGGCGAAGACGAACTGGAGGATGTCGCGCCGCAGCCCCACGGCGAAATAAACGTTGCGGCCGATAAAGATCCGCTTGATGTCCTGGAGGCGGTCCAGGCTGTTAGGGTCGTCGATGAGGACCTGGACCCCGTCCTTGTCCCGCTTCAGGGGGATCCAGTAGTTCTTCTTCAAGTAGTCCATGTTCAGGGTCCGGAGCAGCTTTGGATCGGGAACCGTGCGCCCGTCGTACTCCACGAAGGGACACCGGTAGAACTGGCTCAGGGACGTGCCGATGTCCGCCTTGGGGACCTTGTACCGCTCCAGCAGGAGGGTTTCCACGTCCATCTGGCCCCGGCGGGCCTCGGCAATGGCGGCGTCCAATTCGGCCTGGGTGATCCGGTTGTTGGCCACCAGGTAGTCGAACTTCGTCGGGGTCTTGCGGGCCAGCTTGAGTTGGTTGTAAAAGGCGATCCCCAGCGTCCGGGTGATCTCCACGACCGACTCCTCGTCCTTCTTGGTGAACCGGCCGCCGCTCTTCTTGTTGACGAGCTGGATGACGCCGACCAGGTACTTGTTCTCGGCCACGATGGGATACGTCAGGATCTGCTTGGTGCGGAAGCCGCTCTTCTTGTCCCAGGAGCTGTCGAAGGTCAAGGCGGGACTGATGCTGCTGAGCTCGACCCGGTTGTAGGCGTCCCCGATGTTGAGGGGCCGGCGGTACTTGGCCACGAAGCCGGCGATGCTCTGCTCGCTGATGGGGACCCGGATCTCCTTGACCTCGTCGATGTCCAGGAACTTGGAGTAGATCTCCTTGCGCTCGGCATCCACCGCGTACAGCGTGATCCGCTCCGCGTCGAAGAGCCCGAGGATCTCCTCCTTCAGGTCCACCAGGATGTGGTCCAGGTCCTTGGCGGAGTGGATCCGGTTGACGATGTGCTTGACGTGCTCGGCATACGCGACCTTCTGCTGAAGCTCCTGCAGGGTCTCGGGCGTGACCGTGGTCGCCGTGGGTTGCATGGGATGCCTCCACCCCGATTTCTGGGCGGGAAAAGGGATTGGGATCCGGGTCCGCGACGGGACGACCAGGCCATGGGGTCCCGGCCCCATCGGAGAACCCCAGAGGGCTGGGCGCCGTCAAGCGTAGTCCGGATCGCGAGCCAAGGCAATCAAAAATCTCCTCGAATAGGGAACCAACCGCCCCCGTCAGTTGTTCTTGACGGGTGAAGGTTGGCGGAGTACTGTTCAGCGCTTCACTGGCCGTGGACAACCTACAAAGGAGGGAGAAGTGGTGAAAAAGCTTGCACTTGTTGCACTCGTGACTGCCATTGTTCTGTCCCTGGGGGCACCAGTCTATGCTAACAAGTGCCCGTCCCTGATCAAGCAGGCGAATGAGCAGATGGCCAAGATGGACCAGAACAGCGACAAGGTGAAGAAGGCCAAGGCCCTGGTCGAGGAGGCGGACAAGCTCCACAAGGCCGGAAATCACCCCGACTCGGTGAAGAAGGCCGAAGAGGCCCTGGCCACCCTGAAGTAATTGGTTTCCAGCTCAAGCCGCAACCGACAGGCCACCGGGGATCATCTCTGGGTGGCCTGTCGTCCTTCTGGCGGGGGACCCCCCTCGCGGGAAATCCCCCCGGACGCGAAAAAGCATTTGGCTTTCCCCCGGGGCCTGTGGTATGTAGAGATCCTCTCGCGAGCCGACACGGGCCGTGGGCAGAGGTCGATCGGGCGCTTAGCTCAGCCGGTTAGAGCGCCGTCTTCACACGGCGGAGGTCACTGGTTCGATCCCAGTAGCGCCCACCATATTGGTCATTGGAAATTGGTCATTGGTCATTGGTCATTGGTCATTTGATCCGAAGAATTCACGGGTCCATTCGTGAATTATTCGGGACAAGGGGTTGGCCGATCCGGGTCAGCCCCTTTTTTGCTGGGCACGGATGCGTCATCTTCGCTGGGGCCACTGCGGGAGGGGGTCAGGAGTGGGGTGGAAGGATCTGGAAACTGGAAGATGGAAACTGGAAACTGGACTGACGTGCCCCTGATGGTTCCGTCCCCAATTTCCAATTTCCAGTTTCCCAGATTGGGCAGTGGTGAATGTCCTCACCGAGTGAGCCGGGATGGGACCCGGTCGCGTGTCTCCCGGAGACCGAGGTGGTCCAGCAGCGAAGCCGTCGGACCACCCGTGAGGCCGGCCGCCACGACGGCCGCTCCCAGCGCCCCCTCATAGCCATCTCCAGGCATGGGCAGCGTGATCAGGGGAAGCTGCTGCCCCACGGCTCGTGTCACCTCGGCGTGCCGGGCCCCGGTGACGATGACCTCGGAGACCTTGTGGAAGCTGAGCATCGCCAGGCAATCCTTCTCCACCGCCTCCCACAGGGCTGCCCGGGCGCACCCGGGGGAGGCGGCTTCGACTTCTGCAAGCTGGCGGGGGTCCGCGCTGCGGACGCTTTCCTCCCCGAGGGACGCTCCAATTCGCCTCCGGCCAGGGCCTTCCTGTTCCCAGGTTCCCCCCGTCCCGTCCACGATGCGGCCTGCCTTAAGGGCCAGCAGGTGGATCGTGCCTGTCGCCGCGTGCAGGAGGAGGAGATCGCAAGCCATGAGCGCCCGGCCGGTCGTGGACAGGAAGTGCAGGGCCCAGGCGGCGGCGCACAGGACATCCGACGTCCCCAGGTCCGCCCGCCGGAGCTTGCGATGGGGCGGGACCGAAGGGAGGAGATTGGCGGCCGGGATGCAATACGCCCGCAAGGTGCGACGCCGGGCCTCGGCCAGGAACATGGCAAGGTCGTCCGCGACCGACCCGGGGCGGTCCACCGTCATCGTGGCGATGTCGCGGTCCAGGAGATCCCCGGCCCGGGTGATGGGGACTCCGTACCCGGAGGGCAGCACGATGGGTGTGGCGGGGTGGAGGGTGAGGAGATCCTCAAGGAATTGCCACACGTCCCCCATGTGAGGAAACGTGTGCAGATCGGCGGCCCGATCCTCGTCCCACACCGCGACCTTCCAGGTTCCGGCGTCGTATTCCATTCCCAGGGCGAGCATCGGATGGTCACCTCATCCGGGTTGCCGGGGAGTCTACCCATTTCTGCCGGCGACGGCAAGCCCCGATCCTTTTTTCGACTTTCCTCCCCTTAGTCCCGCCTGTTGGCGGGACCAGTCGGCGGGGCCGCTTGGCGGGGTACCCGCGAAGTTAGGAAGGGCCGCGGGAAGGGGCCGGGGTCGCCAGAGGAGTGTTGACCGCGCGGTTGCCCCGTGGCATGCTGCACGCCCGTAGAGCCCGCCGGGGATGAACTGCGCGCTTGGGGAGCAACTGCGAGTGCATCGGCGGCTCCTCACCAGGAGGGATGGGCATGAGCGAATCGGGCGAGGTCGGTGGCGGGGCGATCGGGAACCGCGGCAAGGACCCCCGCAGGTTCCCGCGAAGCATCGGGATCCTCCGGGTGACCGTGATTGTGTGTTCGTGTCTCTTGGCAACCGTTGCGTTGGCCGCGACGTCCCGATCGAAATCGCGCCCGGTCACGCCCGAGACGGAGGCAGGCTGGATTACCGTGAACGCGGAGACGGGGGAGGTCCTGGCCAGCCAGCATCCCGACCGTCCCGGCGCCCCGGCGTCCATGACCAAGATGATGCTGGCCCTCCTGGTCTTGGAGGCAATCCGGGATGGCCAACTGAACCTCGCGGATCTGGTCCGGGCCTCGCCGCTGGCGAGCATGATGGGAGGCTCCCAGGTGTTCCTGAAGTCCGGAGAGGCGTTTCCGGTCGAGGAGATGATGGCGGCTCTGCTCATCGGCTCGGCCAACGATGCGGCGGTGGCCCTCGCCGAGCGGCTGGCCGGCAGCGTTCCGGGGGCGCTCCAGCGGATGAACGAGCGGGCGGCCGCGCTGGGCCTCTCCGGCACGCGCTTCAGGTCTGTCCACGGCCTTCCCCCCGAGCCGGGGCAGGACGGCGATGTGACCACACCGCGGGACATGGCCCGCTTGTCCCAGGAACTGGTGAAGTTTCCGGACATCCTCCGCTGGACGTCCACCCAGGAGGCCCCCTTTCGTCAGGGGGCCTTCATCCTGCAAAACGGCAACCAGCTGATCGGTCGCTTTCCGGGAGCGGACGGCCTGAAGACCGGGCATATTCGGGAGGCCGGGTACAATCTCGCCGCCACGGCGAAGCGGGGGACGTTGCGCCTCATTGCCGTCGTCATGGGGGCGCCCAGCAATCGGGCGCGCTTCGCCGAGGCGGCGCGACTCCTGGAGGAGGGGTTCAGCCGGTACGTCCAGGTCACGCTGGTGAAAGCCGGCCAGCCCGTGACGCCGGAGATTCATCTTCCCCGCGCCAATGGAGCCTTCCGTCCCGTTCCCACGGACGATCTGCGGATCGTCGTGAAGCGCGAGGAGCGGGAGGCGGTCCGGACGAGTGTCACCGTGCTGCCGGGTCTGAGGGCGCCGGTGGGAAAGGGGCAGCCGGTGGGTCACCTGGTCGCCCGCCTTGGAGACCGAGAGGTGGCCCGGGTTCCGGTGGTGGCGGGAGCGGAGGTCGGACGCACCTTCTTCTGGTGGCTCACACCCTGGCGCTGAGGACAGCGACTCACCTTGTTCTTGCCAAATCGGGAGTCGTCGTTATAATGCGATGAACATTGGCGCGCCCCGGAGCATGGGGGACGGTGGGTGGTGGGGGCTTTCCCGGATGCTGACCGGCATTCTCTATCGGCTGTACGAGCGGCGGCTGCAGGCGGAGATCAGGCGGGAGCCGCTTCCTCGCCATATCGGCCTGATCCTGGACGGCAATCGCCGCTTCGCGCGTCAGCTGGGGCTGCCCGACGTCATCCTGGGGCATGAGCGCGGCGCGGCCAGGCTGGAGGAGATGCTGGAGTGGTGCCGCGAACTGGGGGTCCGGATGATCACCATCTGGATCCTGTCCACGGAAAACCTGGCGCGCCCTCCGGAGGAACTTGAGCCCCTTCTGTCCCTGATCGAGCGGAAGATGCGCGACGCCGCCGTGGACCCAAAGATCCATCAGCGCCAGGTTCGGATCCGGGCCATCGGCCAGTTGGACCTGTTGCCGCCCCTGCTACAGGACGCCATCCGGGTCGCCGAGGGAGCGACCGCCGGTTACGAGAACTTCTACCTCAACGTCGCGGTGGGCTACGGCGGCCGCCAGGAGGTCGTGGACGCCGTCAAGGGACTCCTGCGCGACTGGGGGCATCAGGGCCTGGGACCGGAGGAGATCGCCGACCGCCTCACGGCCGACGTGATCGGGAAGTACCTCTACACCTACGACCTGCCCGACCCCGACCTGATCATTCGCACCAGCGGCGAGGTGCGGTTGAGCGGGTTCCTCCTCTGGCAGAGCGCCTACAGCGAATACTACTTCTGCGACGCCTACTGGCCCGCCTTCCGCAAGATCGACCTGCTCCGCGCCATCCGGAACTACCAGCAACGCCAGCGCCGCTTCGGCCGCTAAGCATCTTCGGTTCTTCAAAGGCTAGGGGACGTAGTAGACTATTCAGACTTATTTTTAAAGTCGAATATGTCTACTACGTCCCCTACGTCCCCTTCACTTGGCACTCTGGCAACTGGGCAACTTGGATCGCATTTCCGCGTTTTTCCCGATTGCCAAATTGCCGGATTGCCTGATCGCCAGATTGCCTGATTGCCCCCCGACTCAATCCGTGTTGTCAGATCCGATTGGCGTCGCTCGACTCTGGTCGGGAGGGTTCGCCGTTGCCGCGGAAGGCGCGGGCCTGCTCCGCCAGATCCCGCAGCCGCTTTTGGACCAGGAAGTTGACCGTCCCCTCGGGGAAGGCGCCGTCGGGTCCAGGTTCTCCGGCAGCCGTGCCGGTCAGCAGCGCGATGCCTTCGTCGATGCTCCGCACCGGGTACACCCGGAACTTCTCTTCCCGGACGGCCTCGATCACGTCTTCCCGCAGCATCAAGTTCCGCACGTTGCTGGCGGGGATCAGAACGCCCTGATCCCCGGTGAGGCCGCGGGCCTTGCACACGTCGAAAAAGCCCTCGATCTTGGCGTTCACCCCCCCGATGGCCTGCACCTCGCCCCGCTGGTTGACCGAGCCGGTCACCGCCAGCCCCTGCTTTATGGGCAGCCCCGACAGGCTGGACAGGATGGCGTAGAGCTCGGCCGAGGAGGCGCTGTCCCCCTCGACCTCTTCGTAGATCTGCTCGAAGGCCAGGCTGGCGGACATGGACAGGGGTGTTTTGCCCGCGAAGCGGCCTCCCAGGTACCCGGACAGGATCAGGACCCCCTTGCTGTGGATGCGGCCGCCGATCTTCGCCTCGCGCTCGATGTCCACGATCCCGCCGCGCCCCAGAAACGTTCGGGCGGTGATGCGCGAGGGCTTGCCGAACATGTAATCGCCAAGGGGAATGACGGCGATCCCGTTCACCTGGCCCACCACCGCCCCCTGGGTGTCGATGAGCAGGGTTCCCTCCAGGATCAGGTCCTGGAGCAGCTCCTCGATCCGGTTGGACCGGAAGACCCGGGCTCGGATGGCGGCCGTGACGTCCGCGGCCGTCACCCGCTCGTGACCGCTCCGCTCGGCCCAGAAGCTGGCCTCCCGGGCGACATCCAGCATCTCGCCGAAACTGGTGGAGAGCCGCTCCTGATCCTCCACCATGCGGGAGCTGTGCTCCACCAGCTTGGCCACCCCGCCGCGGTCGAAGGGTCGCAGCCCCTCCTCGCGGCAGGCCGTCGCCAGGATGCGGGCAAAGGCCAGGACGTTCTCCGGCGTCCGGTCCACGTGCCCGGCGAAGTCCACCTTGACCTTGAACAGCTCGGCGAACTCCGGGTCGTAGGTGTACAGCAGATAGTAGAGCCACGGGCTGCCCACGAGGACGACCTTGACCTCGAGGGGGATCGGCTCCGGCTCCAGCGTCACGGTGCTGACCATGCGGAACTGCTCGCCCGGCTCCTCGATCTTGATGCGCTGGTTCTTCAGGGTGCGCTTCAGCGGATCCCAGGAGAAGTACTGTTTGAGGAGCTCCAGGGCCTCGATCACCAGGAAGCCGCCGTTGGCCCGGTGCAGCGCGCCGGCCTTGACCATCAGGAAGTCGGTGAAGAGGGCACCCATGTGGGCCCGGTGCTCGATCCGGCCCAAGAGGTTGCCGCAGGTGGGGTGCGGCTCGACGACGACGGGCGCCCCATTGCCGTCGGCATGATCCACCAGGACGTTGACGCGGTAGCGATCGAAGGGATCCCGGCCCAGTTGCGCCAGGGCCAGGACCTCCATGGGTCCGGCCTGTCCGCTGGCGGTCCGCCGAAAGACGTCCGCGTGTTCGACGACGTCCTCCCGCATGGCGTCGAAGTGGGCGAGGATGTCCGGGGTGTCGCCGTATTTTTCCTTGATCTCGTCGATCAGGTGCCCCACCACGGAGGAGGCCACCTCGCGGTCCAGCGCCTCCAGCCTGGCCTTGGATTCCTTTTCGATCTCGCGGATGCGCCGGAGCGTCGCGACCACGTCGCTGCCGACCGCCTCGTGGCGGGCCTGGAATTCCCGCTGGGCGGGCTCATCCAGGGTCTTCAGGGTCTCGGCGTCCAGCGGCTTGCCCCGCAGGACCGGCACCGCCACCAGGCCGCTGGGCGTCTTGGCCAGGCCAAAGCCGCGGGCCTCGACCCGCTCCTTGAGCCCCTCCAGCTCCTTGCCCTGCTCCTTCTCGGCGGCCTGGACGATGGTGTTCTTCTGCTGCTCGTAGGCCTCGGTCTCGAAGGCCTTGGGGATGCCGGTCTTGAAGTCCTCGATGAGCCGCTCGCAGTCGTCCCGGAAGACGCGCGCCCGCCCTGACGGCAGGCGGATGGCCCGGGGCTGGTGCGGGTCGGCGAAGTTATTGACGTAACACCAGTCGGGGGGCGTGGGCAGCCTGGCGGCCTCCCGGCTCAGAAACCGCCGGATGGCCGTGGCCTTCCCCGTGGCCGGGGGACCCAGCGCAAAGAGGTTGAAGCCGGCGCTCTTGATTCCCACGCCGAAGGTTATGGCCTGGACGGCCCGGTCCTGGGCCACGATCTCTTCCATGGCCTCGAGGTCGGCGGTGCTCTCGAAGGGCAGCTCCTCCGGCCGGCAGATCCGCCGCAGGGCGTCTGGCAAAAGTGGATGGTTCATACGAAGTCTCCCGCTTAATTCCTTTATATCCGTGTTCCCGCCTGCGTGCAAGGGGAGGAGTGTTCCTGCTGTTCGAACCGTGGGCACCCTCAAACCGGTGCATCCCGATCCTCATTCCCGGAGGCCGACGAAGGATCGGTACCGTCCCGCGGCGCCGCTCACGTTGACGATTCCTAATTCCACCCATATAGTTACAGGGTTCGCTGTCGCCCGCGGATTGAATACATTATCGCAATCGAGGCAGCGTCCCTCTGCCGAATGGAACGAGACATGCCGGAGGCACGGATCCCGGGGCGCCCCACGGGGCCCGACCTGTCAGCCCTCAGGATCGACGAGCGCGCGCGGCGGAACGAGGGGCGCTTCAAATGGCTCCGCTGGTTTGCCGCCGGGTTCGGGGCCGTCTTGTTGGTTGCGGCCGCGGTGCTGGCGCTCAAAGGGAAAACGCCCGTGGTGGAGGTGGCGACGGTGCACGCCAGCCCGGCGGGCCGCCCGGTCCTGCTGAATGCCAGCGGGTACGTGACCCCCCGGCGGCGCGCGACGATCGCGGCCAAAATCACCGGCCGCGTCAACGAGGTATTCGCCGAAGAGGGGATGCGCGTCGAGCCGGGGCAGATCCTCGCGACGCTCGACGATTCGGACGCCCGGTCGCGCCTGGCCTCCGCCAGGGCCGACCGCGAGGCGACCGCGGCCACGCTGGTCGATCTGCGGGTCACCCTCGCCAATGCCGAGCGCGACCGACGGCGCATGGAGAACTTGTGGAATGACGGAGCCATCAGCGAGCAGGCCCTGGATCAGGCGCGACTGGCGGTCGAGAGCCTTCGGGCCCGGATGGCGCTGGCCGAGGAACAGGTGCGCGCCGCCGAGGCGCGGATCCGGGTCGCGCAGGAGGACTTGGACAATACCGTCATCCGGGCCCCCTTTGCCGGCATCGTGGTGTCCAAGGATGCCCAGCGCGGCGAGATGGTGTCGCCGATCTCGGCCGGCGGGGGCTTCACCCGCACCGGCATTGCGACCATCGTGGACATGCATTCCCTGGAAATCGAGGTGGATGTGAACGAATCGTACATCGCCCGGGTGAAACCGGGCCAGCCGGCGACGGCCGTGCTGAACGCCTATCCTGACTGGCAGATTCCCGCCAAGGTTCGCACGGTCATTCCGACGGCTGACCGGCAGAAGGCGACCGTGAAGGTCAGGGTGACCTTTGACCGCCTGGACCCGCGCATTCTCCCCGACATGGGTGTGAAGGTCGCGTTTCTCGGTGAGGAGCCGAGCGCCCGCCCCACCGGCGCCAGCGGGGTGCTCGTCCCGCGCGCGGCCGTGCGGGAGGAGGGCGGCAACCCGGTGGTATTCGTGTACCGCGACGGGCGGGTGGAGCGACGCGCCGTCCGTCTGGGCCAGGCGCGCGGCGCCGACCAGGAGGTGGTTGCCGGATTATCGGATGGGGAGCAGGTGGTGGTTCGGGGGCTCGAAGGGCTTCGGGACGGCCTGCGGGTCCAGACAAAGGGGTAACGGAGGCCTGGATGGTCAGCGTGGATGGCAACCGCAACGCGGGCAGCCTGATCCAGGTGCGAGGGCTGGACAAGAAGTATCGGCGGGGCGGCGAGGAGATCCACGTGCTCCAGGGCCTGAATCTGGACGTGGACGCGGGTGAATTTGTCGCCTTCATGGGCCCCAGCGGGTCCGGCAAGACCACCTTGTTGAATCTGCTGGGCGGGTTGGACCTGCCCTCGGCCGGGCGCATCATCGTGGCCGGCGACGAGATCACCCGCATGTCGGCCCGCAAATTGACGGCGTGGCGGGCGCGCCATGTGGGGTTCGTGTTTCAGATGTACAACCTCATCCCTGTCCTCACCGCCTTCCAGAACGTCGAACTCCCCCTCCTGCTGACTGGCCTCTCCAAGGCGGAGCGCCGCCGGCACGTGGAGGCGGCCCTTTTCGTGGTGGGGCTTGCCGACCGCCTGCATCACTATCCCCGACAGTTGTCCGGCGGGCAGGAACAGCGGGTGGGAATCGCGCGCGCCATTGTGGGCGATCCGACCTTCCTGCTCTGCGACGAGCCGACCGGCGACCTGGACCGCAAGAGCGCCCACGAGATCCTCGACTTGCTCGATAGGCTCGTGCGGGAGTACGGCAAGACCGTGCTCATGGTGACCCACGATCCGCTGGCCGCCGAGCGGGCACAGGTCCTGCTTCACCTGGAAAAGGGCGTGCTGGTGGACGCCGCGACGGCGGACGGCGTCGAATGAAGTACCGGCATCTCATCCTCGCCAATCTGCTCCGCAGGAAAATCCGAACCTGCCTGACGGCGGGCTCCTTCGCGGCCGCCCTGTTCCTGTTCGGGATTCTGGCCGTGGTCCGCGGGGCGTTCCACCAAGGCGTGGAGGTGGCCGGGGCGGACCGGCTGGTGGTGCTGAACAAAGTCTCGATCATCCAACCGCTCCCCCTGTCCTACCGGGACCGATTGCTGCGAATCCCCGGCGTGGCGCAAGTGACGTTCGCCAACTGGTTCGGGGGCGTTTATCAGGACGAGCGGAACTTCTTCCCCCAATTCGCCATCGATCGCCATGCCTACCGGCAGGTGTACCCTGAATTCCTCGTTCCCGACGACCAGTGGCAGGCATTCCTCGCCGACCGGGAAGGGGCGATCGTGGGCGAGGCGCTGGCAGAGCGGTTCAAGTGGAAGCTGGGAGATCGGATCCCCATCCAGGGCGCGATCTTCCCCGGCACGTGGGAGTTCAACATCCGTGGCATCTATCGCGGGAAGCGGCGGGAGGACGATACCACGCAGTTCTGGTTCCGCTGGGACTATCTGGACGAGCGGAAGCCATTCCAGAAGGGATTCGTGGGGTGGTATGTGGTCCGCATCGCCAATCCGGACGATGCGGTCCGCGTGGTGCGGGCCATCGACCAGGAGTTTGCGAATTCTCCTTGGGAGACGAAGTCCGACACGGAGAAGGCCTTCGCGGCATCCTGGGTGAAGCAGATGGGGAACATCCAGTTCCTGATCTTGACCATCGGCGGTGTGGTGTTCTTCACGCTCCTGCTGGTGACCGGGAACACCATGGCCATCGCCGTGCGCGAGCGCGTCCGGGAACTGGCGGTGTTGAAGGCGGTCGGATTCTCCCATCGGTTCGTGCTGATCCTGGTCCTGGCCGAGACGGTGGTCGTGGCGGCCGTGGGGGGAGGGATCGGGCTGGCCCTGGCGAAACTGTTCACGCTGCGGGGGGATCCAACGCGCGGTCTGCTGCCCTTCTTCTACCTGCCCCCGGACGTCATCGTCCTGGGGTTCGCCCTGGCGCTGACGGTCGGCCTCGTGTCCGGCCTCCTGCCCGCGGTCTCCGCCATGCGGCTGCGGGTGGTGGACGCCCTGCGGAGGGTCTGAGATGGCCATCCCCCTGACCTACAATCTGCGGAGCCTCAAGGCGCGCTGGACCTCCAGCGTGGTGGCCGTCCTAGGCATCGCGGGCACCGTGGGGGTCTTCGTGGCCATGCTGTCGCTGGCGCGGGGATTCCAGGCGACGCTGGTCGAATCCGGCTCCCCCCGGAACGCCATCGTGCGACGGGCGGGTGCCACGTCGGAGATGGAGAGCGTGGTCACGCTGGAACAGGCGCGGGTCGTCGAGGATGCGCCGGGCGTCGCGCGGGGGAGCGCCGGCCCGCTGGTCAGCCCCGAAGTGGTCGTGGTGGCCCCGTTTCCTCTGAAAAGCGCCGGGACGGATGCCAATGTGCAGGTGCGGGGAGTCTCGCCCAGGGTGCTGTCGGTGCGAGACTCCGTCCGGATCACGGCGGGCCGGTTCTTTCAACCCGGGCTGAACGAGCTGGTGGTGGGCCGGAACGTGGCGCAGAGCTATGTCGGGTTTGCATTGGGGAAGACCGTGCGGTTCGGCGGCGGAATCTGGACCGTGGTGGGCGTCTTCGACGCGGGCGGAAGCGCGTTCGACTCCGAGTTGTGGTGCGACGCCGATGTGCTCAATCAGGTCTACCTGCGCCCGCGGAACATCTTCCAGGCCGTGACGGTGCGGCTCACGTCCCCGGAGGCGCTGACCCGGTTCAAGGACGCGCTCACCTCCGATCCCCGGGTGACGGTCCAGGTGGATCGCGAGGTGGACTACTACGAGAAGCAGTCGCGGCAACTGACGACGCTGATTACGGTCTTAGGCGCCATTGTGGCAGCGGTCATGGGCATTGGGGCGGTGTTCGGCGCCCTGAATACAATGTACGCGGCGGTGGCGGAGCGCGGGCGGGAAATCGCCACCATGCGCGCCCTGGGGTTCGGCGCCGGCAGCGTCGTGCTGTCCTTCGTGTTCGAGGCGCTGTGCATCGCCCTGGTTGGCGGCCTGCTGGGCTGTGCGGCCGTCTTGCCCCTGAACGGCCTGACGACGGGAACCATGAACTGGCAGACCTTCTCGCACCTGGCGTTTGCCTTCCGCGTGACCCCACTGTTGCTCGTCTTGGGGCTCGGTTTCGCGCTCGTGATGGGGCTGGTGGGCGGTGTGCCACCCGCCATCCGGGCGGCACGCCAACCGGTGGCGGTCGCTCTCCGGGAGCTCTGACGGATACCGGTTCCCCTCTGCGTCGGTCTGCGTAGCCTACCGCGATGCCCCCTCGAATCGTCAACCGGATGCATCCGGTACGGTTTCGCGCTCCCGCCGTTGTTCCCCCCGGAAACGGTCTCACCTCCGTACAAGCTGCCATCCGGCCTTGCATTCTTCGCCGGTCCGCCTAGATTCGTGGAGAGAGGGGGGCGCGGGGAAGGAGGAGGCGATGGATCGCCGCACGGTGCTTCGCGGGGTGGCGGCCATGGCGGGCAGGGCGTCGGTGGGCGTGCGGCCGGGGAGGATGGCGATGGCGCGCGAGCAGTCTGGGGACCCCATGAAGAATCACCGTCACATCCGGCTCCCGAAGCCGAGCCTCAAGGGACGAATGACGCTGGAGGAGGCCATCGCCCGTCGCCGCTCGGTCCGGGAATTCAGCGATTACCCGCTGAGCCTGGAAGAGGTCGGGCAACTCCTCTGGGCTGCAGGGGGAATCACCGGCCACGCCGCCTACCTTCGGACACATCCGTCGGCCGGAGCGCTCCATCCGCTGGAGGTGTATCTGCTCGATGCGGACGGGGTCTTCCATTACGAACCGGAGGGGCACCGCTTGTGCCTGGTGCAGGCGGGGGACCGGCGGACCGACCTGGCGAAGGCGGCTCATCGGCAGTGGTTCATTGCAGATTCGACGTGTGTGATCGCCCTCCTGGCCGTGTATGCGCGGACCACGGGCAAGTACGGGGACCGGGGGCGCATGCGGTACGTGCCCATGGATGCCGCGCACTCGGCGCAGAACGTCCTGCTCCAGGCGGTGGGGCTGGGTTTGGGGGCGGTGCCGGTGGGGGCCTTTGACGACGAGGCGGTCCTGGCCGTCATGGGGACGCCCGCCAACGAGGTGCCGCTCTATCTGATTCCCGTCGGCCGGCCCCGCAGCTAGGCCGGGGCAGAGAGGCCACCTGCAAATTTCGGATTTGGGATTGCGGATTTCGGATTGGGCAGATCCGACATCCGAAATTCGAAATCCGAGACCGGCGGGGGAGAGGCGGGGACGGGCCCCCGGATGATTGACCCATGATGGCGGGCGGACGATTCATTCGGCCGGCGCTTCTCCAGGAGCGGGAGGGGCGGCGGGTGCGCTGTCTCACCTGCGAGCGGCGGTGCCGCCTCGTGGAGGGCGGGACGGGCTGGTGTCGGACCCGCCGGAATATTGGCGGGGTCCTGTATACCCTCAGCTACGGAGCTGTCTCCTCCGTCTCCGCCAATCCCATCGAGAAGAAGCCGCTGTACCATTTTCATCCGGGGACGGACGCCCTCACCTGCGGGAGCTGGGGCTGCAACTTCGGCTGCCCCTGGTGCCAGAACTGGGAGATCAGCAAGGAGCCGCCCCCGGCCGCCGGACCATACACGTCCCCGGCCGCCTTCGTGGAGGAAGCGGTTCGCCTCGGCTGTCACGGCACCTCCATTAGCTTCAACGAGCCCACGCTGTCCCTGGAATGGTCCCTGGAGGTGTTTCGCCTGGCCCGCGCCAGCGGCCTCTACAACACCTTTGTCACCAATGGCTATATGACGCCCGAGTCCCTGCACCTGCTGATTGGGGCGGGGCTGGACGCCGTGAATGCGGACGTAAAGGGCGACGCGGCGGCGGTGCGGCGCCACTGCAAGGGGATTGACGTCGAGAAGGTCTGGCACACCTGCCGCCTGGTGCGAGAGCGTGGGGTGCACCTGGAGGTGACGACCCTCATCATCCCGGGGGTGAACGATGACGGGGCCACCCTGCAGAAAATCGCCGGACGCATTGTCGCCGACTTGGGTCCCGACGTCCCCTGGCACGTGACGGCCTACTGTCCGGCGTATCGGTTCGCCGCGCCACCGACGCCCCTGGCGGTGCTGGAGCGGGCTTGGGCCACTGGGAGGGAGGCGGGCCTGCGGTTTGTGTACCTGGGGAACGTGCCCGGGCATCCTTCTGATAACACCATCTGCCCAGAATGTGGTATGGTTCTCATCGAACGATGGGGCCTGGCTATCCTCCAGAATCGCCTGCGGGATGGATCGTGTCGCCGATGCGGGAACCACATCGCGGGGGTCTGGGATCCGGCCCAACTGGGCGAGGCTCAGGCCGGGTCCGCCTAACCGAATCCGGACGCGAAACGGAGAGTGGCATGCCGTCAAGGGACGGGGTGAGGGTTGCGGGGGGACTGTGGCTGGTCGCGGTCGTTCTGGCGGGGTGTGGGGGAGGCCAGGCAATTTCCACCCAGCCCATCGAATCTTACCAGTTCCGGCAGACGCAGGGTGGCGTCCGCGTGGCCCTGGAGCCGCTCCTGACGGCGGCGAGCGCCCAGGCCGTCTTTCGCGGTGGGGAGGAGCTTCTCGCCAACGGAATCGTTCCCGTTCAGGTGGTCATCGAAAACGGGAGTCAGGATGCGGTCCGAGTGGCAGCGGAGAGCTTCCGCCTTGTCGGGCAGAGGAGCGATGGACAGGCGATCTCCGCCGCGGAAGCCTATGGGATGGTCCGGCGCCGCGTCGGACTCTGGGGGGTGTTTGGGCCGATCGGCGGCGTCGTTCCGGGCCTGCAGGACAAGGGGCTGCAGGACGACCTGGAGGTCCGAGCCCTGAAGGAATCCAGTATCCCGGGAGGCGAGTCTCGGACCAGCTTCGTCTACTTCGTGCTCCGGTTAGGGGAAATGGACCTCGCCGGATCCCACGTGCTCTTCACGCTTCAGCATTCCAGTGGACGCGACCTGGCGTTCGACATCCCCATCGCGGGCCGCATAGATGTCGCGCCTCCATCCAAAGCATCAACCCACCCGCCCGCCCCGGCGGCCCCCGCACCTCCCACCCTCCCGGGCCCGACACCATCGCGGGAGCCGACGGTGATCCACGGGGCCGGCGGCGGCGTGATCATCCGCAGCCCCTCGCCTTAATCCGACGCGGCAACCAGGCAATTGGGCAATCCGGCAATCTGGGTCTTCCTGGTTGTCCCGCCCTCGGCGGGATTGCCAGATTGCCCGAGTGCCCTGTCAGAAGGTGACGACGCTGCGGGCGACCTCGCCCCGCTCGAGGGCGGCGTAAGCCTCGTTGATCTCTTCGACGGGGTAGGTCCGGGTGACAAGTTCGTCCAGCTTCTGCTTCCCCGCCTGGTAGAGGTCGATCAGCGTGAGGATGTCCTGCCGGAAATCCCCCGACCCGTAGAGGCTCCCGGTGAGGACCCGCTCATCCCAGGCGAGCGGAAGCGCGGGGATCGGAACCTCGGCCTTCGTCGGGCTGATGCCCACGACGACCGCCATGCCGCACTTGGCGAGAACATCGTACGCCTGGCGGATCGTCAGCGGCAAGCCCACCACCTCGAAGGCGTAGTCCACGCCGCGCTTGCCGGTCAGGGACCGGACCTGTTTCACGGGATCGATTGCCGATGCGTTGACGGTGTGGGTGGCGCCGAACCGGCGGGCGTACTCCAGCTTGTTCTCCCGCAGGTCCACGGCGATGATCGTCTTGGCCCCGGCCAGCGCGGCGGCCTGGACGACGTTGAGCCCCACACCCCCCGTGCCGAAGACGGCGACGCTGCTCCCCGGTACGACCTTGGCGGCGTGCACCACGGCACCATAGCCGGTGGTCACCGCGCAGCCGAGCAGGGCCATCCGATCCAGGGGAAGGTGCGCGGGGACCTTGAGGAGGGCCCCCTCCGGGATCACGGAATA
>Ga0209172_10003216_pt1 | contig 25710 bp, 26 predicted proteins | sample LarsenN4metaG_FD_184113 | JGI IMG/M metagenome (GOLD analysis project Ga0209172, IMG submission 184113) | Hot spring sediment bacterial and archeal communities from British Columbia, Canada, to study Microbial Dark Matter (Phase II) - Larsen... ... | reverse complement strand
TGAATAGAGGGCGATAGAGTGAAGATGGGCCAGGCATGATTGACCTTTATTGACCTCGAAATATCTGGTGTATACACTTGGTATCATACACTATCTATCCCCACACGTATTTATGAAATGGGGTACTAAGTGAGATATTTTCTTCAGACGGATTTATGCCTCACGGGCATTGCTACCTGTGGAAGCCAGGGCTGGTGTGGTTACATCTAATCTCCGATACGCTGATCGGGCTCTCTTACGTCTCGATTTCACTGACACTGGCTTATCTGGTACACCGGGCGAGGCGAAACATCCCGTTCCGGTGGATCTTTCTGGCATTCGGAGCGTTCATCATTGCCTGTGGAGCCACTCACTTTATGGAGGTCTGGACTCTCTGGACCCCCACCTACTGGCTATCGGGAGATGTCAAGCTCATTACTGCTGTGGCCTCAGTAGCTACAGCCGTAGCGCTTCCGCCGCTGATCCCCAAGACTCTCTCGCTGATTGAAGCAGCCAAAATCTCCGAGGAGAGGAGAAGGAATCTGGAGACTGCAAACAAAGAGTTAGAGTCTCTCTACAAGAAGATCAAAGAGCTTGATGATTTGAAGACACAGTTCTTCGCCAATGTCAGTCACGAGCTGAGGACTCCTCTGACGCTGATACTTGGACCGACCAGAAAGATGCTTGCAAGTGGCGCGCTCAATGCGCAGCAGCGGCGCGACCTTGAAGTAGTAGAGCGCAGTGCTCATATCCTGCTCAAGCATGTCAACGATCTGCTCGACATCTCCAAGCTAGAAGCGGGAAAGATGAGCGTAGAGTATGCTGAGGTCGATCTGGCGCGACTGGTGCGATTGACAACTGCCCATTTCAATCTGCTTGCGCAAGAGCGACAATTATCTTTTATAGTGGAGGCTCCGCAATCATTGCCAGCGCAGATTGACGCAGAGAAGGTACAGCGAGTTCTGTTGAATCTCCTCTCCAATGCGTTCAAGTTCGTCCCTGACGGCGGCCGTGTCCGTTGTGAATTGCGCGCGGAGAGCAAGGTCGCTGTTATTGCAGTCCAGGACAACGGTCCAGGTGTGCCGCCTGAATTACGCGAAGTTATCTTTGAGCGGTTCCGCCAGTGGGGCGAGGGATTTACTCGACCGGTTATCGGCACTGGACTGGGGCTGTCGATTGCCAAAGAGTTCGTAGAGCTTCACGGCGGCTCGATCAAAGTGAGCGAGGCGACAGGAGGCGGGGCGCTGTTTGAGGTCGAGCTGCCGCTGGCTGCGCCGCCGGGAGTCAAGGTCGATACTGTGGCTGCCGATTATAGGAGAGTAGGAGAGTGGGAGAAGGGAAGCAGAGGTGCGGAGGCGCTGGGGAGTAAGGGAGCAGAGGGGCAAGGGAGCGTGGGAGAATGGAAGAGTGAGAGAATAGACGCTAAACCTTCCACTCTCTCCGACCCTGAAAGTATCCTGTACTCTCCCGCTCCCTCTTCCGCGCTCGATCCCTCTCCCACTCCCCCACTCCCCCACTCTCCCTCGCCCCCTTGCCCCTCTGCTCCCTCGCTCACGCAGCCTCCCCTGGTGCTGATTGTTGAGGATAATATGGAGATGAGCCGCTTTATCAGCGAAACATTGGCCCCTCAGTACCGCACTGCTATTGCTATCGATGGCCAGGAGGGTCTGAAGAAAGCTCTTGCGCTGCGCCCTGACCTGATCCTCAGCGACATCATGATGCCCCGGATGAGCGGCGATCAACTTGTGCGCGAGTTGCGCGCGGTTCCACAGCTTGATTCGATCCCTATAGTTTTGCTCACTGCCAGGGCCGATACGGAACTGCGCGTGAAGCTATTGCGTGAAGGGGCGCAGGACTACTTGATGAAGCCATTCTCATCTGAAGAGCTGCACGCGCGGGTAGGAAACCTGATTGCGATGAAGCGCGCCCGAGACCTGCTTCAACAGGAGCTGTCGAGCCAGAGCCGGGAATTGCTGGCGCTGGCCGAAGAATCCAGCAGGCGCAAACGGCAGTTAGAGACAACATTAGAGGCGCTGCGAGAGAGTGAAGCGCGGTTCAGGCGCGTGGTTGAGTCCAATATGATTGGGATCATCTTCTGGGATATAAACGGCAAGATCGTAGAGGCCAACGACGCATTTCTTAAGATGACCGGCTACACGTGGGGGGACCTCAGTATTGGGAAGTTGGATTGGAGAGAGATAACCTCTCCTGAATATCGCCATCTGGATGAGCGGGCAATCGAGGAGATGAGCCTGTCCGGCGTCTGTACCCCATTCGAGAAGCAGTGCATTGGCAGAGATGGCCTACCCGTCCCCGTCTTGTTTGGCGCCGCCCTTTTAGAGAAGCCCGAATATAGGGGTGTCTCTTTCATGCTTGACATCACTGAACGCAAACGAGCAGAAGCAGTCTTGCGCGCAAGTGAGGAACGGTTCAAAGCTTTCATGGAAAATAATCCAGCGGCTGCTTTCATAAAGGATGAAAAAGGCCGCTATGTCTATGTCAACGAGAGATGGAAGAGCCAGTTCAAAGACGAGATGCTCGATTGGCAAGGGAAGACCGATTTTGATCTATGGCCACTGGAAACAGCCAAAGTGTTCAGCAGCAGCGATGCAGCCATCCTAGCTACAGATAGCACCATTCAAGCTCTTGAGTCCGGCTGCGACCTGGAAGGTAGGCGTTATCATTGGATGGTCTTCAAATTCCCCCTGAGAGACATTTCTGGGAGTCGCCTTATAGGGGGCTTTGCCATTGATATTACTGATCGCATGCAGGCAGAAGAAGAGATCCGCAAGTTGAATGCTGAGCTTGAACAGCGGGTCATCGAGCGCACGGCGCAACTGGAAGCAGCCAACAGAGAACTGGAAGCATTCAGCTATTCCGTCTCGCACGATCTTCGAGCGCCGCTGCGCAGCATTGACGGTTTCAGCCAGGCGCTGCTGGAAGATTGTGCTGATAAGCTTAATCAAGAGGGTAAGAACTATCTTCATCGCGTGCGTGCAGCCAGCCAACGCATGACGCAACTGATCGATGACTTGCTGAACTTGTCGCGCGTGACGCGCAGCCCTGTGCACCGCGAGAAGGTCGATCTGAGCGCAATAGCCCGGTCAATAATAGCTGAGCTTAAAAGGGCAGAACCAGAGCGCCAGGTAGAAGTGCGCATAGCAGAAGGATTGACCGCCATCTGCGATGGACGGCTGTTAAGGATAGTATTAGAGAATCTGCTTGGCAACGCATGGAAATTCACCTCAAAACGGCCGAGCGCAAAGATAGAGTTCGGCGTTACTGAGAGCGGAGGCAAACGGGTATATTTCGTTCGTGATAATGGCGCTGGCTTTGACATGGCCTACGCCAACAAGCTATTCGGTGCCTTTCAGCGCCTTCATTCTGTTAATGAATTCCCGGGCACCGGCATCGGGCTGGCTACCGTTCAGCGCATTATTCATCGCCACGGTGGCCGTGTCTGGGCAGAAGGCGCAACAGGACAGGGCGCGACATTTTACTTTGTTATCTGAATGGAGCCTAAATCTTTTGATTTACTGTCTGGGGAGAAATAATACGATGAGGCAGAAACCGCCCCCCCTGGTTAAAGGCAATACTGACGATGGAGTGCTTATCCTGCTTTTACTGAATCCATCGGCTCGTATTGCACTGGCTACCGTTGAGCGAACTATCACCGAGCAAGGGGGGGCTAGATGAGCAGAACACTTCGTGTACTTGTTGTTGAAGATTCAGAAGATGATACTCTATTACTGATTCGGGAGCTACGGCGCGGCGGTTATGATCCGGTGTTCCAGCGCGTAGACACACGGGCGGACATGAATAATGCGCTCGATAGACGACAGTGGGATATTGTTATTGCCGATTATTCCTTGCCTAATTTCAGCGCGCCTGAGGCATTGGGATTGTTGAAGGAGAGAGGGTTTGACCTGCCTTTCATTATTGTCTCAGGCAGCATCGGTGAGGACACGGCAGTTGCGGCTATGAAATCTGGTGCCCATGACTACATAATGAAAGATAATTTCGCTCGATTGCTTCCCGCTATCGCTCGCGAGCTGCGGGAAGCAGTGGGGCGGCGCGAGCGCAAGAAGGCGGAAGAGGCGCTCAGAGAGAGCGAAGAACGTTATCGCGACCTGTTCGAGAACGCCAATGACATTATCTATACCCTCGATCTAGAAGGGAACTTCACCTCATTCAACAGGACCGGAGAGAGGATAACCGGATACTCGCGGGATGAAATAATCGGCAGCAACTTCGCCAACATTGTGAAGCCGGGGCAACAAGACGTGTTCCATCAGATGCTCAAGCGCAAGCTGGCAGGAGAGGAGCAGATCTCTTATGAGCTGGAGATAGTCGCCAAAGATGGCCGCCAGATCTTGCTCGATGTCAGCACTCGCCTGATCTACAAAGAAGGGAGACCGGTTGGAGTGCAGGGTATCGCTCGCGATGTGACGGAGCGCAAGAGTTTGGAAGCGCAGTTGCGTCAGGCGCAGAAGATGGAGTCAATAGGGACGCTGGCAGGCGGTATAGCTCACGACTTCAATAATATTCTCACAGGAATTATCGGTTTCGCCGACCTGGCTCTGTTCAACCTCTCTGCTCAGCATCCTCTCTATCACAGCTTGCAGGAGATCAAGAACCTGGGAGAGCGCGCTGCGCGATTGACTCGCCAGCTTCTGGCATTCGCTCGCAAGCAGATGCTGGAGCCGCAACCGTTCAACCTCAATGATGTTATTACCGATCTGAGCAAGTTCTTGCGCCGAGTCATCGGCGAGCACATAGATCTACAGACAATACTGGCGAACGATCTGGCGATTGTGCATGCGGATGTTTCGCAGATCGAGCAGGTGCTTGTCAATCTATGCGTGAATGCTCGCGATGCAATGTCTCATGGAGGAAAACTGGTTATAGAAACGCGCAACGTCGATCTCGATGAGATGTACTGTCAGACGCATCCATGGGCGAAGCCAGGCAATTATGTTTTGCTATCGGTCAGCGATACTGGAGTGGGAATGGACCGCGCAACTCAGGAGCGCATATTCGAGCCGTTCTTCACCACTAAAGAGCTGGGGCAGGGAACGGGACTGGGATTGGCAATGGTCTACGGGATAATCAAGCAGCACGAGGGATTGATTCACGTCTATAGCGAGCCGGGGCACGGCTCTACCTTCAAGATCTATCTACCTGCAATTTCAGGCCAGGCAAAAGCCGCTGAAAGACCAATAATAGAGGCGCCGCGCGGAGGCAGCGAGACTATACTGATAGCGGAAGATGAAACTTCTGTGAGAGAGCTGATAGTAGCAATTTTAGAGACTCAAGGTTATAGTGTGTTGACAGCCTCTAATGGCGAGGATGCGGTACGAGTGTTTGAACAAAATCGGGAGGGAATCGACCTTATAATATCCGATGCAGTAATGCCGAGGTTGGGAGGGCGAGAGCTGTATGAAATTCTCCAGCGCCGGTTCCCGGCGCTGAAGTTTCTCTTTATTAGCGGTTACAGTGTGAACGCGATGAGCGAGAGATTCATTATTGATGAAGGATTGGAGCTCTTACACAAACCGTTTAACACAATCGATCTGATACGCAAAGTTCGTGAATTGCTGGATCGCTAACGGCGGCGTGGGGAGCAGGGGTGCTGGGGAGCACCCTTGCTCTCTTGTATCCTGCTCTCAGCGCATAGCGGCCTGTGGTCGTTTTGGTGTAATTTGCACGCCGGTGAATGTTACATCGACTGATTGGGTGAATCGCTTTCCCCGATCCTTGTCATGGCGACCGAAGTCAGGCGGATCAATGTGAACTTTGACTGTGTAGTTGCCTGATGATGGGACCTTGATATTGGCGCCGTAGTGATAAAAATCAGGGTGCCACAGGAAGGTCAGGTTCTGAGAGTCAACCTCATTGCCATTAGCATCGGTGATTGTCACTCTAACTTTGGCATTAGGGACAATACGTTTGTCCTCTGCGTCGCGCAGTACGATTTCGAAATGATTTGTTTGGCCTTGCTGGGGTTCTACCCATTCCAGGTTGTTGCCTCTCATTTCATACCAACCTTTAGGCTCGTCGATGTTATAGCCTATCAACAGATCGCCTTCGCGTTTCTCGTGGCCCTTATCAACAATCAGTTTTTGTATAGTCTCCTGTTGATGCTGCGGCCCCCTCCTGCCCGTCCTTCTTGTAGTCCTCTGCTGATCCCTTTTCTGAGGCTGATCAGCCTGGCTGCCTGTCGTCTGCCCCGATTTCTGCTGATCGGTCTTTTTGTCCGTCTTCTGCCGGTCGGTCCTGGTCTGCTGTGCTGCCGCTGGACTAACGACAAGCGCGAGGAGTAAGAAAAGGCTACTGATGAGCGCAATGTTAAGCTTAGAGTTGCGAGACATAATTTCACCTCCTGATTTGAGATTGGTACTGTCTGATTAGAGAGAAGCTTCAGACGGCAAAAGCGTTGCAATTTGTATGCTTGTCTGGCCGGCCTCAATTGTTGTCGCCGGAGACGGCAGTTATAGTCTTTAGGAAAAACGTTCTCCGGTTCGGGCGCCAAGCGCCCTCAAAACAATCTATTTTTAGCCAAGCGCCCTCAAAACAATCTATTTTCTCTATAGTCTTAAAAAACGTTCTCCGGTTCGGGCGCCAAGCGCCCTCAAAACAATCTATTTTTAGCCAAGCGCCCTCAAAACAATCTATTTCTAGAACTGTTTTGGGGGGCGCTCTCGCGTCCGAAGCAACTGCAATCTTTTTCTCAAGGTCTATAGCCGCCGGGGCCAACGCGAAAAGTTGCGCATTATCTATTTTGCGTTATAATGGAGAGAAGGTGGTGAGAAACTTCAAACTTTGCTGAGGTTTCAATCATCTCAAAAGTAACCGCAGATGGGAACTCCCCCTTTGAAATTATAAATGGCCCTTTTCCCCCATTCCTGGAGAAAGGATTATACTTATGCATGTAATGAGAATGCTTTCAGCTAATGGTGATACAGTAATTCACGAATGGGATGAAACCACGACAGAAGATCGCCTGGCGGAGATCGAAGCCGAATTTGACGCCCTGGTGAAGCGAGGCTATGCGCCATTTCTTATTGAGGAAGGGTTGCAGAAGAAGATAAATCGGTTCGACCCCGAGGCGCGAGAGATACTCTTTCTTGCTCCTGTAATTGGCGGCTAGGCACAGAACCGTTCTACGTTCTATGTTCTACGTTCTATGTTCTACGTTCTAACGTCGAACATCGAACGTCGGACGTAGAACGCTCTTGAGTGTAGCAGACTTGGCTATCTATGAAGTCTTGATACTACTGGCTGCGCTCCTGTCTCTTGTCTATCTTATTGCGGCCATTCTCAGTTCATGGCGCAGCGGCCGTGAGCATGAGCCGGAAGAAGAGCGTGTGCCGATAGAGGTAGCGCGTGAGCGGGCGCGGCAGCTCCTCAAGCGCATTGTCACCCCTGAAGAGTGGCGAGAGTTCGAGGCGCGACAGCGAATCACTGTGCGCACCGCAGAGCGCACCTACGAGTTGCATCTGGGTACTGCCACTTCGATGCGCGAGGCATCCGGCGAAACTTACAGCCTGTGCGTGATCTTTCGCCGCCAGATCTATCCCCCTGAAGATAAGATGCTGGCCGAATACCTCATGATCCGCCACGATGAGCGCCGCTATCTGCGCATTGCCAATAAGGTGATGCTTCTGCGCTCGTCCTGATCGCTGGTTACTGATCCCCTTTTCCTTGGGAAAACCTCTCCAGCAAAGAGAGCCCAAGCGCAAACACAAGCGGTCCCAGGAAGATCCCAATGACCCCGAATGCCTGTATGCCTCCGAGGATAGTAAATAGTATCAACAGAGTATGCATGCGAGTGCGTGAACCTACCAGCGTCGGATAGAGGAAATTATCTACCAGCCCAACCACAGCGGCGCCCCAGATGACGAGCAACAATGATTTGATAATACTGCCTTTGAGTGCAAGGTAGATGGCAGCGGGAATCCAGATGACGAACGGGCCAAGCATGGGAATGAGCGAAATTACAGCCGTTACCGCACCCCACAGCAGCGCCCCCTGCAGCCCCAGAACCCAGAAGGCAAGCCCGCTCAATGTGCCCTGCGCCATTGCCGTGACCCCCCGGCCATAGATTGAAGCGTGAATAACATCGCGTGTGCGCCGGAAGACCCAGTCCACTTCTTCCCCAGGAAGCGGGATGAGAGCTTTAAGCTTGGCCACTATCAGATCCCAATCGCGGAAGAAGAAGAAGAGCGAGATTAGAACTAAGAACGCATCCAGGATGGAACCGAACAGCCACTGCACCGCGCTCCCGACCCGATTGAGGACATAATCTGCGATGCGTTGAAGATTTGAGCGCGCGAGCGACGCGATCCGATCCATGCCGAACCGCGCATCCAGCCAATCATAAGCCGAGCAACGGACGCGATTGGATTTGAGCAACGAATCGAGGTCTGAAGTTAGGCCCCCTTTGCGTAAAGCGTCAACAAATTGGGAAAGCTGACCCACCAGCGCAGACAGGAGCAACCACAGGGGAACTACAACCAGACAGGTGACGAGAACGGCGCTGATGAGCGCGCTGAGATTCTTGTTCCTCAGTCTTTCATTTATCTCCCAGTACAGCCGTCTGAAGAAGATAGCAAGCAAAACCGTCCATAGAATTACTTCCAGGAAGGGCCTGATAACAAGGTAGCAGAGTATGACGAGGATCGCTCCTATGATTGCCCAAAACAGGTTCTTCTTACTTGAAATTTGCACTCAAGCGCACCCCTTGGGAAGCAGACACGGCGACGCGGTGAGAGATTCTTCTTCACCGCGTCTGTGGCGTCCTCCACTCATCACCGCGTCTGATTCGGCTATTCTTAACGGTGAGAAGCATAGGGCAAAGGCTCAGATACAGCGCATACTACATCTGCCAGCTCTCGCTGACGATCAGTTTCGCGCGCAATATCTGCTTGTGAGATGATGCCGATAACGCGGTCATCATCGTCTATGATTGGTATTCTGCGCACCTGGTGGCGAGACATTTGGCGCATGCAATCAGTCAAGCTGTCGCCAGCGTGGCATACGATAACATCCCTCGTCATACATTCCTCCACTCGTGAGAAGCGAGGGTCTCGTTCCCTGGCGACAATTCTGATAGCGATGTCCCTGTCGGTAATCATTCCCACAATGCGTCCCTGCCTATCAACCACAGGCAGAGCGCCGCAATCGACTTCGCGCATAATGCGCGCTGCTTCTGAAATTGATGAGTCAGGCCGGACAGTTGCTACCTCTCTGGTCATGATCTCGTGGCAGCGCACCTCTCCACGCTCGCGCATCTCATATTCGCGCTCTCTCCTGCCGCCATATTCATAGCGCCGGGAAATAGGCTCATATTCATAACCTCGGGCAATGCCTCTGCCGTATCGTTCGCGCCCACTGTAGTAGATACTCCCTCCGTAGGGTTCCTGGTAACGGCCAAATGGACGATCACCTTCTTCATAAAAGTTTGGATCATTAACTCTTCTTGCCATAGAACCTCCTGAAAAGGTTGGATGTATGCTAAGGGGAGAGAGTGAGGGAGTAGGGGAAGGAAAGAGTGGGAGAGTGGGGGAGATGAAATCCACCTGGAAAATATAGTCGCAGCGCAGTGCAAATACGTTCTACGTTCTATATTTTAACATCGAACGTAGAACATAGAAGGCCAAACTGAGCGCCATCATCGGATCTGGTGCGCTTGACTAACGCCCAGCGGCATTGGTTGGAGCGAGAGCACTCCTGAACCTTCTTTCAGTGTGACAAGCTGGTTCGCCGCTAGATTCTCGATCTTTTCCACCTTTCCGCTCGGCCAGCGCACTTCCGCGCTCTCTACCTTTTCCGCTTTCCCAATGCCAAAGGTGACTATCAGCTCGCTCTGAGAGCAATAGCTTGACCCACTCTTGACCGTCTGCCACTGCCTCGATCCATCTGTCGTGTGAATTGTGATCTTTGCGCCGATGCCGTCTCGATTCGAGCGTGTGCCTACAGTCTTGAATTTGATGAAGCGGTTCTGATTTCCTCCATCGTTGCGCCATAGATACGCCGGGCCGTTATTGGTCGTAATAAGCAGGTCCAGATCGCCATCATTATCAAAGTCGCCGTAAGCAGCGCCGCGCGCCACTAACGGGCGACGAAACGGCACGCCCAATCTGCGCGATATGTCTTCAAATCGCTTCCTTCCCAGATTGCGAAACAGCTGCTGTGTCTGCGCGTAGGTTATCTTCGGCTGCACTGTGTTAATATCATCTGCTACGTGGCCATTGGCAGTGAAGATGTCCTGGCGGCCATCCAGGTCATAGTCATAAAAGAAGCAGGCGAACGTCAGAGATAGTAGAGTCGCCTGCCCTATTGTCGATGTAGGGGCCTCATCGATAAAGAGCCCCTGCCCTTCGTTGTGATAGAGTCCCAGCATTTCATTGGAGAAGTTGCCGACAATGATGCTGGGATAGCCTGAGCCATCGTAATCTGCTGCATCTACTCCCATCCCGGCGCGGGCCACTCCTGCTTCATTAAACGCCACTCCCGCAGCCATAGCGCATTCGGTGAATGTGCCGTTGCCGTTATTGCGATAGAGCTTGTTCGGCTGTGTATCATTGGCTACGAACAGGTCCGGCCATCCGTCTCTGTCATAATCCAGCACGGCCACGCCAAGCGATTTGCCGGTCGGATCGAATAGATTGGCCTTCTGAGTAACATCTTCAAAGGTCCCATTGCCCAGATTGCGATAGAGGCGGCTGCTCTGTCCCCTATAGCTTTCAGGCGTGCAATAGGATTTGTTCTGCCCATCGAGGGTGCAGAACAGATCCTTCTCAATAGACCATTCGACATAGTTACAGACGAACAGATCTAGATTGCCATCCTTGTCATAATCAAACCATGCGGCGCTTGTGCTGAAGTCTTCGTCCGTGGTCTTTGCCCTCTTTGTCACATTCTCGAATGTGCCGTTGCCGCGATTGCGGAACAGGTAATCGGGCCCCAGGCAGGTGATGAAGATATCCACATTGCCATCGTTATCGTAATCGCCGACGGCGCATCCGAGCCCGTACATCTCCACCATCAGTTTCGCCTCTCTGGTCACATCCGTGAATGTTCCATCTTTGTTATTGCGATAGAGAGCGGGGAAGGAGCGGCGTCTCTGATGGCCGGGCCAATCTTTGGAGTTGATGAGGAGAATATCCTGCCAGCCATCGTTGTTGTAATCGAGGAAAGCGCAGCCTGAGCCCATTGTCTCAGGCAGGTACTTCTGGCCGAATGCGCCGCTGTTATGGCGGAACCGTATCCCCGCTTGCTGTGTTACATCGACGTATTGAATTGGAGTCGGCTTGGATTCGGCCTGCTGAGGCTGGGGCCCCTTCTCTTCGGTCGGAGGAGCTACATTGGCCGTCCCGGGGGCGGAATCGGGTTCTTTTGCTGTAGCCGGGGGCTCGTTGGAAGTCTGCTGTTTTTTACGACAGGCAGGCGAACCGACTGCGGTGATTGCGCAAATCATCAAGCAAATACTAATGGTTCTTCTGATCATTACTGTATTGACCTTATGAGTAATCTGGGGGACAGGAACAGTCCTGCCCGCGCTTATACGAAGAGGGTTAATCGCTCCCGGCGTAACCTTTCCTGGGCAGCACGGCTCTCTTGTTAAGAGCAACAGAGACATGCTCATGAATCGACTGGCGCTCGTTATTATCTTCCGGGTGCAGCTTGCGGTAAGGGCCGGTGATAAATTGCGCCGCCTCGTTGGCTTTGAATCTCTGATAGAGCTTCTGCTCCCTCTCGGCCATTTCGGTATTGCCCAGGCCCTTGTAGCATAGCATCAGGTTGTAATGTGCCTCTAGATCCTCCGGATCGACTGCCAGCGTCTTGTGAAACTCTGCTATGGCTTCATTGAATTTCTTATCTAGGAACAGTATTCTACCAATCTGATTGCGCACCACACGGTCGCGCGGGTATTGATCGGCGGCAATTCTCAGATGCTTCAATGCCTCTGCATACTTCCCTTGAGCTTTGAGTGTGAGCGCATAGAAGAAATGGGTCTTGGCCAGGTTGGGATCGATCTCAAGCGCCTTCATTAACACCGGCTGCGCCGCTTCCATATCGCCCTCTTGAATGCGCGCGCGCGCTACATTAACCCAACCATCGGCATAACTGGGGTCCATCTGTGTGACTTTGAGGAAGATCGCTTCCGCTCCTTTTAGATCACCCTGGAGCAGCAACCCTATTCCATAGTCGTTCCATCGTTCGCGCACGGATTTGTCCGTAAACGGGTTCATTTCAGGCAGCGGCGCTTTGGCGTCGATCACCTTTATCGAGACATTGTCTTCGGCCATTGTCACGATAGGGATATTGGGGATCTCCTTTATCTTGCCGGAGACATTGGAAGTATCTCCTGTGAAGATCCATCTGCCGTCATCGTGATCGGCGGCCACAGAGAAATCCTTGTGTTCAGGATCGCGGATGCCGGCGAAGGCCCACTGGGTATTCCACCAGGCAAATTTCCGGTAGTTCAATTTAGCCTTCAGGTAGATCGTGTCGCCGCAATCTTTGGGAATATTAAGGCGGTAATGCACGGTATCGGCGGCCCCCGGCGGAATCAGCCGCACGTAAGCCACAGAGCGAGTCATCCAGGCATTGCGTTTATTTATCGGATTGCCATTAGCATCAAGCTGCAAGGAGCGATAGAAGTGGGCCCCCGGCTCAACCGGGCCCTTGCCATCGTCTTCAACCATCCCGCTCCAGAAGATGGTCTGCCCTTTGTTGTCCACTGCTTGAAGTTCTACCCAGACATCGAAAGCATCAACGGTTCCGCCGGGGAAGAAGTGCCCCACCTTGCGGGTACGCACAACTACATCTATGCGGACCGAATCGCCGCGTCTGACCGTAGCATTGACTTTATTGAGCGGAGCAATTACTTCGACCGGTTTGGTCAGCACGGCTTGCGAGGGGCCGAACCCGATAGACTCTTCGCCGACGGCGAACGTGCTTGCCAGGCGCGGCTCCTCTCCGGCGCGCGCCTTCTTCTGCTCAAGCTGCTCCGGCGGCTTGGCCCCGCTCATTGCGAAGATGTCTATTGTCACCTGGCCGTCCTTCAAGAACTCTTCGGTTATGCGCAGTTGCTCGGCGTCTTTGTTGACGAACGGCAGCGCGGTATTGGCCCCTGGGAAGCGATGGGAACGAATCATGCCATTCTTGGCTGCCGGATCATTTGAAGGCACCAGCGGCATGTGGCAATCGGCGCATTTCTGCGGTTTGGGCGGATAGTAGAATGATCGAGCGCCCTGGCCTGATACGCCGCTTGCCTGCCAGTTGTCGTATTCATTGAATCCGCGAATCCAGCGATAGCTGTTGACCGGCACATCCAGATGCACCTTGTGGCAGGCAGAGCAGAACTCGGCTGTGTTCTCGCGATGGAATGGCTTCAAGAAGGTCTTTTTGTGAGGCTCAGGATCGACCTTCACCAGGAAATCATGTGTCCATTGCAAGAAGCGATTCTTGCTTGCAGCCAGATCGTGAAGCGGGGGGTACTCTATCTCGAAATCGCCCTGCCCCATCGTGCTCTTTACGTGCACTATCGAATGGCAAGAAGTGCACCCCAGACCGGCCTGCGCTTCCGGCGTGTTGATCTGCTCTTTGATGGGGCGGTCGAATCTCCCGTTGAAAAAGACTGCGTGATCATGACAGCCGGCGCACCATTTCGATGGCTTGGTGCCAACTACGTCTTGCATATATTCGACAGATTTGCGATACCACTGATTGTTGAACGATGAGAAGTGGTGAGCCGAACTGTTCCACTGATCGTAGATGTCCTTATGGCAGCGGGCGCACATATCGGATGTCATGAAGAAATTGGCCGGGATTATCCCTTTAACATTCGTCGTCGCCGAAGAAGGGAAGAATGGGCTATTGGGGCCATCGCCCTCGCCTTCCATTGTTAGTGGCGGCGATGGCGGATTGACGATGTAATCTTTAGGCGAACGGTCGTAGCGATGATAGCCTATGGCGACTACCGGGAAGAAGAGCGCGACGACCAGAAGCGCCGTGTACGCCCTGGGGAGCGTCCTCTGTCGATGAGATGTGCCCGGACGACGTGCTCGCTCATAGATGTGCACCGCCAGCAATATGGACCCCACTACGGCAAAGATGATGTGGGTTTGCAGCGCCCAGCGATTTGCGCGCATGGCCCCGTACTTCATGACGTAGATGCCAAATCCGGCGCTGATTAGTAGAGCGAGCGTCGCCAGTTTGAATGTGAGATGAAGCCCCTTGAAGTTTCTTGCCAGATAGATCAGAAAAGCGATTGCCAGAACAAGTCCCAGACCGATGTGCAGTAGTATATTCGACATGTAGAAGATGCTCGGCTCAGCATAGGCTGCCAGGTACGAGCTGTTAATGAGCAGAATGAAGAAGCCCAGCATCAGGAGTTTAGCCAGTCGCGTCTTGTCGCCAGTAGTAGGGCCCATAATCCTACCTCCAATGTCATCGTTAGATTCTTTTTAAGTTAGTAAAAGACCGCAGATTGCGAGTTATGGAAGATGTAGATTTTAGCATGGCTTCCCGCCTTCGCAAATAGGCTAAAATGCCTTGCGTCCGATGCCCTACGTCCGACATCGAAAAACACAGACTTCTGACGTCGGACGAAGATATGGGACATCGGGCGAAGAATGACGTTGGATGAAAAATTATGGTTCACTTCCGCTCTCATTATGTTATAATGCTTCTGCATTCCTTTTGCGACTGAGTTCCAGTTAGTAGTAATCACCCCCGTAGTTAGGATATTGATTGCGGATGGCGCAAGCATCCGCGCGGAGCTTAGGATATGAAACGAGCAGAAAAAGCATCCTTTTTGATTGGCTTTGGGTTGATTATTCTAGGCACATGTGCCTATGACGCCCAGGCGCAAGTTGGCGGGATCCCACGCGCTATGAGTTTAACTTCGGACGAGCGTGGCGCGATTGATAGGCAGCAGAGCGAGAAGGACAAGGTAAAGGCATTTCTGAAAGTGGCTGATTTGCGCTTGAATAATGCCATGCTACTGACAGTGCGCGGCGATTTCCAGCGCGCTAGCAATGATCTATCTGTTTATAGCGAGCTTGTCTCTTCAGCCAGAGAGTATATTCAGGGCCTGCCGGGAAAGGAGAAGAAGCGGTTTGGCCTGTTTAAGATGTTAGAGCAAAGGCTACTGGCTCAGATCCGCTACCTTGAATCGATCGAGCGTGATTTCCCCTTCGATCAGAGCGCGCTGGCTACCAGTGTGCTCAACAAAGCAAGAGAAGTGCGGTTCTTAACTCTTGATAAAATGTTCGAAGGGTGGATGACCGAGAGGCAGAAGGAAAAGAAGTAGCCCTTTGCGGGAGGCAGCGAGTATGAGAGTGAAGGTTCACGCCATCCGGGGCATGTTGGTTCTCGGTCTGCTCTTCGTAGCCTGCGCTTTTGTCTTTGGGCATGCAGCATATCAAACTCAGTGGCCAGATGAGATCAGCCAGACAGAGCGCTCACTGATAGAGAAGGAGAAAGATGAGAAGGGTAAGATAAAAGTCTACCTGAAAGTCAGTGACGATAGACTTATCAGCGCGCGGCAGGCGGTCAATCAGCGCGAGTTCCAGAAAGCAATCGGCGATCTGCGAGCCTATACTGCGCTGGTTTCTCACGCCAGCCAGTTCGTCCATAGCTCATCTATCAAAGATGGTAAGAAGCCCCGGCTCTTCAAGATGCTTGAGCAAAAACTGCTCCAGCAGATGCCACTATTAGAAGGGCTGGAGAAGGACGTGCCGCAAGATCAAGCCGAGATAGTGAGGAATGCTGTAGCCAAAGCGCGCGACGTCAGAGCGCAATCTCTCAATTCGATGTTCGGCGATAAGAAAGCCGCCAGCAGAAAGCCGTAGGCAGTCGAGATTAGAAGTGGTAAAGAGTGGGAGGATGGGAGAATGCGAGGCCCCCTCTGGCTCAGCCAGACAATGTCTTTTCTCCTGATTCAGTCAACTTTTGTCAATGATTTCTCCGGGTTTATCAGAAGCCAGAATCCGGCGCCTGCCAGGTAGACCAGTCCGGTTAGCACAAAGGGAATATTCCAGTTGCCCCACCGCTCAACTATAAACCCGATGACAAGAGGGCAGAGCGTCCCGCCTAAGTTCCCAAATGTATTCATGCATCCGGTCACAATCCCGGTGTAATCTTTGCCGACATCTAGACAGACAGCCCAGCATGCCGGCAGCGAGAAGTCAGCCAGCCCGGCAGCTAGCGCAACCAGCAAGGCTGCCGCGAGAGGATTCTCTGTTATTGCAACCGCTGCAATCGCGATGGCGCTGGCAAAGAACGAGGCGGCCCCAATAGCGCAACGGCTGGCGCGGAGAGAATACTGCTTTGCCAGCCTGTCGGTGACGAGGCCCCCAAAAATGTTTGCTCCCGCTGCCACCAGTAGAGGCAATCCGGCAAGCAGGCCCGATGAGAACGATGAGAATCCTCGCGCCTTCACCAGATAGGTCGGCAGCCAGGTGAGATAGAAGTAGAGCCCGTATCCAAAAGAAAAGTACATCAGACAGATAAAGATCAGATTGGGACTGAGCAGCAGCTTGCGCCAGGGAACGATCAGGGGCCCTGCGAGGAAACCTTCAGTCTTCTCGCTTGCCTGGCCACCTCTGATTAAATCGATCTCAGCCTGGTTCACTCCAGGGTGCTTTGCGGGAACGTCTCGATACCATCGATACCACAACGCTGCCCACACAAATCCCAGCACCCCGAAGACGACGAATGCCTTGCGCCAGCCTATCGCTGCAATCAAAGCGGCCACGATAAGAGGCGTCACTGCGCCGCCCAGGCGTGTGCCCATGAAGACTACACCGTGAGCGCGACCGCGCTCAGATGCATGGAACCATCGAGAGAAGCTGCGCGAGATGTTGGGAAATGCTCCTGCCTCTCCGGCGCCGAAGAGAAAGCGCGTGGCGCAGAGCGAGGCGAAGTTCCAGGCCGCTCCCGTGAGCATTGTAAAGACGGACCACCAGATGACAATGCGCGTGAGAACTTTGCGCGCGCCCATTATGTCTCCTAGCCATCCGCTGGGGACCTCAAAGATTGAATAGGCTAGTGTGAATGCGCTGAAGACCATCCCGATAGCGACCGGCGTCAACTTTAGCTCTTCGATAATAAATGGAGCCGCTCCGGCAATGCACACGCGATCAATGTAGGTTATTACTGCCAGCGCGAAAGCAAAGATCAGCACACCGTAGCGTACCGTTGTCGGTCTCTCGCTCGTTGTTGTTACCGTTGCTTCTTTGTCTATCATTGCTCTAGATAAAGGAGACGTACAGCAACCTGTTAGGTTGCTGATGGTGCGCGCCATCGGCAATCTAACCACCTTGCCGTAAGCTTCCCAAAGGGATTCCCAGAGCGCGAACAGCCACAAAGATGGCATAATGTAAGTTCAGTTTCAATAGTGCGAGCGCGCTCTGGGAACGGTTAATTACCAGGAGTGATCGCTCTCATTGCTTGACTCACTGTCGCTCTTCCTCTAGCATTCTTACAACCTGGAGTTTTCATTCTGATCCAGCAATCAGGCAACGGCGCAATGATAGTAACCGATGAACTGACGATCCTGCGATTAGTGATTGAACGCCTCAATCAAGCTAATATAGCTTACATGGTTAGCGGCTCATTGGCGATGAACTATTATGCCCAACCACGCATGACTAGAGACATTGATATCGTAATCGAAGCTAAATTGAATGATGCCCATCGATTGTATGAACTATTTTCAGGCGACTTTTACATTGATGAGCATAGGATTCAACAAGCCATCAGTCAGCGAGGAATGTTTAATATCATTCATACTGAAACGGTGATTAAGATTGATCTCATTGTGCGCAAGCCCGGCGTTTACCGTGAAACGGAATTTGCGCGCCGCCGTCTTCAGAAGCTAGGTGATATGGAAGCTTATCTTGTTGCCCCCGAAGATTTGATCTTATCGAAACTCCACTGGGCGAAAGATTCTCGCTCCGAGTTGCAACTGAATGATGTGCGAAACCTGTTATCTGCCACGCGACAGACCCTGGATATGGATTATTTGAATCGATGGGCCGGTGAACTGAGTGTATCAACGATGCTGAATGAGATTCTATGAATGATACTGACGAACAAACAGCCGCAATTTATCATCGCTTGATAATGTCAAAGAGTGGAAGCGAGCGATTGCTTATGGGTTTTTCAATGCTGGCGACTGCCAGGGCCCTTGCCGAAGCATCTATTCGCGCTGAGCATCCTGAGATTACTCCGACCGAGTTGAAAGTAGAACTCTTCCGCCGCTTCTATAGCCAGGAGTTCGATGAAGAGCAGCAGCAACGAATTATCGCCCACCTTTTGACTCACTAGCAGAATCGCCGTGACAGGGACCACGCGCTAAGTCGAAGCGCCAAAGATTAAGACAGATGATCCACTGCCATCGCAGTAGAAATAGAACGCCAACGGACACAGATGAGGCGGATTGACGCTGATCCGCAACTATCCGCTCAATCCGCGTCCGTCCGCGTTCTATTCCACTGCCGCACAGTTACGCGTTTCGATTTAGAGGCAACTGGCTTGCAGCGCATCCCACGCTTCATTGTAGATATACAGATAACCGAGACTGGACCATCGGGCGGCCCCGGTCTCTATATCATAAAAATTCATCCCCTTCAGAGGCGGGAAGTAAAAATGGATGGAGATAGCGTCTTTGCCTGACTCTATTGGGTTGGCGAGGCTATGTATATTGCCGGGCAACTCGCTCACCACCGTTCCCGGCGGAGCATCGTAGCTTGAAATCTCTTTGAGAGGGCCCCCTTCTTCGGGGCGATCATAAGACACATAATGGAGCGTGCCGTCGTAAACCAGCTCTACGCTGAGCGATTGATGATGATCATGCGGCGGCGCCGACTGCCCCGGCTTCCAGCACATCACCAGCACCTCGAAATCATCTTCTCGATTAAAGAGATTTCGCGCATAGCCTTCATTGGAAAACACAATGTGACGGTCCAGCTCTTCGCGCCTGATTTCAACTCTTCTGACCAGCGGCACAATCCTCGCTGCCGTCCGCTCTTCTTTGGGCATATCCCAGATCAACCTTATCAAGTGAGCCAGGCTGAGTGGTCGAGGATCGGAAGCCTCTGACAGGAGCTTGACCAGAATTTGAGTGGCCGATTCAACCAATCGCGCGCAGCTCTCCTTGCGCTCAGGCGAATTTACGTCGGTGAAACTTTTAATCAAATCGGCGCAACGCGTCGAGCCGTGCCTTGAGCGAAACTCGCTTATGAAGCTCGAAACCAGGCGATTGCACTGTTCTGTATTGGAATGGCCCTCGCTGAGATCGCCGGCAATGCCGAGAGCAAGCGCGGCCCCCATGACACATCCGCAAGTTTCCCTCTCTCCTGCCAGCCCTAATCCGAAGGCGCTGGCGCTCTTGAGCACCGTCTCAGGGAAGTGAATCAATCCACCATACCTGAGCGCATTCAGTATGCTTTGACATGAATTAAGATTGCCTTCTCGATATGTCTCTGCCGCATATTCTGGAATATTCATCTTCTTTTCCTTAACCACTAATCCGATACAGGGCCCCTATCCGATGCAACGCGGTTGGACCGCAGCCTGCCGCCTTCTGGTTTCCAAGGAGCTTTCCCTGTCGCGCTGCGATGCAAGAAAAACTATGGAAATCTTCGGCGCCCCCTCCCTCGTCGCGCGAGCAGGCAAGCAAGGATGCCTGCGCTCCCCCCAGACAGCTTCTAAGGAGTAGCCCGAAATAGATTCTACTATTTCACTGAGAAGGGCGAAAGCGGAAATTGCTTTAAGTCAGTATCCTGTGTTTGGGTGTCAGGCGAAAGTTCTTTGTCTCAGGCTCCAAAATCGCCTTTAGCGTCAGGCTATCTATTATTTTCAGCAGTTGATCAGGATCGACCGGCTTAGGGATGAATCCATCGAAAGCTGAATCGGGGGCGCTGACAAGCCGTTCCACTTCCGGATTGGCCGAGACGGCGACAATGGGGGCCTGTTCGAAGAGCGAATCGCGGATGAGTCGAGCGGCGACCAGCCCATCAACGTTGGGCATCCGCACATCCATCAGGATCAAAGAGAAGCTGACTCGGCCACATAGCCTTATTGCCTCTTCGCCATCTTCTGCTTCGACTACATAATAGCCGTGCTCGCTAAGGAATCTTTTCATCGCGCGACGAAACTGCTGGTCATCATCTACCACAAGGATGCACTTGCGCCGCGGATTGGGGAACCTTTCATGAGAGATCATTCCTGAGCCTCCATCGTAGAGGCGGCGCTGAGACATGGGAGACAATCGCCGCGCCTTTGCGTCACCTCATCCTCCGCGTCAAACTCTTCCTTGCCTCTATCGAGAAACGCAACCGGACAGGCATGGGAAAAGTTTATAACCGCCTGTCTCCTGTCCATTGTCAGAAAGAGAAATAGGCGAAGTGGAAATCCGCAGTGAGCGCAGACGAAATCTTTACTGAGTAGCAGATAAGCTTCGCCTAAACTGAGGGGCTGGTCGCTGTATTCAAAAACCTCTCCCGTATACTTATCCTGAAGTTTCATATCATCCTCCAAACTGCCGAGGGGGAGAAGTTGTCTATTTTCAAATGTCAAGCTCAACTGAATTGTCCGTTCGGCAATCACTGTGCCACCTCGGGATGTCAAGTGTATTAATACTTTACAGAATGAGAAAAGAGTCAATCGAGCAAAGAGGAGTGTTAGTTGTACGTATTGTTTTGATACGAGTCTTTCTAAATCGGAATACACAACTATGAAACAGTGGAATAGAACGCGGACGGACGCAGATCGGGCGGATGCTCGCCGATCAGATCAGCGGCTATCCGCCTGCGTCCGTGTCCGTTGGCGTTCTATTTCTGCTGCGATGGCAGTGGCTTGTCTATCCCAATCTTTGGCGCTTCGATTTAGAGGAGCTGGATGAAGATGGTGGCTTTGCTGCTACGGATGCGCGGCGACTCCGGCGATTCGCTTCCTTGTCAGCATAAATAGCAGCTCACCTGAATCTGCCGGGCCGATAGTCTGCTGATTTCGCGTGCCGCTCGGCAGCGTGGTGATCCGGCCGTAATTGAAAATGATCCCAGACGTTGCACGTCCTCTCTACCCTCCTGCCTTGCGTCTGCCGACGCAGATGCAGGAGATTATTTTCCGTTCTGCGTAACATGAGAGATCAATCGCCGGTAACAAATCTCTTCCTAAAGTTGTCGAGCGCGAATACCAGGAACGCTCTGATAGTAGGGTCATTCGGCTTGACGCGCGCCTTCAACGTCGGCTGGAAATCGAAGGGCCCCTATTCAAGCGAGGAGGACGCTTGAAGCAATTGCTTGTCGAGAGCTATCTGCACATATTCAGCGCCAGGAGCCGGGCAAAATCTTCGCGCGTTACATTGGCATCGGGCCGGAATGTGCCGTCGGCAAATGTGTCCATCATCCGATTCTTGAACGCCGATTCGATCTGCGCTTGGCGCCCGAACGGAAGAAAGATTTTTCTTAAGACCTATACATTGCTGCTTGAGCGCGTGGAGACGATAGCGGCAGTGAAATTGGCGCTGTTTGAAGGGAACCCTCAGCCGGTGCCGGGCGCAGTGATCGTAGGGGCAGCAAAGTCGTTGTTAGGGTCCCGGTCCAAGAGCCGCTCAGAATTCGGTATGCCGCGCGATCTGAAGTTTGCAATGCCCCCTTCTTTGGTGCCGGCGGCAACTGAGATCACCCACGGCGCCTTCGCGTAACGATTCATTGCGCACAAACCGGAATTGCCGGCGGAAAAGACTACGATGACGTTCCGGTCGTAAGCCTGTTTGGTTGCTATGTTAATCGGATCGTCCGCGTCAAATGGGCCATCAGACCCCCACGAATTGTTAATGACGCGGATGTTGTAGTTGTTGGCGAACTGATTGGCAAGCGACCACTCGAAACCGCCCAGCGCATCGAGTATAAACAGCCCTGCGCCTGAACCGACGCCGATCAGTTTGGCGCCCGGCGCTACGCCCCGGTAGAGGCTGCCTGATTGTTGCCCCGTCGCTCCGATGATCCCGGCAACGTGAGTGCCATGCCCGATGTGAGTGTCTGTATTGGGCAAGTTTTCAATTGCGATCAGCGGCGTGAATCCCGCCAGCGTATCTGTATCGGTCAAGAGCTGCACATTCTGTATCACATGCGAGCCGAACTGGAGGTCGGCATGTGTTGCGTCGATGCCGGAGTCGTTGATGACGACCGAGAAGTTGCCTTTGCCGGAAATAGGCAGGCCCCCATTCAATTTGGTTATAGTTGCATCGGTGCGCAGCTTGTCCACTCCGGTCAGAATCCGCGCCTGATGCATGTTGTAGAGCAACGGGTCATTCGACCATAAGGAGCGGATCTCAGGCCGATTGGCAAGGGCCCTGACCTGCCCGGCAGTCGCCGCAGCAGCGACCATTCCAAGCTGAGTCAGTGTAATCCCCCTGGTAATGCCTGCGGCGCGATGCCAGATAGCTTTCGTCGAGCGCCGCGCTGGAAGGCTTGTGAAAGGCTACAATGACTACTCCAACAGATGTGTTATCTGAGGCGCTGGCGAGCTGAGATTGTAGATTGGGCGATAGAGTAGCGGCCTGCGCCAGCCCGGCTCCCAGTAAGATCAGGGCTAGAGCCGCTAGCTGTAATCTGATTTTCAGGCCGAAGCTGATTGCGTATTTGCTCATAGCTTTTTCCTTTCTCCCGAGCCTATCCGAGGAGTCAGCATCGATCCTGGTGGCAGAAGCGGCAACCTGATTAGGGCACTGAAGAGCGTACAGGTATCCTCAGATGTCAGGCGATTAGGCTTCTCAGATAGGCACTGAAATTAAGTCCTATATTTAGACCTTAGTATAATGCGCCATAAATACGCAGCGAGTTAGTCTGGGCACTGTAGCGCCCGCGCCAGACTAACGGAGCAATTACAGCGCGCAGTGCTTGAAGTCGAGGGGAGAAAACTGTCCTTCTGCTCAAATCGAGATTTGACTCAACTCTCGAAATGAGCAACAGCTTCCTGCTAAAAGGTTTTGCAACTTGGCAACCACCGTGCCAACTCAGGAAATTGCTGCTGGAATGTGTAGAGAGGCATTGAAGGGGGCTTCACGGTGTGGCAGATCCTGAGATTCCTTTAGGCAACAAACTCAGGAAAAACTTGAACTATCACATGCTCCCATCGCGTCGAGTATCCCGGGCAAGGGAGGGTGAAATACGCTCCTGGCCTGTAACTACTCAACGGGCAGAGATTAGCTGCCGTCTTGAGCGACCTATTTATAGAATTGAGAGACAAAAGACCTCTTTAGCTGTGGCAGAAGCGGCCTGTAAATCAATAGATCGCTCAAGACGGCAGCTAAGAAGATTTCATCAAGCTGCCTACTATAGATAGGTCGCCCCTCCAGGGCCACAGCAGTTATCTTAACTCAGCTATATATCGACCCGGTGTATGCATTGCTTCAATGCAATATGTCCTAAGATTGTCTGCCTTTAACGGGAAAGACGTCAGACGTAGGACATCGGACGTTCTTACGGGAATGCTCCGGCGGTTTTGCGCACTCGTTCTCCGTGCTGAATCAACCATCGTTGCTCGTCCTGGCTGAGCGGACGCCACTCATCGAGCAGCTCTAAATCCTCCTCAAGCTCAGCTCTGTTGCTGGGCGCCATCAATGCTACAGACACTGCTGGATGAGATAGGGCAAAGCGGTAGCAGTCCTTTGCTCTGGGAGGGATAAAACCTTCCGGGTCCAGGCGGGTGGGCTTGATTAACGCGCCCCAGCGCAGACAGGTGTAGGCGATAACCGGTATCTTGCGCTCGACGGCAAGGGGGAATATCTCTTCTTCTGCGCCTCGGTGTGCGGCGTTGTAGCGTATCATCAGGAGGTCGATCAGGCCACTCTCAGCCGTCTTCACTGCCAGCTTGCGCTGATGAGTCGTGGGGCCCCAGGCGCGGATCAACCCTTCTTCTCTTGCTCGTTGCAACTGTTCAAGCGCGCCTCCGCGGCGGCAGATCTCTTTCCATTCGGATTCGGTCTCGAGGTAATAGAAAGTGCATAAGTCCAGATAGTCTGCGCCCAGCCGATTGAGCGCATCTTCAAGCTCAGCCCGGATGGATGCACCATCGCGCGCGTACAACTGAGTTGCGACAACTATATTCGAGCGCAAGCAGCCCAGTTGCGAGACAACGTCGCTCATTGCATCCTTGTGGCCGCACCAGTTGAGGAAGTTGATGCCACGCTCGATGCTCAGCCAGATGTCATCTGGCGTCGGATGGGTATTTCCGCGCGTAGCAAGCCCCAGCCGGCACACGCGAGGCATGCCAGCTCCCAGATCGGAATAGCGGTTCATCGGTTGTTCATTCATCAATAGTCAGTGAAAGTCCGTCTACAATCGTATCACCAACGTGAGTATAGCCGAATATATGGTCCTGTCTATCTTGTCTTCGAAGCCGCTGCCGAGCTACGATCATGCCACCGAAGCTAGTTGATCATAACCTGAGCTTCCCTGTTGCCTCGCGTAAAAATCTACTCGAAATGAGATTCGTTGCCTCACGTAAAAATCTACTCGAAAGTTGCTCCATTTTCACCAGCAAAAATACCCCTCAAAATCTGAGCGATTTTTCATCATCATCGTTGTTTTTCATCATCAAAAATGAGCTAAAAATTGGCCTGCTTTTTTACCATCATTTTTCATCATCAAAATGATCGGATAATCTGGCTACTTTATCCTCACTCTTTTTGTGCCCCTTGGTTGACCAGCAGCCAGGCCCCTTTGTTCTTACTGGCTCTTTTTCTGTTGCCAGATCTATCAGCTCATTTTGTAATCTAGTGATCTGGCGCTTTAATTCTGCTGGGTTAAGCTTGCTATATTCTCTTCTCAGTCGATTCTTGACCTTATCTTCTACATAGGGAGATTGCAACACTCTCTGATATGGTGTTAGTGGTTTATCATAGCTCTTTTTAACTTGGCTTCCTAGCCGCTGTTTCTCTATCAGCTTCATAGACGGCTGAAAGTAGTTACTATACAAGCGCAAATAACGATACAGTTGATTGATCAGTTCCAGTTCTTGTTGAGAGTCATAGCGTAGGTACCCCACAGCCCTTCTCACTACTGAGTAGTTCTTCTGTTCTACATAGCAGTTGTCCCGTCTTGTGGTAGGCTCTGGCACGAGTAAATGTTATCTTCTGCCCCTGACAGAATCGCACTAGCTGGCCATTAATGAATTCACTACCATTGTCTGAATCTATCCCTAGCAGTGGAAATGGCAACCGCTCTCTTATCTCACATAGCGCCTGGAATACCCACACCTGAGCCTTATTTCTCACTGCTTGTGTCTCAGTCCAGCCAGTGCAGATGTCAGTCACATCCAACGTCTGCAAGAAGTCACCACTGCTCTGCCCGCCATCGTGCCCTACTAAATCTATCTCAACAAATCCTGGTCTGTTCTCATCCCAATCGGCAAACGTCCTTACCGCTATCTGAGATTTGAGCAATGTCCCAGGCTTGGTTCTCCCCTTGCTACTATTATTAGCTAGCCTCTTCTTCTCCGCCGATAACAGCCGATCGATAGTTGCTGCCGCAGTTGCAGCAGTTTCTCTCTCGTCTGACAATCAAGTCTGATCTCATTGTGGCGCTCGAGGATTGGTATCACCTCTCTAATAGGTCGCTCCCACCGGAGCTATAGACCTTAAGAGAAAGATCAGAGCTAGTGCGGGCGTTCAACGCCCTCAAAACAGATTAAATGGAACTGTTT
>Ga0209172_10003212_pt1 | contig 25774 bp, 32 predicted proteins | sample LarsenN4metaG_FD_184113 | JGI IMG/M metagenome (GOLD analysis project Ga0209172, IMG submission 184113) | Hot spring sediment bacterial and archeal communities from British Columbia, Canada, to study Microbial Dark Matter (Phase II) - Larsen... ... | reverse complement strand
CGGACTCCTCCTGGCAACCGAGGGTGGCCTCCACGTCATGGAGGTGTTCGGCTTGATGGCGAACATGATCTCCTACGCGCGCCTAGCTGCCGTGGGCATCGCGAAAGCGGCGATGGCCTTCGCGTTCAACCTGCTGATCCTCGAGACGTTCATCTTCCCGTGGATTGACACAGGGAACGTCGTCCTGCTCATTGCCGGGTTGGGCATCGGCGTCCTGTTCCACATGATCATCTTCCTGCTCGGAGGGATCTCCGGGTACATTCAGGCCCTGCGTCTCAACTACGTTGAGTTCTTCCTCAAGTTCTTCAAAGGAGCCGGGACGTCGTTCCGGCCCTTCGGCATGCGAGCGAAAGCGGAGGTGTGAAACGATATGGCACTGACGGATGCAGACGGAATGGTGGCGATGGCCGCGGCCCTGACGATTCTGGGCACTGCCATCGCAACGGCTTGGGCGGAGAAAGTGATTGGAGCCGCGTCCGTGGGCGCGCTGGCGGAGAAACCCGAACTCTTTGGTCGGGTCCTGCCGCTCATCGTGATCCCTGAGACGATCATTATCTTCGGCCTGATCATTGCCTTCCTGCTGCTCGGCAAGATCGTCGTGTGACTGGGGCGACTCCCTCATGCCGTTGGAGGCCGTCGTCCAGGCGATCCTTGACGAGGGCCGAGCCGAGGCGGAGAAGATCCTCGCGGAGGCTCGGGTGGAGCGAGAGCGGATACTCTCCGATATCCGGGCGGAAGGAGCGATCGCCCTCGCTGCCGCAGAGGCCCACGCTCGGGAGGCAGCCGAGCGCCGTCGCGTTCAGGAGCTGGCCCGCGCGGAGCTGGACGCTCGAAAGATAGTCCTCGCCGCGCAAAAGGAGGCGCTCGATTTGGTGTATCAGAGGGCCCTGGAACGGCTCCCGCACATGATGGAGAACGAGGACTTCCTGCGTGCCCTCCTGAAGGCGGCCGAATCGGAATGGTCCGCCGAGGGCAGGGTCTACTCGAGTCCACGAGACGAACCGTTCGTCCGGAGAATCGTGGGGACGCGGTACGCGGGATCGATCGAAGCGGGGGGCGGCGTCGTGATCGAGACCGCAGACGGCACGCGTCGCGTCGATTCCCGGTATGAGACGCTCCTGCGAGACGTCTGGAACGATTCCGTGAAGGAGGTCGCGGAGATCCTATGGCCTTCGAAGGCGCCAAGGAGCTGAAAGCGGCCCTGGAAGGGAGCGTGCTCAAGCCCGTGGTCCAGCGGTATCGCTGGGTCCGCGACCGTCTTCCCTTCGATACCGGCAACTATCCGTACGTGACCGCGAGGGTGAAGGCGAAACGGGCGCTCCTGCTGCCCGAGGAAACGTATGGCCGCCTCCTGCTGATGACGATCCCGGAGATCGCCCGCTTCCTCGGTGAGCGGGAGTACAAGAGCGAGATGGTCTCGCTGGGCGCACGGTACAGCGGCGTCGATCTAATCGAGATGGCCACCGCGCGGAACCTCGCGAAGGTGTACAACCAGCTGTACGAGTACTCGGAGGGGCGGCTCCGCACGATGGTCGCGCGGTACCTCGACCGATGGGACTTGCAGAACATCAAGACGATCGTTCGCGCAAAGGTCTACGGCGCATCCCGGCCCGAGGTCGAGGAGGATCTCGTGCCTGCGGGCAGCTTCAGCGCGGAGTTCCTCGATGGGCTCCTCGCCGCGGACACCCTGGACGAGGTCTTCGTGAAGCTCGAGGAAACAATCTACGCGCAGGCCCTCGACGTGCTCGGCCTGCCTCCGTCCCAGGTCCGCAACTGGGCGGAGTGGGAGGACCTCGTCTCGAAACTCTACTACCAGGATCTCCTCGCGTCGATCCCGCCTTCCACGGAGCCGAACCGGCTGATGCGGGACTGGATCCAGCGGGAGATCGACATCGTGAACTTGAAGACCCTCCTGAGGACGTGGGCGTCCAAGGCCTCCTTCGACCGAGACATCTTCCTCCCGAATGGCCTCGAGATGGCCGTGGAGGAACTCGAGGAGATGGTCACCTTGGATAAGGTGAGCCTGCTCAATCGGCTGAGCGACTACTCATTCTACGAGGACATCGCGGCGGACCTGGAGCGGGTCGAGACGACGGGCGTTGGCGCCCTCCTCCGCAAGGTGGAGAAGGTCCACCTGAAGCAGGCCGCAAGGTATTCGCATCTGCACCCGCTGTCGATCCTGCCTGTCCTCGATTTCATCATCCGCAAGGACCGCGAGGTCCAGAACATCCGGCTCATCGCCCGCGGAAAGGAGAGCGGGCTTTCCAACGAAGTGATCCGGGAACTCCTGGTGGTGTGAGATGGAACTCGCGGCGGTGGGTCGGGACGACTTCGTCCAGGGGTTCAAGCTCGTCGGCATCCGACGGGCGATCACCGCGTCGAAGGAGGACCTCGAGCGGAAAGTCGCCGAGGTACTCGAGGATTCGGACGTCGGCATCCTCGTCCTCGACACGGAGGAGATGAAGGGATTGAGCCATGGCCTGCGGCGTCGCTTGGAGACAGCCGCCCGGCCCGTGGTCATCGCGGTGGGCGCGACGGAGTCCGAGGACCTCCGCACGAAGGTTCGCCGCGCGATCGGCGTTGATTTGTTCAAGTGAGGTGGGCCGAGTGGCACTGAGCGCAACGGTGGACGTCAGGGCGAAAGAGGTCGGCGAACTGCTCCGAATCTCGGGGCCCGTGGTGACGGCGACGGGCCTTCGGCCTCGCATGTACGACGTGATGCTTGTCGGCAAGGAGCAGCTCATGGGCGAGGTGATCAAGATCACCGGAGACCGGACGACAATCCAAGTCTACGAGGACACCTCGGGCGTGCGGCCCGGCGAGCCGGTCGTCGACACGGGACGACCCCTCACGGTCGAACTGGGTCCGGGCTTGCTCGGTAACATCTATGATGGGATCCAGCGGCCTCTGCCGGTCCTGAAGAGTGTGATGGGAGACTGGATCCGTCGGGGCGTGCGGGCGCCCGGTCTGAGCCGCGAGAAGCTCTGGGATTTCAAGCCTGCCATTAAGGAAGGCGACCTCGTGAAGGGCGGACAGATTCTGGGGACCGTGCAGGAGGCGAAGAACGTCGAACACCGCGTGATGGTGCCGCCCAATCTCTCCGGCAGGGTCGCCCGAGTTCGCGGCGGCAAGATGAAGGTCGATGAGGCCTGCGCCGAACTCGACGCCGGCCAGAAGCTCATGCTCAAACAAGATTGGCCCGTGCGACAGCCGAGGCCCACGAAGGACCGCCTCATGCCGACGATTCCGCTCATTACGGGCCAGCGGGTCATGGACTTCCTGTTCCCGCTCGCGAAGGGCGGGACCGCCGCGATCCCCGGAGGTTTCGGAACGGGGAAAACGGTTTCTGAGCAGCAATTGAGCAAGTGGTGCGACGCGCAGGTCGTGATCTACATCGGCTGCGGCGAGCGCGGGAACGAGATGACGGAAGTCCTGACGACGTTCCCGAAGCTCGAGGACCCGTATACGGGCGCGCCACTCATGGAGCGGATGGTCCTCATCGCGAACACGAGCAACATGCCCGTCGCCGCGAGGGAGGCGAGCGTGTATACGGGGATGACCCTCGCGGAATACTATCGCGACATGGGATACAACGTCGCATTGATGGCCGACTCCACGTCCCGATGGGCGGAGGCGATGCGGGAGATCTCCAGCCGACTCGAGGAGATGCCCGGAGAGGAGGGTTTCCCTGCGTACCTGTCTGCACGGCTCAGCGAGTTCTACGAACGCGCCGGGCGGGTGACGACCCTCAATGACCGCGAAGGATCCGTGACCGTCGTCGGCGCCGTGTCCCCGAGCGGCGGAGACTTCTCGGAGCCCGTAACGCAGGGGACGATCCGGATCGCGAAGGTCTTCTGGGCCCTCGACACGGCCCTGCGAGCGCGGCGGCATTTCCCGTCGATCAACTGGCTGACGTCCTACAGCTTGTATGGGCCGCTCCTCGAGGACTACTTCCGGACGAAAGTGAACGAAGACTGGCCAAAGCTCCGGGCCTGGACGCAGCGCACCCTACAGGAGGAATCGGAACTCGAAGAGATCGTCCGTCTGGTCGGCGCAGACGCCCTTCCGGCGGAGCAGCAGCTCACGCTCGAGGTCGCACGGATGATCCGGGAGATCTTCCTCCAGCAGAACGCCTACCACCCGGTCGACACATTCTGTCCGCCCGAGCGTCAGTTCAAGCTCATCTCCACGATCCGGCGATATGCGGAACTGGGAGCGAAGGCGCTCGCCCTAGACGTGCCCTTGAGAGAGGTCGCGAATCTCAAGTCTCGTGAACTTCTCACGCGCGTCAAGTACGAGGAGAAGTTCGATGAAGAGCTCGAGAAGACCCTCGCCCTCATGGATGAAGAATTCAAGAAGCTGGAGGTGCGGTGATGCCGAAGGAGTACCGCACGATCACGGAGATCGCGGGCCCGCTCCTCTTCGTGGAGAAGACGGAGCCGGTGGGGTACAACGAGCTTGTGGAGGTGCAGCTCTCCGACGGAAGTCGGAAGCGAGGCCAAGTCCTGGATACCTCGAAAGACATCGTTGTCGTACAGGTCTTCGAAGGGACCGCGGGAATCGACCGCCAGTCGAGCGTGAAGTTCCTCGGGGAGACGATCAAGCTCGCGGTGTCCCGCGAGATGCTCGGTCGCGTCCTGACCGGTTCCGGCGAGCCCGCGGACGGCGGACCGCCGATCGTGCCCGACAAACGCGTAGATATTGCCGGCGCGGCGATCAACCCATATTCAAGGGAGCATCCCGCGGAGTTCATCCAGACGGGCATCTCGACGATCGATGCGCTGAACACGCTCGTACGCGGACAGAAACTCCCGCTGTTCTCCGGCGCGGGACTGCCGCACAACGAAGTCGCCCTGCAAATCGCCCGACAAGCGAAAGTGCTCGGCTCGAAGGAGCCCTTCGGAGTCGTGTTCGCGGCGATGGGCATCACGCACGAGGAGGCGCGCGCCTTCATGAGCGACTTCGAGCGAACGGGGGCCCTCAAGAGGGCGGTCCTGTTCCTGAACCTCGCCGACGATCCCGCGGTCGAACGGCTCATCACGCCGCGGATGGCCTTGACCGCGGCGGAGTACCTCGCCTACGACGTCGGCATGCACGTCCTCGTGATCCTCACGGACATGACGAACTATGCGGAGGCGTTGCGCCAGATTGGTGCGGCCCGCGAGGAGGTCCCAGGACGCCGCGGATATCCCGGCTACACCTACACGGATCTCGCAACGAACTACGAGCGTGCTGGGCGGATCCATGGCCGGGCAGGGAGCATCACGCAGATCCCCATCATGGCGATCCCGGACGATGACTGGACTCACCCGATCGCAGACCTCACCGGCTACATCACGGAGGGCCAGATCGGAGTGTCCCGAGAACTCCACCGGAAGGGCATCTACCCGCCGATCGACCCGCTCCCCTCGCTCTCGCGACTCATGGACGCCGGGATTGGGAAGGGACGGACCCGCGAGGATCACAAACAGGTGGCGGACCAGCTCTACGCCGCCTACGCGGAGGGGAAGGACGCGCGCGGGCTCGTGGCAATCGTCGGCAAGGAGGCCCTCTCCGAGCGAGACCGGAAGATGCTCGAGTTCGCGGACCGGTTCGAGCAAGAGTTCATCCGCCAAGGGCCGGAGGAGGACCGCACGATCGAGCAATCCCTGGAGATCGGATGGAAACTCTTGGCAGCGCTCGACGAGGCTTGGCTCACGAAGATCGACCGCAAGACCATGGAGAAGTACCACCCGGCCCATCGCGGCGCAGGGAAGGTGGGCACGTAGGATGGTGCTCGCGGAATTCAAGCCGACGCGGTCGCAGCTCCTCCAGCTCCGGCGGACGCGGAGGATGGCCGAACGAGGCCATCGCTTGCTGAAGCTGAAGAGGGACGCGCTCATCGTGGAGTTCTTCCGCGTCCTGGACCGCGCGAAGACTCTCCGGTCGAACCTCGCCGAGAAGTACCGCGTGGCCGAGCAGAGGATTGCGATCGCCCGGGCGATCGAGGGGTCGATCGGGGTGAAGTCCGCGGCCTTGGCCTCCCGCGAGGTGCCGACGCTCGACCTGAAGACCAAGAACGTGATGGGCATTATCGTCCCGAAGATCGATGCGAAGAGCGTCCGCAAGAAGCTCGAGCAGCGCGGCTACGGTGTAATCACGACGTCCGCGCGGATCGACGAGGCTGCCGAGGCGTATGAGGCGCTCGTGGAGGATGTCATCGTCGCGGCAGAGATCGAGACGACGATGCGCCGCCTGATCGAGGAGATCGAGAAGGTGAAACGGCGCGTGAACGCGCTCGAGTATCGCGTGATCCCGGAGCTCAAGGCCACCGAGGCGTTCATCCGACAGCGCCTGGAGGAGCTCGAGCGAGACAACTTCATGCGGCTCAAGAGGTTCAAGGCGGCGGCGTGATCGACCGCTTCCGTCGCGCATGGCAAGACCCCGCGTCGCAGGCCCGAATCCTCCGGTGGTTCTGGATCATCTCGACGGTGTTCATGCTGTTCGGGTTCGTCGTCATGCTTCTCCTGCTCCTCCAGGCGAGGTGACCGATCATCCCGCGTGGGAGCGGAACCACGAGCGGTACCGGGCCCGGGAGACAAACCGATCGCTGAGCTTCCTCAGGCCCGGAAGGTCCTCCGCGGCCCCCGACCACACCGCGAGGTCGAGGCCGAAGCGGTCCTCGATGTCTCGCACGAATGCGCGGAGGTCCCTGTCCGCCCACGTTGGCACGCGGCCGGAGTAGATCGCGGCGACATAGATATCCTCCCCGCGCTCGACGAGGATCGTCTTCCCGGCGAACCGGAAGCTCCTCAGGTCACCGTTCTCCTCGCGGAAGGAATCCCGGATGAACGCGACCGTCGCGGTGAGCATGCCCGCAAGGATGTCTTCGTCGCGGTCCGCCCTCAGCCGTCGCGTGTTATGCAGGATGAGCCGGCCCTCGCGGGAGATGAGGAAGACATCCTCGGTCGCGAACATGCGACGGGCGGCGATCTCATAGCCAACGTAGGCGACCGCCCCGATAGCCAGCGCAAGGAGGGCGAACGGAAGGTACGGAATCTCCGCAGCGCCTCCGGGTGACGAGGGAGGGACCGCCACGGCACTCACGTTGACTTGGACGGTCCCGTACACGCCGGTCCCCACGGCAAAGGCGGTCACGTTCCGGAGCCCCGGCGTGCCCGCCTGGTACGAACCGTTGTTCAGGATCCGTCCGGTCGGGTCGTCCGTCACCCATTGGAAGAGAGTACCGCCAATCGGATGTTCGCCCGCGTCGTAGGCGGTCGCGGAGAACGCGACCCAGTCTCCGGATCGGACCGTCACCGTGCCCGCGGGCTCGATGCGAACGTGCGTGACGTCCCCGAGATACTCGTACACGAGGTCCACGCGATCCAGTTCCGGGGTCTCCAGGCCGCTGGCGGTTGCGAGCTCGGCCCGCCATCGGATCGTGCGTTCCCCAAAGGTCGACAGATTCCCGTCCGCGGGCACCGCCGTCCAGTATGAGCCGTTGCCTACGAAGAGCCGAATCGACGTGGCCGGCGTCCCATTCGAAGCCGCGCGGATTGATCGCCATCGGAGGAACGGCACGTCGAGCGGCGGGGCAAACAAGTCGGACTCGATGGAGCCGAGGGAGGACCGATGCCGTGTCTCCAGGGCGAACCGGCCGAGGATCGGCGTGGTGCTCGCGTTCGTGGTCCCGAGCTCGGTCCGGAGCTGGAAGTACCGCCCGGGCGGGAGAGACGTCGAAGTCCGGCCCGGGGAGGTCCGCTCTTCCCAAGGGCTCCATTCGCCGGCCTCGGGACCGGAGTCGTTTCCGCTCCGGATGAGCAAACGAACCGACGTGGAGGGGGGGAGCAGGGCGGTCCACGAAACCGCAAGGAACTCCGATTCCATCCCAAGAGAAACCGGCCGAGAGAGGTACGTGCCGTTGTGTCGGTTCGGGAAGGAGAGGGTCACGTTGTCCACCCGGAGGTCCACGCTCGACGCGCTGGTGTTCGACAACACGACACGAACGCTGAACGACAAATCGTAGGAGCCCGCGGACGCGGTCCCGGACGATACGTCCGCCAGGAACCGAGACCAGTGGCCCAGGGACGAGGGCGAGAGCGGCGCCTCGAAGATACCAGACGGCCCGCCGAGACGGACCGTGGACTCGACGCGACCCACTCCCGATGCATTGACGAGCACCCAGTCGAAGGAGAGCGTCGCGCTTCCCATCGCCGCAGAGGTCGCGTTCGCCTTCATGACGGTCTGGTTCACTGCCGCGGCCTCGTCGAACGCCTTGAGGTTCGCGATGCGCACATCGTCGAAATACACCAATGTGGTCGGCACATCGACGCCATTGACCTGGAACTTCACGTCCTGCAGGTTCTCCCGGATTGGACCGAGTTCCTCGAGATCGACAACAATCTCCTGCCATCCCCGGACGAGCGGGTGCGGCGTGCTGCCATGGATTGACCCACCGACGGAGGCCGTGACGTTGAACGTGAGCGGAGGGCTCACGTCGACCGCGAGCACCCACAGGACGAGTCGGTCGACGGAGGACCAGTCGACGGGGGCGATCCGTCGCGCCGCGGCATACGAACCCGGTTCCGTCCCGAGGGAGAAGTTCAACTCGAGCATCCCGGTCCCTTCCTGCTGCCCGGTATCGATCTGACGGATCCCAACGACCGATCCGGCGGAAGCGGTCGCCTCCCAGCCCGTCGTCGAATCGAGCCCGTCCCACAGAGTCTCGGTCGATGCCGAGGCGTGTCGGAACCGGCCGGTCTCCGAGGCAGCATCCCAGGCCGCGGTGACGTTTCCGGAGGCGCCGTCCGCATACGTCCAAGGGCTCCCCGAAGCGAAGTCTCCTCCCGCGGCGTGATTGCTCAGATCCGCGCGCAAGAAGATGCCCGCGGAATCAAACCCAAGGTTCTCATCGAGGGTCCCGTTCTCGGCGAAATCGCCGGGTTGCGTCCAGTCGATCGTGCGCGCGAGCCAGGGAAGCTCGGCACTTCCGTCCTGGAGATCGATGTCCTGCAGGGCGAGGCCTTGGCCGTCGTTCAATGCCCAAGAAACCGTCCGGGACGCGTCGCCGTTATCGCGGAGGGTCGGAAGATCCGCGGCGGTCGGCCTCGACGTGATCGCCGAAACGATCGCAAGGACCACGACGGTCACGAGAACGATGGAGCTGGGGGTCCTCGGATCCATGGACTTCCTCACGGGCGTTCGCGTTTCCGTCTCCCCTGCTCCCGGCCCGAGACCCCTCTCCACGTCGCCTGGCTGGCAGGCTCCGGGTCAGGGACCGAACCCATCTGGCCAAGGCTACTTAACGATTTCGAGATAACTCGCAGCAAGCTCCCAGGAGGATCGTCAAAGCGGCCGGAAAACGGCATGGGAGGGGTGTCGGACGCCTTTCCTCAGGCCCGCGAGAGCTGGTCTTCGGACACCGCGGCACCGAGGCGCCGGAAGACCTCCTCGACGTTCTCGCCGGTCTTCGCGGACGTCATGAGGTACTCGCACTCGAACGCCTTGGCGACCTGCTCGACGTCCTTCTCCGAGAACACGGCCTCGCTCGCGAGGTCCGCCTTGTTCACGGCGATCACGACCGGAACCTTGCCGACGACCCGCTCGACCCCGTCGATCCAATCGTCGAGTTCATCCAGGGTCTGTCGGCGGGTGATGTCGGCTACGGCGAGCACCCCGTTCGCGCCGTAGAAGTACGCGTCCTTCAGCAGCTCGCGGAAGCCCTTCTCCCCCATGATGTCCCAGATCGTCATGTCCACGTCCACGAGGAGGTCCTTCTCGGGGTTGAAGACGCGGACCTCCTTCTTCGAGACCTTCGTCCCGATCGTCGTGATGTAGTGGTCGTCAAACATGTTCAGGACATACCGTCGGATGAGGGATGTCTTGCCGACGGCTTTCTCGCCGACGAGGCAGATCTTGGACTTGAGGTGCTTCGTCGTCGTCATGGGGAGCCTTGCGAGGACGGCCTCTGGGAGAGCCAGACCTCTCGCTACTTAATCATTTGTGGCCGGTTTTCTTGAGTGAATTCATGCCTCGGTCGCCACACCGGCCCTGGCGAGGACCGATGCGCCGAGCTGTCGGAAGACGGCCTCGACGTTCTCGCCGGTCTTCGCGGACGTATAATAGTACGGAGCCTCGAACGCCCTTGCGGACTGCTCGACTTCCTTATTCCCGTACAGGATCATCACTTCGTCCTTCAGGTCGATCTTGTTGATCGCATACACGACGGGCACTTCGCCCACGACATTGAAGACGCTCTGGACCCAGTCGTCCAGCTCCTTCAGGGTCGAGTACCGCGTCAGGTCCGCAACCGCCAGGATTCCCTTCGCGCCATGGAAGAACGCTTCCTTCAGGAGCTCGCGGAAGCCCTTCTCGCCCATGATGTCCCACACGGTCATGTCCATCCGGTAGGAGACGGACCGGTCGGGGGATTCGAACATCTCCTCCCGCTTCGACACCTTCGCGCCGAGGGTCGTGATGTACCGGTCGTCGAACTCGTCCTGCACGTAGCGGCGCACGAGGCTGGTCTTCCCGACGGCGGCCTCGCCGATGAGGCACACCTTCGTCTTGATCCGCTCGACCTCGGCCATGCCCGCGCGAGGCGCGATGGGACCCTTCCTTACTTAAACATGCCGCGCCGATTCCCAAGGACTGGCAACCTTTTTCATGGCCTCCGCGATTGGGGCGAGGATGCGCCTCGAACATCGGGTCATCCTTGCGCTCGACCTCCCGGACGTGGAACGCGCGAAGGCCATCTCCGCGTCCGTCCGAGGCTTCGTGGACGCGGTGAAGGTGGGGTGGCCCCTCGTCCTCGCCGGCGGCCTGTCCGTCGTGCGACAGCTCTCGGAGGATGGCTACGTGCTCTGCGACTTCAAGGTCGCGGACATCCCGAACACGAACCGGCTCATCGTGGAGCAAGCGGTCGGAGCGGGCGCATCTGGCGTCACCTGCCATGGTTTCGCGGGCGAGGATTCCGTCCGAGCGTGCATCGCGGCGGCCGGCCGCGCGGAGGTTTTCGTAATCACGGAGATGAGCCACCCGGGCGGGGCGGAGTACACCGCGAAGCACGCGGACGAGCTCGCTCAGCTCGCGGTCCGCGTGGGCGCTGCGGGGATCATCGCCCCCGCAACCCGACCGGAGAGGGTGAAGGCCCTCCGGTCCCTCATCGGCTCGCGCCTCCTCCTGACGCCGGGCGTCGGGGCCCAGGGGGGCCGCCCGACCGACGCGATCCTCGCGGGCGCGGACGCGATTATTGTCGGACGAGCGATCTACGATGCGGAGGATCCCGCGGAGGCGGCGAGCAAATTCTCGAAGGAGGCCCGCGCGGCCGTCCTCGCGGGCCGCTAAGCCTTTTCCACGGGATCGGGCATGTCGTCCCCCACGCCGCCGAGTCGTGTGGATGACCGCGAGCGGGTTCGGGCCTTTCTCGAGACGGACCCGGTCGGAAATGCCGTCGTCTGGGATCGCGTGTTCCAGCGGCCGAACTACCGGGAGGTCTACTCGGCCGGCGATCCTCCGAAGGCGGTCCTGGTCCTTGCCCGCCCGCGGTCGCCAAACGCGCCCACAGGGTTCGCGCTGCACGCCACGGACCCCGCCGGCGCAGAGGCCGTCCTTGAGGCGGTCCTGAAGGGACCCGCGTTCTTCTTCCTCACCGAGGAGTGGCAGCTGTCGCCCCTCGAGCCCAGGGCGGAGACCTTGGACGCGCGGAGCGCCTGGCTCTTCGCGCTCCGACGAGAGGATTTCATCGACCTGCAGCAGCACGAGGTGCGTCCCGTCACCCCTGCATGGGCGAAGGCGATTGCAGAGCGGTGGGAGCCCGATTGGCCTTCGGAACCGTACGTGCGAAGCCGCATCGAGAACGGCCCTTCCTTCGGCGTGTACGACGGAGAGAAGCTCGTCGCGTGGTCCATGACACACTTCGAGACGGACCGCGTGTCGATGATGGGCTTCCTCCACGTAATGGAGGCGTACCGACGCAGGGGATTCGCGAAGTCCGTCGGGTCTGCGCTCGCGAAGGACATCTTGGCCCGAGGAAAGATCCCTGTACTTCATGTATACGCTGACAATGCGCCGTCCATCGAGCTGGCCCAGATGCTCGGGTTCCGTCGGGTGAAGCGGCAGGTTTGGGCCGAGGCGGTGTTCCGATGAAGATCGTGCCTCTCGCCGCGGACAGCCTCGGCGCACGGTCGATGGCCACCCTCGTGGAAACGCCCGACGTGCGAATCCTCCTCGACCCGGGCGTTCGCCTCGCGCCGTATCGGTACGACCTCCCGCCGCATCCCACGGAGGAGGAGCGCCAGAGGGAATGCTGGCGGAGAATCCGTGAGGCCGCGCGCAAAGCAGACGTATTGACGGTCAGCCACTACCACTTCGATCACCACAACCCGGATGCGCCGTCGATCTACCGCGGGAAGCTCGCGTTCCTCAAGGACGGCAAGGTCCGCATCAACCGAAGCCAACGGGAGCGAGCGGGCGCGTTCGTCCGCGCCCTGAAGTCGTACCCGAAGGAGGTTCGAGTGGCGGACGGGAACTGCGTCGACCTCGGCGGCACAGAGCTCAGATTCTCCCCGGCGGTCCCGCACGGGCCTACGGACGAACTCGGGTACGTCGTGATGGCTCGCATCGCCCACCGCTGGGAGACGTTCGTCCACACGTCGGACGTGCTTGGCCCGCCGCTGAAGGCCCACCTCTCATTCCTCCTCGACTCCGATCCGACGATCCTGTATGTGGACGGACCGATGACGCACATGCCGGAGAACTACCCGGACTCGGAGACGAAGAAATCCCTCGCGAACCTCCTTCGGGTCGTGCGGTCCACGCGGATCCGCACGGTGCTCGTGGACCACCACGCGCTCCGGGACCGCGACTGGACCGAGTGGATGGGCCCTCTCCGCGAGGCCGCTCGGGACCACGGTGTCGTCGTGCAGACCGCCGCGGAGTACGCGGGGAAGGCAATCGACCAGCTCGAGGCGAACCGCGATCGCCTCTACGGCTTCGAGGGAGCCGCGCGTCCCTAGCCGAAGGCCGCGACCGTGTGGACGTGGGCCGGATGGGTCGCGATGTGCCACATGACGGGCCGGTGGACCCAGTAGTGGTGCGGAATGGGCCCGGTCGACATCGCTGCCGCGACGATGGCGGGACCGGGACCTTCGGCGGCGGCACCCCCGCGAGGGTGGACCGGAGGTCCAGCGGCTCCGACACGTAGGACAGGGCGAGCGCGAGGCTCTCGATCTCCAGCGTAAGGTCGAAGTAGTTTCCTCGGGTGACCGCCCCGATGCTCTCCTCGTGGGCCTCGACCGCCTCGTTTGGCTGCACGTAACCCGTCGCGAGCAAGGCCGCGGGGACCGTCGGAGAACTGAATCCGCTCGATTGGCGCTCGGCAATCTTTGGATGGCGGTCAAAGAGCTCGTCGAGGGACTGTGGCGGCGATGCGAGCACCGTGCCCGCGGCATGGAGCTGCGCGCGAGTAGTAGATCGTCTCGCCGACCACCTCGAACCCCGCCTTCGATGCGACCCGCAGAGACCGGGACGATCCGCGGACCTCCCCCGCGGGCTCTTGTACCGCGCGCGCGATTCGAGCGTCGCCGTGGCATCCCCCGAGGATGGAATTCGCGAGACCCTCTCCGAGATCCGCCGTGAGGTCTCCTGCCGCGTGTGCCGCGGGGACATCAAACGATGTCGCCTTGCGATTTGCCCGTATCTGGACCGCGTTCGCGCGTGGTTCACGGACCGGCGGGACCTCCGGTCCACGGACCTCTTCGGCGCATCGCCGCCGAGCGCCTTTGTCGGCTCCTGGGGATATCCGAAGGTCCTCGCAGGGCCGCTCGTCCCTCCCGGGCAGGAGCGGGACACGTCGGTCCTAGACCATTCCGAGTCATGGCTGCAATATGAGCTGTCCGAGATCCTGCGGTTCCGGCTGTCCCTCGTGCGGGGCAAGGCCGCCCGCCGCGTCGCGGAAGCTCGCGCCCCGGACCCGATCCTCGCGACGGTCCAGGAGGCTGCGATGGCCTCCCGGCCGATCGATACCGAGATGTGGCTCGAGCGGAAGCCCGTCCTGGTGAGCCCGTTCTCCGCCCGGGCGCCGCCGAGCGGGCCGAGCGCGGACATCCGGAAGGTTGAGCTCGCCTCGAATCCGCAAGTCCCAAGGCGCGTGGACGAGCTCGTCTCCGATACCGACGTGCGGGCGGGGGAGGCCGTGGTGGATCTCTACTCCCACGGCATCGCGCAGAGCCACATCACGCGGATTTTCTCCGTCGGGCTGCTCGGGACGAAGGAACGGAGGAGGCTCGTGCCGACGGAGTGGTCCATCACCGCCGTGGACGACCTCCTCGCAAGGGGGCTCGTCGATCGCGTCCGCGAGCATCCGTGGATCGCCGAGCACGAGGTGTACAGCGCGACGGGCGTCGCGAACACCGTCGGAATCCTCCTGTTCCCACAGGCGTTCATGTTCGAGGTCCTGGAGGCCTGGAACCTCGCGTCGAATCCCACGCCGATCCACGACCACGAGTTCGCGAAGGGCCGGACGACCTACCCGGACCAGATCACCGGCGCGTACCACGCAACGCGCCTACCCGTCCTCGAGCATCTCGCCGCGCGGCGCCGTCAGGCGGGAGCCGTCGTGTGTATGGAGGTCTACGACGACTGGGTCCCGCTCGGCGTGTGGCGGTACCGAGAGCTCGCGCGGGCCGCGCTCGCAAAGCCGGCAGCGAGGTTCGCCACGCTCGCGGAAGCGGAGCAGGAACTTGGACGTCGGCTCCAGCTGCCGCTCGCGAATTGGAAGCGGGCGAGCGTCCTCCTGACATACCTGCGGGAGCAGCGACGGATCACATATTTCGGATGAAGCGCCCCGGCGTCGGCGAGTTCTTGGCGCAGTACGGGCTCTAGACCTCGTCATAGAGGAGGACCATGCCCCCCACCGGAGCGGGGAACGACCGCCTCGGCTTGTCCCTTTGGGCGCCCGAGAGAGCAAATACGCGGAATGTAATGACTCGTCCATGCTGACTATTGCGCATCTTCAGATACGCCGATGCACAAGATTCATCCGTCCCCCGAGGCGGATAAACGATGGATGCGCTCGCGCTCCTTACGGATCCTCTGGTCATCGTACTGCTCGCGATCGGCGTCTTCGCTGGGCGGGTGTTCTACTTGGCTAGGAAACTGAAGTCGGCGGCAAGGGACCTTACATTCGCAGACCTGCGCGCCCTCGAGGAGGCGAAGAGGGCCCTGAACGCACACAAGGAATCCCTCGGTGCGGCCAAGCGGACCCTCGCCGGTAACCTGGGGTCCTCGCGCGACACGCTCCGTCACTATAAGCGTCCGTACTTGAGCTCCGTAGAAGGCCGGCGGAAGAACATCGAGGTTGCGATGCGGGAACTCGATATGTACGACAAACCCCTTGCGGAGGCCCGCGAGCAGCAAAAGGAAGCCTTCCGGAGGGGCATCAAGGACGCGAGGAAAGCGGTCAGAGAGGCTCTGCCCCGCAAGACCCACCGCGCCCCAAAGACTATCTAGCCAGGGTCCGATGCCTCGCGCGACGAGGCGAGGGGAGCGACGCGTCGGTCGACCAGGCCGTCTTCGAGCTTCATCAACGTCTCGACCAGCTGCGGTCCTTCATCTGGTGGACTTCTCCGCTTTATGCGGTCTTCGTGATCGCCGGGCTGTACGCCTCCCGCTTCGCACTCACGAACATCCTTGTCGTCCTCCTCGCCCTCCTCGCTTCCTTCGCGGTCCTCGACGGGGTCGCCCTGACCCGAATCCAGGGAATTCAGCGGCGACCCATTGAGAGCGTTGCAGAGCTTCGCTCGACCCGAGAGCAGATCGACCGACTTGCGAGGTTTCTGCTGCTTATGGGCGCGGCCTTCGGCGGCCTCTTCGTCGTCACATTCATCATGATGCTGTTTAGCGCGTGACACGCGACGCATTTCCGAGTAGCTACTCGAGCCCCAGCGCCCGCGGACCGGGGGCGCAGACCCCCTTGACGGGAACCTTTAATACCACCGCTTGGTACGCGCCGTGCCCTCGGCGGTCCTGAGGGCGACGTGATACCGTGGATTGGACGTGGCTGCTGATCCCCGCCGCGGTCGGACTCTTCGTGATTCGGACCGTGATGATTGCGAGGAAGCTGAAACGCGCGGCTGCAAACCCCACACTGGCCGACCTCCGAGCGCTCCGTGAGGCCAAGCGAAGCCTGAGCGGGCACCGCGACCGCTTGCGGGAGGCCGTCGCGGACCGGACGGCCCACCTGAATGCCGCGAAGAGGCTGTCCCGCCTCCCGTCGCCACGCCTCCGGCCCTCGGAATCCCGCGTGGACCGGATGGTCGAGCCCTTCGCGCCCGAGCGGAAGTTCTGATCCGACCACGGGAACCTTCTTGAACCGGGACGGGCACTCCGCCCGCGTGGAATCTGGCCCGAAGCGCCTCGTCGAATTCAAGGCCCGGTACGAGGACCTCGGCAAGGCCCGCGCGCTCCTCGCGCGCGCGGAGCACGTCGGTACGTTCCGACAGATCGACACGTACTTTTCCCTCGGGGAGAGACGCCTCAAGCTGCGGACCGTGCAGGGGCGGGAGGACGGTCAGCTCGTGTACTACGAGCGGCCCGACACCGGCGGCGTGAGGGAGAGCCGCGTGATTCTCGCGAGCGTGCCGGATGCGCGGGCGGTCCTCGACATCCTCTCGCGCATCATGCCCGTCCAGGCGGAAGTGCGGAAGGTCCGCGAGATCTACCGCCACCAGGGCGTACAGATCCACCTCGATTCCGTCGAAGGCCTCGGGAAGTTCATCGAGTTCGAGAAGGCGCTGGACGACGAGTCCCAGCGGGACGAGGGTCAGCGGCAGCTCGAGTCCCTGCGCGCATACTTCCAAATCTCCGACGAGGACGTGATGGCCTCATCCTATTCGGACCTCCTCGAGGGTCGTCCCTAGGCCACTACGGTCCGCGTGGCTATGCAGCGGGCCGAGGCGCTGGGACCTCCTCCTCGCGCATTCTCCGAGAGAAACTAGGGCCCGCGAGGGCTCCCAGGAGTCCCCCGAGCGCGTAGGCGCACGAACGAGGGCGGATTCGCCGCGATCCCTCCGGTCATCTCCTCGGAGGCCATGCGCAGGAGAACGATGCCCGCCGGTAAGGTCAGGGCGGGCTGCAGCCGCCGGTGGGAGTAAGCCCGCCCAAATATGCTCCCGACGGGATTCACTTCCATCCTAGAAAAATGGATGTTCGTGCCTTCGGACTGGCCGACGACTCCACTCAACCCGAACGCTTGTCGGCGGTCTTATGAATCCTGAAGCTCGTGCCTCGCCAAGGCGAGTCGCCATGAGCACACGCAAGTGGTATGCAGTGGGCATCGTCTTGGCCGCGATTGTTGCTGGGACTCTCGCACGGATACTACTTTCTAGAAGCCTGCTGGTTGACATGGCGACCGCAGTCCTCGTGGTGGCCGGGATAATCATCGCGGCTATCGTCTCCCGCGAGCCTTCCAAGCAGCGCTAATAGGGCGCCCTGGGTGCGAGCCATGCGCACTCGTCCCCCGAACCGACCTATTGGGGCCCATGGGCGCGAGGTACCTTCTTCCGCTGATGAAAGTGCTCCCGACGGGGGAGCAAACCCGCATGGGCTCACTCCCCGAGGCGTTCCTGGGACAAGTAGGGTGAATGGGTTGCCCGAGGAGGAGCCATGCATGACAGCTCGGGCGATCGAAGCTGGCGTGGCATCTTCCGAGCAACGCTGCGGTGCCCTCCTGGTGGGGATGGTTAAGCGGGGCGGAAGTGAAGCGCCTGAGAGGATTCCATCCCGGTCCGAGTGTCTGCTATGAGCTTTGTCGGGTTCATGGATGAACCGAGAACCCCGCTTGCGCGAAGTTCTCGTCGAAAGTGAATGCGTCCCGGATGTTTAGGGCCTCCATCAGCACGAAGGTCGTGCAATCCGTAAAGCTCCAGCGTTTGTCCTCGCGCGCGAGCATGAGGTCTAGCGCTGCTCCATGCTCCGCCTCGGTCACGTGCAGCACCCGGAGGGTCTCGCTCCCCCGGACGAGCGCCGCCAATTTCCTCAGGGGGCCAATCCCTCCCCGGAAGCGACACAGTGTGTAGGCCTCTGCCAAGATGTAGTCCGAGGTGACCGGCCGACCGTGCCGCCCGCGCGCGAGCTCCCGGTAGACGTTCACGGCGGCAGCGTGATTCGGGTCGCCGGCATCCATGAGGGCGTACCACGCTCCCGTATCCACGAAAATCATTCCGGGGCCCCATACAGGACCTCATCGTGGCGTTCCGAAACGCGGACCTTCCGGCCGTCCTTGGCTCGGAAGAGGGGGAACCCCTTGAACACGGGATCGTGGGAGTCCACGGTGTCGTCGAGGAGATGCGACCGGAGGGCCTCCCGGATCACATCCTGTAGGGACTTGCCCGTTCGTTTCGCCTCTCGCCGGAGCAGCTCGTATTCCGCCTCGGGGATCCGGGCCTGGACCAGCTTCATGGGCATGATACATATTTCATACTATATGAAATCATCTCGGCGTTTCAGGGCAGTCGTCCCCGCGACCGCCTGGCGGGCCTACTACTCGAGCCGGGCGGTGCTCTGCCGCGACCTGACAATGGCAATCGGGACTTCCTCCGCTCTTTCGCCGTCGTCGCGACAGCGACACCATGAGGCTGGCTACCTCGTTGAGACGAGCGGGACCCCCGGCCTCAGCGGCTTTGAGGCCGGTCGGATTCGAATTGTCGTGGGACGTGGGGAGTAAACCCGCGTGGCTATGCTCCCGACGGGATTTGAACCCGTGTCAGAAGCTCGAGAGGCTTCTATCCTTGGCCACTAGACTACGGGAGCGCGGGGACGCGCTAAGGGTGAGTCCCGCATAAAGGTTGCGAGGCGAGTCCATGAGGACGGACCCGAGCGAAGCTTTTTCCCGCGCCCGCGCGGTGGCGGTCCCGTGAAGGTCGTCTACTGCGACTTCTGCCGAGACGTCTCGATCCTCTCTAGCCTCGAACGGGATCGGTGCAGCCGGTGCGACCGCCCCGCTGAGCGCGTGCCGTACCGACGCTCGTGGCACTACTACGCGAGCGCGGGGATCCTCCTCACGACCGCGGTCTTCCTCTGGGCCCTCCCGCCGCCGGAGTTCACGACCCGGATCACAATCCTCGTGCTCGCGGTCGCAGTCGTGGTCGTCCTCACCTCAATGTCCCTGAAGTCGCTGCGCGCGCACGCCCTCGCCTTTGTCCGAGACGGTCGGGAGAAGGAGGAGAAGGGATCGTGAGGGCGGTTCTCGCGCAGCTCGAGCCTGCGCTCCAGGACAAGGAGAAGAACCTCAGGAAGCTCGAAAAGGTCGTCGCGAAATCCGAAGCGAACCTCGTGCTCGCGGGTGAACTCTACCTCACGGGCTACATGGCCCGCGATGCGTTCGCGCGCCTCGCCGAGCCCCTCGACGGCCCGTCCGTCAAAGCGGTTTCGCGGATCGCGCAGGAGCACGATGCGCACGTCGTCTTCGGCATGCCGGAACGGGAGCCAGGGACGAAGCGGCTGTACAACGCGAGCGTGATGGTCATCCCGGACGGACGCGTGGCCTCGTATCACAAGGTGTATCCCGCGAACTTCGGCCCCTTCGAGGAAGGTTTGTACTTCGGCCGCGGGTCCGAGCTCGTCCTCGTCGACACGACGATCGGCAAGGTCGGCCTCCTGATCTGTTACGACTCCTTCTTTCCGGAGCTCGCGAAATCGTACGCCCTCGCCGGCGCTGACGTGCTCGCGATCATCAGCGCATCGCCCGCGACGTCGAAACCGTTCTTCGACCAGATCCTGCCCGCCCGCGCGATCGAGAACGCGCTCTTCGTGCTTTATGCGAACCTCGTCGGTACGGAGCTGAACATCGTGTTCCAAGGAGGCACGCAGGCGATCGGCCCTCGGGGCGAGGACCTGGGGAAGGCAAAGGACCTCGCGGAGGAGCTCGTCACGACGACGGTCGATTTGCGGGACATCAAGACCGCCCGGTCGTTCCGCCCGACCTTGCGCGACACGCGGAAGGAGTTCTGGGAGCCCGTCGCACCGAAGCTGCCGGTCCGGATCGTGTGACCGAGAGACAAGCAGGACCGACGCCCCGGTCGGGCGCGATTCGTCTCGAGGACGAACGTCCACCGAGGATCGGAAGGACCCCCGTGCCGCACCGGCGGCCTCGCTTCCGACGGTCTCGTCTCTCCAGAGGTCGCAACGCTTTTATACCGCCCTCTCTTTCGACGGCCGCTCTTCTCCAGAGAGAGCCCGATGACTCATGAAGCCTCCGCGGGTGCGGGGGCGGAAGGAGGTCTCTGACGATGGCCAAGCCGATGTACGTTCGCTTCGAGATGCCGAAGGAGCTCGTGGACAAGACCTACCAGGCGGTCGAGCTCGCCCGCGAGAGCGGGAAGATCCGCAAGGGCACGAACGAGGTCACGAAGCTCGTCGAGCGCGGGGACGCGCAGTTCGTCGTCATGGCCGAGGACGTCCAGCCGGAGGAAATCCTCGCCCACATGCCCCTCCTGTGCGAGGAGAAGGGCGTCGCCTACGCCTATGTGCCGAGCAAGCAGGAGCTCGGCGTTGCGGCGGGTTTGGGCAAGGCGACCGCGTCGATTACGATCCTCGACGCGGGGAAGGCGAAGCCCCTCCTGGACGACCTCGCGACGAAGGTCCGCGGCCTGAAGAAGTGAGGTCCGAGCGATGGCGGACGAGGAAAGCATCCCCGCGGAAGTCGTCGAGGTCGTCGGCCGCACCGGCATGACCGGCGAGGCGACGCAGGTCAAGGTCCGCGTGCTCGACGGCCGCGACAAGGGCCGGATCATCACACGGAACGTGAAGGGGTCCGTCCAGCTCGGAGATACCCTGATGCTGCGAGAGACGGCGCGCGAGGCCCGCAAGCTGAGCGTGCGGTGAGCCCATGCCGATCCGACGCTCCTGTTCCTTCTGCGGGAACGAGATCGACCCCGGCACGGGGAAGATGTTCATCCGGAAGGACGGGACGATCTACCTCTTCTGCTCGTCGAAGTGCCAGGCGAACCTTCTCCGGCTGGGGCGGGTGCCCCGCTGGACGCCGTGGACGCAGGCGTACCGCCGCGCGGCCGGCGTCGCGGTCCCCGAGGCCGCTGCGGAGCTCGTCGTCGAGGGCCCCCCTGCCGCGGTTGCGGAGGCGCCCGCGGCGGAGGCGGTCATCGAGACCCCGAAGGGCAAAGACATACCGACGGACCTCGTGGACCTCATCGACAAGCGCCTCGGGCCGGACCTCTCGCGGGGCGACATCGAGAAGTACTATCACGATTTCATCGAGAGCAAGTCCTTCCGCACGTCGATTACGGGCTGGTCGAAGAAAGCCCACGCCGGGAAAGCGGTCGCACGCATCGAGAAGGCGGAATTTCTGGCGTACAAGGACTCCCCCGAGGGGCGGCGCGTGTTCAAAGCGTGGCTCGACGGGCAGTGGGCGAAGGTGAAGGGGCGTAAGACCGAGGAGGAGGGCGAGGAGGCCGCCGCCCCGAGGGCGAAGAAGGAGGCCTGACGCTTGGCGGACCGGACGTTCGTCCTCCTGAAGCCGGACGCGGTGCAACGAGGGCTCATCGGGAAAATCGTCGAGCGGTTCGAGGCCCGGGGGCTGAAGATCGTGGGCATGAAGATGCTCCGCGTCTCCCGCGAGCTCGCGTCGACATACTACGCGGAGCACCAGGGGAAAGGGTTCTTCGAGCCGCTGATGGCGTACGTCACCTCGGGACCCGTCGTCGCGATGGTCCTCGAGGGGGACGGCGCCGTGGCGCTCGTGCGCAAGATGATCGGCAAGACGAACTCCGCGGAGGCGGAGCCTGGCACGATCCGGGGCGACTTCGGGCTCACGATCGGACGCAACCTCATCCACGGGTCCGACTCGCCGGAGAGCGCGGAGCGGGAAATCCCGCTGTTCTTCGAACCCGGCGAGTTGCACGCGTACGCACGCATCGACGAAGCATGGCTACGGGATTGACGCATCCGAGGACTTCTCGGCCGCGGTCGGCAAGGACCGTCCCGCCGGCACCTGCTCAAACAAGGCTGCCTCTGCCGTCTTGCGGAGGGTCTTGTAGGAGGAATTCGGCGGTTGTGCCTCTCACCCCGGTCTTCCCAGTTGTATCCGTTTGCCGGTCCCCGCGCGAGTCAAGAGGCAAACGGGAGGCGGAGGATTGTCGCCCGCACGATACCGGGTCAATTTCGGCATTCACAATTGCGAAGGTGTCTGGCTGATCGAGGGCTTCACGCACGTATGCAACGTGGACGATGATGCAGATCGGTCATGCAGTCTGGTTCTGCGGGGCGAGGGGAATCCAGTCCTCCCTCGGTCGGATTGATGAGAGCCCTGGGTCCCAGGGGATTCCCCGGGCGGACACAATCTCTCCTCCGGAAATCCAACGGCCCGGGAGGACGGCGGATCCTTCGCTTATGTCCTCACTGGAACTGCAGGATCGCTAGATCTGATGTCTCGGTGAGAGTCGGCCCGGCACGACAAATTGCGTGGCCAGCGCTCAGGCCGGAAACGAACACGACAATCTTCTAATAGCCTCCGACCTGTTGCGCGTCGTCATGACCCCGATCCGACAGCCCATCGTCTCGGTCCTGGGCCACGTGGACCATGGCAAGACCACGGTCCTCGATCGCATCCGCGGCACCGCGGTCGCATCCCGCGAGGCGGGCGGCATCACGCAGCACATTGGCGCCACGGAGGTCCCGCTCAAGGCAATCATGGACGGATGCGGGGACCTCGTGAAAGGCAAGTCCTTCAAGGTGCCTGGGCTGCTGTTCATCGACACGCCCGGCCATGTCGCATTCCAAACGATGCGCGCCCGCGGCGGTGCCCTCGCGGACCTCGCAGTCCTCGTCGTCGACATCAACGAGGGCTTCCGGCCCCAGACGGTCGAGTCAATCAACATCCTGAAACGCTTCAAGACGCCCTTCCTCGCGGCCGCGAACAAAATCGACCTCGTCCCCGGTTGGCGAAAGCACGAGAGCAAGCCCTTCGTCGTGTCCTATCCGGACCAACCGGAGACCGCGCGGGACGAGTTCGACAGACGCCTGTACGCGCTCGTGGGGAAGTTCTTCGAGCACGGGTTCTCCGCGGACCGGTACGACCGGGTCACGGACTTCACGACGACCCTGGCCATCGTCCCAACGAGCGCGAAGTTCGGCGAAGGGATCTCGGACCTCCTGCTGATGCTCGTCGGCTTGGCGCAGCGGTTCCTCGAACAGGAGCTGCGGACAGAAGCCGGCCCCGCAGAGGGCACGATCCTCGAGGTGAAGGAAGAGAGGGGGCTCGGCATTACGCTGGACGCGATCGTCTACAAGGGCACCTTGCGGAGGGGCGACCCAATCGTCTTCGGGACGACCGGGAAGCCGGGTCTCACGAAGGTGAAGGCCCTCCTGAAGCCGAAACCTCTCGACGAGATCCGCGATCCGCAGGACCGTTTCGACTCCGTGCCTGCGGTAACCGCCGCCGCTGGCGTCAAGGTCTCCGCGAGCGGACTCGAGGCTGCCGTCGCCGGTGCGCCGATTCGAGTCGCGAGAGGCGACGTACGGCGGGTCGTCGACGAGGTCGCATCGGAAACGCAGGTCAAGGTGGCGACGCAGGAGGAGGGCGTTTTCGTGAAGGCCGACGCAATCGGATCCCTCGAGGGCCTCGCGTATGAGTGCGAGCGGGCCTCGATCCCGATCAAGTCCGCCCGAGTGGGGCCGCTCTCCCGGAGGGACGTCATCGACGTCGAGACGTCGAAGGATCCCCTGCACCGCGCGATCCTGCTGTTCAACGTCGACGTGCTGCCGGACGCCCGCGCGGCGCTGGTCGACCGACCCGACGTGAAACTGCTCGAGAACGACGTGATCTATCGGCTCATCGAGGATTATAACGCCTGGAGGGAGGAGCGCAAGCGGCAGCTCGAGGAGGCCCGCCGGAAGGCCCATGCCTACCCCGCGAAGCTCCTGTTCCTCTCGGAGTTCGTCTTCCGGACGTCGAAGCCAGCGATCTTCGGTGTGCGCGTGCTCGCGGGTCGCATCCGTCCCGGGCAGGGCGTGATGCGGGCGGACGGGCGGGCGCTCGGCCGGATCAAGTCGGTCCGCAGCGGCGAGCAGAGCCTCGAGCAGGCGATGCAGGGACAGGAGGTCGCCATCTCGATCGACGGCATCACGATAGGGCGGCAGATCTCCGGTGGCGACGTGCTCTACGCGGACCTCCCGGAGGAGGACGCGAGGGTCCTCCGCGACTCCCCAGAGCTGACCCACGACGAGGCCGAGGCGCTGCGCGAGATCAGCGAGATCAAGCGAAAGGAGGATCCGTTTTGGGGGATGTGAAGGAACTCCAGGCCGACCTGCCGAACCGCCATCGGTGCAAGGACTGCGACAGGTGGTACGGCCAGGAGGACGACGAATACGGCCCGTGCATGTACAAGCACGCACGCAAGGAGAAGCGGTATGTGACCTACGGATATCACGAGTGCGACGAGGCCGAGGAACTCGAACGGCGGGTGAGGATGTGGCGGGAGCGCGCGTCCGCCGGCTCCGGGACGGAGATATCGACCGGGCCATCGCCCTGACCGACCTCGAGGGCTGGGGATACACCCGCGGGGACTTCCGCCTACTGCGGGCGCTCTCGCCCGAGGGCTGCTTCGCGGCCGAGGTCGACGGCAGAGTCGTCGGCGTTCTGTCGACGACGGCCTACGGCAGCCTGGCGTTCCTCGGGGCCGTGGTCGTCGATCCGGCCTTCCGCGGCCGCGGGATCGGCGCGCAGCTCATGGAGGCCGCGCTGGCGCACCTCGATCGATTGGGGATCGAGACGGTCCGGCTGAATTCGTACCTCCATGTGGTCGCATTCTACGAGCGGCTCGGATTCCGGAAGGAGTTCGAGAACATCCGATGGCAGGGAGCCCCCGCAGAGGCCAGGTCGACCGGCGTGCGCCCGGCGGAGCGACGGGACTTTCCGCACCTGCTGAGGATCGACGAGGCCTCGTTTGGAGCCTCGAGGAGGGATCTCCTGACCCGCCTCCACGGGAGGTTCCCTCGGTCCTTTCTCGTCGCAGGACGCGACGGCGAGCTCGTGGGCTACCTCGTCGGGAACACGGCCAGCCTCGCGGTCGAGATCGGGCCCTGGGTTGTGAGGGCCGGTCATCCGGAGGTCGCCCGAGATCTCTTTCACGGCCTCATGGCCTGCTCCTCCGGCGCGAACTACGCGTTCACCGCGCCGACGCCGAACCGAGACGCGAACGCCTTCGCAGAGAGCCTCGGCTATCAAGAGGCCTTCCGGACGGTCCGGATGGTCCGAGGGACGGATGCGTACCAGGGCGTCCCCGAGGCGATCTGGGGCTTCGCGGGGCTCGAGAAAGGATGAAGTAGCTCGAGGAGTTGTGCCGCGGGCATGACGGAGAAACGGCTCCTCGCCCTCCTCGGCTTCCTGCTCGGCCTCGCCGCCGCCGTCCTCATCCTCATCCGCGCGCTCGATTTTGGCCGGAACCCCACCTTCGACCTCGACTTCGTCCTGAGGCACATCGTCGCCCTCGTCTTCGCAGTCGCGATCCTGCTCGGTAGCGTCCTCATCTACCGGGCGAAGTACAGCGCCGGAGGTTTCGTGAACCTCGTCCTCGGAGTTGTGGGCGTCTTCCTGGCGGGCATCGGCACCGATGCCGCCGCGCTCGCGATCATCAGCGGCATCCTCGGGATTGTGTCCGCGGAATCCATCCGATAGGGACCAGCTCGCACCGGCGGCAGGGCCTCAGATCCTCGGCCCAATCAGCTGCCAAAGGATGAGCGCGAGAATCAGCAGAGCCGACGTATAGCTAATCTGGCG
>Ga0209172_10003211_pt1 | contig 25778 bp, 18 predicted proteins | sample LarsenN4metaG_FD_184113 | JGI IMG/M metagenome (GOLD analysis project Ga0209172, IMG submission 184113) | Hot spring sediment bacterial and archeal communities from British Columbia, Canada, to study Microbial Dark Matter (Phase II) - Larsen... ... | reverse complement strand
GCTGTCGCTGACGACGCTGGACGAAGCGCAGCGCGACGCGGTGGACACGGTGCAGGAGTCGGCGCACACCCTGCTGCGCCTGATCGACGACATTCTGGATTTTTCCAAGATCGAGGCCGGCAAGCTGGAGATCATCCCCGAACCGGCGTCGGTGCGTGCGCTGATGCAGCGCGTGCATCACCTGTACACAGAGCTGGCGCAGCGCAAGCAGCTGTGGTTCCTGCTCGACATCGACGAGCAGGTGGCGCCGGCACTGCGCTTCGATCCGCTGCGCTTGCGCCAGATCCTGCAGAACTTCTGCAGCAATGCGCTGAAGTTCACGCAGCAGGGGCAGGTGACGCTGCGCGTGCGCTGCCTGGAGAGCAGTGCCAGCGAACAGTGGCTGCGCTTCGAGGTGGCCGATACCGGCATCGGCATCGACCGCCAGCAGCTGGCACGGCTGTTCGAGCCGTTCACCCAGGCGGAAAGCAGCACCGCACGCCGCTTTGGCGGCACCGGTCTCGGGTTGACCATCTGCCGGCGCCTGTCCGAGCTGATGGGCGGGGTGGTGGCGATGGACAGCGAGCCGGGCAGCGGCACCGTCGCCTCGCTGGAGATCCGTTTCCCCTTGTGCGACGCCGCCGAGCTGCCGCTGGCGAGCGAGCTGGACCACGCCGCCATCGTGGCCGCGACCGCAGGTTTGATGCGCGACATGGCGCCGGTGCTGTTTGTGGAAGACAATTCAATCAACCGCAAGCTGACCGTCAAGCAGTTCGAGCTGCTCGGCTACCCGGTGGTGACGGCGGTGGACGGGCTGATGGCGCTGAGCCTGTGGCAGCAGCAGACCTTCTCGCTGGTGCTGACCGATTGCCACATGCCGCAGATGGACGGTTACGCGCTGGCGCAGGCGATCCGCAGCCAGGAGGCGGCCCAGGGCCGCGCGCCGGTGCCGATCATCGCCTGCACCGCCAACGTGGCGAAGGAAGAACTGGACAAGACTCGTGCCGCCGGCATGGATGATTTTCTCAGCAAGCCGCTGGGGTTGGCGGCGCTGAAGGACATGCTGCACAAGTGGCTGGGCGACGTTGCCCTGACGCCCGCGCCGGTGGCAGAGGTGGTAGTCCCGGCCACGCCGGCGGCGGCGGTCGATCGCCAGGCGCTGGCGATGTACAGCGCCGGTGACTGGTCGGTGGAGCAGGCGATTCTGGACGAGTTCATGCAGGGCAACGACGAGGACGTCGCCGCCCTGGCGCGGGCGGTGGCCGCCGGCGACGCGGTGCAGATCGCCTGGTCGGCGCACCGTATCAAGGGCGCCAGCCGCATGGTCGGCGCCATGGTGCTGGGCGATGCGGCCGAAGCACTGGAAAAAGCGGGACGCGCCGCCGAGCTGGCGGCGATCCCGGCCCTATGGCAGCAGTTCAATGCAGCACAGGCGGCGGTGGCCGCCTGGCTGGAGGAGCAGGCCTCGTGCCAAGCAAGCGCCTGAGCGTGGTGACCTTCAACCTGCACAAGGGGATGTCGCCGTTCAACCGCCGTTCCCACATGCAGGAAATCGCCAGCGCCCTGCAGCAGCTGTCCGCCGACGTGCTGTTCCTGCAGGAGGTGCAGGGCCGTCATGCCGGGCGCGAGCAGCACCATGCCGGCTGGCCGCAGCACGACTTCCTGGCCGCGGCGCTAACCCATTCCGCCAGCTACGGCATGAATGTGCGCTACGACCACGGCCACCACGGCAATGCGGTGTTGTCACGTTTTCCGCAGCAGCTGGCCGCCAATCACGACATCTCGGTCAACCGTCTGGAGCGACGCGGCATCCTGCACACCGTGATCCAGCCGGAAGGTTGGCCGCAAGCGGTGGCCTGCCTCTGTGCCCACCTCAACCTGCTGGCGCGCGACCGCCGCCGCCAGTACCTGACGCTGCAGCACTATATCCAGCAGCATGTGCCGGCCGGCATGCCGCTGATCCTGGCCGGCGACTTCAACGACTGGCGCGGCGAGGCCGACAGCTGGCTGGGGCGCGGCTGCGGCCTGCAGGAGGTGTTCGTGCAGCAGCAGGGCCAGCACGCACGCACCTTCCCGGCGCGGCTGCCGCTGCTGCCGCTGGACCGCATCTACGTGCGCGGCCTGCACGTCAACCAGGTGGCGGTGTGTCGCGGCCAACCCTGGTCGCACCTGTCCGATCACCTGCCGCTGTTCGCCAGCCTGTCGCTGGCGTCCTGAGCCGGCGACGCGGCCTTACCCGGTGTCGCCGTACTTGAACCACAGCGCGTCCGGCAACTGGCCGAATACGCTGCGCAGCCCTTCGCCCCAGCCCTGACGCAGCGCCAGAAAGTACGGGTCGTCCTCGGTGACGCGGTGGCGCGGCGCGAAGTCGAAGTCGTCGCGTTGCTGCCACAACAGGTCGATGGGCAGCCCCACCGACAGGTTGGAGCGGATGGTGGAATCGAACGAGATCAGCGTGCACTTGATCGCCTGCGCCAGCGGCGTGTCATGGCGGATCACCCGGTCGATGATCGGCTTGCCGTACTTGGCCTCGCCGATCTGCAGGTAAGGCGTGTCCGGCGTGGCTTCGATGAAATTGCCCTGCGGATAGACCTGGAACAGCCGCGGCGGCTCGCCCCTGATCTGCCCGCCCACCAGAAAGCTGCAGCCGTAGTCCACGCCTTGCGACTGGGTCTGGCCGTCGCCATCGCGCGCCAGCACCTCGCGCACCGTACTGCCCACCATCTCCGCCGCCTGGTACAGGCTGCTTACCGTGTACAGGTTGGCCGCATCGTGGCTGAGCCGGCTTTTCAGCAGGCTGACCACGCTCTGGGTGGTGGCCAGGTTGCCGGCGTTGAGCAGCACGATCTGCCGCTCACCGGGTACCGCGATCACGTTCATCTTGCGGAAGGTGGCCACGTGGTCCACCCCCGCGTTGGTGCGCGAATCGGAAGCGAAGATCAGCCCCTCGTCCAGCACCATGCCGACACAGTAAGTCATTGCTGATCCGCCTCCGTTACCCGCGCGTGCGCCTGCAGCGCCTCGCTGCCGCCGCCACGGCGCACGCCGCGCACCGGGCTGGCGTCGGTGTAGTCCAGCCCCACCGCCAGCTTCAGGTGATGGCGATCCGGCTGCTGGCGGTTGCTGATGTCGAAGCCCAGCCAGCGCCCGGCGGCGTACACCTCGGCCCAGGCGTGGCTGGCGACATGGGCGTCGCGATCGGTCAGCAGGTAGCCGCTGACATAGCGTGCCGGCAGCCCCAGGCTGCGGCAGGCGGCGATGAACACGTGGCTGTGGTCCTGGCACACGCCGGCGCCCAGCGCCAAGGCCTGCGCGGCGCTGGTTTCCGCCTGGGTGGCGCCGCTGGTGTAGGGCATGGCGTCGGCCACCGCCAGCATCAGCGCGGTCAGACCGCTCTCGGGGTTGGCCGCAATGGCGTCGGCGTGGCCGGCGGCCAGCGCGCGGATGGCATCGTCCGGCTCGGTCAGCGCGCTGCCGCGCAGGAACACCGCCGCCGGCAGCGCCTCGGCGCCGTCTTCGCAGTCGTCACAGGTTTCCACCACGCCGTGCGCGCGCAGGCGGATCTCGCTGTGCGGCGTGTCCAGGGTGAGCACGTGCAGGATGTTGCCGTAGGCGTCGGTGCTTTCGCTGGCCGCCACCGGCAGCTCCAGCTGCCAGCTGATGATGCGCTGGTGGCGGTTTTGCGGCGGCGTCAGGCGCAGGTACTGGGTGCTGTGGCTGACGGTCGCGTCGTAGCGGTACACGGTTTCGTGTGCGATGGTGAGTTGCATGCTGCCTCCTGTGGGGAAGTACCGGCTCGCGATCGGCGCTGGCGCCATCGCGGGCGGGCGCTAGGCGGAAAAGGAAAGTTGCCAGTAGGCCACGTCCAGCCAGCGGCCGAACTTGCGGCCAACTTGTTCGAAGTGCGCCACCTGCTTGAAGCCCAGCGCGCGGTGCAGCGCGTCGCTGGCCGGGTTGGGCTGCGCCACGCCGCCGATCACGGTGCGCAGCCCCTGCGCGGCCAGCCGTTGCAGCAGCTCGCGGTACAGCAGCTTGCCCAGGCCCTGGCCTACGGTGGCCTGGCGCAGGTAGATGCTGGCCTCCACCGCGTGGCGGTAGGCCGGGCGCGTGCGCCAGCGGCTGGCGTAGGCGTAGCCGAACAGCTCGCCGTCCTCGGCGTGGGCCACCAGCCACGGCAGGCCCTGCGCCTGGGTGCCGGCGATGCGCTCGGCCATGTCGCCGACACTCACCGGCTGCTCCTCGAACGAGATGGTGCTGTACTCGATGTACGGGTTGTAGATGGCGCAGATGGCGGCGGCGTCGGCCGGGGTTGCCTCGCGGATGATCAGCTCGCTCATGCCGCCTCCAGATAGGCGCCGTGTACCGCGTTGCCCAGCGCATGGATCTGGCTGAGGAATTGCGCCAGATAGGCATGCAGGCCGGCACCGAGAATGCTGTCGATCTGGTCGTAGCTCAGCTCGGCGTGCAGCGTGGCGGCCAACCTTTTGGCGCGATGGCCGGTGTCGCCCTGGATGCGCGGCAGCAGCTCGGCGATCTCGTCGACGCAGGCGCGCAGCGAGCGCGGCACGTCCGGACGCAGGATCAAGAGCTCGGCCACGCGCCGCGCGCTGAGCGTGTCGCGGTACAGCTCGTGGTAGGCCTCGAAGGCGCCCAGCGAACGCAGCAGCGCGCCCCACAAGTAGAAATCCGCCGCGCTGTCGTCCAGCTCGTGGCCGATCAGGTGCGATTTCACATCGATCAGGCGCGCGGTGTTGTCGGCGCGCTCCAGAAAGGTGCCCAGCCGGATGAAGGAAAACGCGTCGTTGCGCTGGATGGTGCCGTAGGTGGTGCCGCGGAACAGGTGCGAGCGCTCCTTCACCCAGTCGAAGAAACCGGCCAGCGGGCGCCCCTCGAACGCCATCTGCCGCGCTTCCAGCCAGCTGGCGTTGATGCTTTCCCACATCTCGCCGGTAATCTTGCCGCGCACCGCGTGGGCGTTCTCGCGGGCGAATTTCAGGCAGCTGATGATGCTGGCCGGGTTGGCCGCATCGAAGGTCATGAAGTGCAGCACGTCGGCGGCGCCAAGCGCCGGGTGGCGCGCGCGGCAGGCGTCCAGCGCGCCGGTGGTGGCCAGCGCGGCGGCGATGTCGGCGCCACCGCGCGATTGTGGCAGCATCGACAGACTGTGGGTGACATCCAAGAGGCGCGCCAGGTTCTCGGCGCGTTCCATGTAACGGCTCATCCAGTACAGCTGGGAAGCGGTGCGCGACAGCATCATGATCAATCCTCCAGTATCCAGGTGTCCTTGGTGCCGCCGCCCTGCGACGAATTCACCACCAGCGAGCCTTCTTTCAGCGCTACCCGCGTCAGCCCGCCGGCGACCATGCTGATTTCGCGGCCGGACAGCACGAAGGGGCGCAGGTCGATGTGGCGCGGCGCGATGCCGGCTTCCACGAAGGTGGGGCAGGACGACAGGCACAGCGTAGGCTGCGCGATGTAGTTGGCCGGGTCGGCGATGATGCGCTGGCGGAAGTCGTCGATCTCGGCGGCGCTGGCGGCCGGGCCGATCAGCATGCCGTAGCCGCCGGCGCCGTGGACCTCTTTCACCACCAGCTCGGCCAGGTTGTTCAGCACGTGGTCCAGCTCCGCCGGGCGGCGGCACATCCAGGTCGGCACGTTCTGCAGCAGCGGCTCCTCGCTCAGGTAGAAGCGGATCATGTCCGGCACGTAGGGGTAGATCGACTTGTCGTCGGCCACGCCGGTGCCGATGGCATTGGCCAGGATCACGCCGCCGCTGCGGTATACCGACAGCAGCCCCGGCACGCCCAGCATGCTGTCGGCGCGGAAGGCCAGCGGGTCGAGGAAGGCGTCGTCGATGCGGCGGTAGATCACGTCCACCTGCTTGTGGCCGGCGGTGGTGCGCATGTACACGCGGTTGTGTTTCACGAACAGGTCCTGGCCTTCCACCAACTCCACGCCCATCTGTTGCGCCAGGAAGGCATGCTCGAAATAGGCGCTGTTGTGGTGGCCGGGGGTGAGCACCACCACAGTGGGGTTTTCCGCCAGGCTGGCGTGGCGCAGGGTGTTGAGCAGCAGGGTGGGGTAGTGCTGCACCGGGGCCACCGCGTGGCTGGCGAACAGCTCGGGGAACAGCCGCATCATCATCTTGCGGTTTTCCAGCATGTAGGACACGCCGGAGGGCACGCGCAGATTGTCTTCCAGCACGTAGAAGTTGCCGTCGTTGTGGCGGATCACGTCCACGCCGGTGATGTGCGCGTAGATGCGATGCGGCAGGTCCAGCCCCTGCATCGCCGGCTGGTACTGGCTGTTGGAGAACACCTGCTCGGCCGGAATCAGGCCGGCTTTCACGATGTGCTGTTCGTGGTAGATGTCGTGCAGGAAGGCGTTCAGCGCGGTGACACGCTGGCGCATGCCGGCTTCCAGCGTCTGCCAGTCGCTGGCAGGGATGATGCGCGGCACGGTGTCGAACGGGATCAGCCGCTCGGCGCCGGAATCGTCGCCGTACACGGCGAAGGTGATGCCGACGCGGTGGAACATCAGGTCGGCTTCGGCGCGCTTGCGTGCCAGCGTCTGCGGTGACTGCGAGTGCAGCCAGTGGGCAAAGTCACGGTAGTGCGGGCGGATACCACCGCTGGCGAGCAGCATTTCGTCGTAGTGGTGCGCTTCGGGCAAGGTCAGTGCATGCATGGCGCGGTCTCCTGCTGTTCATCGTCAGCAGCAGTTCAGCAAGCCGCGTGCCAGTGTTTGCCCTATCGAAATGCCTGTTACGTCACGGCAGCTTGCACCGCAATGATGCAGGCATCGGCGGCGCCGTAAATCATGTGTCATGGTGGTGCGTCATGCCCCGTTCGCGTGCCGCGCCAGCCGCAGCGACAGCTCTTGAAACGTTGCTGGCATGCTCTTATGCTGCTGTTTACTTTATCCAGATAGCGCCATGCCATGCACGCTTCCCCTGTTGCGGCCAACCTTGCCACGCCGGCCGATCCGCTGGTCGCCAGCGACCACGCCTTGCCGCTTGCGGTGCTGTTGCAGCGCTCGCCGGCGCGCTGGCAGCTGCTGCTGGCCTGGTTGCTGTCGCTGGCGGCCTGCCTGTGGCTGGGCGTGGTACAGCTGTATGGCGGCTGGTACGGCTACAGCGTCCACTTTGGCGAGCTGGATTTCGTGATCAGCATCTATCCGCCGCTGACCATCGCCACCCTGTGGGTGTTGTGGTTCGGTTACGCCTGGGGCGCCAGCCTCGCCTATCTTTCCACCTTGCTGGTCGCCTACCTGTCCGGGCTGCCACCGGGCTGGGCCTTGCTGTTTGCCTGTTCCAATCCGCTGGGACTGCTGGTGATGTCGCTGGTGTACCGCCACGTCAAGGTGCGCTATGTGCCGTCGTCGCTGCCGGCCATGCTGTTCTTCGTCACCATCTGCTTCATCTCCGCCGTGTCCAGCGCCACCGGTTCCTTCATCTGGAGTTACAGCAACAAGCTGTCGGCGATGGGCGCCTTCGCGGTGTGGCAAGGCTGGTGGTCGGGCAATTTCCTGCAGACGGTACTGACCTGCGGCCCGTTGCTGCTGCTGGGCACGCCGGCGGTGCTGCGCTGGCGCGAACAACGTTGGCCACAGCGCGCCGCGGCGGTACCGGCGCAGCGCTGGGTGGGGCTGGTGGCGGTGTTTGCGCTGTGTGGCGTGCTGGGCTTCCTGTGGCTGTCGTTCTGGCTGGCGGATCGCAGCGTGGCTGCGCAGATCGGCGACAGCGCGCAGGCGTGGCAGCAGCGCGCGATGCTGTATCGCGATTCGGCGATGGCGGTGTACTGGGTGCTGTCGGTGCTGCTGCTGGCGCTGGTGTTCCTCGGCTACCGCTTCTTCCGCCAGCGTACGCTGCAGCTGCAGCAGGCGGCGCAAAGCGTGGCCTTCGAGCGCGACTGGGCACTGCAGCGGCAGCAGGAGGCGGAGCACGCGCACCAGGCGCTGCAGACGCTGAACCGCGAGCTGGCGGTGCGCATGGCCGAGGTGGAGCAGCTGCAGCAACAGCTGCAGGAACAGGCGCGCGATCCGCTGACCGGGCTGTACAACCGCCGCTACCTGCACGAACGGCTACCGGTCGAACTGCAGCACGCCGGCCATCTCGGGCAGTCGCTGTGCCTGGTGTTGATCGACCTCGACCACTTCAAGGCGGTCAACGACCAGTACGGCCACGCGATGGGCGACGCGGTGCTGAAGGCGCTGGCGACGCTGTTTGCCGGCCGCCTGCGCGCCGCCGATTTCGCGGTGCGCTACGGCGGCGAGGAGTTCTGCCTGGTGCTGCCCGGCTGCGACATCGTCGGCGCCGCAGCCTGCGTCGCCGAGCTGCAGCAGGCCTACGCCGGCTGCCGCGTGGCCGGCGACAGTCACGCGCTGCAGGGGCTGCACTTCTCCGCCGGCATCGCCAGCTATCCGGCGCACGGCAGCGACGAGGAAGCGCTGCTGCGCGAGGCCGACGCCGCGCTGTACCAGGCCAAGGCCGCCGGCCGCAACTGCGTGCGCTATCGCGGCTGAAGCCGGGCCGCGTGGCAGCGGGCTTGCCGCCGCGCGCGCGGACAGGTACAACGGCGCTTTGTCTACCGTGTTGCCATCCTCATGACCCCATCCGATATCCGTGCCGCCGCCATCACCCTCGCGGCCCGCCGCCTCAGCGGTACTCAGGGCCCACTGCTGGCCGACGCCCAGGCCCCGCAGACGCCAGCCGACGCGCTGGCGATCCAGCAGGCCGTCTCCGGCCTGATCAACGACACCATCGGCGGCTGGAAGTGCGGCCTGCCGGACAACGACAAGATCGTCGCCGCGCCGATCTACGCGACTAGCATTCATGGCAGTCACACCGCCGCGCCGTGCCCGGTGTGGCTGCGCGACGGCGTGGTGCGCGTCGAGCCGGAACTGGCCTTCGTCTTCGACGGCGGCCTGCCGCTGCGCGCCGAGCCCTACACTGTGGCCGAGATCCGCGCCGCCATCACCCGCGTGCATCTGGCGCTGGAGCTGATCGACAGCCGCTACCAGCCGGCGCCGAAGCCGTCGTTCCTGCAGTCGCTGGCCGACGGTCTGGTCAACCAGGGGTTGCTGCTGGGGCCGCAGGTCGATCGCGACGCCGCCTTTGCGGCCAACGTACTGGGGCTGGTGCTGAATCAGGGCGAGCGCGAGGAAACACTGGCCGGCGTGCACCCGGCCGGCGATCCGCTGGCGCCGCTGTACTGGCTGCAGGGCTTTCTCGCTGAACGCGGCGAGGCGATCCTGCCGGGGCAGGTGGTGATCACCGGTTCCTATGCCGGCGTGCTGACGTTGGCGCCGGACAGCGAGGTGACCTTGCGCTATGGTGAGCTGGGTCAGCTAAGCGCCTGTTTTAGCGCGCGATAAGGGCAGATGGCAGCGTGATCGCGTGCCGGCGGGCGCTGCCAGTGTTTGGCACTGGATACAATATTTAAATTGCTGAAAGTTATATTAAAACTAATATTTGCAATTTTGCGACATAAGGGTAATATGGTGCATCGCAGCGATTGACACAAACGAATGTATATTGTTCAATTGTGTACAACAACTTGATTAACGCCGATTTGAACACAGCTTGCGGGCGTAAAACAGCTAAAGCGTGGGGATTGTTTTATCAAACGATTCTCCCAATTTTCGATACCGAAGATTCCACGTGATAAAGCCCGCCAGCGCAAACCCGGCGGGCTTTATTGCTTCGGAGTCCAGGATGATTCACCTCAAAAACGTACACAAGCGCTTCCGTCGCCCTGAAGGCGGCTGGTTTGACGCCGTGCGCGACACCACCCTCCATATCAAGGCGGGCGAGATTTTCGGCCTGATCGGGTTTTCCGGCGCAGGCAAATCCACGCTGCTGCGACTGATCAACCTGCTGGAACGCCCCGACCACGGCAGCGTCAATGTCGACGGCCGTGACCTGACCGGCCTGTCCGCCGCCGAGCTGCGCCGCGCGCGCCAGAATATCGGCATGGTCTTCCAGCAGTTCAACCTGATGGCCAACCGCACCGTGGCGGCCAACATTGCCTTTCCGCTGGAGATCGCCGGCTGGAGCCGCGCCGACATCGATGCCCGCGTCGCCGAGTGCCTCGATATCGTCGGCCTCGCCGACCGTGCCGGCCACTACCCGGCGCAGCTGTCCGGCGGCCAGAAGCAGCGCGTCGGCATCGCCCGCGCACTGGCGCCGCGGCCGCACGTGATCCTGGCCGACGAACCGACCTCGGCGCTGGACCCGAAAACCACGCAGTCCATCCTCGATTGCCTGCAGGACATCAACGCCCGTTTCGGCGTTACCGTGGTGATCGTCACCCACGAAATGCACGTCATCCGCTCCATCTGCCACCGCGCCGCCTTGCTCGATGCCGGTGAAGTGGTCGAGCTGCTGGAAGTCACCGACAAACAGGTCGCGGCGCGTTCGGCGCTGGCCAAATCGCTGCTGGAGGTCGCATAAATGGACGAACAACTGACTCTTGCCCAGGCACTGGCCAATCTGTCCGATCTGGCACCGGAAATCTGGCAGGCCAGCGCGGAAACCGGGCTGATGCTGGCCATCGGCCTCTCCGTCGCCATCGTGGTCGGCGGCCCGCTCGGCATCCTGCTGTACCTGACGCAGCCGGGACAGCTGTTCGCCAACCGTGCCGTCAACGGCGTGGTCGGCTGGTTCGTCAACCTGGTGCGCTCCTTCCCGTTCATTATCCTGATGGTGTCGCTGGTGCCGCTGACGCGGCTGCTGGTCGGCTCCACCATCGGCCCGATTGCCGCCGCGGTGCCGCTGTCGTTTGCCGCGATCCCGTACTTTGCGCGGCTGGTGGAGCAGACGCTGCGCGAGATCCCGCGCGGCGTGATCGAGGCGGCCGAGGCGATGGGCGCCAGCCCGGCGCAGATCATCTGGAAAGTGTTGCTGGGCGAGGCTCGCGCCGGCCTGATCTCCAGCCTGACCATTCTCACCATCAGCTTCCTCAGCTACTCGGCGGTGGCCGGCGTGGTTGGCGGCGGCGGCATCGGTGACCTGGCCATCCGTTACGGCTACTACCGCTTCCAGACCGAAGTGATGGTGGCGATGGTGCTGCTGCTGGTGGTGATCGTGCAGATCATCCAGTTTGCCGGCAACCATCTGGCGGCCCGCCTCGACAAGCGTTAAGCACTCAATTTAAAGCGGCGGGCGTTCACGCAGACGCCACGCCATTGGACAAAGACTCTCACAAGGAGAACACCATGCGCAGACTCGTACTGAAATCCATCGCTGTTGCCGCCATCGGCCTGACCGCTGCGGCCAACGTTTACGCTGCCGACCCGGCGAAAAAGGAAATCACCATCGGCACCACCGTTGGCGACTTCGGCGACCAGGTGAAGCAGCAGATCAAGCCGCTGCTGGAAAAGCAGGGCTACAGCGTGAAGCTGGTGGAATTCACCGACTACGTGCGCCCGAACCTGGCACTGCAGGAAGGCTCGCTGGACGTCAACGTGTTCCAGCACAAGCCTTACCTCGACAACTTCGCCCGTGAAAACAAGCTGCAGCTGAAAGAAGTGTTCCAGGTGCCGACCGCACCGCTGGGCATCTACAGCGGCAAGCTGAAATCGCTGAAGGATGTGAAAGTCGGCAGCACCCTGGCGGCACCGAACGATCCGTCCAACTTCGCCCGTGCGCTGGTGATGCTGAACGACCTGGGCTGGGTCAAGCTGAAGAAGGGCATCAACCCGCTGACCGCGTCGGAAAAGGACATCGAAGTCAACGTCAAGAAGATCAAGATCGTACCGCTGGAAGCCGCACAACTGCCGCGCTCGCGCGCCGATGTTGACTTCGCAGTGGTGAACGGCAACTACGCCGTCAGCTCCGGCATCAAGCTGACCGAAGCCGTGTATCAGGAAAAGAGCTACGCCTACGTCAACTGGGGCGTGGTGCGCGCGGCTGACGCCGCCAAGCCATGGGCCAAGGACGTGATCGCCGCCTACAACTCGCCGGCGTTCCGCGCCTGGGCGAAACAGAAGTACGCCGGCTACAAGTTCCCGGCCAACTGGAAGTAAGCGTTTTATCCGTACCGGCCTGCAAGACAGCAGCCGGTACGGCGGTTTTCCTTGAAACACTCCTGGCATTCAAGGCTGCTCGGCGGATCCTGCGATCCGCCATTTTTTTTGCCTGCAGGGAATGCGTGCGCGGCTGGCTTGCTATTGGCCTTGCCGTATTGCCTGCTGGCGAGTGTCACTAATTTGCGACGTTGGCCGCTTGCCTTTCCGGCGCGCGATCGATAATCGTTGTTATGATCTCTGATTGATGTGATTATTTTCATTAAGTAAAATTATGAAAATAAATATTCAATGATTGAACCTACACTGCATGACTCTCCCTTAATGCAGACGCTGCAACAGGCGTTGTCGTCTCTGTCTCCGGCCTTGCGCAAGGTTGCGGATTTCTTGCTGCGCCACCCGCTGCTGGCGGCGACGCATTCCATTGAGGAGCTGGCGCAGGCAACCGGTGTTTCTGCGGCAGCGGTCAACCGGCTGGCCAATAGCCTCGGTTATCAGGGGTTTGGCGGTCTCAAGGCGGAGTTGACCGCGGCTTTGCAAGAAGCCGTGTCGCCGGTAAGCAAACTGCGTCAACAGATCGGCATGCAGGCGGATGACCGGGTTTCCTTGTCTTCGCTGCTGTCTGCGACAGCATCCAATCTGGCATTTACTGCCGATCGCAGTGGCGCCTTGCAGTTTGAGCTGGCAGTGGCGCTGCTCGCCTCGGCGCGGCGGGTGTTCTGTCTTGGCTTTGGCAATAGTGCCTATCTTGCCGGACTGGCTGCGGCCAACCTGGCGCCTTTTTGCGATGCCCAGGCGATCAGCCTGGAAGGCGGCAATGAAAATGCCGCTTATCGCTTGGCGACAATCCGGCCAGAGGATGTGCTGCTGGCGATCAGCTTGCCGCGCTATTCCCGGGATACGGTGCAGCTGGCGCGTTTTGCCGTCGATCGCGGAGCGACGCTGCTGGTGATCACCGACTCGCCGGCCTCGCCGCTGGCGGCGCTGAGTTCGCACGTGCTGTATGCGGTTGCCGACCATCCCGTACTGGCCGCGTCAGGTACTGCCGCACTGGCCCTGATCGAGTCGCTGGTGTCCGCGGTGATGGTGCAGAACAAGGAGGCGGTGCGTCTCAGTGCCGAGCTGTCGGAAAGCATGCTGCAATACCTGTACTGGAATGATTCTGCCCAACCGCCGAAACGCGGTTGAGCGAATGCGCCTGCTGTAAAGGGCAGTGGGCGTGACTGCACCGTCCGGCTAGATCCGGCGGGCAAACAAAAAGCCGCGGCTTGTCCGCAGCCACAAAGCACTTTTATCAACAAGAGAAACAGGAGCTTCGTTCATCCCGCCTGGCCCTGATCCGTGTTGCTGCCTGCTGCTGCATCCGGCAGACGTACTGCGTGTGCGTCGGTCGTGGCAGGCTGTTGCCCGGTCCTCGGCCAGGGCGGGTGGCAGCTCAGGAGAAATGATGAAACAGCACACTATCAAGATGGGCGGCCTGCTGGCTGCGCTGGCACTGGCTTGGCCGCTGGCGCCGGCGCAGGCAGAGGGGCATCTGCTGGCCGTCGGGGGCATGCTGCGCGCAAGTAACCAGCCTGTGTACCAAAAATTCATCGAACTGGCCGGCGGTGTGAGCAATGCCCGTATCGCCATCATGCCCACTGCCAGTGGCAGCCAGAGTTCGAGCAAGCGTTTTCGTGGCGAGCTGATCGCGCTGGGGGTGCCGGAGGCCAATATCAGCATCGTCAATATTGATCGCAAAAACTACCAGGAAACCATGAACGATCCCGCTACGGTGAAGCCGTTGACCGAGGCCACTGCCGTGTGGTTCGTCGGTGGCGATCAGGCCCGGATTGCTCGCGCCCTGTACAACGGGGATGGCTCGCCATCGCTGGCCTTTCAGGCGATTCGTGCACTGAAAGAGCGGGGAGGGGTCGTTGGCGGTAGCAGTGCCGGTGCCAGCATTCAGGGTGTGTGGATGCCAACAGCCTATGGCGTAGTTATGGATACGCTGGATTTCGGTGTGGCTGCGCGTGGCAATATGCGTGGCACGGCGGTGCTGAAGGGAAGCGGCCTGTTTGATGGTGTGATTGATCAGCACCTGGACAAGCTGGAGGAGACCACCTCCGGCCGTGCGCTGCGCATGGCCAGCTATCTCACCAGTCGCAACCTGAAGCGGGGTTATGGTCTGGATACCAATACGGCGATGTGGGTCAAGCCAGATGGCAGCGTTGAGGTGCTGGGCGAGGGCTATGTCACGGTGATGGATGTCTCGTCGGCCAGCAACCGCTTTGGCGTCTATGGCAGCGAAATCCGTAATGTCCGGCTGGCGATGCTGGGCAGCGGTGACCGTTACGACCCGGCACGTGATGTGATTGTCCCTGATCCGGGCAAAGTAGCGATCAAGGCCGGTGACGAGTACCTGAACGGCAATGCGCTGATCCCGGACCTGTCTGCCGTCAACAGTGTCGGCCGCGCCGTGATCTATGGTTTGGCCGACAACAAGGCCAGGCAGCAGCAAGGTTTGCTGACACGCTACAACCCGGCCAACGGCTACCACTATGGCTATCGCGTCAACTTCAGCAAGGGCGAGTCCTTTGCCGCATGGAGCCGTTTTGTCGATTCGCTGACCAATTACACGGTGCGCGATGTGCGCATGGATATCGAGCCGGTGGATGCGATGCTGGGTCATCCGGCGCGGACGCGGCCTGCGGATATTGCTCGCAGCAAGCAGCAGCAGGCGATTGCCGCGGTCGTGTTCCGCGGCCTGATGACCACCGATGCTCAGCGCCGTTTCGAGCCGCAGCGTGCCATTACCCGTGCCGAGCTTGCCAATGCCCTGCAGATGACGCTAAACGGCGAGCTGAAGGCGGCGGAAAAGCCGTTGTTGTCGGACGTTGCCGGCGACCATCCTTTGCGCGAACAGATTGAGATCGTGGTGAGTAATGGCTGGATGAGCGGTTATGACCGTTTCTGGCCGCAGCAGGCTGTGACCCGTGAAGAGTTTGCGCTGGCGGTAAGACGGCTGGCGGAGGTTTTCCAGCAGCGTTCGCTGGCGCAACGTGCCACATTGCTTGATGCTGCCCAGCTGGGTAAGGGCTACGATGAGGCTGCGGAGCTGGTGGTGGGCGAAGGGCTGCTTGCGGCGCCAGGCGGGCATTTCAATGGCAAGGCGCCCGTGATGCGCGAAGAGGTGGCGCGCGTGCTGGCCCAGGTGACCGGAATCGCCTCCTGAGTGCGGGCGGCCGGCATGGCTGCATTCACGCTGACAAAATGACAGCCCCTGCCGGGATAAGCGGCAGGGGCTGTTTACATGCAGAAAGCCGGGGTGTGGCTTGCGATGGGCCGCGTGCTACGGCCTTGCGGGCTTAGCCGCGCATGCGGCGCAGCACCTCGTCCTTGCCGATCAGCGCCAGCACCGCATCCACCGATGGTGTCTGCGCGGTGCCGCAGACCAGCACGCGCAGCGGCATGCCCAGCTGCCCCATCTTGATGCCTTCGTCGGCGCAGAACGGTTTGAACAGCTCGTGGATGCTCTCCGCCGTCCAGCTGTCCAGCGCGGCCAGACGTTCGGCAAAGCGCAGCATGCGCGCGTGGCTGTCGGCGGACAGGTGTTTTTCCACGTCGGCGGCGGCCGGCTCGCGCTTGGCGTAGAAGTAGTCCACTTCCACGGCCAGCGCGTTGAGGTCCTGCACCCGTTCCTTCACCAGCGCGATCACGTCAGCCAGTGCCGGGCCGGCGCTGGTGTCAACGTTGGCCGCAGCCAGGCGGCCGGCGATCAGCCCGGCCAGGCGCGCGTTGTCGGCGGCCTTGATGTACTGTGCGTTCAGCCACAGGAATTTCTCGTGGTTGAAACGGCTGGGCGAACCGCTGACCGCTTCCAGCGTGAACCACTCCACGAACTGCGTCATGTCGAACAGTTCGTCGTCGCCGTGGCCCCAGCCCAGGCGCGCCAGGTAGTTCAGCAGTGCTTCCGGCAGGATGCCCTTGTCGGCGTAGTCCACCACGCTCACCGCGTCGCGGCGCTTGGACATCTTCTGGCCGTCCTCGTTGAGGATCATCGGCAGGTGGCCGTACACCGGCAGCGGCGCGTTCAGCGCCTTGAGGATGTTGATCTGGCGCGGGGTGTTGTTGACGTGGTCGTCGCCGCGGATCACGTGGGTGATGTTCATGTCCCAGTCGTCGACCACCACGCAGAAGTTGTAGGTCGGGCTGCCGTCCGGGCGGGCGATGATCAGGTCGTCCAGCTCGGTGTTGGCGAACTCGATACGGCCCTTGACCGCGTCATCCCACGCCACCACGCCATCCAGCGGGTTCTTGAAGCGGATCACCGGCTGCACGCCGGCCGGTGGCGGCGGCAGTGTCTTGCCGGCTTCCGGGCGCCAGCGGCGGTCGTAGCGCGGCTTCTCGCCGTTGGCTTCCTGCTGCGCACGCAGCGCTTCCAGCTCTTCCTTGCTGCAGTAGCACGGGTAGGCATGGCCGGCGGCGAGCAGTTGCTGGATCACTTCCTTGTAACGGTCAAAGCGCTGCGTCTGGTAGAACGGGCCTTCGTCGTAGTCGAGGCCGACCCAGTGCATGCCGTCGAGAATGGCTTTGACCGATTCCGGCGTCGAACGCTCCAGGTCGGTGTCTTCGATGCGCAGCACGAAGGTGCCGCCGTTTTTTCGGGCAAACGCCCAGGAGAACAGCGCGGTGCGGACACCGCCGATGTGCAGGAAGCCGGTCGGGCTGGGGGCAAAGCGAGTGCGGATCATGTCGGATGGCCAGCGAAAACGAGAAAGGGCGTATTGTACGCTGCCGGCAAAATGGCGGGCAAACCATCGCCACCGCCGATGCCGTTTTTGCGGCGCGCGCCTGATCCGGCGCGCTGGCGGCAGGCTGCGGCCAACGTTGGCCGCCAATGCAAAAAGCCCGTTACCGAAGTAACGGGCTTTTCATGTTCTGGCGTCCCCACGGGGAATCGAACCCCGGCCGCCGCCGTGAAAGGGCAGTGTTCTAACCGCTAAACTATAGGGACTGAAGTGGTGGAGATAAGCGGGATCGAACCGCTGACCTCTTGCATGCCATGCAAGCGCTCTCCCAGCTGAGCTATACCCCCACTGGCTTCGTGTCACAGTGCTGCATCACGAATTGGCGTGCACTTTAACGTCTGGTTTTGAGCAAGTCAAGCCTGTTTTTAAAAAAATATGCGCTTTTGGCATGTTTGAAATAGCAGATTATTGATTTTAATGATGTTATTGCTTTTTGCATTGCGGCGCGCCGATTGGTAATGACCGCGCCATCGGGCTTTGCGCGCGGTTGCCGGCGGCGAAAGCGTGCAAAAGGTGGCAGATCGTTAAATTACGGCCGCTTTGCCGCCGGCGCCGATGTTTCGCTGCCATCCTGCCAGCGGCGCGCTTGCTGCTGGCACGGTTGCTCTGCTTGCTGCTTATCTCGCGGTGCGCCTTGCGCGATGATCCTGTCGCGTGCTGGCAGTGCTGGCTACCCCTTCGTCCGCTCCCCGTTTTCATTCCCCTGTTGCGCTGTTTGTGCTGCCGCCGGTGCGGCTTTTTGCCGTGCCGGCGGCCAACGCCAGCGCTGTGCTTTGGCGCCGCGTTGGCGGGTCTTTTGCGCCCGGTTTTCAGCGCAACCAGCCGTTCGAACGGGATAAAGATGAGTGGAATGACCCGTTGCAAAATTTCCAAAGATATTGCCGGTAAAGCTGTCATTTATCTGATTGATGAAATGATGTTTGTCTAATTAAAACAAAGACATATATCTTGCGTGCTATTTTTTGAATCGGCCGAAAAACGGGGCGGTAACTCCTCAGCAACTATGTATAGTAGCGACGTCATCCGATAGGTTCGGACGTGGAATCACGGTGTCAGCCTTGTGGCCAGACTATGTGAACTGACTTGACTGTTTGTATCTGACATCCTTCGGCTATTGATTTTAAAAGTGGCTGTTGCAAGTAAAACAACAAGTGTCAGCAAGACGAATGGCCGGCGCCAGCGCTTGCCGACGGGATGCCAAAAAGGGGGCGCGTCCTGTTGTGCGGGTGGCTGGTGCCATCGAGACAGCACGCCGGACCTATCGGCGGATACGAAGCAAGGCTTGGTTGTGGCGTGTTGCCTGCGGCCGGGAGCGGACACGATATGGTGTCGCTTCCGGCTGCTGCCGCCACACAGGAAAAGGGTATTGCCGGATCGGGCAGGGCGCTGAGCGCCGCCGGCCGGCAGCCCGGGTTACACGAAAGGAAATTATGTCTATTGCAGCAGCGCCAGTTTGGCCGCGCCTGATGGCCCGCACCGGCACCATGTTGTCACTTGTCTTGACCCTGTTTGCCGCCCCCGGCATGGCCCAGAGCAGCAAGGCCCTGCCGCAGAACCAGGGCACCGCGACGGCAGCGGCTGCAGTGGAGCGCGAGGGTGAGCTGGAGGTGATCCACGTTCACTACTTCGACAAGACCACCGGCAACCGCTACTACCTGAAGACGGAAGAGGGCCGTGTCGAGCTGAAGTTCAAGGGCAAGGGCCCACGCCAGCCTAGCGGTACCAAGGTGCGGGTGAAGGGTTCGCTCAGCAACAATGTGCTGGCGCTGGACAGCACCGGCAGCACCAGCTACCAGGTGCTGGCACTGGCCGCGCCGAATACCTTTGGCGAGCAGAAAACCGCGGTGCTGCTGGTCAACTTCCAGGACAACCAGACGCAGCCGTATACCGCGAGCCAGGCCAACACCACCGTGTTTGGCAGCAGCAGTGATTTCATCAAGGAAAACTCGTCGCAGCAGACCTGGCTGAACGGTAATGTCTTCGGCTGGCTGACGCTGCCGATCAACCAGACCTGCAGCCCGGACAACGTGGCCGCCTACGCCAACCAGGCCGCCAAGACCGCCGGCATCGACCTGACGCAGTATCCGCGCCGTATCTACGTGATGCCGAAAAACACTGCCTGCACCTGGTCCGGCATGGGCACCGTCGGCGGCTCGCCGTCGTCGTCGTGGCTGAACGGCGCGCTGTATCGCGGGGTGGTGACGCACGAGATGGGGCACAACTTCGGCCTGTGGCACTCGCACTCGCTGGATTGCGGCGCGACCACGCTGGGCAGCAGCTGCAGCCGCAGCGAGTACGGCGATGCCTTCGACACCATGGGTAATGGCGGCGTGCACTACAACGCGTTCCAGAAAGAGCGTCTGGGCTGGCTGAATTACAACCTGTCGCCCGCCATCGCCACCGTGGAAAGCGGTAGCACCACCGTTACGCTGACGCCGTACGCGGCCGCCGGTAATGGAGTCAAGGCCGTGAAGGTGCTGAAGGGCGTGGACGCCTCGACCGGGCAGAAGAGCTGGTACTACGTCGAATTCCGCCAGCCGCTGGGCTTCGACAGTGACATCTCGCGCTTCCCGCAGGCGGTCAATGGCGTGCTGGTGCGCACCGGTACCGACAACAGCGGTGACACCAGCGACCTGCTCGACCTGACGCCGAACAGCTCGGCCACCGACGACATCAGCGATTCGCCGCTGGCGGTGGGCAAGACCTTTACCGATAGCGGTAGCGGGGTGAGCATTTCGCTGCTGTCGCTGAACAGCAGCGGTGCCACGGTGAGTGTGGCGACCGGCGGGCAAACGCCGGTGCAGCCGGTGTGTACCCGTGGCAATCCGAGTGTGGTGTTGACGCCGGGGCAAAGCCCGTCGGTGGCGGCCGGCACGGCGGCAAGCTTCAGCCTGAGCGTGACCAATACCGATTCCAGCGCCTGCAGCAGTTCGCAGTTCAGCCTGGCGGCCACGGTGCCGGCCGGCTGGAGCAGCCTGCCACTGTCGACGCTGACCCTGGCGCCGGGTGCCAGTGCCAGCACCACGCTGAGTGTGACGTCGGCAACGACCGCGGCGGCCGGTTCCTACGGCTTGAGCGTCGTTGCGGCCAACGTTGGCAGCACGAGCTACCGTGCCACGGCCAGCGCCACGTATGTGGTGGCCAGCAGCACGACCAGCACCAGCAACAAGCCGCCGGTGGCGGTCAATGACAGCGGCGCGACCAGGATCGGCACCGCCGTCAGGATGGTGGTGCTGGGCAATGACTACGATCCGGAAGGCAAGCCACTGCAGGTGAAGACCGTGGGCGTGCCGGCGCGTGGCAAGGCGGTGCTCAATAGCGACGGCAGCATCACCTATACCCCGAACGGCAAGTTCAAGGGCAGCGACAGCTTCAGCTATAGCATCAGCGACGGCGCTGCCAGCGCCAGCGCGGTGGTGTCGGTACAGGTTGCCAGATAAGGCGGTACCGTCTCATCGCCAACAAAAAGCCCGGCTTGCGCCGGGCTTTTTTTGATACGCCAGTCTGGTTTACAGGCAGGCGCTTGGCAGGTTGTTGTTGTAGTTGTCCAGTCGAGTCGCCAGGCTACGGGCCAGGCTGGCGTCAGTGGCGCTGACCTTGCCGGTGTAGCCGTAACCAGTGAACTGGTACTTGGTCAGCAGCGCATTGGCTGCCACGATAGCATCGCTGACTTTGGCGCAGGTTGTTGCCCCTGCTGCGTAGTTCAGTTCAGCCGCTACCAGTTGTGCCGCCATGTTGAACAGCGGGTCGCTGGCTTTCTTGGTACCGCTAAAGGTGGACTTGTTGAGCAAGTTGACGACCTTGCTGCAATCCGGTGCCACGTCAGGGTTGGCCACGCTACCGTGCAGGTAGAAGCTGTTTACCTGGATACCGGTAGGCTCAGCCAGGGCCATGGTTTGGTCGAGAACAGGCGCTTGCTTGCCGCCACTTTGTTTGCAGGAAGCCCAGTTTTTCCAGTAGCCGATGGTGTGGGCCTGGCCTCCCGGCGGTGGTACGTTGTCGATGGTGAAGCTCACAGACTCACCGGCCGCGGCGGTAAAGCCGACGCAAGTGGTGCTGTTGTCACCGCCATTGGGTGGCGAGAAGGCGCCGGCCATGGAGGACAAAGAGCTTGTCCAGCCAGCCAGGATACCCTGTTCGCACAGCTGGTAGTTGCCAGGAACCACCTTGTCAAAGGTAATGGTGCCACCGTTGCCGGCATTGGCCTGCAGGGTTTGCAGGATGGTGCCGTCAGCTGCGGCCGATGCGCCGGTACGCAGGCTGAAGGTGAACACTTCACTACCAGTGATGGGTGCGCCGTTGAAGGTCTTGATTACCTGCACTTCGGCCCGCTTGGTGTTCTTGAACAGGCAGGAGAACACTTTGCCGGCATCGGCTGGGTAATTGACGGTAAAGGAGCAGGTTGTGGCAGCAGGGTCAGCGTTGACACTGTTCAAGTCCCAGCCACTCTTCAGCGTTTCGGTCACGGTGTAGACACCTTCGGAAAGCGAGAACGGTTGGCCGCCTGCTTCGAACGCTACTGCACCACCACCGGCATCAGCCTCGGCGAGGACGCCCGTCCCGGCACCAGGGCCAGTCAGGGTAAAGCTCCACTTGAAGTCGGCATCACCAGACGGCAGCACCGGATCGGTGACTTTCTGCACTTCGGCGGTGGCCGGACCAAATGCCCGCTTGTTGGCGAACACGGCAGTGCCCAGGCAGATCGGTGTGCTGTCGGTGACAGTCAGGTCGACACTGCGCGAGTTGCTGGTCGCATCGGCAAGCACGCCGATCGCTTCAACGTTGGCCGCATTGACGAACACGGTTTCCTCAACCACTTGATAGGTATCCGGTACCAGTCCGGTCAGGGAGACCGATTTGGTGGCACCACTATCGCCGAAGTTGAATACCAGCTCTTTGCTGTCCTGGTAGGTCGCATCACCCAGGCGGGTAATGGTGAAGCGGATCACGTATTTCTCGCCCGCTGCCAGGAACGACATCGATTCCGCGTCGATGCTCTTGTCGATCTTCAGCTCTGCAGCCGAACTCGACACGATGGCCACATTGACTGGGCCGGAAACCTGCGGGCTGCCATCTTTCGGTGTCAGTGTCGCAGTGTCAGTCAGGGTGCCGGACGTGATTTTCTGGCCATTCAGGTGAATGGTCTTCATGAATACAACCGAACCGCTGCTGCTTTGTTCGCCGGATGTCCAGTTAACCGGACCGACAGTTTTGGTACCCAGTACATAAGCCGGATTGAAGCTGCCGGCGACGCTGCCGCCCAGGCTATCGACCGAGAACTGCAGGAAATTGCCAGTGATCGACTCGGTGTCGGTGATGACCGCGGTGGCGTTGGTGGTGGTGCCGGTGCTGATGGCGGCACTGGCGGTGGCGGTGGTGTTACCCGGTACCGCTATACCGGTCGCCTTGTCGATGTAGGTCGCAGTGGCCACATCGTTGAAGGCACCCTGATCGCCATCACTGGCTGGCAGAGTCTGCTGGTTGGTGAGCACCAGTACTTCGGTCTTGGCGGCCACATCAACCTCGCCCGAGTTCGCGGTACTGCCGACCTGGGTGGTTGGGGTCAGGCCCTTATAGATCTTGTCGGAGACACTGACGGTGATGGTGCGCGATGCCGGGTTCTTGGCGTAGACGTTGGTAGTGACGGTGATCATGCCGTTGATGGCGGCCGAGCGCGTCCACTCGATGGTGATTTCCACCGGTAGCTGGTCATCAAAACCTTCCGCGCAGACGTTGCCGAACGAGACATCGGTCGGGTTGGCCTGTTTGGTGATGTTCCAGCTGTAGTCGGTGTCCTGACTGGCAGTCATATCCTTGCGCAGTTCTTGCGGCAGGATTTCTTTTACCGGAATGGACACGTCACGGGCGCCGATACCGGCAGTGCCGAAGGCCTCATTGGCCAGGTTGGCGTGCAGCGACGATCCCGGGTACAGATGCGAACCCAGTGCCAGCCGCGCATAGTAGTCAAACACGCAAGTGCTGTTCTTGTCCTGGCTGATGGTGACTAGCCGGTACAGTGACTTGTCGGTACCGCCGATGCCGGGTTCGAGCACCATCTGGGCGCTGATGTTGGTGATCGAGCAGGTGCCGCTGGAGAGCGCCACGTTCTTGGTCAGCGTCGACAGCACGTCGTAGCCGGGCTTGCCGGCGTCTTCATGATCGACTACCACCGCAATGGTGTAAGTCTGGGTTGCCGGCGCAGAATTACCGGCATCGACCGTCAGCCGGTACGGCACCAGATCCAGCTCGTTCCAGCCTTTGCCGAGGTTACCGCTGGTGTAGACGTCGTCGGGGCAGACAAACTGGCCGCTGCCATTAGGCAGGGTGATGTCGCCGTTGTTGCGGCAACCTTCCAGCGTGTTCTGGATACCGACAGGCGCTGCTGCGGCGGCAGGATTGGTGGTCAGCAGCAGGAACAGCGTGCTGAACAGCAGGGCGAAAAACCTGAATAGGGGTTGTTTGAAACCCGCCGTGCTACAGATGGCGGATGTGTGTATTCCGGAAGCTTTGTGCAGCTTCCCGAGACCGTTGGGACTCATGTTACACCTCCTTTGAATCTTCAAAGGCGGTTCCTTGCCTAGGAATCGCGCGAGATCCCCTCCTGCGTACATTAGAAAAAAATACCGCCAGTACTGTTCTGCCGCTTTTGTTCGATACCAGAGGCTGCAGCTTGCCAGCCAAATTACGACCCTCTCCGGCAGTGTCTGCCGCGAGTGGCCGGTGCGATTACAGAACACGCTAACCGAGGTTTGCCTCCTTCCTTTTTTTGGCGGATTGGTACGCTGTATCGTAGGTCATTGTGACAATAGATTCAACGGAATATTTAAAATATGGCGGCAGCAAAATGGCAAGAATTTCCTGCCGCCATCAGCATTTTTGGGGCTTGATCAGTACTCGGGAGCGGCTTGGGGCCGCTGTTGATTGCGTGCATAGTTGCCCAGCACGCGCGGTACATACTGCATGGTCTCCTGATAAGGTGGCACGCGGTTGCCGTAACGTGCCACCGCCTGTTCGCCTGCGTTGTAGGCGGCCAGCACCAGCCTGAGGTCGTTGTCGAAGCGGCCCATCAGCTCGCGCAGGTGTTGCGCGCCGGCGCGGACGTTCTGCTGCGGGTCGTACAGGTTGGTCACGCCGTAACGTCCGGCGGTGGCCGGCATCAACTGCATCAAGCCAATCGCGCCCTTGGGCGACACCGCGCGCCAGTTGTAACCGGATTCGGTGGCGATGACCGCGTGCAGCAGGGCGGCGTCCAGGTTCAGGTTCTGCGCGGTGCTGTCGATCAGCCGGCTCCAGCGTGCGCGCTGGCTGGCACGGTACTGCGCGCCCGCCGCGCGCTTGCCGGTCGTGACTTCAGCGCTGTCGCGCGGCGTGCTCAGTGCCAGCCGATAGCGCTTGTCCTGCGGCACATTGCTGAAGTGCGTGGTGCCGTCGGCATCGGTAAAGGCATAGATGTTGGCGCCAGCGACGGGGGCCAAAAGCAGCAGCAAGACGGTCAGCAGCGCCGGCCTTTGCCGGCAGCGAACCGGCCCGGCCCGGGGCAAGCAAGCAAGGGTTGCCATGATGGTTTCCTCTGGTGGGTGGAAGATCAGAAACTTCCGCTACGGAAGCGATAGCCCTTGTAGTTCAAGATCACGCCATCGGCCTGGATGCTTTCCAATGTCATGCCGGCCACGACGTCGTCACCGGCGCGCCGTACCCGGTCGTTGATGATCACCAGTCGTTCCGAATCTTCGGCGGAGGAGGAAAAGCCGGAGATCACGACACTGTCACCAATCTCTTTTTGCAGGGCCTCCGGCAGCTCGCGCAGATTAAACACGCGGTTGTCGATGCGGCTGACTGTGGCTTCGGCCGCAGGCGCCGGGGCCACTGTTGTTTGTGTGGCCGGCTTGCTTGCCGCCGCGACATGGTTTTCCTTGCGACTGGGCGCCGGGGAGGCCGGCGCTGGCAGCACCGGCGTCAGCTCGGCATCACTTTGCCTGGTCAGCGGCAGACTGTCCGCCGGCGGCAGGTAAGCCACCGTCGCTTCGGCTGGCGGTGGTGTATTGCGGTTGAGGGCAACGCTGCTGTTGTCCGCCGCCTGCGGCGGGGCCGGCCGGATTGTCGCCAGCGCCTGCCAGCCGAACAGCATGCCGGCCACGGCGATGCCGCTGCCCAGTAGCAGGATCAGCAGCAGGTAGCGCCAGCGCGGTTTGCCCGGCGTCGGCTGGATGCTCTGCGCGGCGTGGATGGAGTGCACGGTCGGCGTGCTGTGGCGTTGTCGTTCCTGATCGGCCTTGAGCAAGGCGTCGAGTATGTAGGACATGATCACTCCTTCCGGATGGTGACGGGCGCGGTGGCGCTCAGGTGTGGCGAGTCAGGATTGCCGGCCTGAGCCAGCCGTATCAGGGTCAGCGGCCCGGCGATGCCGTCGCCGGGCAGATCGTGCTGCAGCTGGAATTGGCGTACCCGCGCGGCCAGCCCGGCATCGTAGCTTGCGGCCAACGTTGCGCCGCCGGCCGCCGGTAGCTGGCCGAGCTGTTGCCGCAACCAGGCGACCGCCAGGCTGCGGCTGCCCGGCGCCAGCGGCTGCTGATAATGCGGCGGCGGCATCCACAGCACGGTGTAGCGTCCGTTCCATGCCTGTGCCAGCGCCGCCAGCGTCAGCAGGTGCGGTTGTTGGCCGATGACCACCCGCGCCTGTTCGCCTTGCAGCGCCAGCAAGGTCAGGTGCTGCAGCTGGCCGGCGGGCTGGCGCAGTTGCAATACCGCCGGCAGATTGAGGCGGCGCAGGCTGTCCAGGTCGCCACTGCCGCTCAGGCAGCGGGCGCCGAACAGTTCGGCTTGCTGGCAGGCACCGGCTTCATCGCTGACCGGTGCCGGAATCCGCCATTGCCCCAGCAGCGTGCGGTACGCCAATGTCTGCGCGATCTCGGCGGCCGGCAGCGGCACCGGCAGGCGCGCCAGTGCGGCGGCGGGGCGGGGCGGGGCAGCGGTTGCGGCGGG
>Ga0209172_10003210_pt1 | contig 25782 bp, 14 predicted proteins | sample LarsenN4metaG_FD_184113 | JGI IMG/M metagenome (GOLD analysis project Ga0209172, IMG submission 184113) | Hot spring sediment bacterial and archeal communities from British Columbia, Canada, to study Microbial Dark Matter (Phase II) - Larsen... ... | reverse complement strand
AGAAGCGGCAGCGAGAAGTCGGTGGTGGACGCCGGGCAAGGTTGGACACACCGGAGCAGAAATTGTTGTTCATCCTGGTCTATCAAAAAACCTATCCGCTGCAAGTCGTGATGGGCGAATTGTTCGAGATCCATCAGTCGGCGGCCAATCAGTGGATTCATCGGTTGCTGCCTGTGCTGCGCGATGCGTTGACGGCCATGGGCGTGATGCCTGAAAGAGATGGGAGGCGGTTTGCGCAGGCTGAGCGGCGCAAAGCAGAGTCGGCAGATTACAGCATTGATGGCACCGAAAGGCGGCGACAAAGGCCAAAAAGCCCGGAAAAACAGGCGCTTCATTACAGTGGCAAAAAGAAGATGCATAGTGACAAGAATGTGGTGATCGTCAACGCGCGGTCGAAGCGAGTCGGTTATCTGAGCCCTACCCATGCCGGCAAAACCCATGACAAGAAAGTGGCTGACGCGGAGCGGATTGCTTATCCGCGCAAAGCCGTGCTGCATAAAGACACTGGCTTTCAAGGCTACGAGCCCAACGTCAAGCAGACACATCAGCCTAAAAAAAACCACGGGGCAAAGACCTGACCCCGGCCGAGAAACGGCACAATCGTGCCTTGTCGCGTGTTCGCGTCAGAGTCGAACATGCGATTGGCGGCATCAAGCGTGCGCGATGTGTGAAAGACACCCTGCGCAATACGCGGCCAGGGTGTCCAGATAGTTTCATGGAGACAGCCACAGGTTTACACAATCTGCGAGTCGGTCATCGCAAGCGCGCCTTGCGGCGATGACCGGAAAACCTTATTTCTAATAACGTCTATTGTTTATCCGGTTTCCACCTAACACGCTTATGCCAGCTGCTGTCGGCATAATGCGCGTCGGCGGGGTGAATTGTCAAGCTCTTTCGAGCCAAAGGACCAACATCGTGCAGATGGTGTGCCATACTCTCACGGTATACTTGAGAGCGTTTTGCTCATCTCAGGTGCAAAATACGGTACAGGGTGTGCTTTGCAAGATTTTTTCATGTGATGGGATTTCCCTCTATCGCTTATCTACATCGGCGGCGCGCCGTGCCGTCGGCTGCATGCTGCTGGTGGTCGGCTTCATGCATCAGCGACGCCTGAATCCTCATAATCACTGCGCCAGGCTGATAGCATACAGCAACCCGATCACCGGCGCAACCTCCTGTAGAACCACCGCTTCGCCAACTCCGCACTCACGACGTAGCCCAGGACGATAAGCCCCATCAGCCCCAGAAAGAGTGGTGGCAACGGGACGAAGCCGAAAGCCGTACCGAGCGGGGTGTAGGGGATCGCCGGCGTCGTGACCGCCACCGCGAGCGTTGCGCCCAACAGCGCCCGCCCGGGCCGACTGCGAAGGAAACTCCTGCGCGTGCGCACCACGAGCACGACCAGAGTCGCCGAAACCACGGACTCGACGAACCATCCGGTCCGGAATTCCGCTGGCCCCGCATGCAACAGCCAGAGCAGCACGCCGAACGTCAGGTAGTCGAACACGGAGCTGATGGGCCCGAACGTGAGCATGAACTTGCGGATGAACCCGATGTCCCACCGGCGTGGCCGCTCGATCCAGTCGTCATCTACCCGGTCGGACGAGATCGTCAGCTCCGGAACATCTGTTAGCAGATTGGTCAGCAAGATCTGCTTCGGCAGCAGCGGCAGAAACGGCAGCAGGAGCGAGGCGCCGGCCATACTGAACATGTTGCCGAAATTGGCGCTGGTCGCCATGAACACGTACTTGAGCGTGTTGGCGAACGTACGACGCCCCTCGCGCACGCCCGCCTCCAACACCGCGAGGTCTCGTTCCAGAAGGACGATATCAGCCGCCTCCTTCGCCACGTCCACCGCTTCCTGCACCGAGATGGAGACGTCCGCCGCGTGCAGCGCTGGGGCATCGTTGATCCCATCGCCCATGTACCCCACCACATGCCCGGCCTTGCGGAGCGCGCGAATGATCCGCTCCTTTTGATTGGGCTCCACCTCGGCGAAAATGTCCGTCTCTCGCGCAGCAACCAGCAGCGCCTCGTCGCTCAGTCGCTGCAACGCGGGGCCGGTCACCACGCGGGGATGGGCGAGCCCGACCTCGGCACCCACGCGCGCGGCGACCAGCGCATTGTCGCCGGTGATCACCTTGAGTTGCACGCCTAGTTGGCGCAACGCCGCCAGCGTGTCCGCAATCCCCGGCTTCGGAGGATCTTCGAGTGCGAGCAGTCCCAGGAAGGTCATGTCGCGCTCGGCGTCTCGCTGGACCGGCCCAGTCGCTTCGATGTCGCGCACCGCAATGCCCAGCGTCCGGTAGCCCTCGGCGCTGAGGGCCGCATAGAGCCGCTCGATCTCCGCTCGCGCCTCACCGATCGGAATCGTCCTGCCGTCACCCTGCTCGACAAAGGCGCACACGTCGAGCACGTTCTTCAGCGCACCCTTCGTGATCAGGACGACCCGTCCATCGTGCTCGACCAGCACGCTCAAACGCTTGCGAGCGAAGTCATAGGGTATTTCGCCGAGCTTGCGCCACTCGTCGAGGGGGAAGGCGCGATGCGCGCGAATGGCGGCGTCGATCGGATTGTTGAATCCCGTCTGGTAAGCGGCGTTCACGAAGGCGTACAGCAACACGCGCTCGCTCTCGGCACCCGCTGCGTTGAGTGCGGCGCGGACATGCACCTGACCCTCGGTGAGCGTGCCCGTCTTGTCGGAACAGAGGACGTCCATGCTACCGAAGTTCTCGATGGCGGCCAGCCGCTTCACGATCACCTTCTGCGCCGCCATCCGGCGAGCACCACTCGCCAGATTCACGCTGATGATGGCCGGCAACAACTGCGGCGTCAGCCCCACGGCGAGAGCCAGGGCAAAGAGGAATGAGTCGAGCACTGGTCGATGGAGGTAGACGTTGAAGGCAAAGATGGCGATCACCAGCACCAGCGTGGTCTCCATCAGCAGATAGCCGAAGCGGCGCACCCCTGCCTCGAACTCCGTCTCGGGCGGGCGCAGCCGCAGCCGCGCAGCGATCGCTCCAAATTCGGTCGCCCGCCCGGTGTGCACGACCACGGCCCGGCCGCTACCGCTGACCACGTGTGTCCCCAGGAAAAGCGCGTTGTGGCGCCGGGCAAGCGGCGTATCGGCAGGCACTGTGCCCGGACTCTTCTCCACCGGAAAGCTTTCACCGGTGAGCGCGGCCTCATCGACAAACAGATCCTGTGCGTCGAGCAACAGGCAGTCCGCCGGGATCATGGAGCCCGCAGAGAGCAGCACCACGTCACCGGGCACCACTTCCTCCACAGGCACCTCGGTCTCACGCCCATCGCGCAGCACGGACGCCTTCACCGCCACCGTCGCCAACAACTTCTCGACCGCCGTGGCGGCGCCACGTTCCTGCCAGAAGCCAAGCAGCGCGCTCACTCCGACAATGCCCAGGATGATGATCCCGTCCGTGGAGTCGTGCAGCGCGAAGGACAGCACCGCTGCGGCGACCAGGAGCAGGACGAGAGGGCTTGTGACCTGCCGAAGGAGCAACGTCGGTATATCAGAGCGGTTGCGTTTGCCGAGCACGTTCGGCCCGAGGCGGGCGAGACGTTCGGCGGCGTTATCCGCCGTAAGACCGCCGGGCGACGATTGCAGGGCCGCCAGCACGTCCGCGGCCGGTAGGCTCCAGAACGAACGCAACACATCTGGCGCCGCTGGCGCCTGATCTCGGCCCACGGCCCCGGGAGACTTCAACCGACGCATGGACGTATCCTCACATTTTCGTGGAACCCTTATGCCACCCAACGGTTGAGATGACGTGAGGCGAAACCGATGACACGCAAGCTAGAAAGTAACCACGCAACACGATAACAAAGTCGCTGTTTTGCCCTTACGTCCATTGAAGTGTTGGGTTGGGCCTTCATGGTCTACAAATTTTCTCTTCTCTTTTTCCGCCATCATTCCGTCTATACCGTTGCACACCAGACGGCCACCCTTCCGCCTGCTCGAGCACTGTCCGGGTCGCCTTCTTCTGCTTGTCCAACGGGTGGTTGTGCTTCGGCAGGACGCGCTTGACGAGCACCCGCAACTGCGCGCGGACGTTCTCGCGCAGCGTCCAGTCGATAGTAATCTCAGGGCAATCCTTATGGTTGTCCTATGGATTCGCCCCCATGATGGGCAGGCGTCTTTACTCCTGCTCGAACCCGTGGCTCGCGCCAGGGCGTAAATGCAGCGGTCAACGCGCCGCAGACTTACGCGTGCCGACCAAACACCTCCGGATAACGAGCCAGTTGGTTTAGCATGTCGTGGTCATAGCGCACCACGATCACACGGTAGCCCCGCCGCACGAGTTCTGCCCGCACTTCGCGATCCCGATCTGCCTGGGTCGGTTGGTCGTGCACGGGACCGTCGCAAAAGACGCAGACGTTCGGCTCGTAGAAAAAGTCCGGAATGCAGGGCGGCTCGGCGATCGGCTTCTGCGCCTCGTCGGGCAGCCGGTAGCCGCCCTCGGCAAGGACCTGGAGGAACCGCCGCTCGAGCTCGGAGCGGGAGTCGGTAAGCGAGCGCAACCACGAGAGGTGCTCCTCGCGGGAGCGACCTCTTACGCGGGGCTCCGTGCGGCTGTCCGCCAACGCGCGGAGGATCCGCTGGATGCGATGCCGGTCGAGGTGCAACGCCTCGTGCTGATTGGCGAAGGAGAGCAGACACTCGTAGCAGACCGCGTGGCAGTCGGGCTTCACATCCTTCAGCTCGCCGTTGGCGAGGTCGAAGTGGCAGATCTCGAGCGCCGTGCGCGCCACCTGGGCCAGCCCGTCGGGCTCTTCGACGAGTCTCCGCAGCACACCGGCTCCGCCTTCGGCCGCCTCGTACAGGAGAATCGCTCGATGGTCCCCGCTGCCGATCGTCTCCGCCGCGAGTTCCGTCTCTTCGAGCTGGAAAGCCTCCTCAAGCCCGCGTTTCAGGGCGTAGCGGAGCGTTGCCTCCACGCCGTCGTCCCCTTGGGACTCCGTCTGCACGAGGCGCACCAAGAGCACATTCTGCGTCGCGCGCACCGCGAGTCTCACGCGCTCCAGCCGCCGCCCTCGGGCTGGCGGGTGCGCCTGCTCTGGCGCGGAGGCGAACACCTCGCCGCTTTCGAAGTCCATGAGAACCCCCGGCACTCCCGCGCCTTTCCAGCCGTGATTGACGCGCAAGAGCATGGCGGCGGGCGCGTACAAGAGCCGCAAAACCGTGCTGCCTGCGGCGGCGACGTCGGCTTCCTGGACGCGATAGCCGGACGATTCCGGGGCGAACCGAAAGAAGGTCCCGAGCTCATAGCCTCGCCGACGCCGTTCCTCTTCGTCGGCCGTGATGCGGCCGCGCCGTCGCATCCGGACGTTCGGCATATCAAGCAGCGTGGCCACGAGGCTGTTTTCGCCGTCGAACCGGCTCTGACAGACGGGACAGAGATCCAAATCCGGATCAGCGAAGGCGCCGCACGTGCGGCAGAGCCGCTTCTGCGTCTTTCGCTCGTCGAGGCCGCCCGGAGGAGCTTGAAAGGCCACGGATTCCCACTGGCGGCCCTCGTGGTAGAGGAAGTTCTGCGGAGCGAACTCGCGGATCGCGAGGAAGCGAGGCCGGGCGATGAACTCACCCTCCTCGCCCCGCGGGACCCACGCGCGCACCGGCAGCGCCGGGAAGTTGTAGCCCGGCAGGAACCCTTCACTCGCCAGATACCGGTACGGGTAGAAGTCGCCCTCTTCCCGGGCCACGTCCACCTGGAGCAAAAGGTTGAGCTGGCGGCGGGCTTCGTCCTGCTTCGCGCGAGCCCGGTTTTGCTCGTCTCTCGTGCGCGCCCGGTCCTCTTCGAGCCTGGCCGCATCGCGTTGTCGCTTGGCCGCTCGATACAGCTCGCGCCAGCGATCGAACGCCCGGTCGAACGCCCGCGGTGCTTCTTCGATCACTTGCTGAATCCACCGGTCGCTGAACCAGCCGGTCGCCGCCAGCAGACCCTGGTCGGCCGCCAGCAGCTCGCGCACCCGGCGCGCGAGCTCGCCTCGTGCCGGCTCGCCGAGCTGGATTTGGGCCGCGGCCTGTTCGCGCAGCGGCAGCTCGTCGCGATCGGTATCGATCACCTCCTCGATCGAACGGCCCAAGGGCAGGCGCACGTGAGCGAGCCATACGGCATGGATGTGGGCACGAACCAAGGACTCGTTGGCGAGGTCCAGGCGAGGAGGGCGGACACGTCCGGCGACCATCTCGGCGCGGCGCCGGAAGAAGTACTGGTCATGGCTGTTGAGCGCGCCACAGTAGGTCACAATGAGTCCCGGCTGACCTTGCCGGCCGGCACGGCCGCTGCGCTGCGCGTAGTTGGCCGGTGTGGGCGGCACGTTGCGCAGGTGGACGAGTTCTAGGTCGGCGATGTCCACGCCCAGTTCCATGGTCGGAGAGCAGACCAGATAAGGGAGCCGCCGGCCGACCTCGGCCTCCTTGCTCCGATCTTGACCTTCCCAGCGAAAGCGGCGCTCGCGGCGCTCGCGCTCGCCGGGCTTCACTACCTGGGCGGTGTGTTCCCTGGCTTCGAGGGCCGCCAGGCTCGCCGCATCGATCTGGTAGAAGCGCTGAAAGAATGCATTCACCGAGCGAGCGGGTGCGTCGTAACCCGTCGCCTTCGCCCGTCGGGAATACAGGGGATCGGGCGGGGGTGGGGACCCGTCGCCCAGGCACCAGCGCAGGCAGGAGGCGTCGAGCTGGTAGAGCTGGTGGTCGTCCACCGGATCGAGCCGGGTGAGCAGGCCGTGCCGCACCAAGAGATCGAGCAGGCCGTCCAGGACGCGCTCGTACTCCTCGCTGCGCAACCCGAGGCGGGCGCGCAGAAAGCGGCCGATGAGGCTGCGCTCGCCCAGGCCGAAGCCGTCCACCGGCCGGCCCGAGCGACCCATTCGCACGAAGCGATTGGCCTTGCGGAGTTCGTCGTGGTCGGGATCGAGCCCCCAGAACTCGTTCAGGTACTGCTCGGCGCGACGGCGAAGCTGCTGCTGGAACGGCTCCTCCAGCACGAGGGCGCGGATCGCGAGTTTGCGACGGAACTGATCGAGCATGGCGCACAGCAGAAGTGCCCGCTCTTCGGGCGACGCTTTGGCGAACCCCGGGTGAAGCGCCGCCAACTCCGCGCTCTGGCAGAGGGTCTCCAGACCGCGATACTCCACCTTCAGGAGCCCGACCTGTTCGAGGTTCGGGTGCACCACCCGCCAGCCCCGGCGCAGATCTTCGTACAGCCGGTATTCGGTGAGGTCGGTGAACGCTTTCCAGACATCCCCTGCCGCGGGAGCGTTCGGGTCGAGTTCCGGGTTCTTGGCGATGTCGGCAATGCGGAGTCCCGAGGCCTGGACCACTTCCTGGGCGACGCGATCGAACGTCAGAACTTTTTCCTTTTTCAGCGCCGCATAGAGGCTCGCGCGCAGCAGAGCCACCTGCACAAAGTCGTTGAAGTGCCCCGCCTGGAGCGAGGCGTCCTGGCGGTTGTCGGTGAAGGTGAGGAGCTTGTCGCGCGCCGCCCGGGTAAGACTCGCATGACGGAGCAGCGAACTCGCCAGGATCGTCGTGGCACTGGAGCGCCCTTCGCTGGAGAGGGAAGCCAGTTTGACGAATTCCCGCTCGCGCCCGGTGTAGTACTCGCCACACGAAAGACAGAGGGAGAACGGGTGCGGCTGCCACCACATCTTCTGCGCGGTCGGCAGCGCTGTGGGACTGAACGAGCCATCCGGAAGGACCCACACCTCCTGGGGAATCCGTTTTCTCCAAGTCGGCTTGAGCTTGCCGTTCGCGTTGTACCAATCCTCGGGGATTTGCTCCGGCGACCAATCGCCCTCTTCGGGGGCGAGCATCAGGTACCCGGCGTGCCCCTCTTCCTCGTCGGGCTCCGCACCGACGGGATGGGGGAGGTAGCGACCCTCTGCTTGCAGCACGTGGTAGTAGTCCTGGCCGCACTGGCGGCAGAACTTGACCGGCAAAAACAGCTTTCCTTCGCCTGCCTGGAGCTGGCCCTCGAGCGAAAACTCGCGCTGCTCGCGGGCTTCCAGGGTTGCGTAGAGGGTCCGGCCCTGGGCCACGAACTGGTGGAGTTTGAAGGCCACGGCCCTGGTGCCGCCCTCGCCGAGAAGCGTGCCCCCGCGCACAAGTAGGTCACGCACGTACCGGGCACAGTGCTCCGGTTCGAACCCGGTGATCTCGGAAAGCTGTCGGGCCACATCGGAAAGGGACCTGGGGGTGCGGCGCTTCAAGGTTCCATCGGCTTCCCGCTCCAAGCCCAGTTCGTATTCCAGCCAGCGCATGAGCGGGTGTTGCCGGAGGGCGGCCAGATCGGCTGGCAGCGGCATAGCGAGGGCTCTTTGAAGTTCTTCCCTTGAAGGGGGGAGGCCTTCGGTGAACGGCGCGAGCGTCTCCTCGATCACCTGCTCGGGGCGGAACGGATGGCCGAAGAAGCGAGTCGCGAAGTCGGCCACGGCCTGGCGTCGCTCCTGCGCGGTCGCCTGCGGCCGAGCGATCATCGTGGCGCTCGTGCCGATGTGGACCAGGTCGTCCGCGGCACAACGCTCTTTCAGGCGGCGCACCAGCATCGCCACGTCCGCACCCTGTCGGCCCCGGTAAGTGTGGAGTTCGTCGAAGACCAGAAATCGCAGGCCGGTTCCGGCGAGTGGCGAGCGGCGAGCGGCGAGCGGTGGTTCTGATTTACCTCTCTCTGCTCGCTGCTCGCCGGTCACTGCTCGCTCCAAAAACCGCTGGTCTTCGGGGCGCACCATAAGCAGCTCGGCCATCACGTAGTTCGTGAGCAAGATCTGCGGCGGGCGGCGCCGCATTTCCTCGCGTTCCGCATCGGTCGTCTCCCCGGTGTATTTCGCAAAGGACACCGGGAAGGGCCGTCCCAGTGCTCGCTCGTAGCGCTCCTTGAGGGCGGTCAACGCCTGAAACTGGGAGTTCACCAGCGCATTCATCGGATACACGACGAGCGCGGCAACGCGCTCGCCCGTATCGGGCTGTCGCACCAGGCTCTCCACGATCGGCAGGAAGTAGCAGAGGCTCTTGCCCGAGCCCGTGCCGCTGGTCACGACAATGCTCTCCCTGGAGAGCGCCTTGCGGATCGCTTCTTCCTGATGGCGATAGAGGCGGAACGGTGTCCCGTCCGGCCGACAGAAGATGCGAGCCGTTTCGTGAGCGATGACCCCCTCGCGGGCCAGTTCGTCCACGCTCGCCCCGGCTGCATAGGCGGGGCTCAGTTGCACCAGGGGCTCGGGCCAGAGGTGCGCCTCCTCCTCCAGCGCCTGATCCACGAACGCCCGCGCCCGCTCGTCGGCGATGATGAAAAACGAGCGGACGAAGTCGCGGTAATCAGAAAGAACTCCGGCGTGAAGATCAAAGATGGTCATACACTTATTTTTGATCCAGTCCGCTACCGAGCAACCAAACTGCCGCGGGGTGAACCTGCACTTCTTGCGGTACCCTGGCGGCGAACTCTGGGGTCAGGGTAATCAGGTGAAGGCTTGCTCCGGGATGCTCCAGGGCTGCCGCTTGCAGCGCCCGCAACTCGCGCTCCAGTGTCTGAGGGTCGTCGAGATCAGCGCACACCTGGATGAGTGCCGGCCTTTCCCCTGGGCGCCGGGCAAGAAAGTCCACCTCGTATCCTTCCCGCGTGCGCACATAGCTCACTTCCATTCGCCGGCGCTCTAACTCGACGCGCATGGCGCACTCCAGGGCGTGCCCGCGATTGGCCCGGCCCGTGCGGTCGAAGACCGGAATCAACCCGGGATCCACCGGATAGGCCTTGCGCGGATTGACCATCCGCCGCCGTTCGGAACTCGCCTCCACCCACGAGGTACGGATGAGAAAGCAATCCTCCAGGTAGCCTACGAGGCGATGCACCGTATCCCGGGAGATGGCGAGGCCTTGGGACCTGAGCCCCTTATAAAACTTTTCCACGCTGAACAGCCCGCCCGGGTTGCCTAAAAGATGTCGCACCAGCCAGCGCAACCCCGCCACATTGGACACGCCGTGCCGCTCCACCACATCCCGCAGCATCGCCACATCCACATACTGGCTGAGCAGCGCCAACCGCTCCGCCGGCCTAAGCCGCTGGACCTCGGGAAATCCTCCCGTGTCGAGATAGGCGAGTAGCGCGTGTTCCAGATGGGAGCGCTCGGCTGAGGTCATGGCGTCGAGCCGCTGGGACAGCTCGTGGCCGTGGTGGCGCAGGTACTCCTCGAAGCTGAAGGGAAAGATCACTACTTCCCAGCCGCGCCCGCGCATGCTGGTCGCCACCTCCCGGCTCAAGAGGGCTGCCGAGGACCCGCTCACGAACACTTCCACCTTTTCGGTATCCAGGAGCCGGCGCACAAACCGCTCCCAGCCAGGTACGACCTGAATTTCGTCCAGGCACCAGGTCACCACCTCGCGCCCGCGAAAGGCCGGGTAGCGCCGATAATACTCCTCAATGAGCACATGGAGGTGACCTCCCTCAAGCCCTGCCAGGCGCTCGTCCTCAAAGTTGATATAGGGCAAGCGCTCGCGAGGGACGCCGCGCTCCAGGCGCTCGTGGCGGAGCTGGTGCAGGAAGGTGGTCTTGCCGGACCGGCGCATGCCGATAACGGCTGTGGCCTTACCCGGCAGGCTAACCGTCCCATGAACGCGCCGCGGCGTAGCCTCCGGCAGCGGTGCGGCAAGGGAATCGGCCAACATCTCGCCCAACCGGGCGCGGTAGAAGCTTGCGGTAGCGCTTTCCACGAATATTATTTTCTCCTTCCAAGAAGGAGAATGTCAAGTTAATTTCTACTTCATAAAAGGCGAAAAGGCGAAAGCCCTCCTCAAGGGCGCACCGGCGCCCAGGACTGCCCTGTCCGCCGGGCGTCCTGCATGGCGTCGTACACCGCCAAGATGACCCGCCTGGTGCGGTACTCGCCATAGTGCTCCTCGTCCTTGCGGCGGACGATGGGAAACTGGTCCAGGATGTACGCCACCGCCTCACGCGGGGTGGGAAAGAGCGCTTTCAATTCCGCCGTCGCTTCGCGCTCCCATTCTTCTGGCGTGCCCAGGTAGAGGAGGAAAAACGCCGCGTCCAGCTCGCACCGGAGCTGGAACCGTCGCTCGGGGTCGTAGCGGAAGGGGGGTAGCGGCGAGTGGCGAGTGGCGAGTGGCGAGTGGGGAAGATCGCGAAGCCGCTCTCCGTGGTTTTCCTCCCACTGCTCGAGCATCACCAGCCGGCCTGCCTCGTCGGCGCTCTCCCAGAGGTCCTCGGCAAAGGGTTTGAGGTCCCAGGCGGTGTAGGTGAGCTCCAGCACGCGGGGACGCAGCCAGTCGGCAATCGTACCGCCCGGCGACCACGGACACGGCCGCTCGAACACCGACGGCGGAAGGACGGGGAGCTGCTCAATGTAGTTGTACGTTAGGTTTGTGCCGCCAACTTTTTGCCGTGCGGCGAAGTCGAGCACGAAAGAAGCGAACATCGGATAGAAACAGTGGACGCAAGCAGTCGCTCGCATCAGAAAGACAGGCATAGAATGCCCCACCCCCACCCTTGGGATCACGGCCGCGATGACGGTGCGCTCGTTGGTGACGTTGGTGATGTTCCGCCAGCCGAGGAGCCAGCCGCGGTCCCAGCCTTTGGCTCGCAGGCGCGCTTCCACTTCCTCGGCGGGCACCCAGTAGCGGGGCAGCACCTGGTACGTCGGGTCGGCCAGGCGTGCGAGCGGCACCTCGGGCAGTTGCGTGCTCTTGGAGCCCTCGGGCAAGTCGCGGTAGTCGCCAAAGCGGTGGTCGAACTGGTGGATCATCTTGGCCTCGTAGAGAGGTAGGTAGCGAGTGGCGAGTAGCGAGTCGCGAGTGGTGGGGTCGAGGTATGCCTCGGCCCGTTTCACGAAAACGTTCCCTTCGAGCTGGTATCCCTCGGCCTCCAGCTCCTCCCGCGTGCGGAAGAGGTGGGAGTCGTTGGCCATGTGGAACATCGCCAGGAACTCCACGCCCCAGGGGTTGAGGCCCTCACCCCGCCCTTCGGGCACCCCTCTCCCTGTGGGAGAGGGGTTGGGGGTGAGGGTCTCATCGATCAGCACCGGCACGCGCCGGTAGATGTGCCTGGTGAGTTCCGCGTCGCGGCGGCTGCGGAAGATGGGTGCCGTGCCCGTATTGGGGTTCAGCAGGCGGAAGTCCTGCGGCGAAAGCATGAAGCGGCGCTCGGCGTCGCGCAGGTCGGCGGCTTCCTGGCAGAAAAAGGCAAACTCGGCGAGTTCTGCACCGCTCGCTACTTGCCGCTCGACGCTCGCAAGCTTCCCCCGCAGCGTCAGGAGGCAGAACTTCATTCTGCTATCAACCGCCAGAAATAGCTTCTTGCGGTTTTCGAAGTCGTAGAGCGAGACGAGGCGGCCGGATTCGACGAGGTGGCGGAAGAAGTGCTGGTTGGTGGCGTCGGTGGCGATGCCGGTGGGCACCACGATGCCCGCACGTCCCCGCGGGCTAATGAGCTTCGCGGCCAGCTCGGCAAAGACAGAGTAGGTATTGATGTCGCCCCGACCAGTCAGGGGATAGCGGCCGCCGGTGCGCAGGAACTTGCTCGTGGCGTCGGCGTCGTGCAGGGCCTCTTGATACGCCTGCCAGAGGGCGGGGTGGGTTTCCCTGAGCCGGGCGATGAGCCGTTTGCGGGCGGCGGCGTTCGGCGCGCGGGCGATCTCGGGATCGCGAGAGGCAAAGAATTCTTCCTCCTGGAGCTTGATGCGCTCCCACGGCGGATTGGAGAGCACCACGTCAAAACCGGCGAGTGGCGAGTGGGGAGTGGCGAGTGGTGGATCTGGTTGCTCATTTACTGCTCGCTGCTCGCCGCTGGCTGCTCGCTGGAACACTTCCGGAAACTCCAGCGGCCAGTGGAAGAAGTGGTGGTGCTCGGCGAGGGCTCGAGCAGCGGCGAGCGCCTGGGGATGCGCTCGGCCGGCGAGGCGATCGGTCACGGCGTCCGTGGTGATCGCGGCTGGCGATGTGGCCAGCCCGGGCGTAAAGCGCTGGAAGAACGCGGCCGTCCAGAGGTCGCAGGCTTCGGCGATGCGGAGCCGCCCGGGATCGGCCAGCAGGCGGTCGTAGCGGCTCTTTTTCTCGCGCACGGCCGCGGGAGAGTCATCGGCGATCGCCTCGATGTCGTGGTGCTTGTCGCCCAAGGGGCTCAGAACTCGCTCGGGGGCGAACGGGAGACGCATTTGCCCGCTTTCAAGAGCGCGGCACTCGCCGCGGTTGCGCTTCTTGAGGAGATTGGCGGTCTCTTTCGCGTCCGTGCTGACTGGAGCGAACGCCTCGTCGGGGATGCCGTCTTTGAGCACGCGGAGGTCGAGGACCCCCACCAGGGAATCGCCGCAGCGGATGCGGTGGTCCAGGAACGTAAGCGGCTTGCCCGCGCAGTGGGCTTCGAGCCACAGGGCGACGCGGCAGAGCTCCACCGCGAGCGGGTTTTTGTCCACGCCATAGATGGAGCGGGCGACGACATCGCGGATGGCTTCACGCACCCGCTCGGGCGCGGGTTCATCCTCGCCGGTGCGGATCTTCGCGAGTTCCTTGCCCAGCCTGCGGGCTGCCGCGAGCAGGAAGTGACCCGATCCACATGCGGGGTCGAGGATGCGGATGGAGAGCACTGCGTGCTCGGCGAGCGCCCTGGCGAGTAGCGAGTGGCGAGTGGCGAGTGGTAACGAAGCCCACAGCGCAGGAAGGTCCGTGATGGATCGCGTTACCTCTGTCTGAGACTGCGCTGGAGGTTGACCATCTGCTTGCTCAGGATTTCGAGCGTCTGAAGAAGGGCTTGGGCGCGTGCCTGCTTCACGATCCCAGCCCGTTCTGCGAGCAGGAGGTAGGTCTCTAGCTCCCGAAGACTGCCCGAGGCGATGTTCAGGAATTGCAGAAATTCCTTCGTTCCGCGCCGTGCCCAGCCCTCGGCGATGTTCGCTGGGACCGACGTCGCTGCTCGGCGCATTTGGCTGGTCAGGCCGAAGAGCTCCTCCTTCGGGAAGTCTCTCGTGAGGCGATAGACTTCTTCCGCCAGCTCCATGGCTTTCTGCCAGACTTCCAAGTCTTGATACGATCGAATCGGCATCTTTTTCTCCAACCAGTTGTTGAATTTTCTCTTGCACTACTCGCCACTCGCCGCTCGCCACTCGCCGAATCTCGGTGGCCGCTCGCTCTACCGCCGCCAAGCGGTCAGCGATCACCGGCTCCAGCGCCGAACGGAGGAGTTCGGCCACCAGTTCGGGCGGGGTGTAGTAGGAGCCTGTGCTCTTGCGCTCTGACCCCAACGCCAGCTCGAAGCCTGGCACCCCACGTGAAGCCTCAATCTGTGGGTGGTACTCCAGCAGGCTTTCGTACACCGAGCCGAGTTCCTCCACGTCAAGCGCGGCGTAGTTCACCCGGCGGGGCGGGGCGGAGGGCGATTCGCGGTAGTACGCGAGATGCCAGAACGCCTCGAGGAAGTCGCGGTTGGTGATGGTGCAGTGGTCCAGTGCGAGAGGCGCAAAGAGTTCTCCGTTCAAGGGCGCAGCCCCCAGGAGGTCGGCAAGTCGCTCGTCGGAGAGCACCTTCCACAGCACTCTCAGGCTGCACCAGATATCGTCGTGCTCGGTGTAGGCGCTCCGGCGCTCGAGAAGCCGGCGCAGGCGAGCCACACCGTAATGGTCGCGGTAGAGCGGCTCGGCGCTGATCAAGCCCCGATCCTCGGACACCAGGAGGAACAGGAGCCGGTACACCAAACGCAGGAGCTGCCGGTAGAGTTCTTCTGGAGTGAGTGGGGAGTGGCGAGTGGCGAGTGGTTGGTCAGATTGACTCCTCGCTCCTCCCTGCTCGCTCCTCACCACGCGCTGTCGGAGTTCACCGTTGGCGGGATGGGCCAAGAAGCCGTTCGCCAGGCGCTTGATGCATTCCTCCACCCCGTCCCGCAGGCGATCGCGTACCCGCCCGCCCTGCTCCACCGCGTGCTGGTAGTACTGCTCGAGCAGGCAATCCCGAGCGTCCGCGGCCGAGCGGGGCAGGCGGCTGCGGTGCAGGAGGCGGTAGAGGACGGCAAAGTCACCGAACCGCTGCTCCTCGAAGATCTGCTGGAGGTCGAACTCCACATAGGCCTGCCGGCGCACGTACGTGCTGTCGCGCAGCAGGCGGAGCGTAAGGCCGTTGGTGACGAGGCCCCAGAGGTGCTCGGTACGGTTCAAGTACTCCTGAACCAGGGAATGCGGCGCGAGCCGCGGCCGCCCGGTGGGGGCCAGGCGCCCCAGCTCCTGCCGCGCGCCCACGATGTGCACCGGTGGCGCATCCTCCGGTTCCCCTGCCCGGTGGGAAATAGCGAAGGTGAGGCCGTCCACTTCGTAGGCGCGCGGGTTGTAGCGAAGCTCGTAGCCCAAGAGGCTCAAAAACGGGATCATCCAGGCGTCGCGGGTGACCGACGTTCCTGCGTCTCCCTCGGGCAGCCGCTCGAGCCGGCGCTGGAACACCTCCCACTCCGCCCGGGCGTCGGCGAAGACGCTCGCGATCTCGTCGGTGAGGCTGCGCCGGCCGTCGAGCCCGAAGTCTTTCGGCTTCTGTCCCGGAAGCTCGCCGGCGAGCAGTTGCTCCAGCGTGTCGGGCCCGAGTAGGCCGCCCTCGATGCGGATTGCGGGAAACAGGCTCATCGCGACACCACCGGTTGGAGAACGAGGAGTCCCAGAAGATCCGGGGGAAACTGGGGCGCGACCTCAAGCCCCCGCACGCGCAGCGACACGGCTTGACGGATGCGCTTGTGAGCTTCGGTCAGCTCATCGGCGCGCCGGGTCACACGCTCCCGGAGCGCGCGCTGAACTGGATGAGTCTGCCCCCAGTCTTGATCTGTACCCGGCCAGTCACCCAGGTTGGCGAGCGCCCGAGCGACCAGCTCCCGCTTCTCCGCGAGGGGGATATTCGCGTCGGGCTTGGCCTCGGCCAGCAGCCGCAGCGCATCCGGGGCGGCGAGCCATTCGGAGTCGCGTTGTCCCGCGCCCGTGAAGCCCACCACCAGCACCTCCTCGGCGAGCAGGGGCCGGGCCTGGAGCTGTTCCACCAGGTAACGCACGCGGAGCAGCAGGATCGTGGTGAGCTCCTCCACCGCTCGCGTTCGCAAGGCACCACAGCGCGAGGCCGCCGCCTTGCCGGGCCGGCTGAGCGCTTCCTCGAACAGGAAGCGCGCCAGGGCGGCCACGAAGCGGTGGTTGCGGCCGATGTACTCGGCGCCTTCGGGCGTAGGGGAGTCGAAGCTGATGAGCCAGAATGGCGAGCGGTCGCTCGGCGACTGGCGAATCGCGAATGGCGAATGGTCAACCGACAAAGGTGCAAGGAGGGCGAATTTGATTGGTTCGGGCACGGTCGCGAGCGCTTCGTCTGAAACGGACACGCGGTAAACGCCCTGCCGGCGGTCCGGCGCAATGGCGAGACCGATTCGCTGGGCTGCGGCAAGAACGAACTCCCGCACGGCGGTGGGATCGCCCAATACCGCGTCGGTGGCCTCGAGTTCGCGCTGCACTTCCTCGGGCTTGAGGGCCCGCTGGGCGAATCGTGTGCGGTTGATGCGCTCGCGCTCGGCGTCGCGTTCCCACCGGCGGTGGAGTTCGGTCACCTCGGGAACGCCAAGGTCGAGCGCCAGCTGCTGGGTGGCCGCCCGCCGCCCGCCGCGGAGGAAGAGCGCCTCGAGGACGGCCTGGGTGACACTTTCGCTTTCTTCGGGCACGGGCACGTGCGTGCCCAGCGTGCGGTGGATTTCGCGCGCCTTGTCGAGGAGGACCTCGATCACCACGCCGTCCACGGGGTTATCCCGCCCGAAGAACCGCACCGCCTTGACCCGCTTGGCCGTCTGGCCGTAGCGGTCCACCCGTCCCTCGCGCTGTTCGAGCCGGTTGGGGTTCCAGGGGAGGTCGTAGTGCACGACCGCCGTGAATTTCTCTTGCAGATTGACCCCTTCCGAGAGGCAGTCGGTCGCCACGAGCACGCGGGGGCGGTCCGGGTCGATCTCCTCGATCTTGGCTTGGCGCTCGTCGTCGCCGAGGCGGCCGGTCACGCAGACCACTTGAGTCTCGGCTGGCAGAGCCTCGCGCAGATGGGCGGCCACGTACTCGGCCGTGGCCACGTAGCGGCACCAGAGGATGGGGTGGAAGCCTTCCGTGAGCAGTTGCTGCACGACCTCCGTGGCGCGCACAAGCTTCGTGTCGTGGGGTGGGCCGCGAAGCTCGTCCGCCAGCCGCGCCAGCTCACGCAGCCGGCGGCGTTCGGCCTCGGCGAGTGTGGCGGCTGTGGCTTCCACCGGCGGCGTGGGCGATTCGTCATCGGTGCGATCGTCCGCCGACTCGAAGACGAAGGGGCGAAACTCGGTTTCCTCCTCGTCGGCGAGTAAGCTTCCTTCCCGATTCGCGAGCGCGGCGACGGCCGCCGCGGGGCTTGACATCACGCACCGCAGGAGCGCCAGCGCCCCCCAGTAGCGCACCCGCCGCTTGCGCTCTTCCAGGCGCTCCCCGGTCCGAACGATCTCGGAGCAGAACTCATAGGTGCGCTCGAACAGCTGCCGGTAGAGGCCGGAAAGCTCGTAGGTCGCGTCCGCGGGCTCGCGCCTGGGGAAGCAGTTTGCGGCTTCCCAATACCGCTCGATGTCGGCGCGGGTGCGCTGGATGAAGTGGCGCGCGAGAACGATCCGTTGTTCTTCGGTCAGGTCCGCGATGTTCCACCTCGCAAAATCGGGCTTCAGCAGGCCCAGCAAGGAGCGAAACGCCTCCTCGATCCCAGAGTGCGGCGTGGCGGTGAGGAGGATGAGGTGGCGCTCGGAGTCCCTGGCCACCTCCCGAAGCAGCGCGTGCCGTTCCTGCTGGGCGCGGCCCTGCGCGGCGGCTGCGCCGTGCACCTCGTCCACGATCACGAGTTCCGGACAGAACTGGAGGAACTGGTGGCGGTTGCGGTCGGTCTTGACGAAGTCGATGCTCGCCACCTGCACGGGGAAGTGCTCGTAAAGGCTCCGGCCGGGCGGGGTCTGCCGCTCGAGCTGCCCCACCGTCCCCGAGCGGATGACCACCGGCTCGAGGGCGAACTTCTCGGCGAGTTCCTTGGCCCACTGGTCGCAGAGGTAGGGCGGGCAGAGCACACAGAAGCGCTGGATCTCGCCCCGATCCAGGAGTTCTCTCGCGATGAGCAGCGCCTCGATGGTCTTGCCCACTCCCACATCGTCGGCGATGAAGAGCCGGACCGGATCCAGGCGCAGCGCCATGAGCAAGGGGACGAACTGGTAGGTGCGCGGCCGGATCGAGATGCGCCCCAGGGAGCGAAAGGGCGTCGCGCCCTCGCGCAGGGTGAGCCGCACCGCCTGCCAGAGGAGGTGCGCGCTCGCCGCGTCCGAGACGTTGTCGGTCGTGGGAAAAGGAAACGACGCGGGCCTCACGCGCTCGAAGGGAAGGTCGTAGCCGACGAGATTCGTCAGGGCTCGGTGCACTTTGACAACGTCGTCCGTCGTGCCGGTGAGCGGCCGGAGCACGAAGACGTCGTCGGTCTCTGCGGGCAGCAGCACCCACTCGCGGTTGCGGCAGCGGACGATCGAGCCGGGATTCATAGGACCTCCCCCAGATTATATCAGATTATCTGTGCGCCACCAAGGCACGGCATAACGATGGCCCAAGGTCGCTTCTCCGGACATCGCTCAGTTTCGCCAGGATCCATAACATCCGCGATCGCCTTCGTGACCTGCGCCAAACTACTTAGGACTGTTCGCCATAAGGCCTGATCTCCATGAGGAGTTCGTAGGGGGGTGTGCACCCGAAATGCGAATCCCCGAGCGCATCGAAGACTGGCGGGCCAGGTGCCGGCGAGCAGGTTCCAGTTCGTCACGCGGGGGGCGGTTAACCTTGCCCTCGCGGGTCTCCACGGCCACCGTTCCGCCCCGCTGCAGGAGCTCCACCTCCCGCAGGCGGCTTTCGAGCCGCTCGCGCCGCCGGCGCAAAGATTGGTAGATGGCTTCTGGGCTCGAGGCCAGGCGGCGTTGCAGAATCGTGAGGGCGAACCCGACGGTGCCTTTGCGCTTCTCGTCGTCCAGCGCGTCGGCGCGGTTGAACTCCGCCTGCACGTACTCAGTCACTTCCTTGTACAAACGCGCCTCCAGATCCGACAGGCGGTAGGGAACGGTGTGGGCGAAGCGCTCGGGGAAGAGCGGCCGGCCGTCGAACCGCACCAGATGCTCTTTCACCATCCGGCGCATGAGGTCCGAGACGTCCACCTGGTGGACGCCGTCGCGGAAGCGGCCCTCGAAACGGTCGCCATCCAGGAGCGCCAGAAAGAGCTGGAAGTCCTCCTCCTTGCCGTTGTGCGGTGTGGCCGTGAGGAGCAGGAAATGCCGGGTGAGGCTCGACAGGAGCTGCAGCTGCCCCAGCCTGTAGCGCCTAGTGTATTTGATCTCGCCCCCGAAGAAGGTGGCGGACATCTTGTGGGCTTCGTCCACTATCACCAGGTCCCATTGGGCCCCTGGGGCGGCCAGCTTCGCCTGCACGGACTCGTCGCGCGCGGCCTTGTCGAGTCGCACGATCGCGAGGTCGTTCTCCAGAAACCAATTCCCGGTGCGCGCCGCCTCCAGCTTGTCGTTGGTCAGGATCTCGAAGGGGAGCTGGAAGCGCTGGGATAGCTCGTCCTGCCACTGCTCCACCAGGTTGCCGGGGCAGACGATGAGGCAACGCTGCACATCCCCGCGCACGAGGAGCTCTTTGACGAGCAGCCCGGCCATGATGGTCTTGCCCGCCCCGGGGTCGTCGGCCAGCAGGAAGCGCAGCGGCTGGCGGGGGAGCATGGCCTCGTAGACGGCCGTGATCTGGTGCGGCAGCGGTTCGACGAGGGAGGTGTGCACGGCCAGGAGCGGGTCGAAGAGGTAGGCCAGGCGGATGCGATGGGCTTCTGAGACCAGCCGGAACAGGGCTCCGTCGCCGTCGAAGCTCCAGGGGAGGCCTGGTTCGACGACCTCCAGGCGCGGCTCGTCGCTGCGGTAGAGGAGCTCCTGCCCGACCCGGCCAGCGGGGTCCTTGTAGGTGAGCTCGAGCACGTCGGAGCCAAACCACTGGACCGAGACCACGGTGACCGTAGTGTCAGGAACAATGCCCCGCACGGAGGCATGCGGATGGATCTCTTCAAGCTTCATTGTGTTAAGCCCCTCCCCTTGCCAGTAGGTTCCGCCTGAACCACCGTCCTCTGCAATCCCCATTGTCGAAACTAATGAACAGCACCTCGCCGGATTGGTTGGAGGACATCGAGCCGTTGGCCAACACGAAGCCGGTGAGCCCCGTGGGCGCCATGTGATGGACGATGTGCTGCACCCAGGCGACGGTGGCATTGCCCACCAGCGGCCCGCCGAACTTCCACCGCTTGTCCTCCCGCAGGCGCTCGCCGCCCCAGTCGGAGACGTTGAAGGGTGGACTGGCCAGGATGAAGCCGACCTTGAGATTCGGAAAGCGGTGGAGCACTCCCTTCTTACACCGTTTTATCTTCCAACGCCTTTTTACCCGCATCAGAAATCTCCCATGTTCCGTAAGGCGAGTCTGACTTCATCAAGCCTTCGCGCACCAGCGTGTTGCGGCACCACTGAGCGGAGTTGCGCCAACGGATGGAGCGGGGATCCGAGGGCAGTGGTTCAAGGTCGTGTTTCGTCAGACTGGCCTTCATCTTTTTCCCAACCAGATCCAAAACCTCGCCGATGGTTGCTTTCCCGCCGAGTTCCACCAGGGCTTCGAGTATCGGCCGGCGAAAAGCCTCCTCCGGTGTGCGAAGTCCGCGGGGAAGACGACTTTTTCCAGTCCGGCGCGCTTTTGGCTCGCGCTTCGGTCTCTTGGCTGCAAGGGAAGCCCATTCCCGTTGAAGCGCCTTGACCTTCTCGCGGAACTCTGCCAGACGGGTTGCTTCTTCTATGGCACGGCGAGCGCCTTCGTAATCGCCTGCTTTGAAGGCTTGAGCACCGTCTTCGTTGAGTTGGTTGGCGACAATCTCGATCTCTTCGATCAGGATCTCGAAAGCGGCGTTGATTTCATTCCGTACCATCATATCACCTCAGTCATTGGATTCGCTGACAGCGCTTGCGCCATGTGTCGCAGATCTAGGTGGGTCTTTTTCGTACACTGTCTCGATGAGGCCAGCTGTTCGACCCTTGCCATCCTTTTCCACCAGCTCTCTAATGGTGGCTGGCACGCGTTCCTCTTTAGGTGCGGCCAGCTTCTCCTGCGGTGGCACCCAGAAGATGTTCTGCGCGCGGTACTCGTCCGGGTCTTCGGGGTCGGCGCCTTGCTCGCGCTCAGCCTCGAGGCGGGCGCGGTGCTCCTCGAAGGCGTCGGAGATGTACTTGAGGAAGATGAGCCCCAGCACGACGTGTTTGTACTCGGCAGCGTCCAGTCGGCCGCGCAGGGCGTCGGCGGTCGCCCAGAGCTGGGCCTCGAAGCCGAGGGTGGCGCTGATCGTTTCGATTGCTCCCGCGTTGTTTCGTCGCTTCATCAGGTTCTACCTCACAAGACCTCTCGCCGATGAGAGGCAAGTCGGGGCGTCTCACCTGCCACGCCGAGGCAGCGTTGATTGCAACCTATTTAAGCAAATCAAGCGTACCTAACGCTCCAGTGCGCTCAATACTTCCGTCAACACTCCCCGGTGGTGCAGAAGTGACGCTTAATCAGTTATTGACTTTTGTCCTCTAGTAAGAAAGAGAGCTTAATCTGTCTTGTTCTTTGATAATCCGACTTCGCGGCCGTTTCATTTCAGGAATGAAGGTAAAAGTCAAACGGTAAAAGAACAAGCCAATGCCCGCCCCCCTTACGCCCCTTTCGCACCGTCCGCTGCCTTATTGGGGGAGCAACCCCCCCCAATAGACCTGCCTGAGAGGCGCCGCAGCGCGGCTCTCAGGTGCTCAACAACTCTATGGTATAGGCATACAGCCAATGAGACAGCCGCCTGTTGAACGTTCGCAGAAAGTTTCTGCGAACGTTCAACAGATTAACACAATTTACACTTGAAGCCAATAACTGATTTGGGATCGGCACTGACGAACGCCTTCGTCATCAGGGTCGCTGGGAAATCCTTGTGCCTCGTCGTGTCGCCCTTTGCGAGACGGATTACGGTAGCGCCCCCGTCGAGAGTCGTAGTCCATTCGGTCGAGACCCGACCCATCGAGTTGCGCGCGGTGTCTCGTCCGAGCGGTCCAAGCGCACCTCAAGCCGCAGCCAGTCCTTCTTCGGGCGAAAGATGACGAAGTTGTTCGGCTGACTGCCCTCGGCCGTGGCCGATGTAGAACTTGTTGTGCTTGAGCTCAAGGTCTGGGTCGAGATCTCGCACGACTTCAAGCATCTCATCTGCCGTCGCCAAGGTGTGCTTGTTCGCGCGAGCTTCCCAATAGGACCGGTCGGTCACCGCTTGGATCTCCTCGTCTTCGTCCACGAGGCAAGAGCCGCATTTCGTCGAGTACCTTCGAGCAGATGATGGACACCGAGTCGCCAAGCCGGATGGCGCCGAAGCTGGATGGCGACAAGTAGAATGGAACCATTGAAGAGGCTGATGACGTTCAGGAACCGGCTGGTGATGTCCTCGGCTACAATCACTGCCGTGTGGTCGTACTGGGGATAGCGTTTCCGTTCGATGTCCCAGTATTCGATGGTGCGGATGATGTGCGCCTCGTCGGTCTTGCCCAACTGGGCCTTGACCTCGTATCGCTTGTTCGTCTCCGCGTCCTGCAGAAGGAGGTCGAGACGGCCCGCTCGGGGTTGGGGCCGCTTACGGTCCTTCAAAACGAGGTCCCCGAGACCCAGGAGCGTTGGGTCCTCACCGATCCGGTACTGAAGCCACCACTCGTCCAGTTCCGGATAGTTCTTCAGCCATAAGCGTTCGGGTTTCGAATACTTGAGTGACATCATGGCGTTCTCCGTCACTTCTCAGGCCGTCTAACACTCCGGTTCAGCCGCGTTGCGGAGCACAGCGCCGTCCGCTGCACACGATTGTTCTATGAAAGGGAAGTCAAGAAAAAAGCTTCTCCTCACCTGGCCATCATTATTCATTTTCCTGACGACTAGCCCCGTTATCGCTTGAAATCTCTCTTCCGCTTTGCCTGAAAGTTCGCTCGCTGCATCAATCAACTCTTTTGACAGCCCTAACGAATTCCCTCTGGTGGCCGAGTTGTTGCTGGCAAGCGCGCGCCTCTCCTCTTTCACCAAAACCTTTCATCACCTTGCTTGACTCTCGCGGCCCGCCTCCCCTCCTCCGCTCCTGGTGGCGGCGCTCCTCCCGAAGCCGTTCTGGTTGTCTCAATCGCCAACCATAGTTCTATCTGAGTCTTCGCTGACTACAGCTTTTTCAGGTCGTGCGAGGGGGCATAAGGTTAGGCTCGGTCCTCTTCCTTTCACCGGGACCACAATGGCGTTTGATACTCTCCCTCGTCCTTTCTGGCGCTTAGAGCTTCTCGACTCCACACAAGGCTTGTCGGCTGTTGAAGCCCAGCTTTAGAAGTCCCTCGCGCCTAAGTTGTGATCTGTGTCAGCTTGCTTGAATCGTACTCTTCTCCTTTCTTCCACAGAGCCAATGTCACCGCTGTAAACTTTCTTGCAATTGTTAGCCGGGCCCGCCTCCGGTCGAATCCCTTTGTCAATCTGCCGATTGTATAGGCTGCCGATTGATTCATCCTTAAGCGCCTCAAGCGCCGCACTCTTGAAGACCAGCTTCATTCGGTGATTGAAGTTCTGATTCAACCCTCGCGTCTGCATGTTCTTGCTTGTTTACCCGCTCCAGCTTCGTTCCAACCTCCCTCCGTATCGGCGCTTGACCGAGTAACAACCGCAAATCCGCACTACGACTAGAACTGTCGCTTGGTACGAAATCGATGTGGAGAGCCGACAGCGGCGATGATCTGAGCCACTCGAATCGGCCCTAATGCAGGAACTCGTGTCAGTATCTTAAAAGCCTTGTGTCGGCGAGCCTCATCAATCATAGCTTTTCTGGCCTCGCGCCTTAGCGGCTTGAGGCAGGTCGAGTTGGTTTAACCGAAACTCTGCTCTCAACCGCCCGCCTGGCTCACTCAGCTTTTCGAGCCGGACCGCTCTATTGCGAATGTAGTAAACATCTCTACCGGAATGAGCGACGGCCGCGACTGAAGAAATATTGACTTGATGCGACTGATGCAACGAGTGGTGTCTGAGGTCAAAGAGTCGTAGTTGTGAACCAACTGCTTTAGAGTTTCAGTAGAAGCCGATCCGTGATAGACACTCTTCAGAAGACCGGCTCGAAGAAGCTCGGCAAGAGCGGCGGGCATCGAGCTTGTCTGATTTGTTACCTTTCTTGAGCGAGTGGTTCTGGCAAGGATTGCAGACGACTAACTCCGAAGACAAGCGGACGGGTCAACTCATAGAGCCACTGAGCCTGAGTGCCTTCCTCGAAAGTGAGATGGACTTGGCCGCTTAGGCCGCGAAGGAAATCGCGGATGGCGTCGGCTTGGGTTTGAATGACAGCCTGAGTCACGAGCTTGCCCTCAGAGTTTAAGACGGCAACAGAAATGGTTGAAAGATGAACGTCAAAAGCTACATACTTGATGTTAGTCATAGGCGCTCCTCCTGTAGTTAAATTGGATTCCTGGTAGGTTCCAAGTTACCACAAGGGGCGCCCTTTCAATACAGCGTTAGGCGGCTACGCGCCTTGTCCAAAGGCGATGAATATGAACTCCCCGTATTGCCCGACGTCGGCCCAAAACTCGTGCACCATCCCGGGCGGGATCAGGACGGCCTGGCCTTCGGACAGTACCATCTGCCGTCCATCCAGTCGGGCATTGAACGCACCTTTCGTCACAATAACGAGTTGCGGAAAGTCGTTCGTCTGATCCTTGCGATCGGCATTGATGTGCATGCCCGCCTTCAACTGATACCACGCGCTACGGAGCTCACGGTCGTATACGAAGACAGCCGCGTTGCCGCCATGCACTTGGCGGGCCGCCAATTCGCCGAAGGGAACAATCTCGGGCCACCCTCGGGTCCAGAAATGGAAGCTAAGTCGTCGAAACAGGAGCGGCGCGTTTGGAAGTTTGTTGAAGTCCGGCCCGAATTGTGGACTCAATGGAATGGGATCGGAGCTTTTGGCTTGGCCCATTGCAGTGAGAGCACTCATGCGCCCACTGTCGAGAATACGCAGGAACTCGATATCTGTATCGAACCTGATGTCATACTGGGCGGGCACGCCGTCGCGGACGACACCGCCCGGTTCGTTCGACAGCTCAATCGCAAAGTCACCGCCGTGCTCCCCACGCACCGTAAATGCGAGGACGACATTGCGAGGAAGCTCCAGTTCCTTGCGGCCAAGCCAGGCATCGGCGTAGCGCTGGAGAATTGCTCGCGCGGAATCATTCGCGCCGGACTGGGCAAGGGTTTGAGCGGAAGCTTCAGCGACCAAACAGATCATGCTGAGGCCGATCGCCATGGTGTATGCAATCACGCGTGAGCCATACATACGTTACCACCTCCAAAGAAGTCGAGCCACATAACTAGAAGCAGTCTCATAAATAGCATCTGAGTAAGATAACGATGCAACCAAGGTGCACGAAACCAAGGAAGTTCTCGACATGGCGCTCGTAACGCATCCCCAGTCGGCGGAAGTTTTGCAGCCAGGCCGTAGCCGTTCGACTTTCCAGCGCCGGCCGTCGGCCGCCGCAAGGGCCTGCCATCTTGCGTTGGAGGTTTCTTTCGGTTTTCTCTGTGAGGAGCGATCATCGGCGACACCTTGCTCTTGCCAAAGCTTCCGTTAGAGGATCACTCTTCTAGGCTTTATCCCCAATTAGCCGCTCCGGCCGTCTG
>Ga0209172_10003207_pt1 | contig 25799 bp, 12 predicted proteins | sample LarsenN4metaG_FD_184113 | JGI IMG/M metagenome (GOLD analysis project Ga0209172, IMG submission 184113) | Hot spring sediment bacterial and archeal communities from British Columbia, Canada, to study Microbial Dark Matter (Phase II) - Larsen... ... | reverse complement strand
GCACGGGCTGAGCGAGAACCTGGACAAGCTCTCCTTGCTTAACCCGCTGTTTCTCCTGGGGCTGATCACGGGGGGAGCGATGATCTACTGGTTCACCGGGGCCAGCACGCAGGCGGTGACGACGGGCGCCTACCGCGCGGTCGAGTTCATCAAGGCCAACATCAAGCTCGAAGGCACGACCAAGGCCAGTGTGCAGGACAGCAAGAAGGTGGTGCAGATCTGCACCGAGTACGCCCAGAAGGGCATGTTCAACATCTTCCTGAGCGTGTTCTTCGGCACGCTGGCGTTCGCCTTCGTGGACCCGTACTTCTTCATCGGCTACCTGATCTCGATCGCGCTGTTCGGCCTGTTCCAGGCCATCTTCATGGCCAACGGGGGCGGCGCCTGGGACAACGCCAAGAAGATCGTCGAGGTTGAGCTGAAGGAGAAGGGCACCGAGCTGCACGCGGCCACGGTCGTGGGCGATACGGTCGGCGACCCGTTCAAGGACACTTCGTCGGTCGCGATGAACCCGGTGATCAAGTTCACCACGCTCTTCGGGCTGCTGGCCGTCGAGCTGGCTGTGAGCCTGGCGGCGCGGACCGCCACGCTCACGCACGCGTTGGCGGCCGCCTTCTTCGCCGTCTCGGTCTTGTTCGTCTGGCGGTCGTTTTACTGCATGCGGATCGGCGGCGCGCAGCCCGGCCCCAGGCCCGAGCCGGCCGGCGCAGGCGCCGCCGCGGCCTTCCGTCGCTGAGTCCCCCGGCGGAGCGCACGAGCGCATGGCGATCCAGTTCCGCTGCCCCGGCTGCTCGAACCCGATCGAGGTCGACGACCCGTATGCGGGCCAGAGCGCGCAGTGCCCCTACTGCCGCCGCGTCGTCGCCGTGCCGCTGCAATCCGAGATGGCGCCGCTGTCGCCGCCAGCCGCGCGGCCGGCACAGGGCGTCGAGTGGGGCGCCGCCCCGCCGGTTGCCGGCCCGCCGCCGCCTCCGGGGGCGCTGCACGTCGGTCCATCCGAGACGCCGCGCGAGCGCGCCGCGCGCACCTTCGCGAACTACGCGCTGATTTGCGCGCTGCTGGCGGTGGGGCTGCTGGGGGCGAGCGTCTTCGATATGTTTCGCTTCGCGCTGGCGGAGGTCAGCCGCCACCCGGAATCTCAGCCGTCGCAGCGATGGTTCCGCGAGATCGCCCAGACCTACCGCCCGCCGGCGTGGGTCCCGGCAACGTCGATCGGCATGGCGTTCTTCGGTGCGGTCGGGCTGGCGCTGTCCTTGGTCAGTCTTTCCCAGAGCACACGTCGCAACTGGCGGGCCGTGGTCAGCCTGGTGGTCTGCGGGCTGTTGGCGACGTGCTGCGCGGTCGGCGTGCTCACGAGCGCAGGCAGTTGAGCCTGGGGCAGTGTCCACCTTACGTTTTTGGCGGCGGGTGCGATCCGCCGCACTGCTGGCGCTCGAATTCCACGATCTTGCTGACGCGGCGGGCGTGGCGGCCGCCCTCGAACTCGGTCTGGAGCCAGACGCGGACCATGCTGCGCATGAGGGCGTCGCCCACCAGGTCCGCCGGCAGGCACAGCACGTTGGAGTCGTTGTGTCGCCGCGACATCTGCGCTGTCAGTTCGTCGTGGCACAGGGCGGCCCGCACGCCGGCCACCTTGTTGGCCGTGATCGACATGCCCACGCCGCTGCCGCAGAAGAGGATGCCGCGGTCGGCCCGGCCCTCGGCTACGTCGCGGGCGACGGCCAGACCCATGTCCGGATAGTCGCACGCCTCGCGCGAGTTCGCGCCATGGTCGATCACCTGGTGGCCGAGCTCGTCCAGCACGGTCTTGATCCGCTGCTTGGCTTCAAACCCACGATGGTCGCTACCAATCGCAATCTTCATGAACGAACTCCTCCACCCGTTGCTCGACCAGACGCTCGATCCGCTCCGCGCACCGCCGGTACTCCTCCGCGTCCCCGCCGAGCGGGTCTTCGATCGGTCCGGAGGGGTCCAGCAGCTCCACCCGGCCCGCCAGCGACGGCAGCACGTCCAGCACGGCCTCGCGATGGGCCGGGGCCATGACGTACACGCGCTCGCAGCGCTGCAGCAGCTCGATCGTCAACGGCTGCGAGTAATGGGCGCCCCCATCGATCCCCCGCCGTGCCAGCTCCGCCAGCGAGCCATCGGACATCCGCCCGCCGGAAAAGGCGGCCACGCCGGCCGAGGAGAAGAGGTAGCCCTGGGCCGCCAGCTCGTCGGGTTTCAGGCCCAGGCGCTGGGACAGCTTATGGCGGAACAGGTGTTCGGCCAACGGCGAACGGCAGGAGTTGCCGGTGCAGACGAACAGAATCTCCGTCGTCGCCATGCGTCGCAGGGTGCGCTCGTCGACGATGCCCTTGCGCGTGATCGTCCATTGGTTTCCGTGCACCTCGACCACGGTCGACGGGCCGGTCAGCCGCGTGCGGCCGGCGTCCAGAGCCAGCTCCACCTCTCCGTCCAGGTCGCGCAGCGCTTCCTGCAGGTCGGAGGGCGGCGGGCGGCCGGCGCGGTTGGCGCTGCTGGCGACGACCGGCACCTGCGCCTCACTGAGCAGCCGCTCGGCGACGACATGGTCCGGGCAGCGCAGCCCAACGGTCTGTTCGTGGAAGATTTCGCTGAGCTGGGCGGGCGGACACGCCCGCGCGATCTGGCTCTGCTGCGGCGCGCTCTCCTCGCACACGATCGTCAGCGGTCCGGGCCACGCTTTTCGCGCCAGCCGCCGTACCAGCGGCGACGCCGAGCGCACGTAGCGTCCGGCGTCCGAGCGCCGCCCGATGTGCACCGTGAACGGCTTGCCGTCCTGGCGCTGTTTCACCTGGCGCAGACGCGCGGTGGCCTGCGGGTCGGCGGCGTTGGCGGCGACGCCGTAGACCGTCTCGGTCGGAAAGACGATCAGGCCGCCGGCGCGCAGCGTTTCGACAGCGCGGGTCACGGCCTCGCTGTAACCATTTGATTCGACTGTGCTTAGAACCTGAGTCTGCATCGCCGGCTGCGGCGCATTGTTCTGGCGCGTCTCCCACCTGTCAAGCGACCCATGGATTGTAGCGCGCACCACACGCACGGCTGCCGGCACTCGCCGGATGTTTCACGTCCGGCTAGCATGGCCGCACGACGCGCAGCCTGGTTTCAGACGCGGAACCCGACATGCATCAGACACCGCTGATCAACTTTCATCGTCAGGCCGGGGCGCGACTGGTGGAGTTTGCCGGCTGGCAGATGCCGTTGCTCTACACCGGCATCCTCGAGGAGCATCAGCATACGCGCAAGCACGCGTCGGCCTTCGACGTCTCGCACATGGGCCGGGTCGAGTTCCGCGGGCCGGACGCGGCCGCCCTGCTCGAGAAACTCTGCACGCGGCGCATGGGCGACGCGGCGGTCGGCGTCAGCCGCTACACGCACATGTGTCGTACGGACGGCGGGATTCTGGACGACGTGATCGTCTCGCGGCTGGAGGACCGCTGGCTGGTGGTGTGCAACGCCAGCAACCGCGAGAAGCTGCTGGCGTGGTGGGGCCGGCAGCGCGCCGGCTGCAATGTGGAGATCGACGACACAACGTTCGACACGGCGATGGTCGCGATCCAGGGGCCGGAGGCGGTCGAGACGCTCGACAAGCTGCTGCCGTTGACGGTCAGCGACCTGAAGCGTTACCGCTGCAAGGCCGGGCAGATGCTCGGCGCGAGCTACTTCGTCGCCCGCAGCGGGTACACCGGCGAGGACGGCGTCGAGATCATCATCCCGGCCGCCTACGCCGAGCCGGCCGCGCGCATGCTGGTCGAGCGCTCGGCGGAGATCGGCCGGCCCATCAAGCCTGCCGGGCTGGGCGCGCGGGACACGCTGCGGACCGAGGCCGGCATGCCGCTGTACGGTCACGAGCTGAGCGAGGAGTGGGATCCGATCACCGCCGGGCAGGAATGGGCCGTTTCGCTCGACAAGGACTTCATCGGCCGCGACGCGCTGGCGCGGGTCAGGGCGGAGGGCCCCAAGAAGCGCCTGGTTGGCATGGAAGTCGAAGGCAAGCGCACGCCGCGGCCGGGCGCGCCGATCCTGGCTGGCGGTGAACCGGTCGGCGTCGTCAGCAGCGGCGTCAACAGCCCGTCGCTTGGCAAGGTGATCGCGATGGGCTTCGTGCCGCCGGCCCTCAGCCAGCCCGGTACGCCGCTGGAGATCGACCTGCGCAGCAGCCGGGTGACGGCCAGCGTTGTGCGGCTGCCGTTTTATGAGCGAGGCCGGTAGCGTTCGGCGGCGCGGCGTGCAGCGGGTAGACGCACTCATCCGCTTGGGTGCCGGTGTGAAACTGCCGCGCCGCCGCATCCAGCCGCTGGGCCAGCCGGCCTTCTTCCAAACCGGCAACGAGATTACACAGAGCCGGATACGTGACCCCGGCTCGCAAACGGATTTGCTTATTCCTGTGGCATGGTTTAGGATACCGCTGAACGGTGCGTCCCTGTGACGGGGCCGCGTACCGACAGAGAGGCAACTCGACTCGTATCTACCCACGGGCGGCATGCTTGGCAGCGGCGTTTCCCCCCGGCGCCCGCCAGCGTCCGCCCGACTTTTCGCGCCCGCGACGGCCGGGGCTTGCTACGGCTGAGCACACCGGGATGCAGCCACCGCGCCCATGAGGCGCTCGGCTGAAGGACCACAAGCACGGTTTTTCAGGACGCACGCCCAGAAGCTCCCGCCTCCGACAACCTTGCACGGCGCCCGGTGACGAGTACAGTAGCCGCACCGTGCACGGAGCGACCTACACGATGCAACCGATCCCACGCAAAACCCTGCGAACAGGCACGAACCGCTATGCATACCTCGTCGCCCTGATGGCGGGGCTGAGCGCCGGCAGCGCGGCCCTCGCCCAGCGAGTCTGGATCGACGAAAACTTCGACGCCGTCGCCGATGGCGACCTGCCCGACGGCTGGCGTGCCGCTGAGGGCGGTTGGCAGGTCCGCGGCACAGCGCTCATCGGCGGCCCGACCGGGCCGGAGGAGGAACTGACCGTCATCTTCGGCCGCGGTTTCTGGAAGGACGTCCGCGCCGAGGCGGACGTAACTTTCATCGAAGGCAACGGCTGGTTCAGCTTTATCGTGCGTGAGACGGCCAAGGCGGTCGGCATGCAGTTCATTCTCCACGCCGACCCGTCACGCCCCAACGGTCTGGAACTCGCCTCGGCCGCCGTCGGCCAGGCGCGGCGGACATTCCAGACCGCCAGCGGCCGGATCGAGCTGGCCGGCAAGACGCATCGCCTGGCCGTCGAGACGCACGGCCACTGGATTCGCGCGTACATTGATGGGCAGAAAGTGCTGCAGACGCCGCGCGGCGAGGAGGTCAGCCCGGACGGCCGGGTGGGATTCCGCGTCAACGGCGTGACGGTCAACGTGGATAACGTTCTGGTGACGAAGTTGGACCCGCCGAGCGCCGAGGAGTTGCGCTTCCCCAGCACGCGGCCGATGGTGCTGGCCCACCGCGGGGCCTCGGGTTCGGCGCCCGAGAACACGCTGGCGGCGCTGCGACTGGCGGTCGAGAGCGGGGTCGAGGCGGCCGAGTGCGACGTCCGCTTGAGCGCCGACCGCGTGCCGGTGCTGATGCACGACGCGAGCCTGGAGCGGACGGCGGGCGTCAAGCAGGACGTTTCCGCTCTGCCGCTGGCGGAACTGAAGAAGCTGGACGTGGGGCGCTGGAAGGGCGAGAAATTCGCCGGCGAGCGCATCCCCACGCTGGCCGAGGCGCTGGAGCTCGTCAGGGGCAAGCTGGCGCTGGCGGTCGAGATCAAGCCGCAGGGAATCGAGCGCGAGGTGTTGGACGTGATGCAGGCGGCCGGCCTGCGGCCAGGGGACGCGCTCATCTTCTCCTTCCACCGCAGCGTAATCGAGAAGGTCCGCGGGCTGAACCCGCTGCTGCCGACCGTCTGGCTGATCGACAACCTGCCCTACCGTGAGGAAGACCGGCGGACCCTGCTCGCGGATGCCTTGCGGGCCGGCTGCAACGGCGTGGGTCTGCCGATCGAGCACGCCGACGTGGACTTCATCCGCGCGGCACACCAGGTCGGCCTGTCCACCTTCGTGTGGACCGTGAACGAAGCCTCCGACGCCCGCTACCTGACGCGCATCGACGTGGACGGGCTGCTCACCGACCGGCCGGAGCTGATGCGGACCTGGGTGCGGTGAAACGGGGGGCGCCGGCGGGCTTCCGTGCCAGAGTCTCCCTGTCACGCATTCAGCTTGGAACGCAACCCGGTTCAGAGGCTGAGCAGGCGCAGCGGGTTCTCCAGCGCCTCGACCACGTCGCGCGTGAAGCGGGCCGCGTCCGCCCCGTCGCAGATGCGGTGGTCGAACGACAGGCTCAGCGGCAAAATCAGCCGCGGCGCGATCGACATGTCCTCCAGCACCTTCGGCTGCCACTGCGCGCGGCCCAGCCCCAGGATGCCCACCTCCGGGAAGTTCACCATCGGCGTCACGAACGTCCCGCCCAGCGCGCCCACGTTCGTGATCGTGAACGTCCCGCCGCGCAGGTCGGCGATCTCGAACTTCGCCTGCCGCGTCCGCCCGGCGATGTCGTGCAATTCCGCCGCGATCTGCGGCAAGGGCTTCTGATCGACATTTCGGACCACGGGCACGACCAGGCCGCGCGGCGTATCGACCGCCACGCCCAGGTGCACGTAGTCCTTGTAGATCACTTCCTCGTTCTGTGCGTCGTAGCTGCAATTCAGCATCGGGTAGCGCCGCAGCGCCGCCGCAACCACCTTCATGATGATGGCCGTGACGCTGAGCCTCGCCTCACCCTCGCGCAGGTGCTTGTTGAAAGCCTTGCGGTTCCGCTCCAGCTCGGTGATGTCCGCCGTGTCGCCGTGCGTGACGCGCGGCACGTTCAGCCACGCGCGCGTCATCTGCCGCGCGATCGTCTTGCGGATTTGCGACGCCTTCTCGCGCCGCACCGGGCCGTACTGCGAAAAGTCCGGCAGCGCCTCGCTCGGCATCGGCACGCCGATCGCGGCTGCCGCTCCCGGCGCCTCCGCCGCGCCGCCGCGCAGATGCAGCGCGAAGCGCTCCACATCCTCGCGCAGCACGCGCCCGCCGGGACCGCTGGCCGACACCTGATTGATGTCGATGCCCAGCTCGCGGGCCAGCTTGCGGACCACGGGGGCGGCCGGGACCGGGCCGTCGTGTCGCGGCGGAGCCACGACCGCAGTCGCCGGGGCGCGCGCGGCCGGCGCCATCCCGGCCGCCGGCTCGCGCTGCGATGCCGCGGGGGCGCGCGCGGCCGCCGATGCCGGCGCCGGTTCGAAGCGCGGCGGCGCGGGTGCGGCAGGCGCTGTCGGCGCAGCAGCCGGCGGCCGTGCGGCGGGCGCCACGGTCGCAGCGCCGCGGCCGGGTGCAGGGCCGAATGCACCGGCGCGTGCCGGAACCTCGGCAGCTCTTGCGGGCGCCTTGGCGGCAGTGGGTGCACCTGCTGCCGCGGCGCCGGCCTCGTCGATGACGATCATCACGTCGCCGACGTGGACGGTCTGGCCGGGCTGGACCATCACCCTCGAGACGACGCCGGCCTTGGGCGAGGGAATCTCGACCGCGGCCTTGTCGGTCTCGACCTCGAGCATGGGCTGGTATTCCTTGATCGGCTCGCCCTGCTTGACGAGCACGCTGACGATCTGGCCCTCATGCACGCCTTCGCCCAAATCCGGCAGCTTGAATTCAAACATGCAATTCCTCTCTGATCTGGCCCGGACGGCCGCAGGTCAGTAACGGGGGTGCCATCCCCCGGCGGAACGACGTGTCATAATGGTAGCCCAGGCGCGGCGACAGTAAACCGCCGGGCACAGGCCGCGTTCGCCTTGATTGCGGCCGAAGGCTGCGCGGCGGCGAGGTGCTCGACGCACCCTGTCAGGGCGAATCTGCTGCGGGGTGCGTGCCGGTCGTCGCGCGGGCGGCCCCGCTGCGGAGGATCAGCGGCGCCAGGTACTCGCGGGCGAAGTCCTGCGAGGCCCAGCCGATGTGCAGCCCGCTGGCCCCCACCCGCCGCAGCCGCTGCGTCCAGCGCACCTGCCGCAGTTTGCGCCCGTACAGCTCGCGGTCCTCAGCGCTGAGTTCTTCCGGCGGCACGAACCCGACGGCGCCTGCGGCCGAGCCGTGCTTGCGGTCAACGGCGCCGAAGATGATCGTGCCGACCCGCAGGAAGCCCACGTCGAGGCTGGAGAAGAAACTCGTGATGCCGCGCCGCGTGCGACGCAGCGCGGTCGACAGGTCGTAGTCGGGCGACAGCGCCGGGGCCAGCAGGATGGCCATGTCGATCTGCCGCCCCGCCGGAAGCGCCTCCAGCGTCAGCACGACCACGCCGCCCCCGGCCGAATGCCCGATCAGGAACACCGGCGCTCCCGGATGGTCCTCGCGGTACTCGACGATGCGGCGGGCCAGCTCCGCCGCCTGGCGCTTGTTGCGATCCAGGAACGCCAGGTTGGGCACGAAGGCGCCTGGAACGCCGATGGTCCAGTCATAAACCTCGATCGCGGCGCTGACGCCGCCTTCGTCCAGTCCCAGCGCGATGTCGCGATTCAGGATGCTCTCGCCCTCGATGCCCGGCAGGATCATCACCAGGCCGCGCTCATAGCGCGACTGGGCATGCAGATAACCGGGCGCGCGACAGCCTGCTGCGCACAAGGCCAGAGCGCCGAGCGCAAGCAGGAACGGGGCCAGAACCGCAGCGGGCGGCCGAGTCGCGGCGGCGCGGCCACAGCCGGCAGATGAGGCGGCCCGGTTGGAGCGGCGGCTCCCGGAACCCGGAACACCGAGTTCGGAACCTCTCGCGGTCGAGGTCTTCACCCTACCTTCGCACCCCCCGCGCGACGCCGGCGCGAGAACAGCCGTGGCAGCCCGGTCAGAGGTATCACGATCACGCCGGCGACGGTCGCGGTCATCCAGGATTCGCCGACGATGCGGACCCACGACAGCCCGCCGGCCGCGGTCCAGTATGCATGGTGAATCAAGTATAGGAGTTGCCCGGCCCAGGCGGCCAGCGCGCAGGCCACGCCGCGTGCCCACCACGGCTCGATGTTGAGCGCTTCGCGCAGGCGCGTCAGCAGCAGGCCGGTCAGGCCAAGCGTAAAGGCGTGAATCCCCAGCGGATCTCCGCTGGACAGATCGTGCACGAGGCCGGCGATCCAGGCCGCCAGCCGCGCATCCCGCACGGGCGCCAACAGGCCGCACAGCAGCACCAGCACCAGGAACGGATCGAGCCAGGAGAGGTGCAGCACCCAACGCACGCTGCCGGCCAGCAGCAGCGTCGCCAGCAGCGCCACCGTGTACAGGCCCCAGCGCATCAGCCCTTGACCCAGCGGTCCGAGCGCGGCTCGGACATCGCTTCGCGCTCAGCCTCACGGTGCGACGTCCGCTGTGTCAAGGCTCACCTGGCGCCCGGCGAGCTGGCGGGCGCGTGGCCGGGCGCCACGGGTACGCGCAGGCGGTGCGGCGAGCGCGAGACGACCGTGCCGTTGAGCCGCTGGTAGGTGAACTCAATCTCAATCAGCTTGCCATCAATCTCCAGCTCGGACGGCCAGGCCAGCATGAAGCCATAGAAATACCCGCCCACGCCCCGCTTGCGTACGCGATAGCCCATGGCCGCCTGCGGAGCGATTTCCCACTCGTGCAGCAGCGCCCGAAACTCTTCGCCGCCCGGCTGCCGCTCGACCAGGTACATCCGGCAGTAGATCGTCCCGGCGACAAAGGCGCCCTCTTGGGTCTGCCCGGAGTAAAAGTACGTCGGCACGCGAAAGCCCACGGCCCGTCCGGAGGAGTCGTAAAGCCACGGGAACTGCGGCCAAAGCTGGTGGATCGAGATGATGTCGTCGCGGGGCGGGACGCTGGCGGCGTCGATCTCGGTCGGCGCACGCTTACCGGCCGGCTGCGGCTTGGGCCCAGGCGACTCGCAACCCGCCGTTGCCATCGCCGTCATCAGCAGCACCAACGCCGCAGACCGCAGCGGCGCTCTCCTCCTGTAGTGCCTTGCAACAGACGCCACGCTCCGAGCCACGAGCATGAACTGGCGTTTGGCTCCCTTACGGTCGCGGCTCGGATCGCTGGATCGAGTGCTTGCCATGCGGCCGCTACGGGTTCGTGCCGCCGGCGCGGGAGATCCGCGTCACCGGGACCTCGTAGGAGTCCGGGTTCTCGGCCGGCGGCTTGCGCTCGGGCTTGGAGCGGATCGGGCCGTAGATGTCCGTGTCCGCGGGCTGCGGTTGCTCGTGCTCCGGCGGGAAGGGGCCGAGCAGCTCGTGGTCGGCGGGCGGCCCCAGCTCCTCGGGCTTGACCCGCAGCCTGTCCATCAGCGGGTTGGTGAGCATCTCCGGCGGGAGGACCGAGGTACGGTCGCGCACCTGCACCGAGAGCTCGCGGTAGTCCTCGACCGTGCGGATGATCCGCGGCGTGAGGATGACCAGCAGCTCGGTGCGCGACTTGGTGCTGGTGTCGAAGCGGAAGAGCGTGCCGGCGACGGGGATGTCGCCCAGGATAGGCACCTTCTGCTCGCGGTGCTCCTCGCGCGAGGTGATCAGCCCGCCCAGCACGACCGTCTCGGTGTCCTTGACGGTGACGGTGGTGGAGGCCACGCGGCGGAAGAAAATGGGGGCGGTGACGCCCTGGCCGACCTCGACCGTGGACCCGGTCAGGTCGGAGACCTCCTGCTCGATCTGCATGCGCACGAAGCCGTCGGGGTTGATCTGCGGGGTGACGGTCAGGCGGATGCCGATCTCCTCGCGGGCGACGGAGGTGGTGATCTGGCCGGCCACGCCCTGTCCGATGGAGGTGACGTAGGGCACGTCGTTGACGATCTCGATGCGGGCCTCCTGGTTGTCCATGGCCACGATCTGGGGGTGGCTGAGCACGTTCAGAATGCCCTCGTTCTGCAAGGCCCGGAACAGGAAGTTGAAGTCCTTGCCGGTGACGGTGAAGGAGAAGCCGCCCAGGCCGGTGCCGGCGGCGCCGATGTCGGTGCCGCCCACGAAGTCGAAGCTGGTGGTGTCGTTCGGGCCGGCCTTGGTGAACTGCAGGTCCTCGAAGGCGAATTCGACCCCCAGCTCCAGCGCGTTGTCCATGGTCACTTCGACGATCAGCACCTGGATCATGACCTGCGGCGGGGGCTGGTCGAGCTCGCGAATCAGCTCGAGCACGTCGCCTTCGCGGCGCGGGTCGTAGTTGACCAGCACCCGGTTGGTGTCCTCACTGGCGACGGCCAGGATTTCACGCGACATGCGCTGCGAGGCCGACAGCTCCTCCTGCACGTCGCTGAGGAGCTGCTTCTCACGGTCGTTCATGTCGGCGATCGCCTGCTGAATGGCCGGCGCGGCGTTGTTGTGCGGCTGGTAGACCATCACCTTGCGGACCTCGATCGGCCGGCTGTCGAGCTGCAGGATCAGCTCCTCCACCAGGTCCAGATAGCCCTTGGTGCCGGCGGCGATGACCGAGTTCGTCCGCGCGTCGGTCGTGAACGTCAGCACTTGCCGGCCGCCCTCGGTCAGCCCCTCGCCCAGCGTGAGCTGCCGGCCCTCGATGCCCTCGCCCGCCGCCCCCGCGGTGGTCGTACGCGTCTGCGCCTGGCCGGCCTGGAAGAGCCGGTCGAGCATGTCCACCATCTCGGCCGCGTCCGAGTTCTTCAGCGGGAAGATGCGGATCTTGGCCGCGTCCGGCGGCACGTCGATGGCGGCGACAAGAGATTCGATCAGCGGCATGCTCTCCGGCGGAGCGGTGATGATCAGCGAGTTGGTGCGCAGGTCGTCGATGACCGTCACGTCCTTGCGCATGGCCCGCAGCATGGCCGCGCCCAGCTCCGGGTGCTGCTGCTGGTACACGAGCATGATCTTGGCGGCGGCCTCCTGCTGCGCGCTGGTGCCGCCGGTGGTGCGCGTGCCGCCCGTACCGCCGATGGACCCGCTGCGACCCTCCAGGATGCTGCGCAACAGCTCGCCGGCGACCTCCGCGTCGGCCTGCTCGAGCTTGAAGATCTTCAGCAGATCGCCCCCGGGGGGCGTGACGCCGTTGAGCTGCGCCACGAAATCGCTCACGTCGCGCACCACGGTGGGCGGGCCGATCACGACCACCGAGTTGGTGGTCGCGTCGTGCGCCACGGTTACGTCCTGGGCCGCACCCTGCGCCTGTGTGCGGAACAGCTCCTCGGCCTGCTGGGCGACCTGCTCGGCGTCCCCGCGCACCAGCGGGATGATGCGCGTGATGCGGCCGGGTTGCGGCGGGCGGTCGAGCAGCTCGATCCAGCGCTCCAGGCTGATCATGTCCTCCGCGCTGGCGGCCAGCAGCAGGCTGTTGGAGTAGGCGTCGGCCGAGACGTGGATGGGCGTGCCGCCGACCGCCTGCGTCTGCTGCCCGCCCGGCTGCGTGCGGCTTTTCTCGATCATGTCGGTCAGCAGGGTGGCGATGTTGGCGGCGCTGCCGAGCAGCAGCGGCCGCACCTTGAACACGACCGTCGGGTCGAACTGCTGGTCGAGCTGGTCGATCAGCTTCTGGGCCTCGTCCACGTAGTCGCGCGTGCCGGTCAGCATGATGGAGTTGCTGCGCGCGTCCGACAGCACGAACAGCACGTCGGTGATCTGCGTCTTGGTCTTCTGGTTCGCCTCGCCCTTCTTGTCGAACAGTTGCTGCAGCATCCCGGACAGCTTGGCCGCGTCGGCGAACTTCATGCGGCGGTACTGCGTGTCGACCACCCGGTAGCTCTCGGCCGCGTCAAGCTGCTGGGCCAGGTCGGCGACCATCTGGTACGTCTCGGGCGTGGCCACCACGATCAGGGCGTTGGAACGGTCGTCGGGCGTGATGATGGCGCTGTCGCGGGCCTTGTTCGCGTTCCCGCCCAGCGTCGCCAGCCGGTCGTCCAGCAGCTTCTGCAGCTTCTCCTGCAGCGTGGTGGCCTGAATCTGCCGCAGGTGGATGATGTACGGCCGCACGTTCAGCTCCGCGCCGGGCGCGTCGAGCTGCGCGATCAGCCCGGCCGCCAGCAGCACGGCGTCCTTATGCCCCACCACCAGCACACTGTTGCTGCGCACGTCATGGGTCACCTGGACCGCGTACGGCAACCCCTTGCCGGCAATCCCCGGCGGCGCCGGCGCCATCACACCAGGAGGCCGCGCATTAGGCGGTTCCGCCGCACGCACCAGCACGTTGCGCCGCGCGTTGTCGAACATGTCCTGCAGCGTCTTGGCGACCGTCTCGGCCGGCGCGTGCTTCAGCGCGAACGACTTCACCTCGATCTCCAGCCCGGTCGGCAGCTCGTCGAACAGCCCCGCCACCGCCGTCAACGCCTCGTTGTTCTTCGGCGTCGAGAAGATCAGCAGCGCGTTGGTGCCCTTCTCGGCCAGAATCTTGATGGGCTTGTCCAGGTCGAGCGGCGGCAGCTCCTGGCCCTCCTTGGTGAACAGCAGCTTGCGGACGATCGAGGCGGTCCTTGCCCCGCGACCGGCGGCCGGCGCGGCCCCGGCGGCGCCCGCCCCACCCGCCGCCCGCTCGACCTCGATGATCGCGTTGAGCGTCTCGGCCAGGTCGGCGGCGGTGGCGTTCTTGAGCTCGACGATGGCCACGCGGGCGGTGGTGAAGCTCTCCTCGGGCGGCAGCTCGACGTCGATGCCCTCCACCATGCGCTCGATCTCGGCGATGTCGGCCGGGGTGCCGACGATGAGCACGCTGTTGGAACGATCAATGGACTGGATCGACGCACGGTCTTCGGCCGACACCTTGCGGATGGCGTTCAGCCGGTCGATGGTTTGCTGGAGAATCTGGACCGCCTCGGCGGCGCGGATGTGCGTCAGCGGCACGGCCTTGAACTGCGTCGGCCCCTTCACGTCCTCGCGGTCGAGCGCCGCCACCATCTCCAGGATCAGGTCGATGTTGGTCGCGGACGCGGCGATGATCAGCGAGTTGCTGCGCGCCTCGGCGATGATGGTGAAGCGGTTGATGCGATCGGCCTCGCCGCCCGCGGTCTGAAGATACGCCTGCATCGCGTTGTCGATGATCGGGGCGATGGCCGCCGCCTTGGCGTATTCCAGCGGCACCACCTGGATGACCGGCTGCGGGGTCGTGCCCTCCATCATCTCCAGCATCTGCAGGATGAAGTCCACGTCGCGCTGGTCGCCGGTGATCATGAGCTGCCGGCTGTCCAGCGGCACGCTCAACACCTCGCCCCGCAGCGTGCCGCTGAGGGCGTTGAGCTGCAGCGGCTGCGTGGCGGGCTGTGCAGCGCGGCCGGGCTCCGGCTGCGGCCGCGCGGCACCCGCCGCCTGCTCTTCCGCGGCCTGCATCAGCAGACCCGACAATACGATGGCGCGGACCGGTGCGGCGGCGAGGAACGGGCCGGCCGCGCCCATGCCCGGAGCGGTCCGGTCCGGAACGTCCCGGCGCCATGCGCCGGGGCTCTGCGGCGGCGGGGTTTGCGGTCGCTGGCCCTGGGGCCGAATGCCGCCGCTCGGGGGCCGGCGCTGCGGCTGCGACGGCGTGATCCGAGTCGGCGTTCGGCTGGGCGGTCGGGTGCCGGGGGCGCCGGGCTGAGCGCCCATTCCACCGGTCGGGCGCAGGGTGCCGCCCGTGCCTCTGCTGCGGCGGTGGTTCTGCATCTGATCGATCAGCGACTGGGCGTCCTGGGCGGAGAGATTCTGGAGCTGGATGACGCGCGTGACGACCTGCCCGCCGCCCTGCGTAATGTTGTTCACGAGCGCCTCGATCTGACCGTACTTGGAGGAGTTGCCGCTCGCGAAGAGGGCGGTCTGGTCGGGCGAGGCGCCGATGGTGACGAAGCGCGGCGGCCGGCCGGTGGCTTCGGCCTGAATCCGCTCGCCCTCGTTGACCACGCGCTCGATCACACCCGCCAGTGCGGTCGCGTCCTGCCCGAACGGAACCGGGATGATCTTGATCTCGTCCTGGATGAATCCGGGCACGTCAAACTGCGTCACCAGATCGCGCGCCCAGGCGATATCCTCCCGGGTGCCCCACACCGCGACCGTCTTGCCCGGGTCGTTCGGCGTGATCACCACACCGCGTCCCCCCTCGGCGGGCGTCCGGCTCTCGATGACCGGTGCAATCAGGCTGGCGATCTGCGACGGCGGCGCGTGCTGCACCGGAATGTTCTCGAAGTAGCGCACCAGCGCGCCCTCCAGCGGCTTGATCACGCGCGCTTCCACCGTGTCGATGTCGTCCGGGCGGCCCATGACCATCACGGCATTGGCGCTCGCCTCGGCCACGGCGAACACGTCCATCAGCGGCGCCTCGGCCAGGCCGCCGCCCGTCGATCCCATGCCGGGCAGACCGGGCATGCGCGGCGGCAGCCCCCCGCGCGGCCCGCGGGCGCCCGGTACGGCGGCGGCGCTGCCGCCCCGGGCGAAGCTGTTGATTGCGTCGGCCATCGTCTGGGCGTTCGCCTCGCGCAGCACGAACACGCGGAGCTGCTTCTGGTCCTCCTCGGGCGTGTCGACGTCGATTGCCGTCAGCAGCGTCTCGACGAACGCGAACGTCTGTGGCGAGCCGACTACGACGATACTGTTGCTCCGCGGATCGGCGACCGCCGTGAACGCGTCGATCCCCAGGTCCCCGGCCTGCTGACCTTCCATCATCCGCCGCAAACCGATGTATTCGGTCAGCCCGCCCTTGACCGTGTCGACCACCACCTGCGCGTTGGCGAACTGGAGGGCATAGCGGCGGATCTGGAGCTGCTCACTGGCCACATCCAGCGTTGCGGCGACGGCCTTGATCTCTTCGAACAACGCATCCGGGGCGCGCACCAGCAGCTTGCCGGCGTTCTTGTCGCCCTCGATCACCAGCCGGCCCTGCGTCTGAGCGATCGCCTCGGCCGCCCCGCCCCGCCCGCCGCGCGGCCGCACCGCGGTCGCCCCCGTGCCGCCGAAGATGCTCCGCAGCCGTTCGGCCAGCGTCTCGGGATTGGCGTGATTGACGTCGATCTGGCGGATGTTGCGTTTGCTGAGCGCGTCCAGGCGCTCGATCTGCTCGAAGGCCAGGTCGCGCTGCTCCAGCGAGCCCCAGACCAGGATGGTGTTGGTCATCGGCTCGGCGGTGAGGCGCAGCTCGTTGCCGGCCGCCTGCCCGGCGCCAGGGCCGCCGCCGCGCCGCCCGGAGCCTGCGGCCGGTTGCACCAGCAGTTGCTCGACCGCCTGGGCGATGGAGACCGCGTCGCCGAACTGGCAGATGTAGAGGTCGGCCTCGGCGATGGCCCCCTCGATGTCCAGGGCCTCGATCTGTTTGACCACGATCGGCACGTCCTTGGCCTGGGCGACGAAGATGAGCGTGTTGCGGCGCGGGTCGCCGGAGATCGTCACCGCGCCGAGCTCGGCCGGGCTGGTGCCCGCGCCGGCAGCGCGACCACCCGCTCCGCCGCCGGGCCCGGCGGCGCTGAAGATTTCCTGCAACAACGGCAGGATGTCGTCCACGCGGGCCTTCTGGAGCGGGTAGTGCTCGATGACGGTGATCTCGCGGCCTTCGAGCCGCTCGAGGTCGCCGATCACGTTGCGGATGATCTCCATCACCTCGCGTGGTGCGGAGACCAGGATCGAGTTGGTAATCGCGTTCGGCACCACCTCCACGTTCTCGATCTTGGCCGACGGCCCAACCTCGCCCCCCGGCCCCGGGGCCGACAGCGTCACCATCTGCTGCGTCAGCAGTTCCATGAGCTGCTGCTGCGGATTGCGGCCGGGCTGGAGCTGCGGCTGACGCGGCTGGCGGGCGCGGCTGATGCCCAGCACTTCCTTGATGTTCTCGGCCGTCTCCCTGGCGTCCAGGTTCCTGAGCTGGAAGACCTGGATATCCACCTCGGACGGCGGGATGTCCATCTCCCGCAGGAGCTGGCGGACATCGGGCAGCAGCGACTCGTCGCACTTGACGATCAGGTAGTTGTGGCTGGCGTCGGTGGCGATGCGGATGCGCTGCCCGCCGGCCGCACGCCCACCGCCTTCCGCACCTGCGCCCGGTGCACCCGGCGGGCGCCCGCCGCCGATGATGTTCTGGAGCTGCTGCATCAGGCCGCCGGCTTCCGCGCCTTCGCGGCCTTCGCCGCGGCCCTCCTGCTGACGCCGCTGCTGGAGCTGTTGCTGGAGCTGCTGCAACTGCCCCATGCCCTGAATGCGCACCGCCTGCGGCTCGTTGAACATCAGGTCCAGGATGCGCGCCGCCGCGTTCACGTCCCCATACTTGAACTGAAAAATGCGGATCACCTCGCCGATGCCCAAATCCTCCTGCAACAGGTCGATCGCGTCCTCGATGTCGCCCACCTGCTGCGAGGGGCCGGAGATCGCGATCCGCCCGTCCGGCATGACCGTGATCTTGACCGGCTCACGCTTCAGCTCCGGCTCCGCAGACCGTTCGCTCGCCTTCTCCGTCTGGCGCGCCGGCGGCTGCGCGGCGGCACCGCCTTCCTGGCCGCAGTATTCCGGCAGGCGCGACATGTCGAACAGGTACGGCTGGATGCTGGTGTTGCCGGATGCCGGCTTGATGGCCGGCCTCGGTTTGGCGCCGGCCGGTGCTTCGTCATCGCGCCACAGCGTTTCCACGATCGTCTCACGCCGCACTCCGCCCGGCTCCGCGTGCTCGAGCTGCACGTCGCCATACTGGGCCCGCACCAGCGCCAGGATCTTCTGGATGTCACCCCTGGGTTTGATGAAGATGTACTTCTGCTCGGCTTTCGCCCGGCGGTCGAACTCGCGGATCAGCTTCTCGATCTTGGGGAACTCGTTGGCCCGGCAGACCACCCGCAGGATGGGGTTGAAGTAGTCCGGGCTGAACCTGGGACCGCCGGGACGGTCCGGCGGGAAGTACTCCTCCAGGTCGAAGGCCACGTCGGTCGGATCGGCCCGGTACAGCTCCACAAAGTGCAGCTCCCGGTCGCCCGGCAGACCGGACTCGCTCTCCGGCGGGGCGGCGTCGAGTTGCTGCACGAATGCCTCCACCTGCCGCATGCGGCGCTTGCTGGCCGTGACCAGCAGGCGGTTGTAGTACTCGTCGGGCGCGACGGTGACGGCGTCGGCCGGGCTGCGGCCGGCGGGGAAGACGGCCTTCAGGGCGTCGGCCGCATCGGCGGCCAGCGTGTTCTCGAGCTTGAAGATTTGCAGCTCGGGGACGGTGTTGCTGCTGGCCTCCAGCTCGGTCACCAGCGACTCGATTTCGGCCACGTCCTTGGGCAGGCCCGAAAGCACGATGGTATTGCTGCCCGCGTCGGCGCTGACGGCCACCTTGGGCGGCGGCGCACCGCGCGGGCCGGTTGCCCCCTGCAGCGTCTGGCGGATGGTGTTGGCCAGGTCGGTGGCGTTGGCCTGCTCCAGGCGGATGACGTGCACGACCTCGCCCGTCTCCACCTCCTCGTCGATCATCCTGACCAGCTCGGCCGCCAGCTTGTGATACTCCTCGGGCGCCTGCACGAACAGGCGGTTGGAGGTCGGCTCGGCCAGCACCCGCAGCGGGATGATGTTCTGGCGGGCGGGGCCTTCCTTCTCCAGCACCCTGGCCTTCAGCATCTGCTCGACGTTGGCGGCGATCTGGTCGGCGCGCACGTTGCGCAGGGCGTAGGACCTCGGCTCGCCTGCGGGGAGCTGCTGGCTCTCGATCTGCTGCACCAAGCCGTCGATGAACGGCAGCTTGTCGGCCGGGGCCAGCACCACCAGCGTGTTGGTGGTCGGCTCGGCGAAGGCCCCGGGCTGCATCTGGCCGGACTTCACCACGCCGCCGAAGCCACGCAGGAACGCCTGCACCTGCACCGCCACCTGCTGGGCATTGAGCACCTTGAGCGGATAGAGCTTGACCTGCTGCCCGCCATCGGCCTCGTCGAGCTTGGCCACCAGCCCGCGAATGGCCTCGATCTTGGCCGGGGGTCCCTTGACCACCAGTGTGCCATTGGCCACCGTCACGCTGACCTGTTGCGACGGGGCCTTGGCCAGCGGGCCCTGGACGAACATCTGGTTGATCGTCTGCGCGAGCTGGTTCGGATCCGCGTTCTTCACCACGATCGTCACCACGTTCTCGCGGAGCTGCCCCGCCTGGTCGAACTCGGTCGCCCAGCGGCGGATCTCGGCCAGGTCCTCGTCGCCGGCGGAGACGATGATCGTGTTCGACAGCGGGTCGGCACTGAGCTGCACGCCGCCGGCCTGGACCTTGGACGCCAGCACCTTCTGCAGCGCCTGCAGCACCAGGTTGGCGTCGGCGTTGGCGAGCGGGATGGTCTCGATCTTGGCCGGCTGATAGAGGGTCTTGAACTGTTCGGTGGCCTGCTCGACCAGCGCGAGCTGCTTCTCCAGCGCCGTCACAATCAGGGCGTCGGAGGCGGGCACGGCGGTCACGGCCACGCGCGGCTCGCGGCCGGTGATGCGGGCGTTGGCGGCGTCCTGGATCTGGCGGGCGAGTTGCGTCAGGGTCGGACCGAGTCCCGGCAGGCGGTAGGTCCGCACGACTGCTTCGCTGCTGCCGACGCGATCGAGCTCGGCGATGATCTTGCCCAGATCCTCCAGCTTGTCGCTGGGCGCCTGCACGACGATGCTGCGATCGCCCATGACCTGCGTCCGCACGGCGCGGGCGCCCGACGGGCCGCGGACCTGCGCGCCGTAGGTCGCCTGCAGCACGTTGTGCACGTCCCACGGATTGGCGTTCTTGAGCTCGAAGACCTTCGGCTCGCTGATCGCCTTGACGGTGTCGCCGTCGAGGCGGGTCACGAAGTCCCGGATCTCCTCAAAGTCCGCCTGCGCACCGCCGACGATCAGCGCGTTCGTCAGCGGCTCCGCGCTGAGCTGTAGCGTGCGGGCACGCACTTTCTCTCCGTAGACCGTGTTCAGGATGCCGAGCACGGCGCCGGCGTCGGCGTTGGCCAGCGGGATGGTGTGCAGCCTGGCGGTGGTGGCCGGCTGGTCCAGCTCGGCCACCAGCGCCTCGGCCATCTCGATCGCGAACTTCGGCCCGTTGACGATCACCGTGTTCAGGCGCGTGTCGGGGACGACGTTCACGCGCCGGGCTACCTCCGTTCCGCGCGTGGCCGCGATGCGCACGTTCAGGTTCTCGCGAATCTGCTGGGCTACGTAGCTGGCGTCAGCATGCTGGAGCTGGATGATCTTCTGCTCGGGTGAAACTGTCGGCAGCTCCGCCGCAAACTTCTGAATCGCCTCATCCACCCGGGCCACCGAATCCTTCGGCACGGTGAAGACCACCATCTCCGTCAGCCGGTCCGAGCCGAACGTGTAGCGGAGCTTGTCCGGCCGCGGCGGCTCGGCCCGGAACTGCGTGTCCAGCAGCCGGGCGATGTTGTCCACGTCCAGCCCGGGCAGCTTGCGCACCTCCGTCACCAGCGCCGCGACCGGCGCCTCCTCGCCCACCGTCATGGGCACGTCCATCTGCTCGATCAGCGTCTCGGCCATCGTCACGGCCATCAGAGGGGCGCTGACGATCAGGCGGTTGGTGCGCGTCTCGGGCGTGACCTGCACCTGCTGGGCCGCCGCCCGCCCGAGCTTCCGGTCCATCAGCGCCACGAGTTGCTCGCGCAGCCAGTTGGCGATCTCGTTGGCGGCCGCGTGCTTGAGCGGGAAGAACCGCACCTGCGGCTCAACGCCGGCGTTGGCCACCTGGTATTCCGCCAGCAGGCGCTCGGCCTCCTCCTTGACCTCCTTCGACACGGTCATCAGGATCGTCTCGGTCGTCTGGTCCGCTTCGAAGCGGGCCACAGCGCCCTGCTCGCGCACCTTGGGGTCGAAGGCCCGGCTCAACCGTTGCGCGATCGCGTTCACGTCCGCCCCGGTCAGCTTCACCAGCACGGTCGAGATGCCCAGGTCGCTCTGCGCATCGAGCTGCTGCACGAACGCCGCGATCTCCGCCTGCTTGATCGCGGGCGCATCGACCACCACCTGGTTGCCGACTACGACCGCCGTGACCTTCGTGCCGGCTGCCCTCGGCCGCCCGACGCCCGCCGCGCCTCCGAACAACTGCGTGATGGCGCTCACGACATCGCGCGGAGCGGCGTTCTTGAGCACGTAAAAACGCCGCTCGGGCAGCACGGCGGCGGCCTTCTGGTCCATCTCTTTGGCCAGCGCCTTGACGCGCTCCACCGTCGCCGCGTCCGCCACCACGATCACCGAGTTGCTGAGCGGCTCGGCCTGCACGTACGGCCCGCGGCCGCCCGGACGCCGCGGCTGCCCGCGGGCTCCGCCGGCCGCCGCCTGCGCGATCGCCTGGGCGGCCACCTCGGCCACCGGCTGGGCGTCGGCGAACTCGAGCGGGATGAGGACCACCGGCGTCTCGGTCGAAGGCTGATCCAGCGCCGCGATGAGCGCGCCGATCTCCTCCAGCGCCGGCTCGATCGCCAGCACCACGATCTGGTCCGCGACCGTGTCGACGAACACGGGCGAGTTGCCCAGCACCGGGTGGCGATAGTTGCGGTAGAGCTGCTCGACCGTGTCGCGAATGGCGTCGATGCTGCCGCTCTTGACCGGGTAGAAGCGCGTCACCGGCTGGTTGGAAAGCGCGTGCTCGTCCCAGAGCTTGACGGTCGACTCGACCTTGGCCCACTCCTCATCGGTGCAGATCACGATCAGCAGGCTGGCCTCATCCAGCGGGATGACCTGCGCGGTCGGCCCCGCGCGACCCGGCCGCCCCGGCCGCGGCACGCCCACCCCGCCTTCCGTCAGCATGGCGCTCACCGACGGCGCGATGCGGCTGGGCGTGAGGCGGCGCAGCTCGAGCACGTGCTGCGACTCCTGCGCGCCTTCCACGTCCAGCTTCTGGATCACCTCCGCAATGCGCTCCATCTCCTCGCGCTCGGCGATCACGTGGACCGCGTTCAGCAGCGCGTCGGCCACGACGGTCGGCCCGCCGCCGCGCCCGCGGCCCGGCGCCGCCGCGCCGCGTGCGATCTGCTCGACCGTGGGCTGGATCTGCTCGGCCTTGGCGTGCTGGAGGCGGAAGGTGCGGAAGTTGCTCGGCACCTGCGTGTCGATCACGGCCAGCATGTCCTTGACGCGCTTGAGGCCCTCCTCGTTGGCGTAGACGATGAGCGTGTTGCTGCGCGAGTCGGCCACGATCCGCACCGTCTTCTTGGCCCGCTCGTAGATGTCCTCGACGATGATGTCCTGCGGCTGCGGCTGGCCGGGCTGCGGCTGCGGCTGCGGCCGCGGCGGCTGGCCGGGTTGCGTCGGCAGGCGCGTGGGCGTGCGAATGCGCGAGCCCTCCTCCTGCTGGAAAATGCGCGTCAGCAGGTCGGCGATCTCGGCCGCATTCCCGTACTGCACCGGCACCACGGTGGTCTTGAACTCCCCGATGTCCGGCTTCTTGTCGAGCTGCTTGATGAACGTCTCGACTTCCTTCAGCTCGGCCGGCGTGCCCTTGACGATCAGCGTGTTGGTGCGCTCGTCGGCGATGATGCGGATTTCGCCCTCGCCCCCCACCGTCACCCACTGCCGCGTCTGCGGGTCGTAGCGCCGCTGCTGCGGGGTGATGCCCAGCAGCGAGCGCACCAGCCGCTCGATCTCAGCCGCGTTGGTGGTGATGTCGAAAATGCGGATTTGCCGCGGGTCGAACTTCTCGGCCTTGGCGAAGTCCGCAAGCTGCTTGAAGCGGCGCACGTCCATCGCCAGCCCGGTGACACGCAGCGAGTTCGTGTCGCCGGGGACCACCACCGGCAGGGCCCGGTCCGGCATGCTCGGGGCCAGCATGTCCTGCACGGCCTGGGCCGGCTGATCGGTGACGCGGAAGATCGCCGACGCGAACTCCTTGTCGCGCAGCCCGGCCGCCTCGAACGCCTCGTAGCTTTCAAAGAAGCGGCCCATCGGCATGAACTTCGACAGCTCTGCCACCGGAACCAGGTAAATGTAGTCCTCCGTCTCGGCGATGAAGTGCCCCTGCTCCAGCAGCAGGAAGTTCAGCTCGTCGCGCATCTCCTCCTTCGTGAACCGCCGCGGGCTCTCGTACGTCAGCTCGCCGCCGATCGTGATTTCGCCCATCACCGGCTTTCCGACCAGCTTGGCGTAATGCCGCACCACGTCTTCCCACTTGATGCCCTTGAACGAGATGAAGTAGTCGCGCCCATCCGGCGACGGTGTGGGCGCCGACACCGGCGCCTCGCCCGGCGCTCCCGCCGGCCGCACCGGCTGCGTCTCCCCGTCCACGATCCGTTGCCCCACGTCGCCCTCGGCGCCCGGCTGCGACCCCGGCTGGATCGCTCCCGGCGGGACGGCGCGCTCCGCCGCCCCGGCCGGCGACGGCATGCGGCTGCGGCGCGGCGACAGCGGGGGCGTGGGCGAAGGCTGCACGCCCTCGTCTTCCGGCGAGAGGCGCTGCACACCCGGACGCGGCTCGCGCTCGATAGGCGCCAGCGCGCCGCCCTCCGGCTGCACCGCCTCGCCCTCGGCCGGTTGCGTGGCCTCGCGCGCTTTGCGGCGCGCTTCCTCGATCCGCGCCAGGTTCTCCTTGCGACGCCGCTCGCGCTCGGCACGGATTTGCGCCAGACGGTCCTGGACCGGCTGCGACCCGGCCGGCTGCGACGCCGGCGCCTGCGCTTCCGCGCCACCCGGCTGCACGCCGTTCTCTTTCGCCGCCTGCTGCATCTCCTCGAAGGCGCGGCGGGCGTCCTGCGTGGCGGGCGAAGTGGTCAGCGCCGTGCTGGGGCGCGAGGCCGGAAACCGTCGCACCGGGCGCGTGACCGGCTGCGAGGCCGGCGGCTGCGCTTCCTGCGTGACCGGCTGCGAGGCCGGCTCAGAGGCCGGTCGCTCCGCAGCGGCCGGCTGCTGGTCCTGAGCCGCCGGCTGCTGTTCATCCTGCCCCGCGGCCGGCCCGGCGGTCAGCCCGCTCAACGCGGCCGCAAGCAGCATCCCTGCCCAAACTCGCTGCGGAATCCGTGGCGTCATGCTTCCACCTCACATCAGCGCTTCGCGAACCAGCGCGAGCGGAACTGTGCCTGCGGCCGTCGCAGCGCGACGGCACCGCCCCGACCCGACGCCGCGCCTACGTCCGGTCCAATCGTGTTATACCCGCTTTTGGAGCAAAGGTAACGACCGATTGGGGCGCCATTCACCAGCGGGGGTATGCGTTAACGGACGCCCGGAACCGCAGTTGGCCTGGGCGGCCGGCCGCCCAAGTGCCCAAGATTCCTCCGCAAGTCGCAGGCGGGCGCGCGAGGTACGTAGCCGAGCTGTATCGCTGGCCGGACGGCGCCCAGTTGGCGCCGCCGCCGGCAGGCTGCCAGTGGCAGGCGGGAGTCGGTCCGCTCTACCCGGTGGTGGTCGGGTTTGGGGACTACGAGTCCGTCGCGCTGGACATTCGGCTGGAATCATTCACCGCTCCCTGCGGGGACGAGCTGCACCTGCGGGCGAAGCTGGAGGGCGCCGTGCTCGCGTACACCGTGATGGAGCTGGACCCGGAGATGGAGTTGCCCTACGAAGATACAATCTGGCTGAGCTGGGCCGAGCCGTTCCCGGTCAACGTGGTGGCGAGCTTCGAGCGTCAGGTGCTGCTCGAATACTCGACCGACGCGGGCGAGACCTGGAAGCCGCTGGCCGCCCCGGCGCCGACGCGCTGGTATGTGATGCCGGCGAGGAGCGCTGCGGAACTGAGCGAAGAAGAACGGCCACGGTATGACTATGGCCTTAACAAGGTCGTCCAGTATGCGCGCGGCTACCGTGATACGGACACGATCGCCTGGGAGCTCGCGACGGGGATTGCTGCGGAAATCTACTACGATCCTGGGGGCGCCGGAATCGTCGAGGGCCACATCTTGAACGCGTATGATCCGCCCGCTAGGGCCCTATGCATGTTCAATGCCCGATTGCTGAGGTACCTGGCCCGAGCTTCAGGAGTAGACGCCAGCGTGGTCTATCTCTGGGGCGGGGGACTGAACACTCGAGCGGACTTTTACCAGTACGCCGTGCCTGGGAACTGGGTGAGCTTCCGGGCCGTCGCTCCGCCGAACGAAGGTGCGCCAGCAAACCCGCATTTCAGTTACCATGCGGAAACCAGGATTCAGGGAATGTGGTACGATGCTTCCTATGGGAGGACTGGGCTCGCCACCTTCAGCGAAATGTCTCCCCCGTACTCGGAATCTGCCGGTCAGGCCCATTACCCACCTGTTGCGGGAGAAACGCTACGTACCCCAGTTCAGCAACAAGGTTCTGAGTGGCCCCCGACCGCTTCTCCATCGCACATATTCGTTCCGTATATGTGCCCGCACTGAACCCTGGCGCCCGATGAGGAGGCCTAGCCGTGTGTGTCAAACATCCGTCGAGCGTGCCGTTGGTCGCGTGCGTGTGGCTCTGCCTGCTGCCATCACCCCTGCCGGCGCAACAGTTATACCTTCGTTTCGACGAGGGCGAGTTGTTCTCCCGTTGCGGAATGAACGTTCAGCGGACCGAGTTCTGGGCCGTGCCCGACAGCCCGTTCCCGGTCGCTTCGTTCTTGTACCACCTGGACCACGCTTCGGTCACCCTGGCGGTCTACACCAGCGTGGAGGAAGCCGAACGGGCCTTCAATTACTGGAAGGCGATCGTTCCAGTCGCTCCGCCGCCTGCTCCGGACGGCGAGCCTATAGGCGACGAGATGGTGTGGGGGTACTCGGCCGAGGGGCCCAACAGTCCTATTACGGCCATTCGGCTCCGAAGACGGAACATCGTCCTGGGGCTGCGCAAGTGGGAATGCCAGCCAACCCAGGTGGTGGAGCTGGCGCGCCGGATGGACCAGTTGATCCGCGACGACCGGCAGATCGCGCCGCTCGGCGAGTTCTCGCCGGCGCCGGCTATCGAAGACGCCGGCATTCCCGCGAGCCTCTCGGCTCCGCCGCGCGGAGAACGCGTGCACCGCATG
>Ga0209172_10003206_pt1 | contig 25799 bp, 19 predicted proteins | sample LarsenN4metaG_FD_184113 | JGI IMG/M metagenome (GOLD analysis project Ga0209172, IMG submission 184113) | Hot spring sediment bacterial and archeal communities from British Columbia, Canada, to study Microbial Dark Matter (Phase II) - Larsen... ... | reverse complement strand
CCTGAACAAACAGCAGACCCATCAACAAGAGAGTTCCAACCGAGAGGATGATGATGCTTATCCTCCTCTTACGCAGCTTGCCGGTCTCAACATTGGCTTCCATAGATTAACACCAGACGGATAAGCTAACTCAGAGCCGTCGAACGAGTCTGCAACTGCTATGGCCTGGGATTTCAACAAAGAAGGGAGAGGCAAAGCAATCGCGGCTTACCGGCAGCGAGAAGATATGCTGTCGCAGCTACAATGCCTTAATTACCACAAGCGTTCGGTCATCGGCGATCTCAGGTTGACTGAACTGTTTAACATCTTCGACTACTGCGCGGACGATAGCGGCTGCGCCGCCTTGACGGGCGCGGCTAATCGCTTGGATCAGCCGCTCGCGGCCGTACTCGTTCCCTTTATCATCCATCGCTTCCGTTATCCCATCGGTGTAGAGCGCCAGCACATCGCCCGATTCGAGTTGAGCGAAGTGTTCCAGGTAATGGGGCGATTCGACCGGGCCCAGCAGGGGCCCCCCGCCTTGCAATAGTTCAACTGCGCCGCCGCGGCGCAGCAACAGCGGAGGTTGATGCCCGGCGTTGATGTAAATCATTCTTCGCGCTTCCACATCCAGCTCGGCGTAAAAGAGGGTAACGAATTGCCCATCGCCGGCCGACTCGCGAAAGAACTGATTGGCTTTGTTGAAGATCGAGCGCAACGCCAGCTCGTTGCGCGCCAGCGAGTGCAGCGACGCGCGCAGCCCCGATACCAGCAATGCCGCAGGGACCCCTTTCCCGATCACATCGGCTATGCCAATGCCCCAGCGCTCATCATCGATGGGAATGAAATCGTAATAGTCCCCTCCGACTTCGTACCATGGTTCATTTACGGCGACAATATCAAAGCCTTCTATCCGCGGAGTCGCCCGCGGCATCAATCCGGCCATCACCTGGCGCGCCACTGCCAGCTCGCTCTCCAGCCGCCTCTTCTCCATCATCTCGGCGTGCAGAGTCGCCTTCTCAATTGCTACTGCCACACCGGAAGCAAACAGCATCAGCAACTGAAGCTGAATTGGGCCGTAGGCGTTCTCGCTATCCGATTCCAGGTTGAGCACTCCGATAATGCGCCCGCCGCTGCCGACAATGGGCGCCGCTATCTCTGAGCGCGTGGAGGAGCGAGCTTCAATATAGTTGGGATCGGAGCGGACATCGGCGATGAGAACCGGCGCGCTAACCTCAAGCACCTGCCCTATCACTCCTTCGCCTTTGGAGATCGGCTCGAACTTGCTGACATCCTCCGGGTAGCCACGCACAATATGGCTGCGCAATCGCCCGCTGTCAGGTTCAATGACATATATCCCTGCGGCATCATAGTCGATCAAAGATTTAAGGCTGTCGAGAATGCCTTTGAGCGTTTCATCGAGATCGAGCGAGACGCTGATCAATCGAAACGCATCTACAACTATCCGCATGCCCTGCAGCACATTGTCGGTCATTGTTATCTCTCTTTTCGCGTCTTCATCTTCCATCTTGTTGATCTCCCGTTGGCGCGCTGTTCAGGGCGGCATTCTTCATCGGGATGTCGCCTCTCCTATCTCATCGCACTCCGGCATTCGCCTGAGCGATGGTCTCTTCCTCTCGGTTTTGCTCTCGCTCTGTATCTGCTTGAGTCGGCTCTTGGCCTGGTGGAATTCGGCGGAGTCCACTTTCAGATTGTCTTTCTTGGGCAGATACTCGATCTCGCTGAATGTGCTCACAATGCGATCAAAGAATGGTGGATGAGTGCGGAAGAAGCTGGCCGATTTCACATAACCCTTCTCGCTCGCCATCTTATCGAAGAAGGTGATGAACCCTTTCGGATCATAACCGGCGCGCCAGGCATACTGTGCGCCCAGCTGATCCGCCTCCGTTTCATATTCGCGGCTGACGCCGAGCAGAGCCAGATTGAGCACCATGCCCAGTCCGAAGAAGCCGTATTGCAGAGCATAATAGACCCCCACGCTGGCTACGCCGCCGGTGAAGACGGCAGCAGCGACCTGGGCCACCTGATAGATGATATTGGCAATGGCGGCGCGCTTCATCAGCTTGGCCCCGTGTCGTGCTGCCACGTGGGCAATCTCGTGCGCCAGCACCCCTGCCAGCTCCGATTCTGTCGCTGCCTTGTCGATAAGGCCGGTATTTACAAACAGGTATCCGCCGGGCAGAGCGAAGGCGTTTATCTCTTCGCTCTCCAGCACGGTCACGCGCACAGGGATCTTGAGATCGGAATTGGCGGCAATGGTTTCGGCCAGCTTTTGAATATAGGCTTTGATCTCTTTGTCTTCAAGCTCAGGGGGCATCAGGCCGTAGGCCTTCAGCTCGCGGATGGCGTCTTCGCCGAGCTTGATGTCCTTCTCTTGATCTTCGCTGATATTGCGAATGGTAATATCTTCGACATCGCCGTAGCGGCGCTGGCGGGCGCGGCCGGAGGCGAGCATCTGTTCGATCTCTCTCTTCCTGGCGGGCCATTGTTGAATGAGATCGAGTTTAGCCAGCTTATTGCTGTAGCTTACCGGCAGGCCGTGTTCGCGCTCGGTCTGCATCTGGCGCATCTGCTGCTCCAGTTTGAGGATGCGGCAATGCAGGTCGCGGCGCTGTTGAGTCATCTCTTCGGTATCGCGGGAAGCGCGCCTGTTGAGTTCGGCAAGCTGCTTACGCGCCTGCTCGACTTGATCTTTCAATCTCTTCTCTTCCTGTTTCAGCCTCTTCTCTTCCGATTCCTTCTCTCTCTCCAGTTGCCTCTTAAAATCGTCAATCTCTTTTTGAGAGAAGCTCACCGTTGGCGCAATCTCCAGCAATTCCAGGTATTGCTTGCCGACCAGTTCGCCAAGCTGCGGCCTTGCCGAAGCGATTGACAGATTAGGCCAGATAAGCGATATAGAAAGAGCGATAGCTATGATCCTTTTTGCCATAGGAGAATTCCCTCCGGGTAAAACAATCTTCCAGGGCGCTCAAGCAACTGCGCCTCTCGCGGCCTGAGCCAGGAGTTTTTCCAACTCGCTGCGGTCGAGAGTCTCTTTGCGAATCAGCTCTCTGGCGATCTGCTCCATCTCCTCGCGCCTGGCCGTCAGGATCGTCTTCACTCGCTGATAGATCCCGTCTATGATCTGGCGCGCCTCGCTGTCGATCTGCTCCGCTGTGCGTTCGCTGTAATTGCGCTCTTCGGCAGCGTAAGGGGCCTGGAGGAATCGCCCGGTGAGCGGTCGGCCGTAGGTCATCTGACCGAGCTGCTGGCTCATTCCGAAGCGGGTGACCATCTGGCGAGCAAGCTCGGAAGCGCGTTCCAGGTCATTGGCCGCGCCGGTCGAGATCACTCCATCGTAGACAATCTCCTCAGCCGCGCGTCCGCCGAGCATCACTGCGATCTGGTCTTCAATCTCAGGTTTGGTCATCAGGTACTTCTCCTGAGTGGGCAGTTGCAGAGTGTGCCCCAGCGCGCCGATAGAGCGCGGGATGATAGAGACGCGGTGCACTGGATCGGCGTGTTTGACCGAGAGCGCGACAAGGGTATGGCCGGTCTCGTGATAGGCGACTCGCTCTTTCTCTTCGGCGCTCATCACGCGGTTCTTCTTTTCCAGCCCCAGCATCACCCGATCTATCGCTTCCTCCAGATCGCGCATCTCTACTGCCGATGCGCCGCGCCGCGCTGCCAGCAACGCCGCTTCGTTGATTACATTGGCCAGGTCGGCTCCAACCATTCCGGGAGTGCGCGCAGCAATGGTCTTCAAGTCAACCTGGCTACTGAGCTTCACATTGCGCGCGTGCACGCGAAGGATCGCCTCGCGGCCTTGCAGGTCCGGGCGATCAACCACTATCTGACGGTCGAATCGGCCGGCGCGGACGAGGGCCGGATCAAGCACTTCAGGAGTGTTGGTCGCCGCCATGATGATGACCCCTCTGGACGAGTCGAAGCCGTCCATTTCAACCAGGAGCTGATTGAGCGTCTGCTCGCGCTCGTCGTGGCTTATAATCATGCCTCGACCGGCGGAGCGCGATTTGCCGATGGCGTCCAGCTCGTCAATGAAGATGATGCAGGGGGCCTTCTGCTTGGCCTGTTCAAACAGGTCGCGCACGCGCGCTGCTCCCACGCCGACAAACATCTCGATGAATTCCGATCCTGAGATGGTAAAGAAGGGGACCCCGGCTTCGCCCGCGGTCCCTTTTGCCAGCAATGTCTTGCCCGTGCCTGGGGGCCCCACCAGCAGCACGCCTTTAGGTATGCGCCCGCCCAGCCGGTGGTATTTCTGCGGGTTCTTGAGGAAATCCACCACTTCGATCAGCTCGGCTTTAGCCTCATCGACTCCGGCGATGTCGTTGAAAGTGACTTTGGCCTGGCTCGATTGATCGTAAATCTTGGCGCGGTTCTTGCCGAATGTAAGCGGGCCGGCGGCGCCGCGCCCGACTCGCCATATACCGTAGCCGTAGATTAAGAAGATGATCAGCAGCGGCAGCATCCAGGAGAGCAGCAATTCGGCCCACCAGGAGCGCGCTTCGATCTTGCCTGAGAACTTCACCTGATTGGCTTCCAGATCTTTCAGCAGATGGGTCTCATCTATGCCGGGCAGGCGCGTGGCTACAATCAATTGTCTGCCGCCCTGCTCTTTGGCGGCATCTTCTTTGAGCCGTCCGATCAACTGGCGCTCGCCGATGCTGACCTCGGCGACTCGCCCGGCGCGCACCTGGGCGATAAACTCGCTATAAGGGACCTCTTTTGGCTGCGGCGTGGCGAGCGCGATCTGAAGCAGGTAAAAGACCGCTGCCGCCAACAACAAATAACTGAGCGAGAATACCCACTGTCGTTTCCTCAGTTTATCCATCTTTCCACCTCCTTGTCAGGCGCTAGAAAACGGTTCAGCTATCTATCTGTCGGCCCCGGTGCGTCAGAAGAGATACTCTCTTCAGACGCGCCATTTCAATTCCCCCTCGATTGCGTTGAAGGGAAGGGGGCCTTTGCAACTGCTGCCGGAAAGCTGCATATCTCGCGGCCCGCGAGGGCCATCCATCACGGACCGCCGGGATTGATGTCTATCCTCTTCGTCATCCAGGTCGCTCCTGAATCTGCGCTGGTGAAGATGACTCCCAGTCCAACGCCCCAGATGCGGAACAGATCGATCTAGCAAAGCATTGCATAGATTAAAGCTGCCTCCTTAAGTTTTCAAAGATACTCAACATTCAACCGGCCATTAAATTCTATCACCTCGTATTTGCACTTTGCCAAGACCCCTCCCTGTTCAATATCGGACGCAGGGACACAGAAGGATGTGATACCGTACAATTTCCAATGAAGCACTTGATTTGTGACCACGCCTCAGTCAACCAGCGCCACTAATTATCTGGATTATCCGAATCAAATCCTCAATATCAACCTTGCCGTCGCAGTTGATGTCCGCTCCCGGACTCGCAGGCGCTATACCTTGAATCATCTGGATGATCAAAATCAGATCCTGAACGCCGATAAACTGGCTGCCGGTCAAATTGCCGCGAGCGCGGACAACGGCAGCGTTTGTGACAGTTGCCCTGTTGCCGGCCCTATCGCTGGCGACCGCTGTGAGAGTGAATGGGCCCACTTTCAGCCCGCTCAACTTGACAGTGAATTGTCCCCCAGCGCCGCTTGAGGCAGCAATATCGTTAATGAGAACACTTGCTGGATCGACTCCGCTGCCGCTATCTGTTGCCTCGACAGCTACAGTATTGGGAGTGCAATCGAAGAGTATGCCCCCAGCAGGCATTACAAAGATGATATTAGGCCCCACAGTATCGACAGTCACAACGACTCTGACAGCATCGCTGATGTTCCCGGCTCGATCTATCGCTCTCACCCGGATTGTCACTGCGCCATCAGCAGTGGCAGTAATTGTCGCATTGTATTCGCCCGTCGCGCTGTTGAATGCAGCCTCTGCGCCATTGACCAGGACAGAGACTACTCCTGTGCCATTAGGATCATCTACGGCTGCGCCGCTGACCAGAATCGTCCTGCTGTTGAGAAATGAGCCGCTGATCGGTCTGGAAATAGTCACCGTTGGAGCCGTCACATCCGAATCATTGTCGATTATTGTCAGCTCGGCAGTGCTCTGGGGCCCCAGAGCGGCATTGCCGGTGGGATTACTGAGAGACAGAATCACCGTCTCATTGCCCTCAATCAATAAATCATCAATGATAGGAACGGTAAAAGTCTTGCTGTTTGTGTCCCCATCAACAAAGGTGATCGTCCCTGACTGAGGAGTATAGTCAAGCCCGGCGGTGGCGCTGCCGTTGCTGGCAGCGTAATTGACCTTTACTTCACCAAAGCTGCCGCCGGTGCGCGTTACAGTGATTGTGGCGCTGCCGCCGTTTTCATCGACGCTGTATGTAGGGGAGCTAAACTGAAGGGCCCCCGCAGGCGGCAAAGAGACTACGAACGCTTCATTGACATTTGTCGCGCCAAATCCTTGCTGGGTGGCGCCTCCTGGAAGATAGATGATATTGCCTATCACTGCGGCGAAGATGCCATGGCGCGGAGTCTGCATAGGCGGCAGTTGCTGCCAGGTGTTAGTTCGCGGGTTGTAAACCTCTACCTCGCCGAACAGGCGCGGCAACTCGCCGCCGAAGACATAGAGCTCGCCATTTACCACTCCCGCGCCAACGCCTGATCGACCCGTAGGCATGGGCGCCAACATAGACCAGATATTGGTTTGCGGATCGTAGACCTCCAGCGCAGTAGCTGAGTCGGCACTGCCTCGCCCACCTACAACATAGAATTTGCCATCTATCACACCGCCGGCAGTGTGATTGCGAGGCACATTCATCGGGGCCAGCGTCGTCCAGGTGTTGGCGACCGGATCGTAGACCTCTACTTCGTTGCCGACCATCCCTCCGCCCGTTCCGCCGGCGACATAGATCCGATCATTGATCACGCCGACAGCGGGAGTGCCGCCGTGGAGGAAACGCATCGGAGCGACATCGGACCAGAAATTAGATTGCGGATCATACACGAAGACGCGGTTGGATGTGCCGCCAAATGCATACAGCTTTCCCACAGCAACCGCAGCAGCATTGTGATTGGTGGCGATGGGAAGGGGCGCGGCGCTGCTCCAGGAGTTGCCTGTCGGGTCATATACTTCGACCGTGTTGGTCGAAGCGCCAGAGCTATTGAAGCCGGCGATGACGAAGATTTTGCCATTGAGCGCGGCAGTGGAAATCTCCTGTCTGGCAGACGGCATAGACGCCAGAGTGACCCACCTCCCTCGGTCCCCCACTTGCCAGACGGCCCCAGTCAAGGCAACCGAAAGCGACAGAATGGCAAGAAAGAAGATGAAGCGATTTACTCCCTTTGCCATAGTAATCTCCGTTATTCTCTTCTATTCTCTTCTGGCAAGCAACTTGAAAGTAAATGAATACTGGTTCTTTTCATCAGCCCTGTGATGAAAAGATTCTCTCTCGATCCACTTATCCTGTTCCCATTCGGGAAAGAGAGTATCGGCCTCCGTTTCAGCATGGACAAGGGTCAAATACAATCGATCCGCGATTGGGAGCGCCTGAGCGTAAACAGCGGCCCCCCCGCATACGAAGACTTCTTGCTCTCCTCTCTCTTCTGCTAAAGCAATTGCTTCTTCCAGCGAGTGCGCAATCAGGCAACCCGGCGCTTCAAAGTTACTGTTTCCGGTCACGACAATTGTCTGTCTGCCGGGCAAGGGCTTGCCGATGGACTCAAATGTTTTCCTTCCAACTATGATGTGGTGGCCCATTGTCAGCTCGCGGAATCTCTTCAGATCCGAAGATAGACGCCAGGGCAATCGGTTCTGCGCCCCTATTCCGCGCTTCTCATCCATTGCCACTATGATAGATACAATCACACTGCCACCTCAGCTTTGATATGTGGATGGGCCTCATAGCCGATAAGCTCGAAATCTTCATACTTGAAATCAAAGATAGATTTGACTGCCGGGTTGAGCCTCATTTGCGGGAGCTTGAGCGGTTGCCGTGTAAGTTGAAGCTTCGCCTGCTCTATATGATTTAAGTACAGATGCGCATCGCCCAATGTGTGAATAAACTCGCCCGCTTGCAGGCCGCAGACCTGGGCCACCATCATGGTAAGCAAGCAGTACGAGGCGATGTTGAAAGGGACCCCTAAGAAGACATCAGCCGATCTCTGATAGAGCTGGCAAGAGAGTTTGCCGTCCACAACGTAGAACTGAAAAAGAGCGTGGCAGGGCGCGAGGCGCATTCTGTCAAGCTCGCCAACATTCCATGCGCTGACAATCAGCCTCCTGGAATTGGGATTACTTTTGATCTGTTCAATGACATGACTAATTTGATCGATCGAACGTCCATCAGCCGTTCTCCATTCGGTCCATTGAGCGCCATAAATGGGTCCCAAATCGCCCGTTTCGTCAGCCCATTCATCCCAGATCCTCACTCCATGATCTCGAAGATATTTGACATTTGTATCCCCTCTCAAAAACCATAATAGTTCATAGATGATCGACTTGACGTGCAGCTTCTTGGTTGTCAAAAGGGGAAAGCCCTCGCTCAAATTGAACCTCATCTGATAGCCGAATACAGACAATGTGCCTGTCCCCGTCCTGTCATCCTTCTTCACGCCATTCTCAAGAATATGTCTCATCAAGTCTAAATATTGCTTCATCTCCCATCTCCAGATCGCGCAATTCTGCTTCAAATGGAAAAGCCATAGATTATAGCCACAGAGGTTCTGTGGCTACTTTTCGGACATGCTCTTGCTGTGCATTTCGCGCAGCTTGAACCGTTGCACCTTGCCTGATGCAGTCATAGGGAACTCCTCGACAAAACGGATGTGCTGCGGGATCTTGAATCTGGAGATGCGCCCGTAGCAGAAGTTTATTATCTCTTCGCCGGTGCATTGCTCACCGCTACTGAGGCGGATGGCCGCAGCTACCTCCTCGCCGTACTTCTCGCTGGGAATGCCATAGACATAGACATCGGCCACTTTCGGATGAGTGCGAATCAGGTCCTCCACCTCTTTGGGCGCGATGTTCTCGCCGCCGCGAATAATGATCTCTTTAATGCGGCCGGTTATGCGCACATAGCCCTCTTCATCCATCGTCGCTTGATCGCCCGTGCGCAGCCATCCCGCCTCTCCTTCCAGCGTGATAATTGCTTCGCGCGTGGCCTGCTCGTTGTTGTAGTAGCCTTTCATCACGTTGTAGCCGCGCACGCAAAGCTCGCCGGGAGTATTCACGGGCAAAACTTCGAGCGTCACCGGATCGATGATCCGTACCTCCATCTCAGGCATGACTTTGCCGACCGTCTGGGTGCGGCGCTCTATCGTATCATCACGAAGCGTTTGAGTGATGCCCGGCGACGCTTCTGTGAGCCCGTAGGCGATGGTCAACTCCTTCAGGTTCATCTCACTAATAGCCCGGCGCATCAGCGGCTCAGGACAAAGGGCCCCCGCCATCACTCCCGTTCGCAGGCTGGATAGATCGAACCGGGAGAATTCCGGCTCTTCAAGTTCGGCGATGAACATTGTGGGGACCCCGTAAAGGGCAGTGCATCGTTCTTTCTCGACGTACTCGAGAACTTTGCGCGGATCGAAATATTCGAGCGGCACAAGGCAGGCAGCATGGGTGTAAGCGCCGAGCACTCCGATCACACAGCCGAAGCAATGAAACAGCGGTACAGGCAAGCAGAGCCGATCTTTCGACCTATATCCCAGACCTTCGGCCAGCCAGTAAGCGTTATTGACTATGTTGCGATGAGAGAGCATCACTCCTTTGGGAAAGCCGGTTGTGCCCGATGTGTATTGCATATTGATGACTTCATCCAGCTCTAACGCGCTCTCTCGCCTGTCAAACTCTTCTTCGCTCACCGCGCGTGCCAGCGAGGCGAGGTCTTTGAAGCGCAAGAATCCTGCTGGTTGCTCATCGCCGATGAATATGCAGCGGCGCAAGAAAGGCAGCTTCTCTGATCTCAAGCTGCCCGGCTCAGATGACTTCAATTCGGGAATGATCTGGTAGATCGTTTCCACATAATCGACATCTTTGAATCCGCGTATGCTGATGAGCGTTGAAGACTGGGACTGGCTCAGCAAGTATTCAAGCTCGGCGACGCGCAAACTGGTATTGACGGTAACCAGTATCGCGCCGATCTTCGCCAGAGCAAATTGCAGTATTACCCACTCAGGCACATTCGTCGCCCAGAGGGCCACTCGGTCACCCTTGTCAATGCCGAGGCTCATCAGGCCCCTTGCCACCGTTCGCGCCATCTGTTCAAGCTCTTTGAATCGGTAGCGCAACCCGCGATCAGGATAGACCAGCGCTTCATTGTCGGGATAGTCTCTGGAGAGGCAGGTCAAAAGCTCGCCAATCTTTATATCTCTGTAGTATCTCTCTTGATCAAGGCTCATCTCCTTCCTCCTCCGCGTCTACGCCGAAGTAGCGCATCCAGCTTCTGGCGTCTCCTGTGAACTCTTCCACAGCCGCTTTCTCTTCGATCTTCTCCGGCCCCTGGCTCAGCAATTTGCGGAACTCGCCTGAGCGCATGGCCCGCGCTCCGCAAGCGCGCGCGTAACCGAAGAGCTCTTTGTCTGAAGTTACAACGATCAAGCCGCGCCGATCGCGGCTCTGCTCAACTATTCTCTTGATCCTCTCATCAGCGGTCGAGCCGGCGGCTGCGTAGTAAATCAATACACCTTGATACTGTGATCCATCAGGGAAATTGGGCTCCGGCGCCCCATCAAAGACAACTGTGATGCGCGCTCTATTAGACTGCGCGAATCCGGCCAGCGAGTCAAGCAAGCGATGGCGCGCGCCCTGCTTGTCGCGATGCCAGCCGGGAATCTGGCCCATTACGTTGTTTCCATCCACCAGGTACGGCACAGGTAAAAATTACGACAAAACCGATCTTTAGTCTAGCGGTTGCGCTGCGCAGTTCAAGCTGCCTTTAACATTCAACCCTTCTGCCCGTGCTATAATTGCGCTTTATGCTGGCGATTCTCTAGTTGGAGATTAATTCATGCTGAGCAATAGGAGGAGAGCTGTTAAAAATTAGATTGCTACGTCAGGGGAGAAGGCAGGCAAGGATGCCTGTCTCATACAAGGAAGTGCGCGATTTCCTGCTCGATTAATTGCTACGTCAGGGGAAAAGGCAGGCAAGGATGCCTGCGCTCCCAGAGGAGAGCTGTTAAAAGTTAGATTGCTACGTCAGGGGAGAAGGCAGGCAAGGATGCCTGCGCTCCCAGAGGAGAGCTGTTAAAAGTTAAATTGCAACTGCGGCCTTCTCCGGTTCATCATAACGGTACGACATGAAATCCTCCGAAGATTGGGGGCGGCAGCTTTTCACAAGTGGCCCGCCCTTTTTTCTTGGGCGCAAGGAGACGATATGAAGACTATCTTTAATAGGCCGGTCGTTGTTGGACTAATAAGTTTTTTGCTGCTGTCAATCGCAGTTGTTGGAGCGCAGGCTCAAAGTAAAAGCTTGACATTGACAAGTCTAGATGGGCAGCCGGTCACGCTGGACAGTATGCGGGGCAAAGTTGTGGTGCTGGCGTTCGGCGGCAGTCACATCCCGCTTGATCGGACGCTGCTGCCACAATTGCAGCGCCTCGCCAGTCGTTATCCCAATGATAAGGTCAGTGTGATCTGGGCGCCTACCAACAGCTCCAGAGCGGGCGCGCGCGGCTATGCATCGGATGATGATCTGCGCGCATTCGCAGCCAGGTACGGGTTCAAAGGTCCGGTGCTGCGAGACCAGGATGGAGCGTTTCGCCAGTTCGGCGGCCAGCAGCTCCCGATAATTGTTATCTTCGATAAGCAGGGGAACCTGCACGGAAGTCCTCATGCCGGCATGGACCCGGACGAAGATATTGTCAATGAGCTAAGTTCGGTAATTGATAGATTGCTGTAGTATCCGGTGTAAGAGGCATGCTGTAGTTGCTTCTGACAATTCGCAGCTAATGCATCCTCAGTTAATTCGGGCGCACGGGCGCCCGAACTGATTAGTGGCCTGAGTTACATTGCCCGCGCCACCACCGGCCACATAACTGGCTGAGCCAGATGCTTACCTTTTGCGCTGCTCACGACGCCCGCAACTTTGCACCAGTTCGTGGACTCTTTTGATTACCTTCTCTTCCACTTCAGGAGCGAATGGCCCCGGCAGATCATAGTAGATCATCGAATCGACCGCCTCATAACCGCCTTCTTTCAGTATCCGCGCCGTCGGAATATAAGCAAACACATCGTTGCTGTAACCTGCTACCCAGAGCCCCTCATCGCCCAGCTCGCGCTTCAATCGCAGCGCGTAATCTACCACCACTTCGCCTGCCAGAGCTATAAAGGTCAGGTCGTTGCCGAATTGAATGACCTGTATGGTATAAGGATATTCCGACATCAGTTTGCCATCCCGATCAAGCCGGGCAAGCATTCTCTCAGCATGTCGCTTGCGATAGACATTTGTTTCGGCCAACCGCGCTTGAAATTCCTGTCGCGTCGGCGCGGGGGCCAGAGGCAGCATGAGCTGTTGATCTAGAGCGGTCTTCAGGGGCCCCCGAACGGGCGAGAGCGAGCCTTTGAGCGCCTGCTCGACCGATTGGGCAAGCGCCTTGCCGTGCTGCTCGGCCAGCTCAAGCGTGCTGCGCGGATGAGGATTGATGTCGGCTCCGCAACCAGTTACGAAAAGGGCCATCGCTCCAGGATGCGATTTCTCAAGCGCCTCTTGCGCATAGCCGGCATAATCTCCGCTGAACTGGTAGAACTCGCCGGTGAGAGTCGTGTTATGACAGGCATAGCCGAAGACGATGGCGCGCAAGTTGCCCTGCTCAGATTCGACTCGCAGCACCGGCACATCCTTGTCCACTGGCCCATCTCTGTTGACGCCGATGCGAATGCCTCTTTCAGTAGGCTCGCGGCGATTCATGGCGAAATGCGCCTCTCCGCGCCCGAATGCCAGTCTTGCCGGCGCAAGATTTTCGATAGCATTACCGATGATCGTGACAATTCGATCCTGCAATCGTCGAGAATATTCTTCCACCGCAGCCGCCTGCTCTGCGTTCAAGTCGTAGGTGCCTATCAGAGATAGACGCAGGACAGGCCCGGTATGCGTATGAGATGAAGTCAATATCAATTGACTGCGCGATAAGCTAAACTGCCTCTGCGCCCGGCTCGCTATTGCCTCGGCCATTGCGCGAGGGAAGCCAATCAGATCGCTGGTCACCAGCACCACTCTTCTGCCTCTCCGGTCCTCAAATGCCAGCGCCTTGGCATAAAGATCATGAAGCTTCCCCTCTGAGGGCTTATTGCGGCTGGCGTAGCCTGCCATCCAAACAGGCCGCTCAGGAGTAATGACGACTCTGGCAACTCCTGCTTTCCAATCGGTCGATGGCATTTTGGGCTGTGCCTGTAAACTTGTATGTGTTATCCACAGAAGCGCCGCTTGAAATAAGAAGATTACTAAAGCAATGTTAAATGGTCGTCTCATCGCTCACCTCCTGAAAAGATCATCATCCGGCTTGCCACAGAAACTCTTATACAATCGCATAACTTAGCACCAAGCGCGGTCTGGAGTAAACCTCAGATTGATGGGGAGAAGATAAGGCGCATCTCGCACATCAGGGAGATGATAATGCGCGACAGGCTCTAAATAGATCGCCCTTACCGCAGCCGGGTTATGCTGCCGCCGGGTAGTTACTATCAAAATATCTTTTTGCTCTGCTTAGATACAGAGCAGATCAAGTCTGTGAGCGTATGGCTGGCGGCCCCCCACCAGACCCCAACCAATCCGGCAATCAGCAGCCTCCGATCAAGCGACTTTATAAAGCTCCAGACTTCGCGGGCAGCCTGAACAAACTCGCCTCCGCGCGTTTGTGGGCTGTGCAAAAGATAAGCGTTGCGAATGTAAAGAGCGGCGGCAAGCAGGAGCGTCATCACTGCGACAAAATAGACTACTCTGATTGCTGTGCCCCATATCAATCCGTGAGTAAAACGGGACCGGTGCTTGAAGAAGGTCTTGTACGGCCACCACAGAAACCTCAGTGGCCCCCAGCGTGTATATTGAGCGCTTTGCAGATCCAGGTCCGGGCCGAACATCAATCCGCCAAAGAGCATTGAAGCAGTAAGGACAGCAGAGCAAGTTATATCACGGGTGAGAAAGTATCCGATCAGGAAAGTTGGAACTGAAAGAATGAAAGTCACTGCATCATGAGTTCTGGATGAAGGCATAAACCGGCTCCCAAATCAAAAGCGACGAGCAAGAGCTTGATTGTCCGTCTCGTTCAGGCTCGGATGAAAACCTATCCCGTGGCCGACAAAAAGGGGATGGTCGCCCATCCCCGCTTCTTCTCAAGAGAGAACCCCCGTTTTGCGTAGCTACTTCGCGAGTAGCTTTTGTATTGAGCCTATTTCTTTTTGGCCGCAGGCTTCTTGGCCGCAGGCTTCTTGGCCGCAGGCTTCTTCGCAGGTGCTTTTTTTGCCATCGTTTTAATTTCTCCTTTCTTGAGATTTGCCTTGAGCTACAAGATAATGGGTTTCTAATTTTCTTGTGCACAAGGCTTAGTCACCTACAACATCTTGCTATATAGTAACTTTATTTTTCCTTGTCAACTTTTTTCTACATGATGAGCGAAAAATTTTTCGCTTTTCATCATCACCTGAAAAGCCGCGCCAGTAGCGGAATTCGCGGCTGCGTCGAAAGGCGCTCCGAACCGTCGAGCGATGCGCCGTCGGAAATTGCTGGCCGGAGAGCAGCAAAATTTTTCTCGCCCCTTGCCTGCAAACCCAGTGCTGGCGCGGCTTTCCAGCACGCTGCCTGCAAACCCGCGCCACTACTGGCTTTCGCGGCATCAACGGGAAACGCTTGTCTACAGCTATTTTCCGGCCATCCCATCGACCCGAAGAGGCTCCAACGGCGGGGGCCTCATTGACATTCGCCTATCCAGACATTAGCATCTTCAGTGAACTTGCACAGAGGAGCAGAGGGAGACCACCGGATTGGCAGCGCAACTGATCGATCTTCATACTCATACGACTTTCTCCGATGGCACGCTCACGCCATCAGAGCTTGTCGCTTACGCCCATCAAAAGGGCCTGGCAGCCATTGCCGTCACTGATCATGACACGGTGGACGGACTGGCCGAAGCGCAACAAGCAGGGCGCGAGCTTGGCCTGGAGATAATCCCCGCCCTGGAGATAAGCGCAGAGTATGCGCCCGGCACAATGCACATCCTCGGCTACTATATTGCCGCCCAATCGCAAATGCTCGTCGATAGGCTGAGCTATTTGCGCCAGGCTCGCAGCCAGCGCAATCCGCTCATCGCCGAAAAGCTTCAGCGCCTCGGATTTGACATCTCATACCAGGAGGTGGCCGCTATCGGCGGTCAGGTCGTGGGCAGGCCCCACTTCGCCCGCGCGATGATGGAGAAAGGATATGTCAACAGCATTCAGGAGGCATTCGATCTCTATCTCAAGAAGGGCCGCCCCGCTTATGTGGAGAAAGAGCGCCTGGCCCCAGACGAGGCGATCAAGCTGATCGTGGATTCTGGAGGAGTAGCAGTGCTCGCCCACCCTTATCAGCTCAAGCTGGAAACTCGCAACCAGAATAGGCAGATACTCGCCGAACTTAAACAACTGGGGCTCGGCGGAGTGGAAGCCATCTACAGCAGACACAGCAGCGAGCAGACCGAGATGTATCTGGAGCTGTGTGAAGAATTGGATCTGGTGGCGACCGGCGGCAGCGATTTTCATGGCGAGAATAAGCCGGACATAGACCTGGGAACAGGCAAGGGGGACCTGGCTGTTCCCTATCGAATCCTCGAACAGCTCAGGCAGCGACGGCAATGAACACACCGGAATATGCTGAGATGTTCCGATTGGAGAATTTCTACTGGTGGTTTGTTGTCCGACGCCAGCTCCTGGAATATCTCCTCAAGCAAGCCGTTCCGAAGATAGCAATGCCTACAATTCTCGATGTCGGTTGCGGGACGGGGGCCAATGCTGCTGTGCTCTCGAAGTTCGGTCGAGTCATCTGCACAGATTTCGCTCCCGAAGCGCTCAGCTTCAGCCGCCGGCGCGGGGTAAATCGGCTGATCCGCTCGCGCATTGAAGCGATGGGAGTTGCTGATGAAAGCTTTGATGTGGTAACGGCACTCGATATGCTCGAGCACACGGATGATGATCTGGTCGCCATGGCCGAGCTGTGGCGTGTGACAAAGCGCGGTGGCATGCTCATCATCACCGTTCCTGCCTATGGTTTCCTCTGGAGCGAGCATGACGAGGCATTGCATCACCGGAGGCGATATGCTGCTCATGAATTGCGCAATAAATTAACGCGAGCAGGATTTGAAGTTGAGCGCATAAGCTACTTCATCACCTTTCTATTCTTTCCGATTCTGGCGATGCGGATACTGCAAAACATCTTCAAGAAGTCGGTCCATCCTAAAACCTCCCACATCATCTTGCCCCGATGGATCAACTCTCTGCTGATAGGGATTCTCAGTCTGGAGAGATTGCTGCTGAAGCTGATAAATCTTCCCTTTGGAGTCTCGCTGGTATGCCTGGCGCGAAAGGCGGGATAACGTCCGATGTTCAACGTCTGATGGGTTGTGCTCCGCCATCCGGCGCCGCGCAGAGCGCGTGAGCGTCATCTGCGTCCGACGTCTCACGTCTTACATCTCGCTACTGAAATATATCTTCAGACATAGGACGCAGGACACCGGACGCCAGACGTTCGGACATCGGACGTGGACGTCTGCCTATATCACCGTCCCATCCGGGATTGTGGCCCCTTTAGGAACAATGACAATGCCATCGCGGATATAATACCCCTGGCCATCGGCGTTCTCGATGCCTCTCTCATTGAGGATCTTCACTCCGGCTCCAATCCGCGCATTCTTGTCGATAATAGCTTTTCTAATAAAAGAATCACGACCTACTCCAATGCGCGGAATGCCTTGCCGCTCTTCCTCTTCCATCTCTTTGATCGATTGATAGAAATCGGCGCCCATCATCAACGAGCGCTCCAGGCGCGCGCCATGTTCTATGCGGCTGCGGATGCCGATAACACATTGGTCTATCACCGCTTCGTTGATGATGCTGCCTTCGGCAATGATCGAATCGTGGATATGGCATTCGCGCAATTTCGAGCCGGGCAGCATCCTCGCGTGAGTGTATATTGGGGCCTCAGCATCAAAGAAGTTAAACTTGGGCACCGGCATTGTCAGCTCCATATTGGCATTATAGAAGCTCTTTATTGTCCCGATGTCTTCCCAGTAACCATCGAACAGAAATGCCTGCACATTCAACTTGCCGATTGCCGCCGGTATGATCTCGCGGCCAAAATCGACGCGAGAGGTATCTTCGAACAGAAGTTGAGAGAGCGCCTTCTTATTAAAGACATAGATCCCCATTGACGCCAGATAAGGCTTCTCCTGCGCCTCCTGCTCGCTCAAACCGAGCCTGGTATTATCCACCCGCATTGCCCGCAAGGCTTCGCCTTTGGGCTTCTCACGAAATTCTATTATTCGCCCCTGCTGATCTATCTTGAGCAGGCCGAAACCGGAAGCATTCTCTTCCCTTTCAGGGATGACCGAGATTGTCACATCGGCTTTTGTCTCGATGTGCCGCTTGATGAAATCGCGATAGTCCATCCGATACAGATGGTCTCCTGAAAGGATGAGCATCAATCTGGGGTTCCAGTCCTCGAAATGGCGGAAGTTCTGCCTGACAGCATCGGCAGTGCCCTGAAACCAGTCTTTGTTTTCCGGAGTCTGCTCGGCAGCGAGTATGTCAACAAAGCCCTCCTCGAACCGGCTGAAATTGTAAGTCTTAATTATATGGCGATTGAGCGAGGCCGAGTTGAATTGTGTGAGAACGTAGATGCGAGTAATTTCCGAATTGATACAATTGCTGACGGGCAGATCAATCAGGCGATACTTCCCTGCCAGAGGAACAGCGGGCTTGGAGCGCAGCTCGGTTAGTGGAAACAGTCTCACCCCTTGACCGCCGCCCAGTATGATTGCAAGCACATCTTTCATCCTGACCTCCTGTAACATTCTGCTCTTCTATTGGAAATGCCTGTCTTTGTCCGACATTCGACGCCCAATGCCCAACGTGAAGCTATCGGATATGAGGCGCCGGATGAGATCAAGTTCCTATTCTAGCAATTTGGGTATGCCTTCAGCCACTGCGCGATATGCCATAAAAACGGCTACCAGCCATGCCGCCATTCCGAAGAGCTTCGCCCACCAGGGATGCCGATATTGGCCAACTATTTTGGAGCGGGTGGAGGCTATCAAGATCACTCCAAGGGCCACCGGCAGAAGCGCCCCGTTGAGCGTGCCTGCGGCGACCAGAAGCGGCGTTGGGGGCACGCGAATAGCAAGGAACACAATCAGCGTCAACCCAATGAAAGCGACGGTGAGCAATTGCCTGTTGCGATTTGAGGCGCTTCCCTGCTGGCTGCGAAAGAGGAATGAGATTGAAGTGTAAGAACAGCCTACCACAGAAGTAATAGCAGCAGACCAGAAGACGAGCCCTGAAACTCTGTGGCCAAAACTGCCTGCGCCGGCGCGAAAGGCATCGAAGACGGGCGTCTCTTTGCCTATTGCGCCTGAGCCCACGCTCGTCACAACTCCAAGCGCAGCCAGGAACAGCACTGTGCGCATAACGCCGGTGACCAGTATTCCCATAACAGAGGCTTTAGAGATAGCCTTGATGTTGCTCTCTCCGATGACTCCGCCGTCGAGCAGCCTGTGGGCCCCCGAAAACATCACGTAGCCTCCAACGGTGCCGCCGATGATAGTGATGATGGGAGTAATCAGATTCTTGAGCGGCTCATCGGGCGATAGTGATTGCCCGATCACTTCGCCAACCGGCGGTCGAGTCTTGAATGCAATGTACAGAGTGAGCAAGATCATGAGCGCGCCGAGCATTTTCGAGAACCAGTCCATCGCCGATCCTGCGCGCGGCAGCAGGAAGAGGCCGATAGCAAGAAGGGCAGAGATGCTCGCGCCGAAATAGAGATCTGTGCCAAACAGGACGCGCAACCCCAGAGCGCAACCGCTGATATTGCCCACGTTGAAAATGAAGGAGCCGAAGACGATGACCGCTGTCAGGAGCCAGCCGAGCCCTGGGGTCACCATATCTGCAATCTCGTGGCCGCGCTTGCCCGACACGCAGATCACTCGCCAGGTATTAAGCTGCGCGCCAATGTCGATGATGATCGAAATCAAGATAGCAAAAGCAAAGCTTGCTCCAAGCTGCGCGGTGAATTGGGTTGTCTGCGTGAGAAATCCCGGGCCGATTGAAGAGACGGCCATCAGGAATGCGGCCCCGCTGAGCATTCCCGATCCGGCAAGATTTAATGCAGGAGCCTGGCTGCTGGACTCCTCTTCACCGGCGAAAATCTCCTGGCTATTTGGATCGCCTTTTGCCACTCAGATAGTTCCCTCTCAAGCGCATTTCCAGACGATAGCCACAGGGACGCAGAGGAGACAATGAATTATAAATGACAGACGCAAAGCCATCTTATCACCTGTTGAAGCTCTGTGCCCCTTTGTGGCTATCTTAAATCTACCATCCAGATATTACCTCTTGTTCTGGAATGTTCATAGACAAATTGATTGTCCGGCGGCTTCCTTCTGGAATTCGTAGCCCATCAGAGTGAAAGCCGCGCCGGGGGGCCCGTGAATTAATCCCGGGAGAACTTTTCCGCTTAATCTTGAGCTACGGTTTCGTTGTCGAATATGATAATCACGTTATGTTTAAGCTGACATCTCTGCATTCTCTTCTGAGAAGTCTTTCATGTTGTCGGCGACAACACGAGAGAAGTAATGAGAACCGCGCAGTTGGAAGAAGCCTGCCTGCCTACTGCCTACTGCTTACTGCCTTCTGTTCTCTGAGGAGTTTTCATTTCGCTTATGCGACGCCCAGAAACAATGAAAAGCCTAGGGGTGCTAGTCCCCCTGTCTGTCCACCTTGCAGGCAAACGCAACCTAAGCAGGCAAGGATGCCTGCGCTCCCAGGATATTCTCTGTTGCGCTATATTGTAAGCCAGCAGGCAAGGATGCCTGCGCTCCCAGGGCATCTTCTGAGAAGACTTATCTTGGCAGCAGCGCTGACAATTGCAGGATTATCTTCAGCGATCTTGCTGGCCCAGGATGGGGCCGGCCTCGATGTGAAATTCACCAACATCGCACGCGAGGCTGGAGTTACAGCCAAAACAATCTACGGAGGAGAACGCAAAAACAAATATCTTCTGGAGACCACCGGCTGTGGAGTAGCAATGTTTGATTACGACAATGATGGCTGGTTAGATATCTTCCTGGTAAATGGCACTCGGTTGGAAGGCTTTCCCGCCGGCTCTGCCGAAACTCCTACCAATCATCTCTACCGCAATAATGGCAATGGCACATTCACCGATGTGACGACAAAGGCAGGGCTGGCGCGGACAGGCTGGGGCCAGGGCGTCTGCGTAGGCGATATGGACAACGACGGCTTTGAAGACCTGTTTATCTCTTACTGGGGCAGCAATGTCCTCTACCGCAACAACGGCAACGGAACATTTACTGATGTCACGCAGAAATCGGGTTTGATCAATAGCAAACCGCGCTGGGGCAGCGGGTGCGCTTTTGTCGATTATGATCGCGATGGCCATCTCGATCTATTTGTCGCTAATTATATCGATTTCGATCCGAAAACTACGCCGACGCCTGAGACGGGGCCCTGCCTTTACAAAGGGATCATGGTAGCCTGTGGGCCCCCAGGTCTGCCAGGCGGAGTCAATGTCCTCTATCGAAATAACGGCAACGGCACATTCACAGATGTTTCAGAGAAGTCAGGCATCGTTAAAGCTAATGGGACTTACGGGCTGGGCGTTCTGGTCTTAGATTTTAATAATGACGGCTGGCCTGACATCTATGTAGCCAATGATTCGGCTCCCGCTGCTCTCTATCGAAACAATAAAAACGGCACATTCACCGATATTGGCATTGAGGCCGGATGCGCCTATAGCCTGGACGGCAAACCGCAAGCAGGAATGGGAGTGTCGGCAGGCGACTACAATGGAGATGGTCTGCTCGATATATTCAAGACTAACTTTTCAGGCGACACATCATCGCTCTATCGCAACCTGGGCAAGGAGCTTTTTGACGATGCTACGTTTTCATCAGGGATAGGGATAAACACGCGCTGGCTGGGTTGGGGATGCGGCTTCTTCGATATGGACAATGACGGCTGGCTGGATATTTTTCTTGTTAACGGCCACGTCTATCCTGAAGTGGTGGATTTGAAGACAGAGTCCGGCTATCGCCAGCGCAAGGTGCTCTATCGCAATCTCAGGAACGGACGGTTTGAAGACATATCTGAAAAAGTCGGCGGCCCAATACTGGAGCCCAATTCCAGTCGCGGCTGCGCATTTGGGGACCTCGACAATGACGGAGATATTGATATAGTTATCAATCCGGTCAACTCGTATCCGGAGCTGTTGCGCTGCGACTTATCAAGTCAAAACAACTGGATTAAGATTCGCGCGATGGGAACGAAATCCAATCGCAGCGGCATCGGCGCGCGGATCGAATGCGTGACAGAGGGGCACCACCCGCAAATAGACGAAGTGCGCAGCGGCGGGAGCTACTATTCGCAGAATGATCTGAGAGTCCACTTTGGATTGGGCAAAGCGCAGAAGGTGAAAACAATAGAGGTGCGCTGGCCGAGCGGGCAGGTGGACACATTAAGTGATGTGGCAGTCAATCAGCTCATTTATATTAAAGAAGGGGCTGGTATTGTGCGACCGGAGCAATTAAGTTCCGGCAAAGAATAGAAATCATTGTAACTTCTCAGCAACGTCGGGACTTGGCTCCGCAGGAGCGGCCTATTTATAGAATTATGGGCTCTATTTGGCAGGCTATAAGCGCATCTCTCATCTGTTTGTCGCTCTGTGGCATCCACGCGTTCTACGTTCCAGGTTCGACGTTCTACGTCTTAACATCGAACGTTGAACGTAGAGCATCGAACGCCTCGATTGAAACACTCGGCGCAGCGAGGGGACAACAAAAATCTTCTACGGCGCAGCGGCTCCCTTCTGAGCGCGCGCAGCAACACTACTTGCAGGGCGTTGCCTTTCTCCAAAAACAGCAATTTCAACGAGCGATACTGGAACTGCGCAGCGCCGTCCGTTTGAATCCGCAACATGCAGAAGCGCGCAATGCGCTTGGTCTGGCTCTGGGCCAGAGCGGGCAACTTGATGCAGCCATAACCGAATTCCGCGAAGCTATAAGATTGAACCCTGACTTCACCGAAGCCTACAGCAATCTGGGAATCGGCCTACAGCAGAAGGGGGACCTGGACGGCGCAATTGCTGCTCTTCGCAAAGCGGCTGAACTCAATCCTGCTGATGCTGAGATATATGTTTCGCTGGGCTCGGCGCTTCATCAGAAGCAGGATCTGGACGGAGCAATAAAGGAGTTTCGCACTGCCGCGCGGCTCAAGCCCGATTCAGCAGAGATTCACAGCAATCTCGGCTTCGTCCTGGGACAGAGAGGCGATTTGTATGGATCAATAGCCGAATTTGAGACCGCCATAAGACTCAATCCCGCTCTGGCCGAAGCTCATTACTATCTGGGCGTCGCCAGATTTCTCGCCAATGAAATAGCCGGAGCAATCAGCTCGCTGCGGGAAGCGGCGCGGCTAAAACCCGATAATGCGCGCTATCGCTTCTATCTCGGCTCGGCGCTGCAACGCAGAGGAGAGGCGGAAGAGCTACAGGAAGCGATCACAGAACTTCAACTGGCAGTGAAGCTGGAGCCTGGACTGGCTGAGGCCCACAGCGCCCTGGGGTCAGCGTTGCGGGATGAAGGGGACCTGGAAGAAGCTATCTCTGCGTTTCGCCGGGCAATCAACCTCAAGCCTGATCTGATCGAAGCGCGCAATAATCTCGGCCTGACGCTCCTGCAAAACAGGAGCCCTGAAGCCGCTATAGCCGAGTTTCAACAGGTAGTCAAACTTGATCCCAATAACACCACAGCCCGCCTCAATCTAGGTCTGGCGCTCATGCAGAAAGGGGACATTGACGGAGCCGTCACTGAATATAACACGCTTATCAGTTTAGCTCCTGAGATGGCCGAAGCATACTACAATCTGGCGCTGGCGCTGAAACGAAAAGACGATCTTGCAGGAGCAGCGGCTGCGCTTCATCGCAGCATCGCCTTGCAGCCCGATCTTGTCGAAGCGCATTACACCCTGGGCGTGATACTTATGCAGCAATCCAGACTGGATGAAGCGGCCGCGTCGCTTCGGACTGCGCTGAGAATAAAACCTGACTATGCAGAGGCGCATTACACGTTGGGAACCGTCTTGCAGCAAGAAGGGGACCTGGACGGAGCGATTGCCGAACTCCGCAAAGCGCTGAAGCTGGCCCCCGACAGTCCTGAGATTCATAATACTCTCGGTGCAGCGCTGCGGCAGAAAGGCGATATTGAAGCTGCCAGAGCAGAGTTCCGGGAAGCAGCCAGACTCAATAAACTCAAGACCGATTATCAAGCGGCAGTGTTCGCAACCAACACCGGCATAAAGCGCCTCGAAGAAGGCGATCTGGACAGCGCAATTGAACGATTTGAAGCGGCAATTAAATTAGATCCTAACAACGCTGAAGCATATTACCGGTTGGGACTGGCTTTGCAGAAGAAAGGGCGGACGGCAGCCGCGCAAGAGGCATTCAACAAGGCCAGCCAGCTTAATCCTCGATTCAAACGCCGGTTAAAGTAGATAGTCGCCGGCTTAGTAGCTGATTCGCAGGGGAAGCAATCTCCCAATAGACCCGGTTAAATCAATAGGGTGTGGCTCTTTTAGAACGACACCCCTGAGTCATCTCACCAAGCTGAGATGAGAAACTTTAGCCTTCAATTCCAGATCTTTGATCAGCATCGGGACTTTCCCATTTGCGTAATGAGCTGAATGATTGCGCTTCTTCTCTTGCTCAAGGTGAAACTCCCAATAGCTGTCAAAGTCGCCACTTGAGCGCAAGCTCCCGGAAGCGCAGGATTGCTTAAAGCTCCATTTAGTCTCCATCTTGCGCCACTTATTTCCATCCGATCTTTGACAATGTGATGACAGGCTCCTTCTATGACACCGCTGGCAATTGGATAACCTGCTGCCAGGTATTGGTCATAGTGAAGGTAATCACGATTCTTCAACAAATAGTCAGCGCATTTATCAATCGGGGCTCGCTGTTTGTCGCTCAGTTGGCGTAATGTTGCACTGCGTCTGAGTGCAGCAGCCACAATGCTTGAGCGAGCGCTCAGGATTTCCAATAGATGCTTGCTGACCCACTCTTCTGCTTTAGTATCAGTAGGCTCAAACAGGGCCCAGGCGCTATGCCACAAGTATTCAAGCAGGTGAATCAGGTCGAGAATTATTATCAGCTTGACCGACAATTCTGTTGCTGTTTTTGCCAGAGAGCGCAGTTGTTTCTGATCGCCGTCCGACACCGCCAACCCATTGCTTTTCCCCTTCTGGGCGCGCGACGCTTAGCTTCTAAAAATGCTTCTCTTATCACATCAGCCTGGCTCTCTTTTATACTGGCCCAAACTCTTTTCTGTTCTGGGCGAGGACGTGGGCCTCAGCCCCTGATGTGCAGGCGCTAACTCCCCAACTATCGGTTCAGCCGTACGCTGCCAGGGAGCAATCGTATAAACTGTTGCCACAGTGCTCATTCTCTTCGAGTGTGCCTTTTCACCTCTGCTTAGCCTATGCTTGAGATGAGTAGAGCGTTCTGAAGCAGCTTTGCCAGTTGCCTCTCTCAGATCCTCTTTGCGCATTGGAATTCCTTTGCCATCAGTGCTGATGACAAGAATCGGGCTGCTGCAGTTAACCTCCTCAGCCGTTACACAGCGCTGCTGTTGGTAAAATAGAGTGAAGTCGCGGTGCTGCGCGAGTGGCCAACTCTTGGGCCTGGCGCTTGGCAACTGTGGCCCCTGTATGAGTCTTGATCGTCTCTATTGCTTCATCGAATGACTCTTTAGAGCAAGCCTCAGCAATCTGGCGGCGAACAGTATGTGAGAAGCTATCTGCTGGCAGATTCAACTCACCATCAAGCGGATGCAGACTCTCTAGCCCTGGCCCACCATAGCCTTCTCTTGTGATCTGGACACTGCCAAAGATCGTCTCCAGATGCCGAGTCTGCAGATGCCGATGAGTGCGCTCTTTTTGATCGGCTCCGACAACCTTCTCATTGACAGTGCTAGCTGAGCGCTCATCCAGATGTGCTTGTAAGAGTCGTCGCAATAGTTCGCGACCCTCTTTTTCAATTAGCATTTCTAGTTGGCTATGAGTCATTTGTTGTGTATCTGGGGCAGTAAGTTGGACTACAATAGCATCGAGATGTTCGTATGCAGACAGATAAGCAGAATCTTCTGTCGGAATATGAGCAACAGCGTGGGCTGAGAACATGGGTTGACCTCCGTGTTGAGATATGGGTATTTCAAACACATATCTATCACAGAAGGCCCACGCTGACACTACAAAAAGACGGCTAAATTGCTCTTTTTTCAGTTCTTGGCCGTCGTCTTAAAAGATCTGCACCCAAATCTTTTTCTTAAGAGCTATAGAAAGATGCGGGGATAGGGCAGACACGGTGAAACGACCTGGCAATAGTGCAAGACGTTGCCAGTTTGCCCCACAGTGGGAGCGCGGAGTTTTGTTAGGTGGATATGGGGATAGCTTTATGATCGGACAGGCAGCGGTTTGCTCCACAGTGGGAGCGCGGAGTTTTGTCAGAGCTGCGTTGTAAGGGAGGGGCCTCTTCACGTTACGAACTTGCGGCGGAGACGGACCGATTGCA
>Ga0209172_10003205_pt1 | contig 25804 bp, 26 predicted proteins | sample LarsenN4metaG_FD_184113 | JGI IMG/M metagenome (GOLD analysis project Ga0209172, IMG submission 184113) | Hot spring sediment bacterial and archeal communities from British Columbia, Canada, to study Microbial Dark Matter (Phase II) - Larsen... ... | reverse complement strand
GGAACCTCGTCCTGCTCCTTCTCGTCGCGCCCCGCGCGGGCGCGTGGATTGAAACCCGGTCAGGGGGAACGAGAAGTATTCGCTCCCCCAAGTCGCGCCCCGCGCGGGCGCGTGGATTGAAACCTTCTGTACCGTCAGACGGGAGCTGCGGCAGGAAGTCGCGCCCCGCGCGGGCGCGTGGATTGAAACTCCTCACAAGCCTGCCCTTGGGGTACCAGATCTCGGTCGCGCCCCGCGCGGGCGCGTGGATTGAAACGACTAACGGGGTCTTATGCCTCGGAAAGGAGTCGTCTCGCGCCCCGCGCGGGCGCGTGGATTGAAACCTTTTGAACGGCTGATTCGTCTCGCCCTCACCCTCTGTCGCGCCCCGCGCGGGCGCGTGGATTGAAACTGCTCCTCCTCAAGAGGGCAGCCCGTGTCGGCTTAGTCGCGCCCCGCGCGGGCGCGTGGATTGAAACTCATCCTCCCCACTCCAAAAACATTTCATGCTGCCGTCGCGCCCCGCGCGGGCGCGTGGATTGAAACATTTAGAGGACGAGGCTGTAGTCACGTCAGCGGATGTCGCGCCCCGCGCGGGCGCGTGGATTGAAACTCTGCCGAAGGAACCGTATATACGATTCATAACAGGTCGCGCCCCGCGCGGGCGCGTGGATTGAAACTGGCTCCCATGTTCGATCCTGGGGAGCATGTCAAAGTCGCGCCCCGCGCGGGCGCGTGGATTGAAACCTGTCCTGGCATGAAGATTGCCAGGACGTCCGCGAGTCGCGCCCCGCGCGGGCGCGTGGATTGAAACCTGTCCTGGCATGAAGATTGCCAGGATGTCTATGGTCGCGCCCCGCGCGGGCGCGTGGATTGAAACGTTTGTACGTCTTTGCCCTCGCAAAGCGCTGGGGTCGCGCCCCGCGCGGGCGCGTGGATTGAAACCTTTCGCTCCATCGTAGTCGGGTCTTGCTTCCGCCTAAGATACCATGTTGACACCCCCTGAGGCGTCCGGTAGCGTCCGTGAGTAAGAGAAGACAATGTCCGAAAAGATCGAAACGGTCTGGTGGGACCCGTGGATCAGACGGCGATCCGCACGAGGAGTGCAAGCTCCCGACGGGTGGCAGGATGGATGAGGGGAACTGATGGTACTCACAGGCGTCGCTTGGGTCGTGTTCGTGGGGGGGTCGATTTTCCTTGCAGGCATGGCGGTGGCGCTCTCCGCAGTCTTCCTACGGGAACTGTCGCGCGTGGCCCGAATGCGGCGCAGACGGGAAAACCCGCGCTCGGACTTCCTGAAGCGGCTCCTGCCGGGAGTGGCCAACGGGGCAATCAAGGAGATCGGCGATGTGCACAACGCCTATCGGATGTTTTTTGGCCTAGGGGTCCTGACAGCCTCCCACCTCGAGGAGATAGCGGACTTCCTGCGGACGGCGATCACTCGGATGGCTTCAACGCCGTCTGGGTCTTCGAATCCCGGGTCCCGGGAGAAGATCCAGGTGGTGCGCGAGCTTCTTGCCGTGAACCAGCGCATACTGGAAGTGGAGTTGCAATGTGTGCCGTTCTCCGGAGTGCCAGACCGGGAACGACGACTCCTGGAGGAGGTTCTCGAGCTCACGGCCGGGGACAGGCGCAGGGTTAGCCCGAAGCTGGACGCGGTTGCCATGGCCATCAGAATTCGACACGAGACCGTTGAGCAGCTCGGCCGGGAAAGTGGCCGGTCCCTGACGCTGGCGAGATGGGGATGGTTGGGGACGGCGGGCTTTTCCATCCTTTCGATAATTCTTGGACTGCTGGCTCTCGGGGGGTAGCCTATTTTCTGGCCTCGAAGCTGAGGACCGGAAACAGGGAAGCGGAGCGCGAAGCGCAAAGTGCGGCGGGCAGCGGGCCGCTCGCAGCTTGCACCTGGCAGAACTGAATTCGGATGTTCCGGACTCAAGACCTCAAAAACGCAAGCGGCCAGGGAGTGGGGCGGGGGGTGATCCATGAGGCGCCGATGGCTCGGCAGGATGTTCCTTTTTGCAGGACTGTTGCTGGTCTTGATGGGTCCTGTTGCTCAAGGGCGAGCGCAGCCGAAAACGCCAGAGCCAACCCTGGATGCCAGGGTACAGCAGTTTCTGGAAAGCAACCGGAACCGCTGGAACGCCTGGAACGTCCCGTTCGAGGATGGAAAGATCCTGTTTGACCTCGTCGTGGCAGGCGGGTTCAAGAACATCCTGGAGATCGGCACCTCGACGGGTCATTCCGCGATCTGGCTCGCCTGGGCGGCGTCCAAGACGGGTGGGAAGGTGATTACGATCGAGATTGATGCGGGCCGGCACAGGATAGCACTGCAGAATTTCAAGCAGGCCGGCGTCGAGGGGTACGTGGACGCACGGCTCGCCGACGCCCACGACCTGGTCAGGCAACTTCCCGGCCCCTTCGACTTTGTCTTTAACGACGCGGACAAGGAGTGGTACCTCAACTATTTCAAGGATCTCGACGCCAAAGTCGCCGTCGGCGGCTGCTTCACCGCGCACAATACGTTGCGGATCCATGCCAGGGAGGTGCGCGACTTTCTGGCGTACGTGCAGTCCAAGCCCAACTACCGGACCCGTATCGAACGGGGCAGTGGTGAGGGGATCTCCATCAGTTGCAAGACGGCCCCGTGATCGCGCTCGGAACGCCGCCTCACGGTCCCCGCGGATTCACGCCGTACCTTCCCTTCAACGGCACGTAGAGGACCTCGCAGATGGTCCGCCGATTGATCCCCCGCTCGCTTTTTTCAAAGAGTACGAGATCTTGAACTCCCCGCTCCTTGACAGGGGCTATCAGCCTGCCGCCGAGTCGGAGCTGTTCCCACAACGGCGGTGGAACCACGGTGCAGGCGGCGGTGATGCAGATACTGTCATAGGGCGCCTGCTCTGAATACCCCAGGCCGCCGTCCCCAAGGATGAGAATGACGTCCCGATAGCCGGCCTTCTCGAGGTTGGCCCTGGCGTAGGCGTAGGTCAAGGGATCGATCTCGACCGAGGCCACAAGCCCGTCTGGACCAACCACCTCCCGGGCCACCGCCGTGCCATAGCCCGAACCCAGACCGATCTCGAGGAACCGCTGGCCCGCTGCCAGCCCCAGCGGTTCGTAGAAAAGAGGATAGCTGTGCGGGCACGAGATCGTCGCCTCCTCACCCGGCAACGGGAAAGGAACCTCCAGGTAGGCGTAGTCCCGGTAGCCGGGAGGGATGAAATCCTCCCGCGGGACCTTTAGCAGCGCCGCCTTGATCCGTTCCGACCGGAGAAGCCCTTGCCGGATGAGCGAGCGGACCTTCTCCTCCTGCTCCCTTTCGAAATCCTCTCGGCTTTTTCTGGGTTCGGTTGGCGGCGGTATGATCCAGCCCGGCATCGTCTCACACCACCCGTAGCGGAGTACTCCGCGGTTTGTTCGAAGCCATCGCTCGCCGGGCAGAGGTCACGGCGACGGACGGGTAGAATTATATCAAGGTGTGAGGCAGAAAGGAGCGGGGAATCCGGAAGGAGGCTGCGTCCTTGGCTCTACCCCGGCGGGCCGGGATATGCTAAAGTTCATGCCAGAGGCGAACTGCCTGACCGCAGAACGGCCTCCTCCCACGAGCGAGAGAAATGGCGCGGCTCGAATTGAGGAATGTGAGAAAACGCTTCGGAAAACTCCTCGCCCTGGAGGATGTAAGTCTTTCCATTGCCGAGGGCGAGTTCTTTGTCGTCGTCGGTCCAAACGGCAGCGGAAAAACAACACTCCTGCGCGTGATCGCTGGCCTCGTGAAACCTGACTCCGGTGAGGTGTTCATTGACGGTGTCAACGTGAACGATCTTCTTCCGTGGCAGCGGGGGGTGAGAATGGTCTTCCAGGGCTATGCCCTCTTTCCCCATATGAAGGTGTATGATGCACGTCGCCTGGCGAACCTCAACTTTCCGTTGAGGATTCGCAAGTTCCTGAAGGAAGATATTATCCGGGTGGTGTCAGACGTCACGCATCGGGTAGGGATCGAAAAAACGCTCTATCCCCGGAGGCCTGGGGAGCTATCCGAAGGGCAAAAGCAGAAAGTGGCCGTGGGGAGGGCCCTGACCATCGAGCCGAAGATCCTCCTTTTGGATGAGCCCCTGAGTAATCTCGATCCTGTGAGCAGGCTGAGGGTGCGCGATGAAATCCGCAGACTCCACCGGGAGATCAGAGCGACGACGCTCTACGTGACGCACAATTTGCCCGAGGCTATGGTGCTGGCTGACCGGCTGGCTGTAATGAATCAAGGTGCGATCCAACAGATCGGCCCTCCCGGGGAAGTCTATGAGAAGCCGGGAAACGAATTCGTTTACGTGTTCATGCACAGCTCCGATCTGCCCGTGCGTCCAGCTTAAAAAGCGCCAGCGCAAGACGCAAGGAGGATCTGGTAAAGCGGAATGCGGAAGGACCGGACTGAGCCGAGGGCCAAGAAGTCAATTGGTCAAGTGGTCAACGGGGCAATGGAGGGAAGCAGGGAGAAGGATTAGGTGGGGGAGAGAGTCAGGCAGAGCCAGCCGTCCTCGGCCTGGTGGGGGGCGAGGTGAAGCCCGGCGGCCTGCGCCGCGGTCCTCACCTTTGCTTCATCCTCCACCGGGACACCAGAGATGATCCCACGGCCGTTGCGGGCAAGTCGATCGCGAAGAGGGCGAAAAAGCGGGCAGAGCGTCTTCGTGTCAAGGTTCGCCATGATCAGGTCAAAATGAGATCCAGCCTCCAGAAGTTCCAGGCCGCCGTGACGGAGCTCCACGCGGCTCTCCAGTCTGTTGAGGATAAGGTTCTGTTTCGCGGCCTTAGTCGCCTCGGGGTCGGGGTCTAGCGCAATTACCCGTCGCGCGCCCAGCCGGGCGGCGGCAATGGCAAGGATCCCGGTCCCCGTCCCCACGTCCAGCACGGATGGCCCGTCTTTCCCGGGCCAATTTGCAAGAACCCCCTCCAGCGTCTCAAGGCACATCCGGGTCGTGGCGTGGTGACCCGTTCCGAAGGCCATCGCCGGTTCGATCCGGACCAGCCGGCGATCCTTCGGGAAGGGGCCCGCTTCCCATGGAGGCGCGATGATCAGGCGCCGGCCAACCGACAGCGGTTTGAAATGCTCCTTCCAATTTCGCCCCCAATCTTCAACAGGGAACTCGCGGACCTCGATCTTCCCGTCTGCAATTGGAAGCCCTAGGGCCGCCAGCGCCGACTGGAATTGCGAGAGTCTCTCCACCACAGGTCCGACGGATAGGCTGGAGCTGAAACTCGCCCGAATCACGCTTCGCGGAGGCTCATCTGGCAGGTCCTCTGTGACGAGCCCGAGCGCCCCCTCGGAGAAGAAGAAATCGCTCAAGGCCTCCTCGACCTCACCCGCGGCGACGACGCTCACCTCAAAGTATATCCCAGCCACCCGTGCCCCCGTGAGATTTACGTATCTGGGAAATCCGCGGATAGGTCCAGCCCTCGGGTCCGGCCGGGTTCAGGAGAACTTGCCGGCCTTCTGCCAGCGGAGGAACTGGATGAGAAAGGCGTCGCGGCGCGCGCGGACCTCCTCAGCCTTCCGGGGCGTCCACTCCAGGAAGCCGCGGCCCGCCTTCACGCCCAACTCCCCTCGGGCCACCTTTTCCTGGTGGAGGCGGCCCGCCTCCTTCACCGTGCTCAGGTCCGGCAGGACGTAGTCCTGGACGGCCTTCACCAAGTCCAGCCCGACCATGTCAGCGTGCTCGAAAACACCATAGACTGGCAGGCGAAAGCCCACGCCGGTCTTGACGGCCAGGTCCACGTCCTCGGCCGTGGCGATGCCTTCCTGGACGATGTTGACGCATTCCCGGATCATGGCGTGCTGGATCCGGTTGCCCAACTGCCCGGGGCGATCCTGCCGGACCAGCACGGGAACCTTCCCGCACCCTCGTAAGAGATCCACCACGCCGTCGGCGATCTGCCGGCTGGTCCACTCCCCCATGACCACCTCCACCAGCGGCATCAGGTAGGGGGGGTTCCAGAAGTGGGTGGTCAGGATCCGCTCGCGCCGGGTGGACTTGGAAGCGATGGCGGTGATGCTGATGCCGGAGGTGTTGGAGCAGAGGATGGCGTCTGGCGATGCCTTGTCCAACCGGGCAAAGAACTCCTGCTTGGTGCCCAGGTCTTCGGGGATGGATTCCACGAAGAGCTGGGCGGCCTGGACCGCCCGCTCGGGATCGGTGGAAGGGGCCAGCCGGGTCACCGCCTCTTTCGCCTGGGCGGGATCGGCCAGGCCGTTTACCGACAGCGTGTCGAGGAGCGATCTCGCCTTGGCCACGCCAGCGGCCGAGCCCTCGGCGGTGCGGCTGACGATGGTGGCGCGACGCCCCGCCAGGGCAAAAATGGCAGCGATGCCGGGGCCCATCATCCCGGTCCCGGCCACGGCGACATGGCGAATGTCCATGACAAACCCCTCGCAATGCAATGCAAAATGAAGAACGGACAACCGACAACTCAAAATGACGAACCAGCGAGATCTCTCGGAATTATCGCTGACGTCTCTGCCTTTTGGTTGTCAGTTTTCCATTGCCCCCGGGGGTTAGCGTTGCCGGATCCGGAAGTATCCCTGCTCGTCGTTGTAGCGCTCGGTCTGCACGCCCTCCAGCACCACAAGGCTGATCTCGGCCCGGTAGGCCACCACGCTGCCCGGCTCCAGGTGGCCGATGTAGGTGGCCTTGCTGTCCCAGTCGTATACGCTGATGTGGGCGTGAACGTCACCCCCGATCACGGACCCCTGGACGCTGCCCAGCTCGATGGCCCCGGTGAAGTTCCAGTACTTGTCCACCGGCTGAACGGCCGTGGTGGTGATGGTGTGCAAATGCACTCGCTGGAGCGACCCGATCCCGCCCGTGATGGCGGCGGTGTCGATCTTCTCCTTCTTGACGACCTCCTGCAGGCCCTCGAGCAGCAGGTCATCCCGGTCGAACATCACCAGGAACGTGCGCGGCGTCGTCTTGGACACAAAGTACTGCATGGCGAACCTCCTAAGGGTGCGAGGGGGTTTCTAGCCCTTCAAGGCTCCGGCCGTGAGGCCGGAGACGAAATAGTCCATGAAGAAGGAGTACAGAAGGGCCACGGGGACCGAGCCCAAAAGCGATGCCGCCATCAGCTCGCCCCAGAAATAGGCGTCGCCACGGATGAGCTCCGTGGGGACGGCCACCGACATGGTCTTGTGCGTCGTGGCCGAGACAAAGGTCAGGGCGTAGACGAACTCGTTCCAGGACAGGGTGAAGCTGAACATGCCGCAGAAGACCACCCCGGGCATGGCGACAGGCAGCACGATGCGGATCAGCGCCGCAATGCGGCCGCAGCCGTCAATCATGGCACACTCCTCCATGTCCCGGGGGATGGATTTGAAATAGGCGATGAGCATCCAGGTACAGAAGGGAACCAGGAAGGTCGGATACGTCACCACCAGTGACCAGATGGTGTTGGACAGGCCCAGGGCATGCACGACACTGGCCAGGGGGATGAACAGGAGGGTCGTGGGCACGAGATAGGTGATGAACGTGGCGAGCCCCAGCGGCTCGGCGCCGGGGAATTTGAGCCGCGCCAGGGCGTATCCCGCCATCACCCCCATGAAGAGGGAGAGGAGGGCCGTGAGGCCGGACACCAAGAAACTGTTCCACAGCCAACGCAGCGCCGCCGTCTTCTGAAACAGTTCGCGGAACTGCTCCAGGGTCGGGTCCTGGATCCACAGGCGCTTGGCCTGCAGGTTGTAGAGTTCCCGGTTGGCCTTGAAGGCGCTGATGGCCATCCAGTAGAAGGGAAACAGGGCAAAGAACAGGAAGGCCACGAGCGGCACATACAGGCCCAGAATTCGTTTGATCGTGCGCCGGGTGCGGCGTCGCATTGTGGCCCCCTATTCGCGTCGCAGGTAATGCAGCAGGCCGATGATCACGACCAGCAGGGCCGGAAAGAGGAACAGCGAAATGGCCGAGCCCTCGCCGATCCGCCCGGCGACCAGGGCGACGTCGTACGCCATGGTGGCGAAGATCTGGGTGGCATTGATGGGACCGCCGTGGGTCAGGATGTAAACGATCTGGAAATCGGCAAAGGTCCAGATGGTGGAGAAGAGAACGACTACCGCAATGACGGGGCGCAGGAGGGGCAGGGTGATGAACCAGAAGCACGCCAAGGACTTCGCCCCGTCGCTTTCTGCCGCCTCGTACAGTTCCCGAGGGATGGTCATGAGCCCGGCGAGGAGCGACACGGCGAAGAAGGGCAGGCCCCGCCATGTATTCACGATGACGACCGAGACCATGGCCCAGAAGGGACTGCCCAGCCAGGGGATCTTTTTGGAGATGAGGCCCAGGCCCAGCAGGATGTAGTTGACCACGCTGAAGAGGGAATCAAACATCCAGAGCCAGGTCAACACGCTGAGGGAGGTGGGGACGACCCAGGGGAGAAGCAGGGCCCCGCGGACCACGTTGCGGAGGGGGAACTCCTGGTTCAGCAGGAGGGCAAGGGTGAGGCCGAGGGTGAGCTTCAAGAACACCGTGGTGACGGTGTAGACGAAGGAATTCCACACCGTCTGGCGAAAGAGGGGGTCCTGGAAAAGCTTGAGGAAGTTCCGGATCCAGACGAACGTGCCGGGCTCTCCCAGGACCCGGTCGGTGAGGCTGATGTAGACCGCCAGCACGAAAGGATAGGCGAGGAGCACGGCCAGGAGGAAGACCGCGGGCGATAGCAGAGCGTAGCCGGTGAGGGCTTCCCGCCGCAGGAAAGGACCCAGCCAGGGCCGGACCATCACCTCCTGCCCCGCAGTGTCTGCAATCACCGCCACCGTTGCTCCCCGCCTGCCCCGTGATCAGGTTTTCGCGTAGAGGGTCTTCAGGTCGTCCTCGGCGACCTTGATGGTCTCGGCCGTGGCCATCCCCTTGCAGGCGCGGGCGAACATGTTCACGATGACGAACTTCACCAGGGCCTCCTGGGCCTGGCGCGACGGCGGCCCGGGATATCCGGGCATCCGCACGTACTTGGGGATCTGCCGGATGGTCTCCAGTTTGGGATCTTTCTTCCACACCGGGTCATCCTCGTAGTAGTTGAGGAGGCCCGCCATCATTCCCTCGCCGAAGCCGATCCACGCCGAGTACTGCTTCGGCTCCATCAGCCACTTGACGAACGCCTTGGCCTCCTTCTGAAACTTGGAAAACTTGAAGATCCCCAGGAGGATGGGGCTGGAGTAGCCGAACCGGCCGGCCGCCCCCTTGGGGAACAAGGCGTGGTTCGTCACCTCGCGAAGATGCGGGGCGTCTTTTCTGGCCGCCCAGTAGATGCTGGCGGCATTCACCGTGATCGAGACGGCGCCCGCCAGGAAGGCGCGGTTGTTGGCCGCATCATCCCACGCGAACACGTCCTCCGTCTCCCCGCCCTGAAAGAGCTGCCGACGGTAGTCCACCGCCTTGGCGGTCGCCGGGGAGTTGATGGCCACCGTCTTGCCGTCCTTCTCCACCTCCTTGCCGCCAAAGGCCCAGAGCAGCGGGTAGTGGAACTGGTTCGCGTCCCCGATGGCCCGGCCGAGTGAGAAGCCCACGGGGTGTCCCTTCTCCTTGAGCTTCTTCGAGGCCACAAGGAGCTCGTCCCAGGTGTCGGGGAAGGTGGAATAGCCCACCTCCTTCAACCAGTCGTCGCGGTAGGTGAGGGCGATGGGGATGATCCCCCACGGCACCGCCTTCCACCGCTTCTCCACCATGCCGATGTCCTGCGCAATGTTGGTCCATCCCTTCAAGCGCTTCCCGAGGTCATTGGCCACATCGTCCACATCCATCAAGGCCTTGGCGAACAGGTGCGCCCCGTTGGCCCACAGGTTGATGACGTCGGGGCCCGCACCGGTCTCCACGATCGCCGCGGTCTTGGCGGGCAGGTCTTGCTGATTGATGAACTCCAGGGAAATCTCGACGCCCTTCGCCTTGGTGTAGGCGGCCGCCTGTTCCCGCAGGACGTCGTCCATGGCCTTCAGGGTGTTGGACCAAGTCAGGATATTGATCTTGGCCGCCCCCAGCCCGCTGCGGATGAAGGTCCCGAAGGACAGGGCGGACGTGGCGCCGGCCGTCACGCCGAGAAATTTTCGCCGGCTAATCGCCCGGCTCACTGTAGGGCGTTGCATTGCGCTCTTTTCCTGCTTCATCGCTCTCCCTCCCCCGCTGACAGCGGGGTTCAATTCGGGTGACAGGGCGTTCGCGCTCGTGATTCGAAGGCGGAGGTCGGGCTCCGAGGCGGAGCCCGGACCGCCTGGAAAGCTTTCGGGTCATTCGACCGTGTCCGACATGCATTCCGATTGACCGATGGCCGCCCTGCTCGAGATTCGTCCTGCGCCCGGAGGAGGCCCGCAGCACCAGCCGGGCCGGTATCTGACTGATCGCCCGCGACGATTGCCCGGTCTCGATCACCCGGGCCAGCTCCTCGACCGCCTTGGCCCCCATCCCCACGGGATTCTGCTCGACCACCGAGAGCGGCGGCGTAAGCGCGGCCGCGGAGCGAAAGTCATCGAACCCCAGGAGGAGAGTGTGCTCCAGAATGAAAACCTTTTCAGTCCCGGCTGTAGGGAAGTACAGACTGGAAGATATCATGATCCGTTCCTGAGTCAATAATCTGTCGGCCTTATGTAACCGCACCCTAGCAATTGAACTCCCGGTACCAACCACATGGCCGCCGCGCACCCAGCGTCCCGGGCGGACGGGGTGCCCGGCACCGCCCGCCGATTTTCCGTTTGCCAGAATCGGGTTTTTTGTTACGATGCCCCGGTTGTTGCCATCCATGCCACTGCTGGAGGGATGCAAGGCCCATGGGGCGTCCGCCGGGGAAACGCTGGCACTGGTCCTGCCTGTGGTCGGCCCTCTCAGCCATCCTGGCCCTGATCCTCGCCCACCTCCCTTTCTTTCAGAGCATCGAGTGGAAAACTTTGGATGCCCGCTTCCGCCAGTTCCCAGATCCTGGCGTAGCGCGCCGTGATATCGTCCTGATCGTGGTGGATGAGGAAAGTGTCCAAGAGCTGCAGTCCATCCTGGGCCGGTGGCCCTGGCCCAGGGACGCGTATGGACTGCTCCTCGATTTTCTCCGGGCGGGCGGGGCGCGGACCGTGGCATTCGATATTCTTTTCGCGGAGCCGCATCTGGAGAAACCGGATGGCGACCGGGCCTTCGCCGAGGCGATCGCCAAGGCTGGAAACGTGTATCTGGCGGCTGCCTTCCACGACAGAGAGGTTGCGCATTCACGCACCCCTCATGCACCCGAAGCGATGACCCTCCAGGGGATCACGCCTCCCCCATCTCCCCGCGAGTTCAGGGGGATCACGCTCCCGCTGCCGCAATTGCTCCGGGCGGCGAAGGGGATCGGGGGCATCAGCATCGACCTGGACGAGGACGGGATGCTTCGCCGGTTGTCCACCACCGTGGTGTACCAGGGTCGTCTGTATCCGAGCCTCCCCGTGGCTGTTGCCCTGGGAGAGGGAACGGTCACGCCGGCCGGGATCCTCCCTCGCGGCATCAGGAATCGGGTGGGCCTGATCCCGGTGGATGAAGAGGGGAGGATCCTTCTGACCTGGCGCGGTGGGGTCGGCACCTTCCGCACTTTTCAGGCGCGGGAAATCCTCCGCTCGTACGGGCGGATTGTCAGGGGCGAGACGCCCGACATTCCTCCCGAGACTTTCCGAGACAAGGTGGTCTTCGTCGGCGCCACAGTGACAGGTGCCTTTGAATTTCGGTCCACACCCGTCTCGAGGGTTTTCCCGGGCGTGGAGATCAATGCCACCGCTCTGGATACTCTCTCCGCAGGCGATCCGGTTTGGCGCCTGCCGGCCCTGGTGCGGTGGGGACTGGTTCTCTGCCTGGCAATCCTGGCCGGAATCCTCGCCGGGTGTTTTCCCACATTCGTCGGAATCCCGGCGGCGTTCCTCGGGGTCGGGGTCCTGTATGTGGGCACGGCGTACGGGGCCTTCTGGTCCCGCCACCTGTGGCTGGACCTCGTGGCGCCGGGGCTGGCGCTGACGCTCGGATTGGTCGCGATCCTCCTGGATCATTACCTGGTCGAGGGTCGGGGTCGGCGGCAGCTCAAGGGGATGCTCAGCCAGTATGTCTCCGACGCCGTGTTGGAGGAGCTCTTGGCCGATCCCGCCAAGCTGGCCCTGGGGGGAGCCCGCCGCGAGGTGACGGTCCTGTTCTCTGACATCCGGGGCTTCACGGGCGCATCGGAGAAGCTGGATCCGGTCACGGTCATGGGGGCCCTCAACGCCTACCTTTCCCGCATGGCGGCGATCGTCCTGCGTCATGGCGGGACATTGGACAAGTACATCGGGGATGGCATTATGGCGTTCTTCGGGGCGCCCATCGCCAGCCGCGATCACCCGACCCGTGCCGTGCAGGCCGCCCTGGAAATGCTGGCGGCGACGGAGGTGCTGCAGGAGGAATGGCGGCGCCAGACGGGCATGCCCTTGAAGATCGGCGTCGGCATCAACACCGGCGAGGTGGTCGTGGGGAACGTCGGCTCGGAACAGAAGAAGCAGTACACCATCATCGGGGATCCTGTGAATTTGGCATCGCGTCTGGAGGGAATGAACAAGGAGCACAACACCCAGATCCTCGTGAGCGCGGCCACCCGGCACCGGGTGGAGGAGGGCGGGATTGCCTGGCGCGGGATCGGCAGCGTCAAAGTCCGCGGGCGCGAGGAGGAGGTGCAGATCTATGAACCCTATCGGAAGATCGAGGATGGTCAGGTGGGTGGGGCGTAGCGGGACGGCTCTGGCGCTGCTGGTCGCCTGGCCGGCACTGGCTCATGCGGGGGCTCCGGCCGAAGACACCCTGGCCAGAGCCATGCGCGGCGTCCTGGCGCCCGGCGAAGGCCAGGCGGGAGAGGCCATTTTCGGGTCGCCACGCGGCGCCGCATCTGAGGCGGATTTGCCGCTTGTGGCCCGGTCCCGGTATACGTTCAAAGCGCCGCGAGTCCGGGTAGAGGTCACGGAGCAGGCGAGCAGGGTACTCCGCCTGATCGTTCACGACGGGAAGGAACCCTGGCTGATCAGTCAGGTCGGGGCCACGCGGTTCGCCGACATCGCCCCGGATGTCCGCCGGGCGCTTGGGGAGCAGGCCTTCCCTCTGGGAATCACCGCAACCGGCGCACGGCTGGTCGGGAGTGAGACGATGGCCGGACGCCAGGCTCAAGTCATCGAGGGGGCTGGTCCGGAGGGCGCATGGCGGGTGTGGGTGGATGCCGCGGAGGGCCGCCTGTTGCAATACCGGCTTCGCGGGGGCGAGCAGACGGGTGCGCTGACCTATGGAACTGGTGGCGTCCTGCGGAAGGTGGTGGTGAGGAACACCCAGGGGCAGATCGTCCTCGTGCGATTCCGTGACGTGCCGGTGAAGATGGCCGTGGAGGACGCCGTCTTCAGCTTCGAACAGGCCAAGGGCGGCGGCGACCTGGGCCAGGCCCTGGCCCGGGGGCTGACCGCGGGCAGGACGCAGGGGCCTGCGGTGACGGCGACGGCTGGCGCCCGCGGGGTGGAGGAGGAAGCGCAACAACGGCAGCTCGGCCAGATGCGCCTGAATTATCAGGCGTTGGCGGAGATCGAACGGTTCCGCGTGAGCGAGGCAGAGGTTGAGAACTTCATGCGAGCCGGCAAGCTGGGACGGTACCGGGAATAACTTGGAAACTGGAAATTGGAAGTTGGGAGTTGCGAGGATGGGTGATTCGATGCGCGGATATCACGACAGGACGCCTGATCAGCGGGGTATGGGGAGGGGGCCATGCGATACGGGTGGCGACGATGGATCCTGGCGGGGTTGCTGATGGTTCTAGTGGGATGTGCCGGGACCGGGGGCCGGGTTGGGCCGGTGGACCTGGGGCTGGTGACTAGCGGAATACAACTCCTCGCGGCCGCCTCGACAAAGATCGACCGGGACGATGAGGTGAACATTGGCCGGGGGGTGGCCGCGCGCTTACTGGCGCAATACGGGGAGTGGAACGATCCGACCCTGCGCCAGTACGTCAACCTCGTAGGCATGACGTTAGTCCAAAGCGTCGGGCGTGATGACCTCACCTACTATTTCGCGATCCTGAATGACGACACGGTCAACGCCTTCTCGACGCCCGGGGGCTACATCTTCATCACCCGCGGAGCTCTGCGGCAGATGCGGGACGAGGCAGAGCTGGCCGGAGTGCTGGCCCATGAGATCGCCCACGTGAACCAGCGGCATGTCCTGACCGAGATCGAAAACCGGTACTTTGTGGGGAAGGCGGGGGAGACGGCGATGCAGGCGGCCGGGGCCTATGGCGGCCGGGGCGGCGCGACGACCATGGCGGCCCTGCAGGCGGGTGGGCCGGTGTTCAGCCAGATCGCCGATTTCGCCACCGAGGTGGTGTTCAAGGGCTCCGGCCGGACGCAGGAGATCGAGGCGGACAGGATCGGTGTCGAGTACGCCGCTCGAGGGGGTTATAACCCGTACGGCTTGGTGAACTTTCTCGAAGCATCCTGGACGCGGAGTCAGCGACGGGAGCAGGCGATATCGGGTGGCCTGATGCGGACCCACCCCATCCACGCCGAGCGGGTCGGCGAGCTGCGCGCCCACATCCAGGGAACCCTTTCCGGCGTCGAAGGGTTGCCGCGCCTGGCGGACCGGTACGCCCAGTGGACCCAGGGCCGGTTCTAGCTACAAGCCAACCGGGCAACCCGGCCATAAGGCAACCTGGCAACGCGGCAATCTGGCAACTGGGCGATTACTGAGCATTGCATGACCAGCGGCGTGACCATCGGTCATGCGCACACGGGGTCTCGTCGGCTCCGCCTCGCCGATCTGAACTCCGAGCCGCTTCCGCGGGGGTGCCTGCGGGGAATCCAGGGAGCGGCGGCGCCATCCAGATCCCGCACATCGAGGTGAAGACATGGGCCGCTGGCCCACGCTGCTCGTGCTCGGGATTTGGGGGTGGCTCTTCTTTCCCGCGCCGATGCACGCAGCACGGCGGCCAGCCCAGGAGGCTTTGGTCTCCCAGTTGACCCTGCGGTTGGGATCCTCGGGCTGTGCAGACCGGTGGCAGGCCCTGGAAAGGTACCGGGCGCGGCTCGTGTTGGTCGTGAGTTTCCTTGAGGAGGACGCCAGGGCGAGGGCGAGGGTCCAGAGCTGGGAAGGGGAATTTGCGCAGATCGCGGCGATTCAGGACGGCGCGAGGCGGTCTGCCGAATTGGAGACCATGCATCAGCGGCTGCTCGCCATCATCCACAATCGGAAGGAGTCTTTTGGCGCCCGACTGGATGCAGCATCCTTCATGGCGGTTCTGGTGACCGAGTTTGCTCCTGCTGCCACCGCGGCTTGGGCGGAGGAGTTTCCCGGCCTGTTGAGAAGCACGGACGGACGCGTTCGACTGGTGGGCGCTATGCTGTATGCGCGAGGGATGCCCTTCAAGGCACAGGTGCCCCAGAAGGGAACTGTGATTCCTGTGCTGATCAATGGGCTGAAAGGGGGCTCGTTCGAGGAGCGTCTCCGCTCCCAGCGGGGACTCTTCTATCTCACCTCCGTGCGCGCGGCACAGGCGTGTGTGGATCCCACGGACCCCCGCCTCCAAAGGACAGCGGGCATCCGTCAGTGGGAGGCCTGGTGGACTGCGAACAAGGCCACGCTCGCGCGCGAGAAGGTCGCGCAGCATTATTGATCCACGAGGCTACGCCAAGGTTGCCTGTCGATTCCACCCGCCGCTGCTTTCGAAGCGAAGGTTATCGCCTGCATGAGATTCTCCTTGACGATTCGGTGGGATCGGGTATGATTCAGCCCACTTTACGGAGAACCCCCGAGTATGGACATCCTGCCCATAGCCATTCGCAATCTCCTCGAGCGACGACGAGGCATCGCCGTGCGACGGCACGGGTGCCGGCAGGTGGCAGGAGGGATGTAACAGGCCCGAGCTGCAGTTCAGCATTCATGGAAGCCCTGAGGCCCTCCCGCCTCAGGGCTTTTTTGTCGGGTTACGCCTTGCCGACCTTCACGTTGGCCAGCTCTTCCAGGAGGGTGATCACGCCCGAATGGTCCATCTGCCCGCGGCCCTTGACGCGAAGGGTTGAGAAGAGCTCCCGGACCAGGGCGGTGGTCGGCAGGGGCACGCCCAGCTTCTCGGCCGACTCCATGATGAGGTTCAGATCCTTGTAGTGGAGGTCAATCTTGAACCCGGGCTGGAAGGCATGCTGGAGATAGTTGTTGCGCTTCTGGTCAAGGCACTTGCTGCCGGCCAGGCCGCCGCTCAAGGCGTTGATCATCAGTTCCAGGTCGATGCCGGCCTTGGTGCCCAGGACCAGGGCCTCGGCGATGGCCGTGAGGTTGATGGCGACGATGATCTGGTTGGCCAGCTTGACGAACCCGCCCGAGCCGATGGGGCCGATGTAGGTGATCGTCTTCCCCATGGCCTGGAAGATGGGGAGCACCTTGTCGAAGACGGGGCGCTCGCCGCCCACCATGATGGACAGGGTGCCCTCGATCGCCCCTTTCTCCCCGCCGGAGACCGGGGCATCCAGCATCTTCACGCCCTGCTTGGCCGCCTCGGCGGCCACTTTCTGGGAGACGATGGGGGAGATGGTGCTCATGTCCAGGAGGAGGAGGCCGGGCCGGGCGCCCTCCAGGATCCCGTTCGGTCCCAGGACCGCCTGCTCGACGTGGGGAGAGTTGGGGAGCATGGTGATAACGACTTCGGATTTTTCCGCCACTTCCTTGTTGGAGCCTGCCAGGGCCGCCCCGGCCGCGGCCAGCTCCTTGAGGGGTTCGGCAACAATGTCGTAACAGAGGACAGGGTAGCCGGCCTTCAGCAGGTTCTTGACCATGGGCTTTCCCATGATGCCGGTTCCGACAAACCCGATTTTCTCTTTCATGAAAGCATCCCTCTATCGCCCCAGCACTTCCGGATTCAGCAGGTTGGGCGGGCGTTGCCCGGTGAGACCGGCGATGCAGTTATTCGCGGCGATCATGGCCATCTTGGCCCGGGTTTCGACCGAGGCGCTGGCGATATGGGGCGCCAGCACCACATTCTTCATCCCGATGAGGGCCCGCTCGCACTTGGGCTCTTTCTCGTACACATCCAAGCCCGCCCCCGCAATCTTGCCGTCTCTCAGCGCCTTGACCAGGGCCTTCTCGTCCACCACCGGCCCGCGGGAGGCATTGATGAGAATCGCCGTCCTTTTCATCAGGGCGAACTCGGCATGGGAGATGTAGTGATTCGTCTCCGGGAGCAGGGGGACGTGCAGGGTGACGAAATCGGACTCCCGCAGGAGCGTCCGCTTGTCCACATACATGACGCCGAGCTCTCGCTCCGTGGACTCGTCCGCGCGCGCGGCATCATAGTAGATCACCCGCATGTCGAAGCCCTTGGCGCGCTTGGCCACGGCCTTGCCGATCCGCCCGAGGCCGAGAATGCCCATCGTCTTGTGGTGGACGTCGTGCCCCAGGAATTGCATCAACCCCCAGCCCTTCCACTTCCCTGTGCGGAAGAACCTGTCCCCCTCCACGAGGCGGCGCGCCGTCGCCAGGATGAGGCACCAGGTGAAATCGGCCGTCGTGTCGTCCAAGACCCCGGGCGTGTTGGTCACCATGACGCCGCGCCGCGTCGCCGCTTTCACGTCGATATTGTTATAGCCCACGGCCACGTTCGCGATGATTTTCAGCTCCGGACATTGAGCCAGAAGCTTCTCGTCAAATGTGCATGTCACCAGTGTTACGGCGCCCTGCTTGCCCTGAAGCTTCCTGACCAACTGGGCGGGCGTGGGGGGGATATCGCGCTGGTTTGACTCCACGTCAAAGTGCTTGTTGAGGAGGTTCAGCGCCTCGTCAAAGATCTGGCGCGTGACGAGCACCTTGGGTCTCACTCAGGCCTCCTTTCGGGGAAAGCAATGGAGTCGGGGATCGGCGGGAGTGGCCGACAATCTATTGGGGCACCCTGCAGGTGTCAAGCTTTTTCTCGTGGGTTTTTGGGAGGTTAACGGCCTCCCTGCAGCCCTTTCCTGGGGTTTCGGGGCTGCCCCCAGCCATCCTCCGGGGTCAGCGCCTTGACACCTTCACAAGGCAGATGATAGAAGGGCGCCAGCTACGCGACCTTGTTGAGGAGGCGCCGTCTCGGCCCATCGTGATCGCCGATCGGCTTGGGAGATCCTGCAGGAACCATCGAGGACGTCAGGCAGCCGGGGTGTTGGCGCGGGGGTAGGCAGAGAGAACAGGAGGGGGTCATGTCGCTGAAGCCTGGGGTCGTGGGTGAGGTCCAGCATCGGGTGACGCCGGACACCTTTGCTACCCGCTGGGCAAATCCGGGGATCGAGGTCCTGGCCACGCCGGTGGTCGTCGGCTGGTTGGAAGATGCGGCCATGCATGCGCTTCGGCCATATCTGGAACCCGGTCAGGCGAGCGTGGGGACGATGGTGTCCATGAAGCACCTCGCGGCGACTCCCAACGGCATGACGGTCCGGGCGACGGCCACGGTCAAGGTAGTGGATGGGCGGCGGGTCCTGTTCAGCGTGGAAGCCCAAGACGAAAAGGAGAAGATTGCGGAGGGGGAGCACGAACGGTTCATCGTGAACATAGCGAAGTTCATGGACCGGGTGGCCCAAAAGGCCAAGAGCCAATGAAAAGCTGACAACTGAAAACGCACGACCGGCCGCTTCCGGTCATTGACGGGTTGTCGGTTTGAAATGTTTCATTGCAACGATCCTTGATGGTCAAGGTGGGAAGCTGGATGCTGAGAGTTGACGGAGGGCAGGGGGAGGGAGGCGGGCAGGTCCTGCGCACGGCGCTGGCGTTCTCCGCCGTCCGGGGGGTGCCGGTCGAGGTGCATTCGATTCGCGCCCGGCGGAGGACGCCCGGCCTTCAAGCGCAGCACCTGACAGCCGTCACCGCCCTCGCCCAAATCTGTGACGCCCGGGTGGAAGGGGCTGCTCTCGGTTCCCAGCGGGTGCTGTTCACTCCGGGGGTGGTCCGACCCGGGGCGTATCACTTCGACGTGGGGACGGCCGGCTCGACGGCACTGGTTCTTCAGGCCATCCTGCTGCCTCTGGCTCTGGCGGATGGCCCGTCCAGGATCAGGCTCACGGGAGGGACCCATGTCCCCTGGAGCCCTCCCGCCGACTACCTCCGTGATGTATGCTTTCCCGTCCTGGCCGGCATGGGGATCGTGGCGCGCCTGCGCGTGGATCGCTGGGGATTCTACCCCAAGGGAGGCGGGCGCGTGGCCGTGGACATTCCAGGGAGTGGGGAGCCTCACCCCGTCACCTTGGTGTTCCGGGGCGGCAGCGCAGAGCTGCGGGGGACCTCAGCGGTGGCGAACCTGCCCAGGAAGATCGCGGAACGGCAGCGGGACCGGGCGCTGCAGCGCCTCCGGGCAGAAGGCAGGAGCGCGGCGATCGAGGTGGTCGAGGCGGATGCGCCCGGGACAGGCACGTTCCTGATGCTGGTGGCCGAGACTGCCGGGCTTCCCGCCGGCTTTTCCGCCCTGGGAGAGCGCGGAAAACCTGCAGAAAAGGTCGCGGATGAGGCGGTGGATGCCCTTCTGGATTTCCTCAAGGCCGAGGCCGCCTGCGACCCGAACTTGGCGGACCAGTTGATCCTTCCGCTGGCCCTGGCCCCCGGAACCTCGCGCCTCACGACGTCCCGGGTCACCCGACATCTGCTCACGACGATTGAGCTCGTCCAGCAGCTCCTGGGATGCCCGGTGCAGGTGGGCGGCGAGGAGGGAAGCCCCGGGACGGTGACCATCGAGGGCGTCGGCCGAGCCAAGAGCCGTGAGCCGAGAGCCGAGATGAATCCGGTGCCGGATATGGGGGAGGTTCAAACGACCGTCTCGCATTCCGCATTCGGGTACCCTCTGGGTGTTCCGCATTCCGCAATTGGGCCAGAGGCCCGGATTCGGAAGGCGCGGGCCGAGGATGTGCCGGCCATTCAGAAGCTGGTGGCCTTTTTCGCCGTGCGGGGAGAGCTCCTGCCGCGCACGTTGAACGAGCTCTACCAGCACCTTCGGGACTTCTTCGTCTGCGAGCTTCACGGGGAGGTCGTGGGGATCGCGGCCCTCTCCCTCTACTGGGAGGATCTGGCGGAGGTCCGCTCGCTGGCGGTGCAGGAAGGTCAGGGGGGCAAGGGCCTGGGGGCGGCCTTGGTGCATGCCTGTCTGGACGAGGCGGCGCGCCTGGGAATCCGGCGCGTCTTCGCACTGACGTATCGCCCGGGCTTTTTCGAAAAGCTAGGGTTCCGGGAGATCGACAAGCGGGAATTGCCCCAGAAGATCTGGAAGGACTGTATCCGGTGCGCGAAGTTCGCCTGCTGTGACGAGGTAGCCCTTATCCGTGACACGTGTAACGTGTAGCGTGTAACGGGGGACGGGGAACCGGCTGTGGCGAAGACGTGCGGGAAGTGTGGGAAGGAAATGCCGGACGGCGGCTTGGCCTACGAGGTCAAGATCCAGGTCTACGCGGACTTCGACGGCGTCCTGCCGGAGGCGGGCTCGGCCGAGGAGCGGGAGGCCCGGATGCGACAGTTGGTGGCCGAGCTGGCACAGGCCGATCCGGATGCGCTGATGCGGGACGTGTTTCATCAGGAGCGCCACCTGCTCTGCCCGGCGTGCCGGGAGCGGTATCTGGCCAACCCCTTGAACCTCCCCCTCCCCGAGGAGAAGTCGTGAGCCGCCGTCCCCCAGCCCACCCCCTGGGACGAACCCACGCAGGAGGGCTGGAGAGGCTATTATGGGGACTGACAGCAGGCCCGCAATGACGGGGATCTTCTATCATTCCTCCTTCAGCCGGCGGAGCTACTTGACGACGGGACGGCGGCTCGCGGACTTTCCGGGCGCCCTCGACTTCCTCCTCCGGCATCCCCACGTCAAGCTCTTCGAGTGTCCCCCGGCCACGGACGAGCTGATCCTGCTGGCCCACGATCCGGCCCTGATCCCTCAAGTCGAGGCCGACCCGCTCTGATCCACCGCGCGCGTCTCCGTGGGAGGCGTGGTGGAGGGGGTGGGGCGGGTGGCCGCGGGGGAGCTGGCCAATGCCTTTTGCTTCATCGGGGCGGGCGGGCACCATGCCGGGCGGGATTTCTTCGGAGGCTATTGCTGCTACAACGACGTCGTCATCGCCATCCGCCAGGCACGACGGACCGGGACACTCCGCCGGGTGGCCATCCTGGACACGGATGCCCATCATGGGGACGGGACGCGGGACCTGGTGGGGGATGACCCGGAGGTCCTGCATCTTTGTATCTGCGGCGGGGACTACACCTCTCCGGACGGCACCAAACTGGATCGGGCGGCGCCCGATCCCTGGGCGATCGACATGTCCGCGGACCGGGCGTACCTGGAGTTGGTGCAGGAAGTGTTCCCGCCCCGCGCAACCGCCTTCCGTCCTGACCTCCTCATCTGGTACTTCGGGTTCGACACCCACCAGGGGGACTATGGCGACCTCGGCCTCACCTCGGAGGCGTTCCGCGGTATCGCGGACTTGATGATCGAGGTGGCGGGGCAGAGCTGCGGGGGAAGGCTCGTCGTCGTCCTGGGGGGCGGATCGCGAACCGACCTCGCCACGGCCCTGATCCCGCCGGTGATCGCGCGGCTGGCCGGGGTCGCCATCAGTGGGGAGAACTCTCCGCCGCAACGGCCTTGACACGCCAAGAAAACTCGGGCTCTTGGTTTCCCGTCGAACCGAAAATAGTCTTCATCTGCCGTCTTCGCCCGGCCCGGCAGGGCTCCGCTGCCGGGCCGTGGTTTTTCTTCCGTGGGTCAATTTCTTGACAGCCTGGGAAGTCGTATGCTACAAGGGACTAAGATTTCAGCACTTGGGCGTTCAGACCTCAGTTGATGGTTTCAGGTTGGAGGCATGCCAGAGAGGATCACGAAGGCCGGTATAGTCAGGGAGTTCCAGTGGGTCGGGCGGGAGTTGATGGCCTTGGGCCTCGTGTCGCTGCATGCGGGGAATCTGAGTGTCCGGCAGGATGGCCGGGTGTTCATCACGCGGACCGGATCCCGGCTGGGTGCCCTGGGGACTGGCGATGTCGTGGAGACGCCGTTGGGCCAGGGAAAGCGCCCGCATCCCCGGGCCTCCATGGAACTGCCGACCCATCTGGCCATCTATGAGGCGACTCGGGCCGGGGCGGTCCTTCACGCCCATCCCCCGTCGGCCATCGCCCTCTCGTTTGTCACGAATCGAATCGTGCCGATGGACTCGGAAGGCGCCATCATTCTCCGCGAGGTTCCGGTGATCCGGGCGAGGAAGGCCGTGGCCTCCGCCGAGGTGGCGCGTCAGGCCGCCAGGCTCCTGAGGAACCACCGGGTGGTCCTGGTGGCAAGTCACGGGAGCTTTGCGGTCGGTCAGTCCCTGGAAGAAGCCCTGTCGGTCACCACCACACTCGAAATGTCCGCAAAGATCGCCCTCATGGTCCGCGCCTTGGATGGGGCAGGCCGGCGGCGAAGGCGATGGCCATGACGAATCTCATGCTCATCGCGCTCTTCGGCGGCATGGCCCTTCTGCTGTACGGGATGCAACTCGTGGGCGAGGGGCTCCAGCACGCCGCCGGCGGGCGGATGCGGCAGATCCTCGGCTCCATCACGAATAGCCGCTTCAAGGGGATGATGGTCGGGGCGTTCATCACGGCCGTCATCCAGTCCAGCAGCGCCACCACGGTCATGCTGGTCGGCTTTGCCAGCTCGGGACTCCTCACCCTGAGCCAGACCATCGGGGTGATCCTGGGGGCGGACATCGGGACGACGGTCACCGTCCAGCTCATCGCCTTCCAGATCTTCGACTACGCCCTCCTGCTCGTGGGACTGGGGTTTCTGCTGATCTTCGCTTCCAAGCGAAAGATCTTCAAGTATGTCGGGCAGGCCATCCTGGGCTTCGGTTTCATCTTCTTTGCCATGAAGGTGATGTCGGATGCCATGGGGCCGCTCCGCCAGAGTCCCCTGGTGACGACCCTGCTTCTCTCCCTGGGGGATCAGCCTGTCCTGGGGATCATCGTCGCCGCCATCTTCTCCGCGCTGGTCCACAGCTCGGCCGCCACCATCGGACTCGCCATCACCCTCTCGATCCGGGATCTGCTTCCGCTGCCTGCGGCGATCCCCGTCATCTTCGGGGCCAATATCGGCACCTGTGCCACCGCCCTGGCCAGCTCCATCGGCACCAAGGCCGAGGCGAAGCGGGTGGCCATGGCCCACAGCTTCTTCAAGGTCGTCGGCGTGTTGATCTTCCTCCCCTTTATCACCCCCTTTGTCCGACTGGTGGAGCTCACTGCCAGCGACATCTCCCGGCAGATCGCCAACGCCCACACGCTGTTCAACGTAGGGATCACGGCGCTGTTCCTCCCGTTCTCGTCGGTCATGGCCCGGTTCATCTCGGCCCTGGTCCCCGAAGACAAGGAGGGGGACGGGATCTTCGGCGCCAGGTACCTGGACGAGCACATGCTGGAGACCCCGGCGCTGGCCCTGGGCCAGGCGACCCGGGAGGCCCTGCGGATGGCCGACATCGTCTCCGAGATGTTCACCAAGACCATCGCCACCTTCTCCGGAGAGGATCCCGAGTTGATCGAGTTCATCCAGGAGAAAGACAACCAGGTGGACACCCTGGACCGGGAAATCAAACACTACCTGACCAAGCTGTCCCAGCAGAGCCTGACCGACGAGCAGAGTAGGCGGGAGATCGGCATCCTGGCCTTCGTGAACAACATGGAGAACATCGGGGACATCGTGGATCGCAACCTCATGGACCTGGCCAAGAAGAAGCTGGCCAAGGGCGTCCACTTCTCCGAGTCCGGCATGCGAGAGATCGTGCAGCTCCACAAGAAGGTCCTGCAAAATCTGGAGCTGGCCATCTCCGCCTTTGCCAGCAACGACCCGGCCCTGGCGCAGCAGGTCCTGGAGCACAAGCTGGAGATCAGCCAGACCGAGCGCAAGTTCCGCCAGGCCCACATCCAGCGACTCCACGATGGCCTGCGGGAGTCCATTGATACCAGCGAGATTCACTTGGATGTGCTCACGAACCTCAAACGGATCAACTCTCACGTCACCGCGGTCGCCTATCCCATTCTGGAGAGGGCGTGACGTGCGCGCATTCCACGGCGCCGCGGTGTGGTCCCACGCCACCGCAGTGGCCTACCGAAATGACCAATGACCAATTCCCGATGAGCGATGGCGGATGCGGGGGGGAGACCGTCCCGTTTCGCCGCGTGGAGGGTCACCCCGCGCAGCCGTAACCCCCGGGTTCATCCCGAGGATGGATCACCACGCGGATCGGCAAGCTCCCGATGCCCAGATCGAAACTCCGCCATCGAAAATCTGAAAGAGCCGCCCCCACTCGGGCGGCTGTCCACCAGATCTTCGTGGTATCCGATGCCACCGGCCGCACTGCGGAGATGGTGGTGCGGGCGGCAGTGGTCCAGTTCCGGGGGGCCGAGGTGCATCTCGCTCTCCGCCCCCACGTCCGCTCCCCGGAGGCCGTGCGGGCGGCGGTTCGGGCGGCGAGCCAGGCTCGAGGCCTCATCGTTCACACCCTCGTCTCTCCTGAGCTGCGGAACGTCATCCTCACCGAGGGGCGGGCCCAGGAGGTGCCGACGATCGATCTCCTCGGGCCCCTCCTCCTCCGGCTGGAGGATCTGTTGCATCTCCAGCCGATGGCCAAGCCGGGCCTGTTCCGTGACTTGGACCAGGAGTACCGGCACCGATTCGAGGTAGTCGAGTTCGCCGTCAAGCATGACGATGGCCAGGACCCGGGGGGAATGGTGCAGGCGGATGTGGTTTTGGTGGGAGTCTCCCGGACTTCCAAGACCCCTCTGTCCATGTTCCTGGCGGGACGAGGGCTGCGGGTGGCCAACGTCCCGGTGGTCTACAAGCTCTCGCTCCCGGAAGAGATCACCCGCGTGGATGCCCGGCGGGTTGTGGGTCTCACCATTAAGCCCGAACGGCTGGTGGAGCTGCGACGCGCGCGTCTACGGCAGATGGAGACGCCGCCCAAGTTCCCGTATGCTGACCCGCGGCAGGTCTGGGCAGAGCTGGAGTACGCGCAGGAGCTCTTCGCCCGGGCCGGGTGGGCGGTCGTGGATGTGACCGACAAGTCCATCGAAGAGGTGGCGGCGGAGGTCCTTGTGCTCACGGGGATCGACCAGCCCTCTCGACAAGTCGCAGGACGAGGGCGGCGTCATCCTCCCGCCTGGCACCGGACCTCGGACTAACGGAGAAGCCCTCAGCCCCTTCGGTCCGGGCCAGCCGGCGGCTCCCGCCTGGCACCGGACCTCGGACTAACGGAGAAGCCCTCAGCCCCTTCGGTCCGGGCCAGCCGGCGGCTTCGGCGAGACATCGGACCGGTGAGTGGAGGAGAACATTCCACCTGGCCGGCGCGACTCTCATACGGAAAACGGTCAATTGACAATTTGGATTGTCCGTTGGCGGTTGTCAGTTTTGCATTGAGCTGGGCAGAAGGGACACCGGGTAGGAAGGGGACTTGATCATGACCGTCCGCGCGTACGTCTTCATCGAATGTACCCTGGGCAAGGCCGCCCAGGTGGCTGAGACCATGGGCAAGCTGTCCGGGGTGAAGATGGCCCATGCCGTCACGGGATCCTACGACGTCATCGCATTTGTCGAGGCCAAGGATGTCATCAGCCTGGGTGAATTCATCAGTGCCCGGGTGCATCGGCTGCCCGGGGTCGTGAAGACCACGACGAATGTGGTGGTAGATTAACGCGCATCGCCGCTAAGTTAATTTGTAACTAGCTGAATTGATTGGCAGCTCTGACCACAGTGTGCTTCCCGCCCCCGGGAGCGCCCCTCGGGCGCCGGGCCGCGACGGAACTCCGCCGCCCCCAGGGGGTCCCCGGCGGAGTAGGGCCGT
>Ga0209172_10003204_pt1 | contig 25818 bp, 25 predicted proteins | sample LarsenN4metaG_FD_184113 | JGI IMG/M metagenome (GOLD analysis project Ga0209172, IMG submission 184113) | Hot spring sediment bacterial and archeal communities from British Columbia, Canada, to study Microbial Dark Matter (Phase II) - Larsen... ... | reverse complement strand
TCGGCCCGTGGACCCGCAATGTCCGCGCAAGCGGTGGCACCCAGGGCAAACGACGTGAGCAGGACGATCATGGCAAAGCGGATGCGGCGTGACATAACGAGACCTCCGAGGACCGGGGTTGAGCTGTTGGGACGCCTAAGACCGGCTCAAATTGGGCCCTCCCGGCCTGGGGCGTTAGTGCGTTTTTGGGACACCCATAGGGCGTTTTGGGGACATTTGTGCTGATTTTGGCGGCTGTTAGGCCTTCCATGGTGGCTCGGCTCCGCCACGCGGCGGGGTGCCGCTTCCAGTTCCTGCCCGTCCCAACCTGGGACGAGGCGGTCCAGGCGGTCCTCCGGCGCCCGGTGGAACTGGCCGCGGCAGACCCCAGCCTGGAAGGGGAGCCCCGGGCTCAGGGGATCCAGCGCCTGGGGGCGCTATTCCCCTCCCTCCCCCTGATCCTGTACACGGCGCTCACCCCAGACGTGGCCCGGGTGTTGCTCCAGCTGGGGGACACCGGCATCCGACAGGTGGTGGTCCTCCGCCACGACGACCACCCCCAACGCTTGGGCGAGCTGCTGCTGGCCGAGGCGGAGCATGCAGTCTCCCGCCAGCTGATCGAGGCCATCGGAGACCTCCTGGCCGGGTTCCCCGGGCAGCTCCGATGGGCCATCGAGACCTGCCTCCGGGAACCCGCTGCCATGCAGTCGGTGAAAGCCCTGGCGGACCGGGCGCGAATGGACCGCCGGACCTGCCTCCGTTGGTTCGCCAAGGGCCAACTCCCCCCACCCAGCGTCACACTCACGGCGCTCCGGGTGGTGTACGCGCACCGCCTGCTCCAGGACCCGGGCTATACCATCGAAGACGTGGCCACCAAGCTGGGCTACGCCCAGACCCGGTCATTTACCCAGAACGTGCGAGAAGTCCTCGGGCGCACCCCCGGCGAAATCCGCCTCTCGCTTACTCCCGACGAGGCGCTGTCGATCGTGCGGGAGCGCTACTTCAGCCGCCGGCAGCTGCAACTGGTGAAGGCCTCATGACCGAACCCCTGGCTGTCCTGGTGGTGGACGACGAGCCGGCGATCCGCCGCGCGCTGGAGCGAGCCCTCAAGCGGTGGGGCTATACCGCTCACCTGGCGACCTCCGGCGAGGCGGCCTGCGAACTCCTGGGGTCCTATCCGGTGGACCTGGTGCTGCTGGACCTGCGGATGCCGGGCATGTCCGGCCAGACCCTGTTCCACAGCATTGTGGCCCGGTGGCCCCATCTGGTGAGCCGCGTGATCGTCATGACCGGGGACCCCGAAGCCGAGGATCACCACGACTGGCTCCGCCACAACGATCTGCCTATCCTCGTGAAACCGTTCGAGTTAGCTCAGCTCGAGCGGATGCTCCGCGCGGTGGCGGCGGAGGCCGAACGACGACGCTTGCAGGGTTGACCGGCGGCGCGACATGAGCAGCCAGCCGGCCGGCGATCCGCTGCTCATTCTCCGAGAATACCGGCAGCTCGCCCCCTGGGGGCTCCGGGACTTGGCGACCGTGGCCGGAGCCATCCTCGATGCCTCGGGCATCCGCCCCATCAACGCCGCCGCGTGCGCTTACCCCAACGAGCGGACCATCCGGTTCTATGTCACCCGGGGGCTGGTGACCCCGCCTGAGGGCCGGGGCACGGCCGCGACCTATTCGTATCGCCACCTGTTGCAGGTCTTGGCCATCAAGCTCCGGCAGATGGAGGGGGCTACCCTCGCCACCATTACCAAGGAGCTGGCCGAGTTGACCGGCGACGTGCTGGAGCGGCGGGTAGCGTCGGCGTTGGGCCCGGGCGTCCCGCTGCCGTCGCGTCTGCCCCTGACCGGGCGAGACGCCGCACCCCGGGGCCGCGCCGGACGCGCCCTGCGCGCCCTGCTGGCCCAGGCCGAGCCCGAGCCCCAGCAGCTGGCTGGGGGGCCCTGGCACCGGTTGCCCGTGGCCCGGGGCCTGGAGCTGCACGTCCACGAGGAACACCCTCTGATCCGCCGCGGCGTGCCCCACAAGGACCTGGCGGATGCCATTCGGCTGGTCGCCGCCCGCCTCTTGGGCGAGGCGGAGCGCCAGGCACCGGCCCCGGCGGAGAAGGACCAGCTCCAGCCGACCTGAGCCAGGCGCTCGCCGCAAGGCTCGGCTTCGCGATTCGCGTGCGGTAAGGGACCAGCCCCCGCCTCGCCCGAGCACGGCGAGTCTCGCACAGAGCGCTGGCCGCGGTTCGTCCGCCGCTGCCCTTGTCGTCCGGCCCTACCGGCAGCACCTTCCAACCAGAGCGCTACTGCTTCTTGTACTCCCACCGAGGAGCGCGTCATGTCGTGGATCCTGCTGATTCTCATCGTGGCCGTCGTAGTCTGGGGCATCTCCGCCTACAACGGACTGATTCAGCTCAAGGGCGACACGCTGAACGCCTGGAAGCAGATCGACGTGCAGCTCAAGCGGCGCCACGATCTGATCCCCAACCTGGTCAACGCCGTCAAAGGGGCCATGGACTTCGAGCGAGAGACCCTCGAAGCCGTGATCCAGGCCCGAAACCAGGCAGTGAAGATCCAGGCGGAGGCGCTGCCCACCGGCGGGGTCAAGAAGCTGGCCGCCGCCGAAGCGGCGCTGGGGGCGGCGCTCTCGCGCCTCAACGTGGTGGTGGAGCAGTACCCGCAGCTCAAAGCCACGGGGAACATCGGCCAGTTGCAGGAGGAGCTCACCTCCACCGAGAACCGCGTGGCCTTCTCGCGCCAGCTCTACAACGACACGGCCACGAGCTACAACGTGCGCCAGCAGCAATTCCCGTGGAGCCTGATCGCGGGTGTGGCGAGGGCGGAGATCGTCGAACTCTGGGAGATCACCGACGAGCAGGAGCGCGCCGTCCCCAAGGTGGACCTGTCGGGTAAGCCCAAGGCGTGAGCAGCGCGAATCTCTTCGAGCAGCAACGCAGGAACCGGCGCCGCTCGGCAGTGCTGGTGGCCATCTTTCTGTTGTTTTTCGCGTGGATCGGCTTCGGCGGGGACTACATCTTCTATCTCTCCACCGCGCCGACTCCGGAGGTGGCGGCGCGCCCCGGAGAGTACCACCACACCTTTCCCTGGTTCGGCATCGGCGCCACGCTGCTGGGTATCGTCATGGCCTGGTACGGCTGGAAGCACGGCCCCAAGCAGGTTTTGTGGGCCAGCGGCGCCTGGGAGCTAGTTCGGCCCACCAAACCTGAGGAACAGCAGCTGGTGAACGTGGTGGAGGAGATGGCTATCGCCTCCGGACTCCCCAAGCCCACCGTCTGGATCGTCCCCGACCAAGATCCCAACGCTTTCGCCACCGGTACTGACGAGCGCCACGCGCACATCGCGGTGACAGAGGGCCTCCTCACCACCCTGAGCCGGGATGAGCTCCAGGCGGTGGTGGCCCATGAGCTGGCCCACATCAGGAACTACGACGTGAAGCTCATGACCCTGCTCGCGGCGCTGGTCGGCGTCCTGGCACTGATCTCGGACGGCACTCGGCGCTTGTTGGGGCGGGGCGGCATGCGGATCTCGGGCGGGCGCTCCGGTGGCGGAAGTCGCAAGGGCGGAGGCGGGCTCGTGGCGATCCTGCTGGTCCTCTGGTTGGTGAGCGTCCTGCTGGCCCCGCTCGTCTCTCGCCTTCTGGCGCTGGCCGTGAGCAGAAAGCGCGAGTTCCTGGCCGACGCCTCGAGCGCCCAGTTCACCCGGAACCCTGCCGCGCTGGCCGCCGCGCTGCGCAAGATCGAGGACGCAGCGGCGCCCACCAAATCCATCCACCGGGGCACGGCGCACCTCTGTATCGCCGATCCGCTCGGCCGCCGCGCCTCGTTCAAGGAAGGCGTTCTGGCGGACGTGCTCGGGACCCACCCTCCCATGGCGGTCCGCATCGCGCGCCTCAAGGCCATGGCCTACCAGTACGAGAAGACCGGCGTCATCCCGGAGGCCGTGTGACACCCCTGGCCGGGGCGATCCTGGTCGCCCTGGCCGCCCTCACCCTGCTCGCGGCCCCTTGGGTGTCTCGCCGCGCTCGGACCGCAGCCCGGCGCGCCATCCGCCAATTCGGCGCTCGCCTCGATCGGTACAAGCTGATGAACCGGCGCGTCATCCGGGCCGAACTCCTCGGCGATCCTGAGATCGCCAACGCGCTGGAGCAACACTGCCGAACGCACCGCTTGAGCCCGCTCGAGGCACGGGTCCGGGTGGAGCAGTACATCGACGAGATCGTGCCGTTCTTCAACGTGCTGTCGTACTATCGGGTGGGCTACAACCTCGCCCGGGTGCTGCTCCGGCTCCTCTACCGCGTCACCTCCGAGTACCAGGACCGCCCGGCGCTGAATGCCATCCCCCGGCGCGACGTCGTGGTCTACCTCATGAACCACCGCTCCAACGCCGACTACGTGGTGGTGGCGTTCGTCCTGGCCCGGGCGGTGAGCATCAGCTACGCCGTGGGCGAGTGGGCCCGGGTGTGGCCGCTGGAATACGTGTTCAAGTCGTTCGGCGCCTACTTCGTGCGGCGGCGTTACCGCGAGCCCCTCTACCACACCGTGCTCGAGCACTACGTGCAGCTCATCACCCGGAACGGCGTCACCCAGGGCATCTTCCTGGAAGGGAGGCTCTCCCGTGACGGTCGGCTGGGGCCGCCGAAGCTGGGCCTGCTCGACTACATCGCCCGCACCCTCCGCGATCCGGCCTTCGACCGCGACATCTGGCTGGTGCCGGTCGCCCTCAACTACGACCGGGTGCTGGAAGATCGCTCCCTGATCCAGGAGCTGCTGGAAGACGGCGAGCGGGCCCCGCGCTGGCGCCAGCTCGCCGGGGTCACGCGGTTCCTGACCATCAACGTGGCGCGCCTGGTCACCGGCAACCTTCGACGGTACGGCCGGGTGGCGGTGAACTTCGGCACCCCGCTATCGCTCCGCCGCTGGGTCACAGACCACCCCGGCATCCTGGACCTGCCCCGGGAGGACCGGCTGGAGCGACTCGACGCGCTGGCCCGCGAGGTCATGGATCGCATCGCCAGCATCATGCCCATCACCCCGGTGCCCCTGGTGGCCGCGGCCCTGCTGTCGTTCGGCCGGGACCTGGTGCGCCGGAATGATCTTCTGGAACGGCTGGACGAGTACCGCGATCACCTGATGGCAGTCGCCGCGAAACTGGTCCACGCCGACCTCGGGGTCTTCGCTATTCTGGAGCGCGCCAGGAAATCGCTCGACCTGCGCCGGCTGGTTGTGGAGGAAGGCGAGGCCTTCCTCATCCTCCCACGGCAGCGGCCGTTGTTGGAGTACTACGCGAACTCGATCCTCCACCTGTTGCCAGCCACTCGTCCCAGCGGCGGGCACCCGATGCTGGACGAGGACGCGACGTTGCCCAGGCTCCGAAGGCCCTAGCCGGCCCACGACCGCTACTCTGGAAACGATTGGCCCCGAGCGCGAGAAATGAATAGAAAGCGTTTCTTAAAATAAATCACCATTGACAGGCTGGCGCGAGTGAGGTCATTGTCATAACCTCAATCTCAGCTTGGTGTTGTGAGATCAACCGGCGACATCCGCAGCCTTCTGCTCCAGCTCGACGGGCAGCCCGCTGACGACCTCGAAGATGACGAGTTGGAGTTCAAGGCCTGGGAGGAGGAGCCCAGAAGTCTCCACAAGACGCTGCGTTGGACGACCAACCGCTGCTCTCCGCGCTCGGCTTGGTCAGCTCGGACGGCGTCTCGTTGGCGGCTCTTTTGCTGGTAGGGAAGCCCGAGGCGCTCGCCCGCCACGTGCCGCAGCACGAAGCGACCTTTCTCCGATATCAGACGCCCACCCGGTACGATCAGCGCCGCGACTTCAGGGGTCCGCTGCTGGCCGTGTTAAGGGACCTGGAGCAGGTAGTCTCGGTGCGTAACCGGGTCCGGACGGTGCAAGAGGAGGGTTTTGGCCAGCTGGAGTTGCCGGACCTCTCGTGGGAAGTGGCGCGCGAGGCCGTGCTCAACGCCGTCACCCACCGTGACTACTTTCTGCGCCAGGGGGCGCAGATTGCCCTGTACTGAGACCGGCTGGAGGTTGTAAGCCCGGGCGGCTTCGTGGGCGGGATTACCCCGGAGAATGTGCTGCGCCACCCACCGGTCCATCGAAACGAACTCCTGGCCCGCACCGCGTTGCTCAATCGTTGGTCCGCAGCCACGGTGCTCCAGCTCAGCGAGGAAGAAGCGGCGGAGCGTCTGGTGCGGCTGCGCGAGGCGGGCTATCTAGTAGTGCGCGGCCGGGGAAGGGCCGCGAGTTATACGCTGCGGCGCGACGTGGCGGAGCGCCTGCGGGGCAAGCCCACGCTGGACGCCGAGGTTCCGCTCGAAGAAGAAGCCGTGAAGTTGCGGGCGGAAGCGTTGCTGGCGGAGCGGGGGCGCCTGACGAACGCCGACATCCGCCGGTTCTCGGGCTTCAGCCGGGTGCAGGTGTACCGGCTGGCCAAGGAAGTGCCGTGCACCGAATGCCTCAGAATCGCTCATCATCGCGGCCGCCGCATGACACCTAGACCCAACGGCCCGGAGCTCATCCAGCCCGGCAAGTACGACCACCAGGGCAACCTGCGGCCGGTGGAACGCACCATCCTGCCGTTCCAGGTGGCCGAGACCAAACGCGCTGCCTCGGTCCTACGCAGGAAGTAGTCCACGCGAATGGCGACCCCGCTAGACCTCGCTGCCCTCGCGCCGGGCGCCCGGGTCCAAGAGGCGTTCCTGGTACTCGACGTGCAAGCGCGCGCCACGGCAGACGGCAGCCCGTACACCGTGCTGGTGCTGGGGAACAGTACCGGGCGGATCTCCACCGAACCGTTCTGGATCGAGCAGCAGGACGCCGTCGCCGGCATCCGGCGGGGACACGTGGTGCAGGTGATCGGCGAGGTCACTACCTATCGCGACCGGCCGCAACTGAAGACCGTCTCGGTCCGCCTCCTTCCCGACGCCCTGGTCGACCCCGCCAGCCTGCTGCCCTCGGTGGGCCCGGGCGATCGGTACTGGGAAACGCTCGACGGGTGGCGGCGGGACATCCGGAAGCCGCGCCTGGCCAAGGTGGTGAGTCTGTTCTACGACGATGACGACTTCCGGCACCGCTACGAGCAGTGCCCCGCCTCGCTCCGCGGGCACCACGCAGCCGTCGGCGGGCTCCTCAAACACACTACCGAGGTCGCGGCCATCGCTCGCACCATCGCGCGCACCTCTGGGGCGGATCAGGAGCTGGTGCTGGCTGGCGTGCTGCTGCATGACATCGGGAAACTCGAGGCCTACTCCTGGCGGGGCCTGTTCGAATACACCGACGCGGGCGCGCTGGTGGGCCACGTGGTGTTGGGCGCCTTGATGTTCGACCGCCGGCTGCGTGAGGAGCCCGAGCCCCCCTGCACCGCGATCGAGCGGGAGATCCTGCTGCACCTCATCCTGGCGCATCACGGGCGGATGGAGTGGGGGAGCCCGGTGCCGCCGCTCACGCTGGAAGCCGAAGTGCTCCATTGGGCCGACAACGCCAGTGCCAAGACCGCTTCCATGGCGGACGCACTTCGGGATGCGGAGAACTTCCCGCAGGGCACGCTTTCCCTGCCCCAACGCGGCCTGGACTACCGGCGGCTCTACCGGGGAACCAGCGACTGGGGACTGCCCGCGGCGGAACCGGGAACGGGGAGGGGAGAAGCGTGAGATCAACGGCTCAGCCGCTGCACGGCCCGCTCAGCCCGCTCCGCAGCCAGGCCGATCGCGACCAACAGCCGAAGCTCCCGCTCCGTGATCGGCCCTCGCGCCACCAGCCACGCGCTGCACCGGATAGCCTCCAGCGCACCGCGCAGCTCCTCCAGGGCGGCGGCCCGGAGCGCTTCCGGAGCGGGGGGAAGCGAGACCAGGGGGCTCACGCCCCCAGCATAGCGCGCGCCGGGACCCGACCGCGTACCGGACCACTGCGCTCAGGTGCCAAAAAGTGACGTACCGGTTCGTGCCCCATACGGCCGACATCCGGGTCAGGATCGAGGCCCCGAGCTTTCGCCGCATGCTGGAGGACTTGGTGCAGGTGCTGCGCGAATTGACGGTTGGGAATCGCCCGGTCCACCCGCGGGCCGCACGCCTGATCACGCTCCAGGCGTCCGATCCTCCGGAACTGCTCCTCGCCCTCTCTCGGGAGATCCTGGACGCCTTCCAGCTGGACGCGTTCGTTCCGGCCCGCCTGGAGATCGACCAACTCACCCAGCCGCCCGAGCCCCCGTCGCTGCGGGGTCGCGTGCTGGGGGAGTGGTTCGATCCTGCGCGCCACGAGACCCAGCCCGAGATCAAGGCCGTGACCCGCCACGGCCTGGCGGCCGAGCCCACACCGGAAGGATGGCGCGCCGAAGTGTTGTTCGACGTCTAAGAGGTTGGTGAAGACGGGCTCTCGCGGGGTCTCTGGAGCGCGCGTCAGTGGAGCGCGCGCCTTGGAAACTCCCTCCGGTTGGGGGCGCCCCGCGGAACTGCAGCGCGCCGAAGAGACCCTGCAAGAGCCCGTCTTCAGCAACCCTGCTAACTTTCTGTTGATGGCTCAAGCCCAGGTTACCGTCGAGCAGGTCGATGCCTTTCGCTGGAGGGTGCCCCGTACCGGCGGTATGCGCACCGACGGGCTGATCTTCGCGGACGCCGAGTTGATGCACGATCTCGAGGGAGATCAGTGCATCCAGCAGGTGGTCAACGTGGCGCACTTGCCCGGCATCGTGGGCCCCTCGATCGCCATGCCGGACATCCACTGGGGCTACGGGTTTCCCATCGGCGGGGTGGCAGCCTTTGACGAGCGCGAGGGCGTGGTCTCCCCGGGCGGCGTGGGCTACGACATCAACTGCGGCGTCCGGCTGCTCCGCACCCCGCTCACCATCGATGAGGCCCGTCCCAGTTTGCGGACCCTGGCGGATACGCTGTACCGGCTCATCCCCTCCGGCGTGGGGTCGTCCCGGTCAGACGTGCGGCTCTCACCCAAGGAGCTGGACCGCGTGCTCCAGACCGGAGCCGAGTGGGCCGTCCACGAAGGCTACGGCATGGCGCGGGATCTCGAGTGCATCGAGGCGGGCGGCCGCCTGGCCGGCGAGCCCGACTGCGTGAGTCGCCACGCGAAGGAGCGAGGCAAAAACCAGCTCGGCACCGTGGGCAGCGGGAACCACTTCGTGGAAGTGGGCTACGTCTCGGACGTCTATGACGAGCAGGCTGCCCAGTCGCTCGGCTTGAGCCCAGGGACGGTAACCGTGTTCATCCACTCCGGATCCCGCGGCCTCGGCTACCAGGTCTGTGACGACTATCTCGATCGCATGGTCAAGGCGGCCGCCAAGTACGGGATTGACCTGCCTGACAAGCAGCTCTGCTGCGCGCCGCTGGCCAGCCCGGAGGCCCGAGACTACCTGGGGGCCATGAACGCCGCGGCCAATTTCGCCTTCGCCAACCGTCAGCTGATGAGCCACTACGTGCGGCGTTCGCTGACCGACGTATTCGGGGCCGACACCGTCCAGGCGACCGATCTGGTCTACGACGTCTGCCACAACATCGCCAAGTTCGAGACCCACACGGTGGCGGGCGCGGCGCGGCGGGTCTGCGTGCACCGGAAGGGCGCCACTCGAGCGTTCCCGCCGGGACACCCCGAGCTTCACCTGCGCTTCCGGGACATCGGCCAGCCGGTGCTCATCCCCGGCGACATGGGCCGCTATTCGTTCGTGCTGGTTGGGACCGCCGGCGCGTTTAGCGAGACCTTCGGCTCGACCTGCCACGGCGCCGGCCGGCGGATGAGCCGGCACCAGGCGAAGAGGGTGGCGCGGCCGCGCAACATCCCGCGGGAGCTCGAGGAGCGCGGGATTCTGGTGCGCGCCGCGAGCCGGGCCACGGTGGACGAAGAGATCCCCGAAGCCTACAAGGACGTGGCCAAGGTGGTGGACGTGGTGCACGCTGCGGGCATCGGCCGGAAGGTCGCCAAGCTCACGCCGGTTGCCGTGGTCAAAGGCTGAGCGTGCCTCAGGCGGCCGACGGCAACGGCCCGCGCGGGCGGTATCTCCTCACGCTCTCGCTCGCTGCCCTGGGCGTGGTCTACGGCGACATCGGCACCAGCCCGCTGTACGCCATCCGCCAGGCGTTTCACGGGCCCCATGGCGTGGACGTCACGCCCGGCAACGTCTGGGGCATCCTCTCACTGGTCTTCTGGTCTCTCCTCCTGGTCATCTCCGTCAAGTACCTCGGTGTGGTGATGCGCGCCGACAACCGGGGGCAGGGAGGCATCATTGCCTTGGTGGCGCTCCTCGCGCCGAGCCAGGCGTCCGAGGGGCGGCGTCACCGCGCGCTGGTCCCAGTGCTCGGGCTGTTCGGCACGGCCCTGCTGTTCGGCGATGGCATGATCACGCCGGCCATCTCGGTGCTGAGCGCGGTCGAGGGGTTGGAGGTCGCCGCGCCTGGGCTCCAGCCCTATGTGATTCCCGTGACGGTTGGCATCCTCATCGCCCTCTTCCTGTTTCAGCGGCGGGGCACGTCCGGCGTGGGCGCGGTGTTCGGTCCGGTCACGCTGCTGTGGTTCGGCGTCATCGCGGCCTTGGGGTTGGCGCAGATCGCACGGCAACCGGCGGTCCTGGCGGCTCTCAACCCCTCCCACGCCGTGAGCTTCTTCGCGGCAAACGGGTGGGTTGGCTTCCTGGTGCTGGGAGCCGTCTTCCTGGTCGTCACCGGCGGTGAGGCCCTGTACGCGGATATGGGCCATTTCGGCCGCCGGCCGATCCGGGTCGCCTGGTTTGCGGTCGTGCTCCCCAGTCTCCTGTCCAGCTATTTCGGCCAGGGGGCATTGCTGCTGTCCGATCCCGGGGCGGCGGAGAACCCGTTCTACCGTCTGGCGCCGGGTTGGGGGCTCTATCCGCTCATCGCGCTGGCGACCGCCGCCACCATCATCGCCTCCCAGGCCGTGATCTCCGGCGCCTTCTCCCTGATGCGACAGGCGGTGCAGCTCGGCTACAGCCCCCGGCTGACCATCGAGCACACCTCGGTCGAGGAAGTCGGGCAGATCTACGTGCCCGCCATCAACTGGGCGTTGATGGTCTCAACCATCGCGCTGGTCATCGGGTTTGGCTCCTCCAGCAACTTGGCCGCCGCCTACGGCGTGGCGGTCTCCAGCGACATGGTGATCACCACCATCGTGCTGGCAGTCGTGACCCGCAGCCTCTGGAAATGGAGCTGGCCTGCCGTCGCCGCCGTGGCGGCCGTCTTCCTCGGCGCAGATCTCGCCTTCTTCAGTGCCAACGTCATCAAGGTGCCACAGGGCGGATGGTTTCCGTTAGTCGTGGCGACGGCGGTCTTTACCTTGATGGCCACGTGGAAGCGGGGCCGGGAGGTTCTCTATGGCCGACTCCGCGAGCGGGCCGTTCCGCTGGAACTCCTCATGGGCGACGTCGCCGCCGAGCCGCCGGCGCGCGTCCCTGGCACGGCGGTGTTCATGACCCCCAACGTGGGCGCAACGCCCCCCGCGCTGGTCCATAACCTGGCCCATAACAAGGTGCTGCACGAGCAAGTGATCTTCTTGAGCGTGGTCACGGAGGAGGTGCCCGCCGTATCCGCCCAGGAGCGGGTGCAGGTCAAGGACCTCGGCCAGGGTTTCTACTGGGTCACGGCCCGATACGGCTTCATGCAAGACCCGAGCGTGCCAGACATCCTGGAGCGCGCCAAGGGGTTGGGCGTGGAGTCGCGTCTCGAGGCGACGACCTTCTTCCTGGGCCGCGAAACCCTGATCTCCACAGATCGGCCCGGCATGGCCCGTTGGCGAGAGCGGCTCTTCTCGATCATGTCGCGCAATGCCCAGCGAGCCACGGCGTTCTTCAAGATCCCGCCGGATCAGGTCTTCGAGGTCGGGGTCCAGGTGGAGATGTGACCCACCCCCCTCTTTCCCCCGCAATCAGCAGTCAGCAATCAAACGGGCCATCGCCCTCGCGGATCCCAAGGCCGATGACTGATTGCTGAGTGCAGTTGGTCGAAAGCGAGAGCGCGGCCAAAAACGAGGCGGCCGGCGCTCCCTTTGGGGAAGACACCGGCCGCCTCCACACTGGCTACCCGGAGCCAGGGGATTGACTCCCTCTGTTCTTCTTCCCTAAGCCGCCGCCTGGACTGATGCGCCCGCGGTAGGGCTTTTGGGAGCTCCGGCCTCGATCCCCAAGCGGCTTAGGCCCGGGCCGCAAGGTTCACCAGTGCGAGCGCTGCGAGTCGGATCAGGTCGCGGACCGACCCTTCGCACTGCACGCCGAGGCGCTAGATCGGCGTGGACGAGGCACGCGACTGGCCTCGCCGGTCCGAGCCGGCGTAGCTACCCGGATCGCTGGACGCCCGAAGCCCTTGTTTGCGTCGGCGCCCTCCCCGGAATCTCCGCTCGGACTCGCCACGCAAGGCGTGGTCAAGACAGCGAGTCCCGACCCTTCCCTTGCACGGCGCGACGCCAAATCTAGGAATCAGCCCAGAGCGCGCAAGCGCCGATGTTCCTTCGGGTTACGCGATTCCGTGTGGGTTCCATGTGGACGGCTAACCGCGATTGTCCCTGGCAGTTGCGGCCGTTATCCACGTCATGTGGAATTGTGGAGCAGCTTCGCGCACACCGGATGTTTGAACGGCAAGGGCACAGAGCGGAGGGAGGACGATGACCCGGCCGTGAAACTACGGCATCACGTCCCTACTTCCTCGTAGAAGTAGGGTGCGGCTGCCGATCGAGGCAGGAATACGAACCCCGCGCCCGTCGTCGAGAACCAGGCCGCCAGGAGCTGGGTGGGACGCTCGCGCGACGGTTCCTCGAACAGGGCGCGCAGCCAGCGCTTGGCGTGGCGCAACTCCGGCGCCCGGCGCGAGAGCACCGACAGCATGGCGCCCACGCCCTGCGTCACTCGCAGGAAGTGGGCCAGCGCGTGGGCCCGCTGCACGAATTCGTAGGCCCGGACCCCCGGTTCGTCGAACAGGAGGGAGCCCTCGTAGGGGTCGGCCGGCGGCGCGTCCATGCGCGGCCCCAGATACACGAAGACCCGCCGGCCATCGCGACGCCGCTCGACCATCGCCGCGGCGCTTTCACCGCTTAGGCGCACCGCGTGCATCAAATCGTTGTCGGCCAGGATCCCGACCGCGCTGGTCCACTCCAGCGCGGCCAGCGCGGTATCCATAGGGCAGCCCAGCTCGTCGTCGTAAGCGACCAGCCTCGGCGCCTCGCCGGCTCGGGCGAAGAAATGCGCCAGAGCCTCGGCCCGATCCGGGCAGGCCCGCGTCGTACGGGTCAAAGTGGACGCCTCCATGGGTCCAAGATAACGTTATCTGCCATGCGTGTCCCAACCCTGGCGGTGATGCTGGCCACAACCCAGCTCCGAGCGCAGGTCCCCGCGGAGGCGGGGGCCCACCTTTCAGCTGCCGAACGAGCGGCGCTGGAGCAGCTGGGGGAAGCCCACGCCACCACCTTCGAACTGGTCGATTCCTGGTTCGCCGGCCGTCCGATCCAGTACTACGACTTCGGCCGGGACGCCGCGCGCCCCGGCATTTTGTACCGCGTGCGCGGCGGGAGCGACGTGGTCACCACGCTCCCCGGCCTCCGTGGCTACAGCGCCCTGCGCGCCGTGTACGTGGTGGAGCCCGGGCCGGGGGTGGACGCCTCGGGCCTCCGCTCGCACGTCCAGATCGACGAGCTACTGCGACGGGGGCTCGTGCGGCTGGTCGGACCCGGTACCGTGATCAACGCGCCGATCGTTCCGCAGGGCAGCCGACTGGATCGTGACCCGCTCGAGCGCATGGTCCGGGGAGCGTGGTACCAGGGCCACCGCGTGGCCTACTACGATCTGGGTCCGGTGCCGGCGGTGTCGATCCCGCTGATCGTGTTCGTCTCCGGGTTCGACGAACGCGGCGGTATCCTGGTGGACGGCCAACCGTCCAATGCCAGCGCCATCCCCGGAGTCCCGGGGTATAGTGACCTGTGGCAGGTTAGGTTCGTGCAGGTGGGCGAGGGGTTCGAGCCGGGCAAGTATCGGGACTTCGGGCGCGCCCTGGCGGATGCGCGCGCCGGGCGGTTCCGGCTGAGCGATCCCGGTGTGGTGGTGAACTGTCCGGTGATCTACGTGGACGGCAGGCCGGCGGCCCGATGAAGCGACCGGGGCCCGGAGTACTGTTCTCGACGTGGCTGGCCGCCGCGGCGGTCGCGGCAGCAGCCACGGGATCGACGGAACCGCCGGGCGCGCGGGGGCTGTCCCGCCCACGGTGGCAGCAGTGCGAGACCTCCCTGAGCGGCCGCTGGGTGGGGCTCCACAAGAACCAAACTCTGCACCTCGAGTTCTACGGCGACACCATGCTGGTGGTGAACGACCAGTACCCGCTCAGCTACCGCGCCACGGCAGACTCACTCATCGCGACCGGCGACACGACCGTGGCTGGGCACTACTGGTTCTCGTATTGCCGGCTCTTGCTGGAGACGCCCGACGGTTCGGTGATCACGATGTCGCCCCAGGGGGTGTTGGCTCGGCCCCTCACGGGCCGGTGGGTGGGTCCGCTCGGCACCCCCGACGGCACGGAGGCGGAGCTTAGGCTCGCCTTAGGGGGCGCGGCCCGCTGGCATCTGCTGCCGGACGGCCCCTGGACCGAGGGAGAGTGGGAGCGCCAGACCCGCATCATCACGTTCACCTGGGTCGGCCCCGACACCATCCCATGGGTGGGACACTACGACGTGGAGGGCAACGTGATCCTGTTCGAGCGGACGGTGCCGGGCTCCCGGGCCACGATCTTTCACCGGGTATTTCGATAACGGCAGAAGCGGGAGAACGGCGGCAGACGCTCGCCCTAGATCACCGTGACCGGCCGCAACCGCCCGCTTCCCTGCTCAAACAGCCGCTCCGCCTGCGCCAGAGCTTCCGCCACACCGGCGGCGTCCGGATCAGGGTACTTGCTGTTGGGCTCCACGTTCCCCGTGAGTCGTCGCACCATCACCAAAGCCCGCGTCACCTCGCAGTGCTCGGGGTCGGGGTCGGTGTACCCGGCGGTGAGCAAGCTCCGGAAGAAGGGCAGCGTCCCCGGGTCGGCCAATACATAGAGCGACTCCAGAATGCGCGGGCTGAGAAACGACCGCAGGTGGAGATCCCCGCGGACCGCATCGAACAGCTCGACCAGGCGGGCAGCGGCGTCGCCGTCGGGGTAGAACCGCGCCGCCTCGGCCGCCGCGCCCAGGAAGGCGTGATGGGCGTCCGGCGTGAGGTAGCGGGCGAACAGGGGCCACTCGCTGGGCGGGTGCCGCTCCGCCAGCGCCAGGAAGGCGAAGTACCGCCGCGCCAGCGGTGCCGCTTCGTCGGCCACCACGGTGCGCAATCCGGCGACACCGAAGCGTTGCGCCACCAACGCCGCCGCGGTGGCGTGCTGTAATCGCTCCAGCTCGGGCTCGCGGAAGGTGCGCACGTGTACCGCCGCCGGTTCGGCCGAGGCCGCCAGCACCGGCAGCCGATCCAGCAGGCGCAGCAGCAGGCCATCCGCTTCGTCCAGCGCGCGCTCCCACCGGCCGGCGTCGGCCCGCCAGGCGCGACCCAGGGCGTCCCACCCCAGGTCCTCCAGCCGCTCCGCTCCCCAGACCGCCTCGAATTCCTCGGGGCCGTGCGCGTGGAGCAGCCGGCGCAGCGCTGCGGCGAACTGAAAGACCGTCTCGGGCATGGCGGACCTCGAATCTACTGTCCTCATCCGCATTGCGCTGGCGTTAGGGCGGCAATAACGTAGCCCGCGCAATCGTGATGGCGACCCACCAACGCGGCGCGCTCGCCCCGGTCGTAGCAGCTGGCCTGGCGACCCTCGCTGCCGGCATCCTCGCCTGCACGGCGGGCCGGGAGCCGATCGCTCTGGGGCTGGTCGGCCCCTTCTCCGAGGCGCGAGGCGTCTCCATGCGCCTCGGGGCGGAGCTGGCGGTGGCCGAGATCAACCGAGCCGGCGGGGTCGGGGGACGGCGGCTGCAGTTGCTCATCCAGGATGACAGCGCGAAGCCGGAGCTCGCCGTCGCCGCGGCGCGCACGCTCTACGCCGACGCCCGAGTGATGGCCGTGGTGGGACACCTGACGTCGGCCGCCACCCTTGCCGCCGCGCCGATCTACGGCGGCGGCCGGCGGCCCTTGCCTGTCATCAGTCCTTCGGCTTCGGCCCCGGCCGTGAGAGACGCGGGACCATACGTCTTCCGGGTCTGCCCCACGGACGTGGCTCACGGCACCGCCCTCGCCGCGTTCGCCCGGCGCCGCCTCGGCGCCCGCAGCGCCGCCATTCTGTACCAGAACGATGAATACGGGCGTGGGATCCGAGGCACCTTCGCCGAGGAGTTCGTTCGACTTGGCGGGCGCCTCGCCAGCGACGACCCCTACGTGCCCGACCTCCCCAGCTTCGAGCCCTACCTGCGCCGGCTCCAGCAACGCGGCGGCGCCGACGTGCTGTTGATCGCCGGCACGGCGGCGGCCGCCCAGCGGATACTGCCCACGCTGGATACCGTGGGGATCCGCCCACGAGTGTTGGGGGGCGATGCGCTCGCCGGACTCGAGACCGCCCAGAACGCCGACGGCGTGCTCACGTCCACGGCCTATCTGCCGGACGCGCCCAGCGAGCGTAACCAGGCCTTCGTCGCCGCCTACCGTGCGGCCTACGGCGAGCAACCGCTCGATCATCGGGGCGCGGCGGCCTACGACATCGTGTACCTGTTGGCACGGGCGCTCGACGCCGTGGGACCCGGCCGCCGACGGCTGCGCGACTATCTGGCCGGGGTGGGTACCGTTTCCCCTCCGTTCGAGGGGGTCACCGGACGCATCGCGTTCGATCCGGAAGGCGACGTACCCACCAAGACCGTGGTGCTCGGGGTGGTGCGCCAAGGCGCCCTGGTAATGGCTGAGGGCCGGTAATGGCGCTGCGCATTCGCACCCTCCGTGCCCGCCTGCTCCTCGGCTCCGGAGCGCTGACCGGCGGCATCGTGGTGACGTCGCTGTTGGCCCTCTCCGCGCTCAGCGCGCTCCGCCGGGCGGTCACCGAGGAAACGGACGTGCTCTCCCAGGTATCCGTACTGAGCAACGGCATCCTGGCCGCCGCCTTCGACGAGGCGCGGGCGGGGGAGCTGTACCTGGTCGCTTCGACACCGCAGACCCGGCTCCAGTTCGCGCGCGCGGCGGAGGAGACCTACGACTACGAGCGACGGCTCCGGGCGCTACCGCGCCTGTCCCAAGAGCAGCGGGCTGTGATCGCCCGGATCGGCGCGCTCCAGCAACGGGTTCACGCGGGCTACGGCTACGCTCACGCCCTGGAAGACCTGGGCCGGCGGGCACGGGCAGCGGCCGCCGGCGCGGCTGCCCGAGAGCCGGCCAACGAGATGATGCGCCTGGTGCGAACCCTCTCGACCAGCATGGCGACCGAGGCGGAACAGGGCGGCGCGGCGCTTCTGGTCCGAGCCAATGAGCGCGAGGTGCTGGTGTGGATCGTCCTGCTCCTGTCCGTGGTGTTGGCGGCCGGCGTCAGCGCGGCCACGCTCCGCTCGGTTCAGGCCCCCACCGAGCGCCTTGGCCTGGCCGCCGAGCGCTTCAGCACCGGCGATCTCCGACCGGTGCACCTCGGCACCATGCCGCGCGAGCTGGCGCTGCTGGGGGACGCCATGAGCCGCGTGGGCGTCACTCTTCGCTCGCTGGTCCAGGAAGTCGTTACCGAGAGCGAACGGATGTCCTCCACGGCCACTGACCTCTCGGCCGTGAGCCAGGAGCTAGCCGCCACCGCGAACGAGATCAGTACCGCCATGGTGGACATCTCGCAGGGCGCGGAGAGACAGGTGGGCAGCGGGGAAGCGGCCCAGCAAGCCGTGGAACGTCTGGCCCAGTCCGCCACCGCCAACGCGGAGCTAGCCCGGCGCCTGGCGGAACGGGGGGAGGAGATTCACCGCCTGGCGGCCCGCTACCAGCGGGACGTCGCGGCGGCGGCGAAGGCGCTGCTCGACCTGGGCGCCGTGGTACAACAGAGCGCAACGCAGGTGGATGAGTTGGACCGGAGGTCAGAGTCCATCAACCAGTTCGTGGACGTCATCAAGCAGATCTCGTCGCAGACCAACCTGCTGGCACTGAACGCGGCGATTGAGGCGGCCCGGGCGGGCGAGCGTGGCGTGGGCTTCGCCGTGGTCGCCCAGGAGGTGCGGGAGCTGGCTGACTCCAGCGGGGCCGCAGCCGAGGAAGTCGCCGAGCACATCCGAGTGGTGCGCCAACAGGTGAGTCAGGTCGCAGAGACCATGGCGACCGGCCGGCTCAAGGTCCGTGGCGTCGAGGAAGTGGCCCAGGGCGCCGCCACCGCCCTTGAGAGGATTGCCGCCTCCGTCGCCGAGGTGGAAGCGGGTGCCGGCCAGCTGGCCGAAGCCGCCGCGGGAAACCTCACGCTGGTTGAAGAGATCCGTGCGGTGCTAGGACAGGTGGCCGCCGCAGCGCACGCGCACGCCTCCGCCAGCGAGCAGGTGACCGCGGCGGCCCAGGAGCAGGGTGCCGCAACGCAACAGATGGCCGCGCAGGCAAGCGAGTTGAGCCAGGCAGCCCAGCGGCTGCGCGGCTTGGTAAAGGGATTCCGGGTCTAGCGACCCTTCTTGGCAGTCTTCCCCCGACGATTGGACTCCCGGGACACCACAGAGCGCTGCCGTACTCGCTTAACGGAGGGCTTGGGGGTGCGGCGCTTCTTGGCCGCGGCCTGCGCTTCCTGCAGGACCCGGTCCCCCTCGGCGGCGCCAATCAGCCCGCGCCGGACGGCGTACTGCACCAGCTCCTCGGCATCTTCCAGGCGGAACTCGCCCACGCCCGCGCCGGCACGGATCATGTTCACGATCGCGTCGGCCACGGGGCTGCGCAGCACGCTGGCTATGCCAGGGACGGTCTCCAGCAACGCTGTGATCTGCGACCCGGCAAGTTCGGGCCCCATGCCTGCTCCTTTTAGTGCGCCAAGACTAGCGTGTATGGGGGATGCAGTCAAGCGGGCATGATACGAGGCCACGCTATGTAAGTTGTTCTTCAACAACTAGTTACACGGCACGACCTCAGGGTCTGCTTCTAGGAACCTCAGGACCTGCCGTACAGGTTCAGCCGGCGGGGCTGGGTGATCGTCCAGGCTGCCTGGTTCGGAGCTGGCGCGGCGCCCGCCGCCAAATCCGCCATTCTGACTGGCTGAGGATCTCCCCCAGGACGTTCTGGGTCTTGGGGTCGACTCGCATGTCCAGGTGCATATCCAGGCGGTACTCCGCCGAATCAGCCCCGTACCCTCGGAGCACAAAGCCGGAGCGCGCGGGCTCTACGGAGTCAACCTCGAGTTCCGCCACGGGCAGGAAGTCGGGATCCGGAGCTCGATCGTTCGCCATACGCAGCCCCCTCGCGTGGAGTGGGACCGCTGAGACTAACCGCAATCCCTAGCCCGTCAAGAGGATGGGCCCTTTGCGGTGAGCCCCCCTGTGAGGGTAGATTGAGCGTCCCCTGAAGAGGCCGGAGGTCTAAGGCGGTGGGACGGCGAGGCATCAAGGAATATCGGGCCCATGAGGCATTGCAGCTTATCCTCGCGGATCGGGACCATGAACCGCTGGCCTGCCCGTCCTGCGGGCACCGGACGATTCAGCGTACTCCGCGCCGGCGCCTGACGTCGGCCTGGCGCGATCCGTACCGCCACGTAACGCTCCGCTGCGGCAAATGCGGCCGCCAGGCGGTCTACGTCCCGCGCAACGTGACGCAGCCTTCAGACTCCCAACTGCTGGCGCAGTAGAGGACGGTAGTGGCGGGCGACGCCATTCAGATGATGGGCACCATCAAAGAGGTGCTCCCCAACACCACCTTCCGAGTGGAGCTGGAGAACGGACACGAGGTGCTGGCCTACGTCTCCGGCAAGATGCGCAAAAACTACATCCGGATTCTCCACGGCGACCGAGTGGCGGTCGAGTTGTCGCCGTATGACTTGACGCGGGGGAGGATTACGTACCGCTACAAGTAGGATTCAGCAGTCAGCCATCAGTGGGGCATTGATGGCTGACTGCTGAAAGCTGACTGCTCAGTTCAGACCACCCACCTCTCAAACGCCGTCTCCACCGCCACGTCCGACTCCACGGTGCACCCGGCCCGGCGGGCGCCGTCCAAGAACGCCGCCAGCGCGCCCAGGTTCTCCAGCCGCAGCTTGAGCAGATAGCGGTCGGCGCCGGTCAGGCGGTGGCATTCGAGTACCGCGGCGGCGCGGCGCCAGCGGTCCACCAACTGCGGCATCTGCGAGTCGGGCCCGGGGTGGACGTGCACAAAGGCGAGGACCGGTTTCCCGGCGGCGCCCGGCTCGAGCCGGGCGTGATAACCCGTGATGATACCCGCTGCCTCCAGCTTGCGAACCCGCTGGAACGCAGCCGGCGCACTGAGCCCAACGGCCTCCCCCAGTTCCTGGAATGAGGTCTTACCATCCGCTTGAAGGATGGCGAGAATACGGCGGTCGGTATGATTCATGTCTAACAAAATCATATTCTGCCATTGGCTATTTCTAATACAAGATATATCAAAGGCCTGTGGCCAGCAATCAGCCCTCAGCTCTCAGCAGTCAGTGCCCTCACTGACTGCCGACTGCTGAATGCTGACTGCTTCTCTCAATGCGGATTCGAGAGGATGCGATCCCAGCGAATGGCGGTGAAGAAGGGCAACGGCAAGATCCCGTTCTTGTCGTAGCTGTAGTAGATGAACAGGGGGCGGCCCCGAATCCGGTCCCGGCCCAGGAATCCCCAGTAGCGGCTGTCGTAGGAGTTATCGCGGTTGTCTCCCATGACGAAGAAGGAGTCAGCCGGCACCAGGAGCGGCCCCCAGTTCTTGAGCGTGGGCCGATAAGCCCGCGCTTCCCGTCCTACCAGATACCGCACTTGCCAGGCTCGCATTTGCGGGTCTTCGGGGTCGCTATGAGGGCTGGTCTTGATGACGTAGGACTCATCCAGCGGTTTGCCGTTGATCGAGATGACGTTGTCCTCCATCGCGATCGTGTCACCCGGCATGCCGATCACCCGTTTCACCACGTTGACGCCCGGCTCTATCGCCGAGTCGAAGATCACCACGTCGCCCCGTTCGGGCTCGCGAAACGCCGGCAGGCGCTTGTGCACCACCGGCATCTCGGCGCCGTAGAGCGCCTTGTTCACGAACAGGAAATCCCCGATCAGCAGGGTGTTCTCCATGCTGCCGGACGGAATGCGGAACGCCTCCACCAGGAGGGCGCGTAGGAAGAACCAGATGATGAGCGCCGCCGCCAGGGACTTGGTCCACTCCCACGCGGACTGCGCCAGGGACTTGTGGTGCGACGCTTTCACGCCTACGCGACCTCCCTCAAGACAACGATGGTCCTACTCACGTGGTTCTACCCAGTCGGCCACGAACAGGTTCGTCTCGCCAGGCACGGAGCCGAACCGGTTGGAGGCGAACACCAGCTGCTTCCCGTCCGGCGAGAACATGGGAAAGCTATCGAACTCCCGGCTGGTCGTGACCGGGGTCAACCCGCTCCCGTCCAGGTTCACCAAGTAGAGATCGAAGTTCCGCGACCGCGGATCTTTGTGGTTGGACGCGAAAATGACGCGCTTCCCGTCCGGATGGAAGTAGGGCGCGAAATTGGCCCCGCCGAGATTGGTCACCTGGCGCTGGTTGGAGCCGTCGGCGCTCATCACCCGAATCTCCATCCGGCTAGGCCTCACCCTCCCCTGAGCCAGGAGACCCTGGTAATCCGCGATTTCCTGGGGCGTGCCCGGGTGCCAGGAGCGATACACGATCGTGCTCCCGTCCGGCGAGAAGAACGGCCCGCCGTCGTACCCGATCTCGGTGGTGAGGCGCCGGACATCGCTGCCGTCCACGTTCATGGTGTAGATGTCCAGATCTCCGTCCCGCACCGACGTAAACACCAGGCGCTTCCCGTCCGGCGACAGCGTGGCCTCGGCGTCGTATCCCGGCGTGCTGGTGAGGCGCACCAGGTCCGAGCCGTCCAGCGCCGCGGTGTAGATGTCGTAGTCGTAGAGGGCCCAGACGTACCCCTGCGAGAAATCCGGCGGCGGCGGGCACTCGGGGTCGTGCTCGAAGGTGCTGGAGTAGAGCACCCGCCGATCCCCGTCGTAGAAGTAGCCGCAGGTGGTTCGGCCCAGGCCGTTCGAGACCCGGCGGAGGCCGGTGCCGTCCAGATTGATGACGTATTGCTGGTCGCAGGTGGAGTCGCTGGTCTGCCACTGGAAGATCAGCTGCTTGCCGCTCTGCGAGAAATAGGCCTCGGCGTTCTGCCCGCCGAAGGTGAGCTGCCGCAGCCCGGCGAAAAAGCGCTCGCCGGGCTCGGGCGCGCGGGACACGGCCTTGGGCGCCTCGCCTCGGGTAGCACAGGCGGCGCCGAAAACGAGCAGGGGAAGCAGGGTACGACGACTGGAAAACATCCTGAATCGGGCTCTCTGCGGACGGAGCAATATAACCAGGTGTGGAAGGAGACCGGGGGAAGCGGGGGGCGCCTCTGGTAGCGCGCCTCGGTGGAGCGCGCGCCTGGGAATCCTCCTCGTCTGGGGCGCGCGCGGAACTGCAGCGCGCCAGAGAGGCACCCCACGGTTCCCCACCTTCTAGAAGAACGTACCGATCTCGATCCTCGCTCCCCCCCCCGTCGCATTGCGGAACAGGCCCCCCAGCGACTGCCCCATGATCTGGAGGAACATGTTCCGCCCCTCGATGGCCAGGCCCCCGGTGAGGCCGATCCCCTGATCGCCCCCCAGGACAATGCCGGCGCGGAGCGGGAGCGTTCGGATGAACCGCCAGGTGGTCCCGACGTCCACCGAGAGCGGCGACTCGAAGGCCGGGCACGCTTGCGTGGAAGGCACTGTGGCCTGCGTGCAGGGCCCGGAGCTGGGCACGCCCACCGGGAGCGTGGTGCTCACGTCTATCTGAAGGAATCGATTGGCCCAGGCGCTGGCCGTGAAGCGGACGATGCGAGGCAGTTTAACCTTGAGCTCCACCGTGTCTTTGACGGACAGGCTGTCGAACTTGTCGAGCGAGTCGGCCACTTCCTCGAAATTGGTCGTCGCCACGTCGAACCGTTTGGCCTCGGTCTCCACCCAGTGGACCGTAACGTTCCCCACGTTGGCCACCATAGCCTCCAGCGCGAAGCCCGAGGTGGGCCAGGTGAGCCGGACCAGGAAGTCGCCCGCGATGCTGGCCTTCCCGTTCTTGAGCGTGGAATCCAGCGGTTCCGGTGTGCTGGCCAGCTCAACCCCCACGTTCGCCACCACGCTATCGCCGCTCACCAGTATCCGGCCTCCGTTGGCCACCGTGGAACGCAGGCGCGCGAACGCGACGGGGCGAATGTAGCGCGCGCCGAATCCCAGGTTCAGGTTGACGCCGTCCTCCGAGCCCAGGGGACCGAAACGCAGCACCACGTGGGCGCCACCCTCGGCGGTGGCCAGCGCCGCGCCCTTGGACTGCCCCAGGCTGAAATCCTGGCGCGCGCCGTTGCCGTCGCGTACCAGCGCGGCGAAGTTGTCGTCGAGTTGGAAGCCGCCGTATCCCCGGGCCTGGGCCGAGAGTCCCAGGCTCAAGTGACTGCCGAAAGGGCCCCCCAGGTAGAACCCGCCTTCACCCAGCGCGGAACCCTTGAGGCCTTTCCCATCCGGGATCAGCCCTAGGATGTCGAGGACGTCGCCGGCGAGCAGGCTGTCGTTGTCGGCCAGGTAGATGGCGGCCCGGGCGTCGGCCAGATTGAGCGTGTTGTTCTCCCCGATAGCTCCGGCCGAGATCACGAAGCCCCAGTGCGGGATCATGGCGTGCCGGAAGGGATCCACCCGGAAGCTCGGCGTGCGGCGATAGGCCGGCTCCACCCTGGCGGCCTGCGAGCCTTCGGGCACCGCCTGAGCGGCGAGCGCGCCCGCCGCGAGGGGCAACCACGCGAGTGCCAGGAGGGGCCCCTTCATTGCGAGCCTCCCGTCTTGATCTTCACCGATCCGCTGGCCCGGAGGATCACTTTGTCGGTGGTCCGGATGGCGCCCCTCGGGTTCGAGGCGTTGGGGAGCAGCGTCACGCGGATCGCGGCCGTGAGCTTCCGGCCGAGGAGCACCCGCGACTTGTTGCCCGCGATGCTCACCGTCGCGGTATCCAGTACCGGGCTGGTGACCCGCCCCTGTGCATCCACCGGCGCGGCCACCAGCGAGACGGGCCCGATCTCCGTACGGTTCGTCATGCGGAAGATGCTGTCCGCGTCCACGCTGGCAGGCTGCGAATCGGGCACCATGGCGATCCGTACCTGAACGCCAAAGGGGGTCCCATTCTGCACGATGGCAGTGGCGGAGGCGGTGTCTACGCGCTGGGCGATCTGATTGGCGTCCTGGTCGCCGAGGTCAGCGCCGTCGGTGACCGAAGTCTTTGAGAAGGTGACACCGTTGGTGGGGACGGTGAAGTCGAGCGCCACCGTGAGGCCCAGCCGCAGGCTGACCGAGTCTGTCGTGGTGACCGTGCTCATCTGTCCGTCACCCACCACCACGCTGCCCGATCCCACGACGGCGGCCCGCCGGTTGTCGAGCACCAGGTCGATCACCCGATCCAGGAGACGCGCGGTCTGAAGGGTGAGTGTCTTGGTGGAGTTCCGCGCCACTGAATCGGTCACCGCCACCGTGATATCGCCCTGGGCATCGGTCTGGTAGTCGATGGCGCCTCCCGCCCGGCGCGGCAGCTGTCCGGTGGTGGTAAGCTCGACCACGCCCAGCAGGAAGTTGGAGAGCCTGAGCGGCGCGCCCGAGCTGTTCACCAGCGTGAGCAGGATCTTGGCGTCATTCAGGGTCGCCTGCTTGACCGCGTCCTCGAGATCGCCCAGGTCGAAGTCCCCGGCGACGATCTCCTGGAACTCCTCGGTGGACACCGTCAGCTCGGCGGTCTTGGCGGGATCCAGCGGCGCGGACAATGACTGGAGGTTCCCGCTACCGCTGACGACAACGGCATTGGTCGTGACGATGGGATCGATCGTAGCCTGCGTGGCGGTGGCGCTTCCCTGCACCACGGCCGTGACCGAGCCCGGCACGATCCTGGCGCCGGCCAGGTTGAGGGTGAGGCTGTCCGTGCGCGTGGCGCCGCCGCCCGGCGCCGCCAGCACCGTCACGCTGTCTTTGATCGCCACTCCGGTCCGGGTGACCCCGTTCAGCGTGATCACGGCCTTGAACTGAACCGGCAGCCGGTTCTGCACCCGCAGCTTGAAGCTCCCGGAGTTCACGATCACGGAGTCAATCGTGTTGATCCGCGGCTCGCTCGCGAGCGGGGCATAGCTCTGGTTGAACGTCTCGTTCAGGTTGCGCAACGTGACAGACGACAGGGTCAGTTGCGAGAATACCGCGCGGACCGATGCGGACCCGCTCGGAATGCAGGCGCCAGCTCCGGATGCGCTAAACTGCAGGCGCACGTAGCCTGTCATTGTGCGACCTGCCAAGTCCAGCGTGTCGGTTACTTGGCTCCCGTTCAGAATGGCTCTCGGATCGCTCGGGAACGACGCGACCGTCCCCAACGAATCCCCAATGCCTATCGACAACGTGGCGTTGCAGCCCGAGTTGTTGGTAATGGTCCGTATCACCCGGCCCGACGCTACCGTGGCGCTTAACACCTGAGAGCCCTGCAACGTCTGGAAACGGACCGTATCGCTCACATTGGGTGGCGCGCGTAGCGGTGGAGCTGGGCCGACGGGCGGAGCTGGAGCAATGGTCGTGATGTCGATGTTCAGCGTCTCGGGCTGACCGGTCTGCAGCATCTGGTCATAGCCGAAGGTGAACGGCGAAAACGTCAAGCTGTCGTAGTTGAGCTTGTCCCCCACGTTCACCGTGAGCGTCTCGGGATCGAACCTGATCCCCATGAGC
>Ga0209172_10003202_pt1 | contig 25844 bp, 23 predicted proteins | sample LarsenN4metaG_FD_184113 | JGI IMG/M metagenome (GOLD analysis project Ga0209172, IMG submission 184113) | Hot spring sediment bacterial and archeal communities from British Columbia, Canada, to study Microbial Dark Matter (Phase II) - Larsen... ... | reverse complement strand
TACGCCTGAATTACGGATGAAAACCGACAAAATCGCTCATATTGCCCGGTGAGAGGCTGAAATCGTGGGGGCACCACCTCGCGAATTACCTCTCGTCGCTTCGCTTCAAGACTTTTGCAAGAGGCTCAGATATATTGGGTGCCATTATAGTGGTTCTCTCCCGAAAACCACAGGATAGTTTGCGGAACCGGCCGGCGGCTTGACTTGGCCCGCCGGCAGGCTACCCTTTGACTGCACCGGTCCCCCTGCTGCGCTGCACATTGGTCTGCCCTGGAGAGGTACTGTGATCGACGAACTGGCCATAGCCCTGGGAGTAACGGCCCTCATTGCCCTCTCGCTCTTTTCGGCGGGACACGCCCTGATCATGAAGCGCGACCCCCGCTCCTCCCTGGGGTGGATCGTCGCCTGCCTCACCATCCCCCTCCTCGGCCCCCTCTTCTACTGGGGGATGGGGGTCAACCGGATCTTCCGTCGGGCCCGCACCTGGCTCGAAAGCGGCCGGCGCCTGGCCGATCCTGAGCTCTTCAAGGCGACCCTTGGCCGAAACATCGCCCTGGCGCTCCCCCCCGGCGCCGAGTACCTGAGCGAACTCCGCCGCCTGGCCGACCGGGTGGTGAGCACCCCCCTGGTGACGGGAAACCGGCTCATCCCCCTGGAGAACGGCGAGGGGGCCTATCCGGCCATGCTCGCGGCCATCGCCGGGGCCCGCCGTTCGATCCATCTCTCCACCTACATCTTCGACACCGACGGCGCGGGGCGCCGCTTCATCGACGCCCTGGCCGACGCCGCGGGCCGCGATGTGGATGTGCGGGTCATCATCGACGGCATCGGCGAAAAGTATTCCTACCCCCGCGCCCGCTCCCTCATGGAGGGGACCGGCATCCGGGTCGCCCGCTTCCTCCCCCTGCGGCAGGGGATCTACCTGAATCTCCGCAACCACCGGAAAATGATGATCGTCGACGGGGAGCGGGCCTTCACGGGAGGGATGAACATCGGCGACCGTCACCTGGTGGAGCGGCCGGACCCCGCCGTGGTGAAGGACCTCCACTTCGCGGTGGAAGGGCCGGTGGTGGGGGAGCTGCAGCAGATTTTCCTGGAGGACTGGCACTTCGTGTCCGGGGAGCTCCTGGACAGCAGGCACCACTTCCCCCCCCTCGCCCCGGCGGGAAGCGCCATCGGCCGCGCCATCGGCGACGGCCCCGACAAGGAGTTCCGCAAGCTGTTCCTGATCCTCATGGGGGCCCTCTCCTGCGCCACCCGGCAGGTGCAGATCATGACCCCCTACTTCATCCCCGACCGGGCCCTGGTGGCGGCCCTGGTCACCACGGCCCTGCGGGGCGTGGAGGTGACCCTGATTCTTCCCGAGAAGAACAACCTCCCCTTTGTCCACTGGGCCACCCGCTCCTACCTCTGGGAGCTGCTGCAGCAGGGGATCCGGGTCTTTTACCAGCCCCCCCCCTTCGTCCACACCAAGCTCTTCATCGTGGACGGCATCTGGAGCCTCATCGGCTCCGCCAACCTGGACCCCCGCAGTCTCCGCCTCAACTTCGAGCTGAACCTGGAGGTCTACGACCGGGAGTTCGCCGGGATCCTGTCAAAACATGTGGCCGGCGTCCTGGCCCGCTCCCGGGAAGTGACCCTTGCCCAGATGGACGGCCGCCCCCTGCCGGAAAAGCTGCGGGACGGGGTGGCCAAACTCTTTTCCCCCTATCTGTAGCTGCGCTGGAGTCCCATGAAAAGGCCCGCTTGCGCGGGCCCTGCTCACTTCCGGTATGCCTCGATGGCGGCCAGAGCCCGATCCAGGGCATCGCGGCAATGGGCCTCGATGGTCCAGGCGGCCCCGGGGGCATAGCGCCCCATGAGGGAAAAGAAGAGGTCGAAGTCGATGGCCGCCTCCCCCAGCGGCAGGTGGTCGTCCCGCTTGCCGAAGTTGTCGTGGATGTGGGCCTCGGCCACATAGCCACCCAGCTCCGCGAACCACTCCTCCATCCCCACCGTGTGGAACAGGTTCCAGTGCCCCACGTCGAAGCAGTGCCGCAGGCGGGGGTGGTCGATCTCCTCCAGGAGCACCTTCAGGGTCGACGGCTCCTCCTCGAAGATGTTCTCCACGGCGATGGTGGTGCCGATGGCCTCGGTCCGCTCCAGCAGCTGCCGCCAGGCGGCGATGCTGTGGGCGAGCCACTTGTCCTGGCTCTCGCCGTAGCGCCACCGGTCGTAGCCGGGATGGAAGACAATCACGTCGGGCCGCAGGATGTCAGCCGCGGCCAGCACCTGGCTGAAGCGATGCATGGTCGCCTCGCGGATGAGACGCTCCACCGACCCCGGATTCAGGTCCATGAACGGGGCATGGAAGGTGCAGCGGAGCCCCGCCTCTCCCAGCTGTCCGGCAATGGCGCTCACCTCTTCGGGGATGAGGGCGTCGAGGGTCTCGCCGGAAAAGAAGATCTCGGGGTTGATCCGGCGGGAAATGACGGCCGGCAGATTCGTTGCCAGCATCGGGTACGGCACGTGGGCATAGAGGGTGTTACGCATGTTCATGGTGCTCTTTCCGGTGTTTTTTGATGATCGTGTCGGCGCAGGAGTCGCAGGCCACCAGCTGCTCCAGCTTGGCGATGGCCCCGGGCTCGCCGAGAACGATGAGGGTGTCGAGGGCCTCGATGTGGGTATGGGGATTGGGGTTGAAGACCATCTTCCCCGTAGCCTTCTTGATGCCGACAATGATGACGCCGGTCTCCCTGCGGAAGCCGGAGGTGATGAGATTCTCACCGATGAAGGCCGATTTCTCGGGGATCAGGATCTCCTCCATCTGGAGGTCCAGGTGTTCCCGGCCGGTGGCGATCTCGATGAAATCCACCACGTTGGGGCGGAGGATCGCCTGGGCCATCCGGCTGCCGCCGATGAGGTACGGCGAAACCACCTTGTTGGCCCCGGCCCGCTTCAGCTTGATCTCGGACCCCTCCTCGCCGGAGCGGGCCAGGATGAACAGGTCAGGGTTGAGCCCCCGGGCCGTGAGGGTTATGTAGACGTTCTCCGTGTCCGAGGTGACCACCGAAATCAGCCCCTTGGCCCGCTTGATGCCGGCCCGCAAGAGCGTCTCGTCCTCGGTGGCGTCCCCCCGGATGTGGAGATACTCCTCGTGGTGGAGCTTCTCATGCACCTCCGGATGCTTCTCGATGACCAGGAACGGAATCGGCTTGGCCGCGAACTCCCGGCAGATGAGGGCGCCGATCCGGCCGAAGCCGCAGATGATGTAGTGGTCCCTGAGGGCCTCAATCTTACGCTCCACCTTCTTCCTCCCGATGATCCGCTGAATCTGCCCCTCGAACATGATCTGGGCGAGGCTGCCGACGATGTAGCCGAGAACACTCACGCCGAAAATTATCAGGCAGATGGTGAATATTTTCCCCGCGTCCCCCAGGTCGTGGATCTCCTTGAAACCCACCGTGCCGAGGGTGATGACCGTCATGTAAAGGGCGTCCAGGAACACCCACCCCTCGATGGCCATGTAGCCTGCCGTCCCGGCAGAGACGAGCAGCAGCAGGATTGCTATGGATATTTTCAGATGGCGTACGGGATCCATGACCTCTCTTCCATACCCGAAGATACTATCGGAACACCACCCTTGGCAAGAGCGTAACTGTTCATCAGAACGCGCGTTTCTTTTTTTTAGGCGCCATTAACTCCTGCTTGACAATCCATGTATACTGTATACAATAAGCAAGCACCTCCCGCCGGAGCGACCCTATGAAAAAACCGCTGGAAAAACACCTGACCCTCAGGGAAAAAATACTCGAAACCATCCGCGACGCCATCATGACCGGCGCCCTCAAGCCGGGGGAGAAGGTTGCCGAGCCCGACCTGGCCGAGCGTTTCGGCATCAGCCGCACCCCGATCCGCGAGGCGTTCCGCCAGCTGGAGTCGGAAGGGTACCTGACCGTCATCCCCCGCAAGGGGGCCGTGGTCACATCGTTTTCTCCCCGGGATGTGGAGGAGTTCTACGCCATCAAGAGCATCCTCGAAGGATACGCGGCCCGCAGGGCCTGCGAAAAACTCTCCGCGAAGGATATCGAGAAGCTCCGCAGCATCAACGAGCGGCTCCGGCACATGGCCGACGACGGCGACGTAAAGCACTTCTTCCGGATCCACAACGACTTCCACGATCTCTTCCTCAAGGCCGCCGACAACGAAAAACTCTACGTGCTGATCACAAACCTCGTGCGCAAGTTCGAGCGGCTCCGCTACGCCTCCCTGAGCCTTCCCGGCCGGATGAAGATCTCGGTGGAGGAGCATGACAAGATCATCGAGGCCTTCCTCAAGCGGGACGCCGACCGGGCCGAAACCCTCGTCCGGAAAAACGCCGAATACGGCGGCAGAGTCCTCTTGCAGGAAACGGACGGTGCCCCCCCCCTCAAACCGGCGGAGCGGGCGGCAGCCCTCCACCTCGACCTCTAACCCCCCCTGTTCCCTCCCCCCGGGCGGCCTTGACAGGCCTGCACCAATCTGTTACTGAGGTTCACTGGCTGCAAGCAATCCAGTTCCCGGACAGAGGACGCCCCAGTGACGCTCTTCGCGCGCATTCCCAAGGTTGACAGAATTCTCGAATGGGACGGAATCAAGGCCCTCCTTGCCCTTCACCCCCGGCCGACCGTCCTCGCCGCGGTCAGGGCCGTCCTCGACACCCTCCGTGCCGCGGCCCGCAGCGGCAGCCTCCGGCCCGAAGAATTGAGCGAAGAAGGGGTTGCCGCCAGAATCGAGCGGGAAGTGGCCCGGGCAACCGCCTTCAGCCTCCGGCGGGTGGTCAACGGAACCGGCATCGTGATCCATACGAACCTGGGGCGCTCCCCCCTTTCGGGACGGGTAAAGCCGATTCTGGACCAAATCTCCTACGGCTACTCCAATCTCGAATTCGATCTGGAGAAGGGGGAACGGGGGAGCCGCTACAGCCACGTGGAGCTGCTCATCCGCCAACTGACCGGCGCCGAGGCCGCCCTCGTGGTGAACAACAACGCCGCCGCCGTGCTCCTGGCCCTGTCGGCCCTGGCTGCCGGAAAGGAAGTCGTCGTCTCCCGGGGGGAACTGGTGGAGATCGGCGGCTCCTTCCGGATCCCCGACGTCATGGGGCAGGGGGGTGCCATCCTCCGGGAGGTGGGGACCACCAACCGGACCCATCCCCGCGACTACCGCCAGGCGGTGACGCCGGAAACGGCGCTCCTCCTCAAGGTTCATTCCAGCAACTTCGCCGTGGTGGGCTTCACCGCGGAGGTGTCCGCCGCCGACCTCGCGGCCATCGGCAGGGAATGCGGCGTGCCGGTCATGGCCGATATCGGGAGCGGCTGTCTCCTGGACCTCTCCCCCTTCGGCATCAGGGGCGAACCGACGGTCCAGGAATTCGTCGAAGCGGGAGTCGACGTCATCACCTTCAGCGGCGACAAGCTCCTCGGCGGTCCCCAGGCGGGGATCATCGTGGGCCGGAAGGAGTTCATCACCCCCCTGAAAAGACATCCGCTCCTGCGGGCCCTGCGGATCGACAAGCTGACCCTGGCCGCCCTGGAGGGAACGCTTCGCCTCTACCGGGACGAGCGGCAGGCCCTGGCCGAGATCCCGACCCTCCGGATGCTGACCGCCTCGGCCGACGAACTGGCGGCCCGGGCACGAAGCATCGCCCGGCGCCTCCGCCGCACGGCTCCCCCCGCCATCCGGCTCTCCCTCACCGGCGGCATCTCCCAGGTGGGGGGAGGCGCCTATCCCCTCCTTGAACTCCCCACGACCCTCATGGCCGTGGAGGCCGACGGCATCTCGCCCCAGGAGACGGAGAGCCGACTCCGGGCGATGGAAGTGCCGGTCACCGGCCGCATCCACAAGGGGCGCTTCCTCCTCGATGTCCGCACCCTCCAGGACGACGATGTCCCGTTCATCGCCGCCGCCCTCCGGTGCCTGGCCGGCTGAGTTTCCCTGCCGGGAGCGGGCGACTTTTGTCTGGTCTTTTCCCTATCCTTTTGTATAATCGGATGATTCCGGCCGGTTGCACTGCCGGCCCCCCGCGAGGTTGACACATGGCAGTCTTCGCCCTGATTCCGGCGGCCGGCATGGGCAAACGGATGGGAGCCTCCATCAACAAGCAGTATCTGCTCCTGGACGGGATGCCGATTCTCGCCCGCACCCTGGAAGTCTTCGAACGCTCCCCCCTGGTGGACGGCATCTTCGTCGTGATTCCCGCGGACGAGATCCCCTTCTGCCGGGAGCAGGTGGTGGAGCGCCACGGCTTCAAGAAGGTGCGCGCAATCGTGGCCGGCGGGGCCGAGCGGCAGCAGTCGGTCCTGAACGGCCTGCGGGCCATGGAGGGGACGGCCGGCGAAGACGACGTGGTGCTGATCCACGACGGGGTCCGCCCCTTCGTGACGGAGGAGATCCTCGACCGGGCGGCTGCCGTGGCCCGGGAGCACGACGGGGCCCTGGTGGCGGTGCCGGCCAAGGACACCGTCAAGGTGGTGGAGAACGGCATCATCACCGCAACCCCCCCCCGGGAAACCCTCTGGCTCGCCCAGACTCCCCAGGCCTTCCGCTGCGGCATAATCCGGGCCGCCCACGAGGTGGCCGACGCCGAGCGGTTCCTCGGCACCGACGACGCCATGCTCGTGGAGCGCCTGGGGCGCCAGGTCCGGATTGTCCTGGGGGACTACCGCAATGTGAAAATCACCACGCCCGAGGACCTGGTCCTCGCTGAAGCATTTTTGAAGGAGAAGCAGCCATGAGAATCGGCCACGGCTACGACGTCCACTGCCTCGTGGAGGGGCGAAAACTGATTCTCGGGGGAGTAGATGTCCCCTGGGAGCGGGGGCTCCTGGGGCACTCGGACGCCGACGTGCTCCTCCATGCCATCGCCGACGCCATCCTCGGCGCCCTGGGCCTCGGCGACATCGGGAAGCACTTTCCCGACACGGACCCCCAGTACAAGGGGGCCGACAGCCGCAGGCTGCTGCGCCGCGTCATGGCCCTGGCCGGTGAGAAGGGGTACCTCCTCGGCAACGTGGATGCCACCATTGTGGCCCAGCGCCCGAAACTGGCCCCCTTCATCCCCGAGATGCGCGCCAACATCGCCCGGGATCTCGACGCTGACCCGGATCGGGTGAACGTCAAGGCCACCACCACGGAACAGCTCGGCTTCGCCGGCCGGGGCGAGGGGATCGCCGCCTACGCCGTGGTGCTCATGGCGCGGAAGTAACGATCCACCTGAAAATCACGTCCAGAGGATACGAGTTCATGTCAACCGAAACGACCCCAACCGCCAACTTCCTCCGCTCCATCGTCCAGGAGGACCTGAAGAGCGGCAGGCACAAGACCATCGTCACCCGTTTCCCTCCGGAGCCCAACGGCTACCTCCACATCGGCCACGCCAAGTCCATCTGCCTCAACTTCGGCCTGGCCAGGGAATTCGGCGGCCGCTGCCACCTCCGCTTTGATGACACGAACCCGGTAAAGGAGGATACCGAGTACATCGAGTCCATCAAGGAGAGCGTCCGGTGGCTCGGCTTCTCGTGGGGCTCCCACCTCTACTATGCCTCCGAGTACTTCGAGCAGCTCTACCAGTGGGCCGAGCACCTGATTCTCCAGGGAAAGGCCTACGTGGACGATCTCTCGGCCGACGAAATCCGCGCCTACCGCGGCACCCTGACCGAGCCGGGAAAGGAGAGCCCCTGGCGCAACCGCTCCGTGGAGGAGAACCTGGACCTCTTCCGCCGGATGCGGGCCGGGGAATTCCCCGACGGCGCCAAGGTGCTCCGGGCGAAGATCGACATGGCTTCCCCCAACATGAACCTGCGGGACCCGGTCATGTACCGGATCATCCATGCCCACCACCCCCATGTGGGGGACGCCTGGCGCATCTATCCCATGTACGACTACGCCCACGGCCAGTCCGACGCCATCGAGGGGATTACCCACTCCATCTGCACCCTGGAGTTCGAGGACCACAAGCCCCTCTACGAGTGGTTCCTGGACAACCTGCCGGTCCCCAGCCGCCCCCGCCAGTACGAGTTCGCGCGCCTCAACCTCACCTATGCGGTCATGAGCAAGCGCAAGCTCCTGCAGCTGGTGCTGGACGGCGACGTAACCGGCTGGGACGACCCCCGCATGCCGACCATCATGGGTATCCGGCGGCGCGGCTACACCCCCGAGGCGGTCCGCGGCTTCTGCGAGACCATCGGCGTGGGGCGGAGCGACAGCTGGATCGACATGGGCATCCTGGAGGAGAGCGTCCGCCAGGACCTGAACGAGCGGGCCCCCCGGGTGATGGCGGTACTGAAGCCCCTGCGGCTTGTGATCGAGAACTACCCGCAAGGGGAAGCGGAAGAGCTCACCATCCCCTACCACCCCCAGAAGCCGGAACTGGGGAGCCGCCAGGTCCCCTTCTGCGGCGAGCTGTTCATCGAGCAGGACGACTTCGCGGAGAATCCCCCCAAGGGGTTCAGGCGTCTCTCCCCCGGGGAGGAGATCCGGCTGCGGGGAGCCTACATCGTGAAATGCGTCGGCGTGGAGAAGGATGCCGCCGGCACCGTCACCACGGTCCGCTGCACCTACGACCCGGAAACCCGCAGCGGTCTCCCCGGGTCCGAGCGGAAGGTGAAGGGGGTCATCCACTGGGTGTCGGCCCGCCACGCCGTGGCGGCGGAGGTGCGCCTCTACGACCGGCTCTTCACCGCCCCCAACCCCTCCGGCGACAACTGGAAGGAGCTCCTCAACCCGGCGTCGGTGGAGGTTTTGCACAGCTGCCGGCTGGAGCCGTCCCTGGCCGCGGCCCAGGCCGAGGACCGCTTCCAGTTCGAGCGCCAGGGGTACTTCTGCGCCGATCTGAAGGATTCTCGCCCCGGGGCGCCGGTCTTCAACCGGACGGTGACCCTGCGGGATTCATGGAGCAGGAAATAATCAGGAAGGGATGAAAGGGTAGTACATGACACTGCGCGTCTACAACACGCTTTCGGGAGCAAAGGAAGAATTCACCCCCCTCGTGCCGGGCAAGGTCTCCATGTACGTCTGCGGAGTGACGGTCTACGACCACTGCCACATCGGCCACGCCCGGGCCAACGTGGTCTTTGACATGATCTACCGCTATCTGCGCCACGCGGGGTACGACGTCACCTACGTCCGCAACTACACCGACGTGGACGACAAGATCATCAACCGGGCCAACCAGGAGGGGGTCCCCTACAACGTCATCTCGGAGCGCTTCATCGCCGAGTTCGACCGGGACATGGCGGCCCTGGGGCTCGCTCTGCCCACCCACCAGCCCAAGGCGACGGAGCACATCGCCGAGATGATCGCCGTCATCGGCCGCCTCATCGAAAAAGGTTACGCCTACGCGGCGGACGGCGACGTCTACTTCTGCGTGGACAAGTTCGCCCCCTACCTGAAGCTCTCCAAGCGCAACCTGGACGAGATGCAGGCCGGAGCCCGGATCGAGGTGGGGGAGAAGAAGCGCCACCCCATGGACTTCGCCCTCTGGAAGGGGTCGAAGCCGGGCGAGCCCTCCTGGGAGTCCCCCTGGGGCCAGGGACGGCCGGGGTGGCACATCGAGTGCTCGGCCATGAGCATGAAGTACCTGGGGGAGACCTTCGACATCCACGGCGGCGGCAAGGACCTGGTCTTTCCCCACCACGAGAACGAGATCGCCCAGTCCGAGGCGGCCAACGGCAAGCCCTTTGCCCGCTACTGGATCCACAACGGCTTCGTGAACATCAACTCCGAGAAGATGAGCAAGTCCCTGGGGAACTTCTTCACCATCAAGGAGGTGCTGGAGAAGTACGACGCCGAGGTGCTCCGCTTCTTCCTCCTCTCGGCCCACTACCGCTCCCCCATCGACTTCTCCGACCAGAACCTGCGGGAGGCGGAAGCGGGACTTGAGAGGATCTACGGAACCTTGGCAGGGATCGATGCGGAACTGGCAAAAGGGATCGGGGAACCGTCAGGAGAGACCGACGAGGAGCTGGCAGGCAAAACCGCCACCATTGCCGAACGGTTCCGCGAGGCCATGGACGACGACTTCAATACCGCCCAGGCCCTCGGCTTCGTCTTTGATCTGGTGCGCGCGGCAAACCGGGTGCTGGCGGAAGGGAAGGAAAGCAATCGGGCGCTCCTGGCCGAGACCCGTCGTCAAATCCGGGAGGTGGGAGCGGTGCTCGGCATCTTCACCTCCGAGCCCACCGCTTTCGCGGAACGGCTCAAGAACCGCAAGGCTGCGGAACTGCCCATCACCGCCGGGGAGATCGAGGAGCTGATCGCGGAGCGGATTGCGGCCCGGAAGGCCCGGGATTTCAAGAGGGCAGACGAGATCCGGGACAACCTCGCCGCCAAGGGGATCATGCTGCTCGATTCTCCCCAAGGAACCACCTGGAAGGTAAAATAAATCCTGCCGGCACAGGACTCCCCCGCTGTGCCACCAGCGGCACAACCAGCCTACGAAAAAGGGCCGCGGAAAGCGGCCCTTTTTCGTGGGATTCTTATGCTGCCTTCTGCTGGGGAGACTCTTCTGCCTTCTTGAGCTGGCCGGCAAAAATCTCCATGGCCTCGCGCATGATGTCGGAGACACTCTTCTGGGTGACTTCCATGATCTGCTGGAGCCGCTCGCGCTCCTCGTCGCTGATTCTCATGGATATGACATTGTACCGCGGATTTTCTCTCATTCTGCCCATGACTTGTTATCCTCCGTGTGTATAGTGTGCCCGGTAACGTTCGATCGTTCGTGACCACACTATTGCCATATGCATGCCAAAACACACAAAGCGACAACACCGGCGCAACAGTCCGTAATCATTGATTTTTATAACGTTGGTTTATTTTAATCAGTTTTTTTGTATACACTGTTGTGCCACTTGTGACACGTGGCTGGCCAAAAGTGCACACCCTGCTTACGCAGCACCGTCAGGGCGCTGCCGCCCCCCCTCCCTGAGCCGATACTTGTCAAGGAGGCGGTAAAAGGTGCGCCGGGGGATGTTCGCCAGCTTCGCCGCCCGCGTCACATTGCCGTTGGCCTCCTCAAGATAGCGCTGGATAAGCTTCTTCTCCAGCCTGACCACATGCTGCTCCCGTTCGGCCCGGAATGAGGCGCGGCTGTCAAGATTCACGGCCGCCCCTTCTTCCAGCCCCTCGGAAAGGGCATGGGGGAAATTTTCGATTCTGATCACGCCGTCATGGGTAAGGACGGCGGCCCGCTCGATGACGTTCTGCATCTCCCGGATATTGCCGGGCCACGAATACTTGGTGAGGGCCTTGACGGCACGGTCCTCGATGCCGACCATCCGCTTGTTGAGCTTGGTGCTCGCCTTGTCCATGAAGTGGTGAACCAGGATGGGGATCGACTCGACCCGGTTTCGCAGCGGGGGCATGGTGATGGTGAAGACGTTGAGGCGGTAGTAAAGATCCTCCCGGAACCACCCCTCCCGGACCCCCTGCTCCAGGTTCTTGTTGGTGGCGGCGATGAGGCGCACATCCACCTTTTTCGCCGCCGTGCCCCCCACGGGACGCACCTCCCCCGTGTCGAGGACCCGCAGCAGCTCTGCCTGGAGCTTGGGGGTAATATCGCCGATCTCGTCCAGAAAGATCGTCCCCCCGTCGGCCGCCTCGAAGAGTCCCTTCTTGTCGGCGATGGCGCCGGTAAAGGCGCCGCGCCTGTGACCGAACAGCTCGCTCTCCAGGAGCGAGTCGGTGATGGTGGTGCAGTTGACGGTCACCAGCGGCTTGTCGTTGCGCTTGCTGTAGCGGTGGATCGCCCGGGCCGTGAGCTCCTTGCCGGTCCCCGACTCCCCCCGGATGAGGACCGTGGTGGGGGTCGGCCCCACCTGCTTGATGAGACCGAGCACCTCCAGGGTCTTGCGGTCGTTGCCCACAATGAACTCGTCGCCGTACTCCCGCTCCAGTTCCCGGCGGGCCAGCTCATACTTCTGCATGAGGCGCCCCCGGTCCTCCTCCAGCTGCTGGAGGTTGTAGGGGAGACACATCTCGATCTCGGCGAGCCCCTGGAAGACCGCCACCGCGTACTCGCGGCAGGTGGCATAGCCGCAGGCGCGGCAGTTGAGCTCGTCCTTCACGGTGAACTTGTTGGTGGCGTTGAGGATCTTCCGGACATCGTTGGCCTTGGGAGTTTCCAGTTTCGCGTACTTGCTGGTGAAGCTCCGGCCGAAGGAGACGTCGCCCCCCTGGAGCAGGGAGCTGGGAACCGTCCGGCAGGGGACCTCCTGCTTGTAGTGGGCGATCACCCGGTTGCGGCGGTAAAACTCCGTGAGGGCCCGGTTTCTGCCGGGGCCGCCGATGCAGCCGTCGTAGCAGAAACGGAGGTCGGCGATCCGGGGGGATATCCGTCCGGCGGCCAGGTCGCTGATGATCCCCATGACGTTCACCTCGCCGCAGGCGGTCACGATCTCGGTGTCGAGGGGGTCGAAGGGGATCCCGAAGGCCCGGAACGTCCCCTCGGCAATGGGGAAAAGGCGGCCAGCGCCCGGCCTCGTCCCGTCCAGGGGCTCGTCGGCAAGGGTCGCCAGGGCTATCTGGCGGCTCCGGAAGATCCCCTCCAGCTCCCGGTAGGTCAGTACGATGTCGATGGCGCCCCGGGTCTCCTTGATCTGGGTCTCGAACTTGGCGGCAATGCAGGAGCTGATGTAGACGACCCGCACGTGATGCCCCAGAACTCCCTTGAGATAGCGCCCCATGGCCACCATGGGGGAGACCACCGGGACGAGGTTGCCGATGAGCTTCGGGTAGTGGCGCTCGATCAGGTCGACAATGGCGGGGCAGTGGGAGGAGATGTGGGGTCGCCCTTTCTCCGCCGTGGCCCGGGCGTAATCGCCCGCCACCAGCTCGGCGCCGTAGGCCCCCTCGTGAACCTGGGCAAAGCCGATCTTCCTGAGGCCCGCCACCAGCTGTCCGGGGGTAACGCTGTGAAAGAACGCGGGAAAGGAGGAGCCGAGAACGGCAATGACCTCTTCCCCCGAGGCCAGAAGCTTCTCGGTCACCCCCACCTTGTCGGCCACCATCTTCGCCTGCTGGGGGCAGTTGCTGAGACAGTTGCCGCAGCCGATGCAGCGATCGAAAATGATCTCGGTGTAGCTCTTGTCCACCTTGATCGCCTTGACCGGGCAGCTCCGGACACAGCAGTAGCATTTGCGGCACTTCTCTTTTACCGTAACGATCGGTTCCATGGCTCTCCCGTTGCAAGTTCCCGTGACCAGCTGGTCCGGGGATGCATCATATCTCAGGCCCTTCCCCTGTGCAACCCATGACACATCCATGGAAGCGCGTGCCACCAATGGCACACCATCACACAAAAAAACACCCTAGCGACTAGGAGGGAAAGTCGACTAGGGCATAATGAGGGTCTTTCGGCCCTCGCAATTCTTTCATATATACTATAGCGTGATGCAGCAATCCCTGCAACAAAAAATATTTCTAACTAATTAAAATACAAAGTTTTTTCATGTTTGCCGCCGCCGTGCCCGCAGCCGCTCCGAAACGGTGTGTCCAATTGCCCCCCCGGACGGTTTATGGTATAACCTCCTCGGATTCGGCCGGTTTTCCGACACCCCCCTCAAAGGAGCCCCCCATGGATCTCACCCTCGACGAGCATCGACTGATCGTTGAATTCCGCCGCCTGAGCCCCGCCGGAAAGCAGGAACTCCTCGACTTCGCAGCCCTCCTGCAGAAACGGCAGGGCGAAGAGACGGCAGCCGGCGAGACCTCCGACACCCGGAACAGCTGCACCATCGACCGGAAGGAGGCTCGCCCCGAGACGGCCAAGGAGCCGCTCTTCACAGAGTGACCATGCCGCCATGCGCCGTGCCCGTCCCTTTGCCAAGACCCTCTGCGGCCTCCTCATCGCCGCCTTAACAGCGTTTGCCGTCAGTGCCGGCGCAAGGCCCGCCCCTCCCGCTCCGGTCACGCCTCCGCTGGGGGACCGGTGGTTCGGCATCTTTCTGGGAAACGAGCGGACCGGCTTTGCCCGCCAGAACATCGCCGAGAAGGACGGAGGATTCGAGATTTACGGGGAGGGGAGCGTGAAGATGGTCGTCATGGGGTTCTCCCGCGAGGCCTCCTCCCGGGAGCGCTATCGCGTGGGACCAGACCTCGCCCTCAGGTCGTTCGCGGTGGAACAGATCATCGACGGCACCCCCATGGGAGTCACCGGGGAGGCAACGCCCAAGGGGATTAAGGTGGTTGTGGAGTCGGGGGGAACCAGGAAAGAGAAGCTCCTGGCAACGAAGGGACCCGTCTATCCCCCCCCCGCCCTGAACATCCTTCCCCTCGTCAAAGGAACCCCGAAGGGAAAGCGCCTCCGGGTTCAGCTGCTCGACGTGGAGGGGGTGAAACTGAAGACGGTCACCGTGACAGTGGTGGGATTCGAGACGCTGCCGGACGGAACCCGCGCCCTGCACCTCCGCAACGACCTGTTCCCCCTCGTTGACAACGACATCTGGGTGGACGCCCGGGGGAACACGATCCGGGAGTCGGTGCGGGACGGTCTCGTGGAGACCGTGGCCGAGAATGAGGAGAATGCCCGGCAGTTCATCGCGTCGGCGGCCCTTTCCCGCCGGGACCTGATCCTCGACTTCAGCCTGGTGCGGGTCGAGCCCCCCCTTGCCGATCCGACCCGCCTGACCCGGCTCGTGCTGGCAGCGGAAGGGGTGCCCGCCGCCATGCCCCTCATCCAGGGGGGAGGTCAAGGCGCCCGCCGGAACGACGACGGGACAGTGGTATTCACGGTGGAGCCGGGGAACTCCGGCGCCTCTCTCCTTTCCGAAGGGGAGCGAAAGCGCTACACGGAGCCCGCGGACCGGCTCCCGGCGGACCATCCCGCCATCATGGCCCGGGCCCGGGAGGCGGTGGGGGAGGAGACGGCTCCCCGGCAGCAGGTGGAAAAGCTCGTCCGCTGGGTCTCGGCCGCCGTGGAGGACACGGTCGCCGACTCTCCCTCCCCCCTGGACACCCTCGCCTCGCGAAGGGGGAACTGCCAGTCCCATGCCCGGCTCTACACATCCCTGGCCCGGGCCGCGGCAATTCCGACGCGGTTCGTCTCGGGGCTTGTCTATCTGGAAGGGAAGGGATTTCTCTACCACAGCTGGGCAGAAAGCTTCGTGGAGGGGGGGTGGCTGCAGGTGGACCCCACCTTCGGACAGGTTCCCGTCGATGCCACCCACGTGAAGCTTGTGGAGGGGGAAAGCCCCGACGACCTGGCGGCCATCGCCGGGGTGGTGGGGAAGATCAAGGCCAGGGTCATTGAGGCTAAGTGACAAGAAAGAAAGCAGCCAGGAATCAGAATACAGAATCCGGAATGAGATAATGGACCAGCGGCTTTTCTTCTGAATTCTGACTTCTGAATTCTGACTTCTGAATTCTGACTCCTGAATTCTGACTCCTGAATTCTGACTCCTGAATTCTGACTCCTGAATTCTGAATTCTACGGAGCTGTCAGCGGAACTCCCCCTCGTACCGCCGCACGATGGCGGCGATCTCCCGCTTGACCCCCGCCTTCACCGGCCCCACGGCCACCAGGTTGAGCCGCGCGGGGGCGAAGAGCTCCCGGGACGCGGCCAGAATCGCCGCCGCATCCACGGCGGCGGCCTCGGCCTGGTCCTCCTCGATGCTCCGCACCATCCCCATCAGCTCGCCCCACCCGTAGCGCACCTGCATGTCGAAGGTGGCATCCCGGCTGTAATCCAGATCGAAGAAATACCCCTGCCGGACCCGGCCCAGCTCGTCGTCACCCACCGGTTCCGTTGCCAGGAGCAGGGTCTCCCGCAGCACCTCCGTCACGGCCAGGGCCAGGTTTTCCGGGGCCGTGGAAAGCTCCACGGCAAAGCAGCCGGTGTCATCGTAGGCGGCCAGCTGGGCGTCCACCGAGTAGACGATGCCGAGCCGCTCCCGCAGGCCCAGGTGGAGCCGGGAGCACCCCCCCCCCGTGAGGATCCGCCGGATGAGCCGGACCGCCGCCAGCCGCCGGTCGTTGCGGGGGAAGCCCCGGAAGGCGATCTGGAGGTTCACCTGGCTGTCGGAATCCCTGACGAACAGGGAGCGGGGAGCATCCTGGACCTCAGAGACCGGCTCCTGGAAGGGGGGAGGGGGGCCGGCCCAGGGGGAGAAGAACCCGCCGGCGGCCGCGAAGACCTCGGCGGTGGAAACCCGGCCGGCCGCCACCACGACGGCGTTCGCCGGCACATAGTGTTTGGCCAGGTGCCCCCGCAGATCCTCGTCGGTGAAGCCGGCGATGGTGTCGAGATAGCCGATGGTGGGCATGCCGATGGGGTGGCCCGGCCAGAGGAGCCGGCTTGCCAGGTTGTCGGGATTGATCTCCTCCCCCTGCTCGTTGATGTCCTCCAGGGCCTCCTCGGTGATGATCTTCTTCTCGATCTCGATCCCCGAGAGGGTGGGGGAGAGGAGCATGACCGACAGGAGCCGCAGCCCCTCGGTCACGTGGTCCGGGTGGACCCGGGTGTAATAGCAGGTGGTCTCGGCGTCGGTGGCGGCGTTGATGCAGCCGCCGATGGCCTCGAAGTCGGCCTCCAGCTCGCGGCTCGTGGGGTGCTCGGCGGTGCCCCGGAAGAGCATGTGCTCCAGAAAGTGGGCAAGCCCGGCCTTGTCGCGGCTGTCGTGGCGCCCCCCCACCCGCAGGTAGACGGCGATCTCCGCCGAGTTGAGGTGGGGCATCTCCACGGAAACCACGCGGAGGCCGTTGGGAAGGGTCGTCAGGGATGGCGTGATGGTGGTCATGGGGCGTCCGCGCTGATGGTCCGGATGGCGTCGAAGACGACGGCGTCGTATTTGTCCCGGGAGATGGCCTGGGCCACGGGGGGGAGCCTCAGGAGCGACTTCACGAGGCCGAAGCGCATGTCACGGGGGAGGATGCCGATGTAGCGGACCAGGTTCTCCTCCTGCTCCTCCCCGAGCCGCGGGTCAGCGGTGAGGGTCGCCACGATGTCCCCCATGGTGGCCGCCTGCAGGTCGTCCCGCTGGGCCTCCAGACGCTGGCACACGTCATCCCACTTGTTGAGAACCTCGGCGGCGGTGACGGGGCGGCGGGCGTTCTCGGCGCACCAGCGCAGGAACGCGATGGCCGCCTCCTTCCCCACGATGCCGGCATAGATCTCCATCTCAAGATCCCTCGGAAAGCGGCAGTTCTTGCGGAGGATGCTCACCATCTCCCAACCCCGCTCCGTGGGCTCCGCATCCATCTCCAGGGGGCTCCCCTGGCTGGCGAGAAACATGGAGTTGGCGGCCAGGAACTGGCGCACGCCGGCGTCCAGGTCCCGGGCCGCGGCGTAGCCGGCCCAGCAGTGGTAGTCGGTCTCCACGTAGAGCATCACCATCCGGTCGATGAGGGCCCGGTCCAGGGTCGCCACCTGATAGGTGCCGTCGGGGGGGTTGATGGTCACCACCACCTTGTGTCTCGGGTGAAGGGTATGGGTGTGGAGGGCCCGGCGCATCCCCTCGGCCGGGGGCTCCACGAACTGGAAGATGGCCTGGAGGGTATCCTCCTGCTGGGCCCGGTTCAGCTCGTCGCAGTGGATGACCGCGGCCGGTCCTTCGTCGGCGGGCCACCAGCAGGGGCGGGACCAGTGCATGACCTCCCCCTCCCGGTAGGGGATGCCGACCAGGTCGCCCACCTCCATCTGGCCCAGGCGCAGCGGCACGTAGCGGCTCCCCAGCTCCCGGCAGAGCTGGATGATGCCGGCGGTCTTGCCGACCCCCCGATGCCCCACCACGCAGGGGGTCAGGTCGGTTCGGGTCAGGATCTCCCGCAGGACGCACTTCATCTGTTCGATATTCATGGTTTTCGGTACACCTCGTGTGCGCTTGCTCCAGCCGGAAAGCATAGCATTGTTGTCCCGTCCAGGTCCACACCGACGTGCTCGACAGCGTCCGGCAACGCCCTTGACACGCCCCGGTCAAAGTGCTATAAACGCCGTCCCTTCAGGGGGAAACAGCGCGAGGTGGAAGAATGATTGTCAGGAAGCGTTCAGCGGGAGATTACGTCGATGCAAAGTGCACCCGGTGCCGGGCGGTACTGAACCACACCATCGTGGCCATGGTGGGGGAGCGGATTGTTCGGGTCCAGTGCAACACCTGCGGCGGCCAGCACAACTACCACCCCCCCCAGGAAGAGAAGAAGCCGGTGGAGCGCTCCACGGCGTCCCGAGCCGGCGCGCCCCGGGCTCTCTCGGCGGGTCGGCCCCGCAGGGAACCGCTCCCCGCGGGACCGTCGGAGTGGGAGCAGCGGATGGAACAGGCTGATCCGGCAGCGGCCGCTCCCTACGCCATGGACCGTTCCTTCCGCAGCGGCGAGATCGTTTCCCATCCCGTCTTCGGGGTCGGCTTCGTCCTGACCGTCACGAAGCCCAACAAGGCGGAGATCCTTTTCCGGGACGGCGTGAAGCTTCTGCGCTGTACCCTTTAGCCCCCACCCCGCTTCCCGCCAGTCAGCCTCCTATCGCGACTCCAGCCCCGATTTGTGGAGGGCCTTGTCCTCGTACATCCGCCGGTCAGCCCGCCGCCACGCCTCGCCCAGGGCGCCCGGCCCAGCCGCCGTGTCGGCGCCGAGGGAGAGTCTCAGCCGGAATTCCGCCTGCTCGCCGTTGCAGGCGGCAACACTCCCCCTGATCCGAGTCAGGGCCTCAGCCGCCGCCGTCTCGTCAGCCCCTTCGAGAATTACCGCAAACTCGTCCCCCCCGATCCGGGCCGTCACGTCCCCGGCGCGGAACGCCCCCTGGAGTGCCCCGGCCGCCGCGAGGATGAGCCGGTCGCCGGCCTCGTGGCCCAGGGTGTCGTTCACCACCTTCAGGTTGTCCACATCCACCATGATGACGCTCACCGGAAAACGCCTCCCCCGGTCGAGCCGCTCCAGTTCCGCCTCGAAAAAGCGCCGGTTGTAGAGGCCGGTCATGGGGTCCCGGGTGGAAAGGTGGACGAGCTTTTCCTCCCGGTCGTGGAGCCGGTTCATGAGGCTGTTGAAGGCGTCGGCCACGGTCTGGATCTCGTCGCCGGAGCTGACCAGGACGTTGCGGTAGGTGCCGGCAGCCTCGATTTCCCTGATCTGCTCCGTGAGGGAGAGCATCGGCAGGGTCAGGTGCCGCATGAAGAGCCAGAACACCGCCGCTATCAGGACCCCGCCGGGAACAATCCACAGCCAGACCGTTCTCCTGACGGCGCTCACCGGTTCGTAGGCCTCAGCCACCGGGTAGTCGGCGGCCAGCATCCAGGGGACCACGGCCAGCCGTTTCACCGTCGTGATGACGGCCTCTCCGGCGGCGTTGACCGTCTCGCCGGAAACCGCCTCGCCGGCGGTACCCCGGGCATAGAGGCTCCGCACCCCCGGCGGCAGGCCCCGGTTCAGGATGCTCCCCCGCTGGGGATGGGTCATGATGGTCTCATCGGCGGTGAAGAGGTAAAAGTAGCCGGTGCGCCCCACCTTGGCATCGGCCAGGGCCCCGAGAAAATTCTCCTTCAGGAGGTCCATGCTCCCACCCAGCAGCGCCACCAGCCGGCCGTCGCGGCTGAAGATCGGGGCGGTGAACATGATGACCGGATGCCGGTGGGGTTGTCGGGATATATAGGGGGACGATATGTGGGGCCTCCCCGTGGCCACCGTGGCGCGGACGTATTCCCGGTCCGAAAAATCCATGCCGGGGCGGGCGGTCTCCCCGATGGTGCCGGCCAGGAGTTTCCCGCCGGCGGTGTAGAGGAAGACCCCGTTATCGAACAGGGATTGCAGGGCCGGCAGTGTGCGAAGCAAAGCCCGGGCCGCCGCGGGTGATGCCAGATGGTCGGCCGTGACGCTGCGGGCCGCCGAGACGAGGGCCCGCTGGGAAACCAGGAGTTCGTCGTCGAGCTCCTTGGCAAGTTGCGTCACGAGGGTGGCCTGCTGAGCCTCCAGGGCCCGCCCGAATTCATCCCCGAGAAAGGAGAGGGTGAGGTGGGCGACCAGGGGGACACAGGTGAAAATGATGAGCATCACGAAGATGGCTATTTTGGTTTTGAGGCTGATCGTTGCCATGGTCCCCGTACATGAAATTCATGGTCTCAGAAATGTTTTCGGCATTTTGATGCCTTTCTTGAGAAATCAATTAATCGCTTCATGTTTGACGGGGGGCTCCCCTTCCATGCCTCGCCGGTTAGTGGTATGCTCACCCCATTTCGCGCCGAGGTGAACGTGATGGAAACCCGCAACCGTAGCTTCCCCTTCCGGGGGCTCGTGGTGGACGTAGAACAGATGGACGTACGGATTGGCCACAAGGGTTGGCACACCTTCCAGGTGGTGCGCCACCCCGGCGGGGTGGGGGTGCTGCCCCTCCACGACGACGGCACGGTCACCCTCATCCGGCAGCTCCGCCCCTCGGTGGACGAAACGCTGCTGGAGATCCCGGCGGGCCGTCTCGACCCGGGAGAGGAACCGGCAGCCTGCGGCCTGCGGGAGCTGGCCGAGGAAACGGGGCTCTCGGCGGCGCGGCTCGCCCCCCTCGGCGTCATCCTCACCTCGCCGGGGGTCTTCGACGAGGCGATCCATCTCTACCTGGCCACAGGCCTTGCCCAAGGGGAGGCCGACCCGGAGCAGTACGAGGAGATCGAGGCGGTGCGGCTCCCCCTGGACGAGGCCATCGCCATGGCAACGGACGGCCGGATCCGCGACAGCAAGACCATCATCGCCCTCTTCCGGGCCAAAGCGGGGCTGCCGTGATCCTCACCGGCCGGGTCGGACCGGCAGAGGAGGGGATGCGTCTCGACGACGGGGCGGTGCGGCTCTTCCCGCAGCTTTCCAAGACCCGCGTCCGCAAGATCATCGACTGGGGGGGATGCGCCGTGGCCGGCGCCATGGTGCGGGTCGCCTCCCGCACGCTGCGGGCCGGGGAGGAGATCACCCTCGGCGTCATGGAGCCGGAGCGCTACCGGGAGCTGTCCTACTGCCGTGAGGAGCTCCTTTTTGAGGACGCCGACTACCTGGCGGTGAACAAGGCGGCCGGGCTCAACTGCCAGCGGACCCCCTACCAGCTCAAGGGGACCGTGGAGCATGCCGTCACCCTCTATCTGCGCTCCCTGGGGAGCCAGGAGCCGGCCCGGGTGATCCACCGCCTCGACCGGGGGACCTCGGGGGTGATGATCTTCCCCAAGACGAGGCGGGCCGCGGCCCACATCTCCGCCGAACTGAAAGAGGGGCGGGTGGAGAAGGTCTACTGGGCCCTGGTGACGGCGGAACCCGCAGCGGACCAGTGGGAGGTGGACGCTCCCATCGCCAAGGTGGGGAGCGCCCGCTACGGGGTGGCCACCCCGGGGCGGGAGGCCCTGACCCGCTTCAAGGTCCTCGCCCGGGGGAGCGGCGGCTGCCTCGTGGAGGCCCGCCCCCTCACGGGGCGCACCCACCAGATCCGGGTCCACCTGGCCCACTGGGGGCTCCCCATCGTGGGGGACGCCACCTACGGCGGCGAAAAGGCCCCCCGGATGATGCTCCACTGCCGTTCCATGTCCTTTGCCGGGGGGAACGGGGGCCGGGTCGCCGCCGAGGCCCCCCTTGACGACCCATTCCGCGAGGCCTGTGCCAGCCGGGGCATATTACTGCCAGGGGGTTGATTCATGTCGTACAACCGAAAGGGGCGAAGTTTCCGTCGCCCCTTTCGGTGTCACCGTGACCAGTTAACCCGGACGAAGCTCTCGTCCTCGCTCCACTGGAAGCCAAGCTTCCCGCTGTGGGATTTGTAGATCTCCTTCCCCAGCTTTTCCGCCAGCTTTTCGTGGGTGGTGCGGATGGTGAGCACCTTCCCCTCCTGGCCGATCTCCATGATCCGGGCCAGGGGGTTCTTGGCCCGGGCCTTCGCCTCGATATTCCTGACGGCGTTCAGAATCACCTCCTCGTGCTGGAGGAGGTAGTCGCCGGACAGGGTGACGACCCCGGCGGGGTTGTTGTCCTTCATCCGCTGACAGGCGGGGCAGACCACCTTGCCCGGCACGCGGCCGGCCGGAAGTTTCGCCAGTTCGTCCCCCTCGCTGAACCAGCGCTTCCCCCAGTAGACGGCCCGGCACCCGGTGCAGGCCACCGCCTCTTCCTTCCCTTCCGCCGGCAGGTAGACATCGGCGCTGCGGGCCGCCCTCTTGCCGTGCTCCTCAACGCCATACCGTCCTGATCCCCGTTGAGCTCCCATTGCGTCACACCCCTTTCCCGGAAGACTCCCCGTCTTCCGCCCAATCATCCAACTCTCTGTTTTTTCAGTATATCATCCTCCGCCTTGGGCGCCACGGCTCTCCACCCGGTTTCGCCCCCGCCTCTTGGCACGGTAGAGGGCCTGATCCGCCGCATCCACCAATTCCCGGGCCGTGGTGGCGTCATCGGGAAAGGTGGCGATGCCGATGCTCACCGTAAGAGCCCCACCGGGCTGGGTCTCCCGGAAGGGGAAGGGGTGGTCGGCCACGGCCCGCCGCAGCTTCTCCCCGGCGATGAGGGCCAGGTCACGCCCCGTTTCCGGCATGACGACCACGAACTCCTCCCCCCCGTAGCGGGCTGCAATGTCCGAATCCCTGATGCAGGCGCTGAAGACAGCTCCCACCTCCTTCAGCACCTCGTCCCCCCGCAGATGCCCGTGCCGGTCGTTGTACTGCTTGAAATAGTCGATGTCGATCATGGCCAGGGAACAGTGCCGGCGGTAGCGGCGGGCCCGGGCCAGCTCATGGTCGAGGCTCAGCCAGAACTGGCGCAGGTTGAAGAGACCGGTGAGGGGATCGGTGAACGCCTCGCTGGCGGCGATTTCGTAGTTGCGCCTGAGGAAGTCCACGTTGAGCTTCTGGGCAATGAGGGTGCGGGCCTTGAGGAGGAGCTCCTCCCTCTCTGCCGGCAGGACGAAGAAGCCGTCGGCCCCCGCCTGGATGCTCCTGATCTTGGCCGAGCGGTCCGGGAGGGGGGCGGTGACGATGACCGGAATCTGCTTGCTCCGCTCGTGGGCCTTGAGCCGCAGGCAGACGTCAATCCCCCCCACCTCGGGGAGGGAGAGGCTGAGGATGCAGAGGTCCGGCGCCATGGAGATTCCCTTGCCCAGGGCATCCTGGCCGGCGGCGGCGGTGATGGTTTCGTACCCCTCCTCCCGCAGCCGCGCCAGCAGGGGCCCCGCCAGCTCCTCCTCCAGGCCGGCCACCAGCACCCTGGGGGTGCGGGCCAGGGAAACGGCTGGTCCCCCCTTGGGGAGGAGGACCGTGAAGGTGCTTCCCTCGCCGGCCCGGCTTTCGACGGTGATTCGCCCCCCGTGGAGGTCCACGAAGTGTTTGACCAGGGCGAGGCCGAGTCCAAGGCTCCCGGGGGTGGCAACCGCCCCGCTCCCCATCTCGAAGCTCTTGAAGATCTGCTCCAGTTCCTCTTCCCGGATTCCCCGCCCCTGGTCCGTGACCGTAACCTCCAGGAACCGCCCCCCCCGGCCTCCGGCGGCCACGTCCCGCAGGCGCACCATGATCCGTGACCCCCGGGGGGAAAACTTGAGGGCGTTGGTGGCCAGCTCTTCGATGATGAAGGAGAACTTCCCCTCGTCGGCCACCAGAAGGGCACCCCCTCCGTCGAGGCAGTCGGCATCGATGGTCACCCCCTGCTTCTCGGCCCGTTCCCGCAGAGTTCTCAGTACCCGATCAAGGGCATCCTGCACAGAAAATTCCCGGGGGAGGAAAACCAGCATCCCCAGGTCGCTGCCGCAGAGCTCCAGGACCCGCTGGAGCATCCGCTGGAGCCGCATCCCCCGCACGAGGATGGCGTCGAGGCAGCGGCGCTGGTCAGGATTCACCTCCCCCATGGCGCCGTCACGGAGACAGGAGGCGAAGTCGACGATCCGGTCCAGGGGGCGCTGGAACTCCCGGGACATGTGGGAGAGGAACTCGTTTTTTACCTGATTGGCCATGAAGAGGCGTTCGTTGGCCCGCTCCAGCTCCTCGGTCCGCTCCCGCAGGAGCCGGCGCAGCAGATCCAGCTCCCGGGCACTGACAATCTTGCGCGACCCCGCCATGGCTTCCCCCCGTCAGGCCACGGGCCAGCGGGTGGTGTGGGGGTCGAAGGGGGGCTCGCCGGCGCTCCGCTCCCGTCCCCGCAGGATGGCCCGGGCCGGGGCCCCGTCCCCGCCGGTCACCCTGAGGGGAAGGCAGACCAGCTCGTATTCCCCCGGCTCCACGTCGGCGAGGGTAATCCCCTCCAGGATCACCACCCCGGCATCCAGGAGCATCCGGTGAACGGTGATGCCGCTTGCGATCCCCTCGATGGAGAGGTAGTCGATCCCCACGAGCCGGACCCCCGCCTCGATGAGGTAGGCGGCCCCCTCCTCGGTGAGGTGGGTAAAGTCGTCCTGGAAGCCGGGGCGGTCCCAGAGAAGGGAGTTGTCCGTCAGAAGGAGAACCCGCTCCTCCCCCCGCGCCGGCAGCCGCGCCAGCTCCCGGCGGCCGATGGCGCCCGTGCCGCGGAGGTCCAGCACCCGGGCCTTCCCCATGAGGAGCGACAGGGGGAGGTGGTCCACGGTGGCGCCGCCGTCGCGGCAGTGGCTCGGCACGTCCAGATGGGTGCCGCTGTGGGTGGTCATGGTGATGCGGGTGACGTTGGCCGTGTCTCCCCGGGCAATGCGGGTGACCGGCTCGAAGGCGACCGACGGGTCGCCGGGGTAGACGGGAAGATCGGGGGAGAGGGGAACGGTGATATCGTGGATAGTCATGGGGGCCTCCGCTGCGTGAGGGATTACTAAAAAAGTATACCCGCAACGGAGGGATTTGCGAGGGGAGGGAGCTACATCGCCGAAAGTCCGGCCAGAATCCGCTCCAGCTCCTCGCGGCCGAAGTGGTAGCGCTCCCGGCAGAACTCGCAGGTCACCTCAGCTTCACCCTGTTCGGCCAGCAGGGAGGCCAGGTCGTCGCGGCCGAGCGATATGAGGACCCGCTCGATCCGCTCCCGGCTGCAGGAACAGACGAAGGCCAGGGCCCGCTTCTCCAGGGTGTCGCAGGGGATTCCCTCGAACAGGTAATCCAGGAGCCCCTCGGGGCCCTTCCCCTGCCGCAGCAGCTCCGTGACCGGCGGCATGGCGGCGATCCGCTCCATGAGCCGGTCCACCGCCTCGTCGTTGTGGGGGGGGAGGGACTGGATCAGAAACCCGCCGGCCGCGGCGATGGCGCCGTCGGGCTCCACGTAGACCCCGAGCCCCACCGCCGACGGCACCTGCTCCGAGTCGGTCAGGTAGTAGGCCAGATCCTCGGCGATCTCGCTGGTGTAGAGGAGGACCGTCCCGGTGTAGGGCTCCTTGAGCCCCAGGTCCTTGGTGACGGTGAGAAGCCCCGCCCGGCCGATGGCGGCGGCCACGTCCAGCTTGCCGTCCTCCCGCAGGGGACTCACCTCCGGGTTCCCCACGCAGCCCCGGACGGCGCCGTTGGCGTCGGCCTCCACGAGGATCTTCTTCAGGGGGCCGTTCCCCTCGAAGCGAAGGGCCACCCGCTGGCCGGTCTTCAGAAGCGCCCCCATGAGGGCACCGCCGGTCAGGGCGCGCCCCAGGGCCGCCGAGGCGGTGGGCCAGGTGCCGTGGCGGCGGCAGAGCTCCCCCACAAGGTCGGTGGTGACGCAGGCCAGGGCCCGGATGCTGCCGTCCCTGGTGATGACGCGGACGAGGTAGTCGGTGATGATCGAGTCGGTGCTGTTTCCCATTGTCTATCCTTACAGAAGCAGATCTTTAAAACCCGTTTAACCACAGAGCAACTGTGTTCTCTGTCAATTAAATTGATGAGCTGACCATTGCCGGATTCCACTTCTGATGGGTTTTCAGCATGGCATTTAAGATGGTCAGCAGTTTTCTCATGCAGGCGACGAGAGCCACTTT
>Ga0209172_10003199_pt1 | contig 25862 bp, 25 predicted proteins | sample LarsenN4metaG_FD_184113 | JGI IMG/M metagenome (GOLD analysis project Ga0209172, IMG submission 184113) | Hot spring sediment bacterial and archeal communities from British Columbia, Canada, to study Microbial Dark Matter (Phase II) - Larsen... ... | reverse complement strand
GCGAGCTCCTGGCGGTCCCGGGGAGGGTCCTGCGCTCGGGTCGCCGTCTCATCCTGCGCCTGCCTCCCGGCCTTCCCTCGGCCGCGCTGTTCATCGGACTTTACGAGACCCTGCGCGCCCTCGGTCCGCCGGGGTAGCGGCCCCCCCGTCCCCGCTCGCGAAGCCGGCCTGCGTCAGCATGCCCGCGCTCCGCTGGCATCGGCCTTCGCGGGCGGCGTTCGGGGTCCGTTGCCCGTGACCCGCGTCCCCGACGCTCTTGGACGCGCCGAAACCCCTTCACTCACGGTCCCAGCTCGGCCGGAGAGGGCTTACTCACGCATCTGGGTCTGATCTGAGCGGGTGCCCGAGGCCCGTCAGCCCGGCAGCTTCGCCCGCGCCTGCGAGATCGCGGCCCGCGCCCGCTCGAGCGCCCCGTCGACGGGCTCACCGGTGGTGATCTTCACGATCCGTTGTCGCAGCCACGGACCGGGATCGTCGGCCCAGGCCACGACGATCCGCCGCGGCGCGACGACCGGGCCGAACCGCCACCAGTCGAGCATCTGGACCCGCCAGTCGACCTTCGGGCCCCCGATCGCCTTGAACCTTGGGGTCTCGTACCGGGCCGGGAAGCCGGTCCGGGGGTGGAACGATACCGTCGCGCGCTCGTTCTGGTCCCCGAAGGGCACGACCATCCGAGCCGACGTCTCGTCCACCTCCTCCCACGCGAGGTCGGCGACCCTCTGCAACGAGGAGGGGAACATCAGCGTCTCGCAGAGCATCGCGTGCAGGGAGCCCTGGTCGATCTCGGGCCCGACGTCGGCGGTGCGGAGGAACTTCGTGATGCCCTGACCGTCGACGAAGGCGTCGAGCACCTTCATCACGGTGAACGGACCGATCCGTACGAGCATGTCCGAGACACGGTCGACGCCCGGCCGCAGCGAGATCGTGTTCGCGAACGGGATCCAGGGCAGCGGCCGGCGACGGAACCGGCCCGTGCTCTCCATCACCGCGGTCTCGACCTCGGGCGGCCCGTCCGGGTAGGCCGCGTCCAGGAACCGACGTACCGGGGCCGGCAGGTCCACGCGACCATCCTGCCACGGCGGTCTGCTTCCGCGCGATGATGGTGCGCGATGGAGCGGGACGAGGCGACGGCGCGGCTGCGTTCGGCCCGCGTCGGACGGCTCGCGACCGTCACCCCCGAGGGCCGTCCGCACGTCGTGCCGTTCGTGTTCGCCCTCGTGGAGGAGGGCGAGCGCCTGCGCGTCTACTGGGCCGTCGACCGCAAGCCGAAGCGCACGGAACGGATCCGGCGCCTGGTGAACCTGGAGGCGAACCCAGCCGCCGAGCTCGTCGTCGACGGCTACGAGGAGGACTGGGATCGGCTGTGGTGGGTCCGGGCGTGGGGGACCGGCAGGGTGGTCGACGCCCCCGCCGAGCGAAGGCTCGCCCTGGACGCGCTCGCGGCGAAGTACCCCCGGTACGCCGCCGAGCCGCCGCTCGGCCCGGTGGTCGCGATCGACGTCGAACGCGTGGCGGGCTGGGAGTCCCGACCCTAGGGGCGCCAGCCGATCTTGTAGACCATCCGCCCGCCGATGTCGGCGCCCACCGAGACGACCAGGGCGGCGATCGCGCCCAGGACGATCCACAGCACCTCGGACTCCCCCGCGTTCCGCTCGGACCAGCGGACGGCGAGGTGGACGGCCAGGATCGCGGCGAACGAGGTCTGGACGAACGCATGTCGCGTGGCCATCCGGCGCACCTTGCCGCCCGCGGGCATCCCGGAGCGGTCGGCGAGCCCGGTGATCCCGGCCACGACGTACCCGAGCAGCGCGAGCAGGATCAGCCAGGTGGCGGCCGGCGGGGCGGCCGGGAACCGCCCGAGGCGCGAGAGGACGTCGAGCCCGAGCACGCCGAAGGAGAAGGCGATCGGGAAGTGGACGAGCATCGGATGGATCGGGCGGTCGATCGGCTTGCCTTGCAGGATCTCGCGCACGGTCCAGAGGCGGGTCTCCCCGCTCGGCGACCGGTACCGGAGCCTGATCGCCATCCGAGCCCCCGGAGCCGTGCCCGTCCCGCCTCGGCCGTCCCGTCCGCCGGCTACGCCCCTCCCCGCTTGTGCCAGATGTGGGTGGTCCACTCGAGACCGGCGGTGCCCGCCTCCTCGTTGAACGCGTCCCCGTACTTCTCCGAAGCCGCGTGCATCTGGTCGTGGCCCTCCCACTCCGACATCGTGGACATCAGACCGGGCTCGTTCTCGTCCTCGTAGACCGCCCCGTTGCGTGCGCCCATCTCCTCCATCATCGGGCGGTATTTCTCCGACGTCGCCACGAAGCGGTCGACGTCGGGCACCTTCACGATGAACTGGACGATCACCGACATGAGTCTCCCTCCCTTCCGTCGGGAGCCACCAGGCTGCCACAAGTCCCCGCGGATGGGAAGCCGACCGCGGCCAGCCGTCCGGACCGCCCGGGCCACGGGGTAGGCTTCTCGTGACATGAGGGGCGATCGTGTCGAGATCGTCGTGGACTCGGGGAGCGGCGTCCTGAAGTACGAGATCGAGGCCACCCGGGCCGGGCGCCGCGTCGAGATCTCGAGCTCGCGCGGCGTGATCGAGGTGACCGAGGTGACGAGGAACGGCGCGCCCGTGCGGAGCGGCCGGTTCATGGCCGACCGGGTGGTGGCGCTGGTCGAGCACCCAGCGCCCCCGTCGCCGCAGCGTCGGAGCCGGCCGCCCCGGGGCCAGACCTCCCTGGTCTGAACGACCGCACCCGGCACCTCGCAGGCTCGAACACGACGTGTGCGGTCTCGTCCGGAAGTCGCGGGTCAGGGGTTGTATACCTCGTACAGCAGCCGTACGATGCTCGTCCTACCCGCCAAGGGTGACGATGCCCGCTCATGGAGGAGGGGATGACGCGGGCGTCGACCAGGATGACCCCAGCTGCTTCGGCCGGGGACCTCCCAGCCTCGCGACCCCACCTCGGTGGCAGCGACCCGGCATCCGCTGTGGATCCCTGGGTCGTTGCTTCGGCTCGGTTCCGGGAACCCGCCGTCGTCGGCGGCGGGCGCTGACGATGCAGGGAGGTCTCCAGCGATGATGCGCCATGTCGTTGCGTCGAGTCTGAAGTTCCGGCGTCTGGTCGTCGCCGTCGCGGCCGGTCTGCTCGTCTTCGGCATCACGCAGCTCCGTCACCTTCCCGTCGACCATCTCCCCGAGTTCGGTCCGACGATGGTCGAGGTGCGGACCGAGTCGTTGGGGCTGTCGGCCGAGGAGGTCGAACAGCTGATCACGGTGCCACTGGAGCAGGACCTCCTGAACGGGATCCCGTTCCTCCAGGACATCTACTCCGAGTCGGTGCCTGGCATGTCGTCCGTGGTCATGATCTTCGAGCCGGGCACCTCGATCCTGGACGCCAGGCAGGTCGTGGCCGAGAAGCTCGCCGAGGCGGCCGTGGCCCTTCCGGGCGTTTCGGCGCCCCCCCAGATGCTGCAACCGCTCTCGTCGACGAGCCGCGTGCTGACGGCCAGGCTCTACTCGGATCAGGTCTCGGCGATCGACATGTCCGTCCTGGCCCGGTGGGTGATCGGTCCGCGTCTCCTTGGGGTGCCCGGCGTGGCCAACGTGTCCTTCTGGGGACAGCGTGACCGCCAACTCCAGGTGTTGGTCGATCCCGTGCGGCTGCACGAGGCTGGTGTTTCGCTCGACCAGATCGTCCGGACCACGGGCAACGCGCTGTGGGTGTCTCCCCTCACGTTCCTGGAGGCGTCGACCCCCGGGACGGCGGGGTTCATCGACCTGCCGAATCAGCGGCTGGGCATCCGGCACGTCCTGCCCATCCGGACGCCCCAGGACCTCGCACAGGTCCCGATCGAGGACGACGAGGGCGGCGCGGTGATCGTGAACGGCCAGCCCCTGCGCCTCGCCGACGTCGCGGAGGTGGTCGAGGACCACCAACCGCTGATCGGGGACGCCCTGTTCCGCGACGGCTCCGGCCTCCTGCTGGTCGTGGAGAAGTTCCCCGACGCGAGCACCGTCGAGGTGACGCACGGGGTCGAGGAGGCGCTGCAGGGGATGTTGCCGGGCCTCCAGGGGATGCAGATCGACACCTCCCTGTTCCGTCCCGCCGACTACATCGAGTCGGCGACCGGCAACCTCGTGGGGACCCTCGCGATCGGCGCCGGTCTGTTCGTGCTCGCGCTGGCGGTCCTGTTCCTCGAGTGGCGACGGACGCTGGTGGCGGCCGCCGCGGTGGCCGTTTCGGTCGTCGCGGCGGGGCTGGTGCTGTACCTGCGGGACGCGCCCGCGAACCTGATGCTGCTGGCCGGCCTCGTGATGGCGATCGGGATCGTCGTCGACGACGCCGTGGTCGACGTGGATCGGTACGCGGCGCGCGTGCGCCGCGGCGAGCAAGCGGAGGGAGCCCCGGTCTGGAGGAAGATCCTCGAGGCCTCCCTCGAGATGCGTGGCCCGGCGTTGAGCGCGGGCTTCATCGCCGTCGCCGCCGTGGTGCCGGTCTTCTTCCTCGACGGTCAGGCTGGGTCGTTCCTGCCCCCGATGATGATCTCCTACGTCCTCGCGATCGCGGCCTCGATGCTGGTGGCGCTGACGCTCACGCCGGCGCTCGGGATGATCCTGCTCGCGAACGCGCCCGAGCGGCGGGAGTCGCCGGTGATCGGCTGGATCCGGCGCGGTTGGGAGCGCGGGCTCGCCCCCTTCATCCGCCGCGCGGGCGTCGGCTACGCGGCGATCGGGCTGCTCGTCCTGATCGGGGCGGTGTCGTGGCCGCTGCTCGAGCGCTCGGGATCCGTGAGGCTCAAGGAGACCGATCTGCTGATCGATCTGCGGGCGGCACCGGGGACCTCGCTCCCCGCGATGAACGAGATCGCCTCGCAGGCGGTCGCCGAGATCGGCGCCCTGCCCGGGGTGCGCAACGTGAGCGCGCACGTCGGCCGGGCGATCAACGCCGATCAGGTCGTCAACGTCAACAGCGGCCAGATCTGGGTGAGCCTGGATCCGGACGCCGATCGGGAGGCGGCCATCCGGTCGCTCGATCGGGTGATGGCCGGGTACGAGGGCCTGTCCCACGACGTCCTGACGTACTCGGAGGATCGGATCTCCGACGTCCTCCTCACGACGGAGGAGGACATCGTCGTACGCCTCTACGGGGCGAACCTCGAGGTCCTGCACAGCAAGGCCCAGGAGATCCGATCGCTGCTGGCGGGGATCGAGGGCATCGAGGATCCCACCATCGAATCGATCCCCACCGAGCCCAACATCGAGGTCGAGGTCGACCTCCAGCGGGCCCAGCAGGTCGGCGTCGCGCCCGGGGACGTCCGGCGCGCGGCGGCGATCCTGCTCTCGGGGCTCGCCGTCGGGAACCTCTTCGAGGAGCAGAAGGTCTTCGACGTGGTGGTGTGGGGTTCCCCCGAGATCCGGACGAGCGTCGAGGACGTCCAAAGCCTGTTGATCGAGACCGGAACGAGCGGCCTCGTGCGGCTCGACGAGGTGGCCGACGTGCGGATCGCGCCGAACCCGGTCGTGAAGCGCCACGAATCCGTGTCCAACTACGTGGACGTGAGCGCCACGGTGACCGGGCGCGATGGCGACGCGGTCGTGGCTGACGTCGAAACGGCGGTCGCGGGGGTGGAGTTCCCGCTGGAGCACCACGCGGCGGTGCGAGGATCGATCGTCTCGAGGGAGGGGTCCTCCTCGGAGCTCCTCGCGACGATCGCGGCGGCGGCGATCGCCGTCTTCCTCCTGTTCCAGTCCGCGTTCACGAGCTGGAGGCTGGCGATCATCGCGTTCGCGGCCCTCCCGCTGGCCCTGGTGGGCGGTCTGCTCGCGGCCGTGATCGCCGGCGGAACGCTCACGCTCGGCTCCTTCGCCGGGTTCCTCGCGCTGACGGGGCTCGCGGCGCGGACCGTCATCCTGCTGATCAAGGGGTACCAACGGACCGAACGCGCGGGCGCCACGTTCGGCGCCGAGCTCGTCATGCGGGCGACGCGCGACCGGTTCGCGCCCATCGTGATCACGGCCATCGCCACGCTCGTCGCTCTCGTGCCGGTGGCGCTCGCGGGGGAGGTGGCCGGCCTGGAGATCCTCCGCCCGATGGCGGTGGTGATGGTCGGCGGCCTGATCACGTCCACGCTCGTCGCGCTGCTGGTCCTGCCGGCCATGTACTTCCGGCACGGGTTCGTGGCCGAGCGGGACACCGTCGCCGAGGACCTGCTGATCGTCGTGCCGGAAGCCGAGCCGGAAACGCTCCCGGCGCCGGCTTCGGGGAGCTGATGTCGATGGCTCGGCATCGACGTTGGATCGTGGCGCTGGGTTCGCTGGTCGCCCTCTTGCTCCTGCCGGCCTGTCGGGAGGCGTCGAGCGAGAGCACGGACGGCTACGAGCCTGCGGTGCTGGAGCCGATCGATGGGACCGAGCTCTCCCGGGTGATCCTCACCGAGGACGCCGCCCACCGCATCAGGCTGGAGACCGCCTCCGTCACCAGCGTCGGGGACCGGCTCACGGTCCCGGACTCGGCGATCTGGATCGACGAGTCCGGCGAGACATGGGTCTACACGGAGGTGGAGCCGCTCGTCTTCGTCCGGGCCGCGATCCGGGTCGATCGGTACGAGGACGGCATCGCCGTGCTGTCGGAGGGCCCACCCGCCGGAACCATCGTCGCCACGGTCGGCGTGGCCGAGCTGATCGGCGTGGAGTCGGGACTGTGATGGTGGCCGTGAGCGAGGAAGGAGGTGCCCGGGGATGCTCCGCTGGATCGTAGGGACCAGCCTGAAGATGCGGTACCTGGTGGCCGCAGCGGCCGCCGGCCTGATCTTCTTCGGCGTGCAGGAGCTGGCGCACGCACCGGTGGACGTCTTCCCGGAGTTCGCACCGCCCAAGGTGGAGATCCAGACGCTCGCGCTCGGTCTGTCGGCGACCGAGGTGGAGTCCCTCGTGACGGTCCCCCTCGAGCAGTCGCTGGCCGGGGTTCCCGGGCTCGACGTGATCCGATCCAAGTCCGTGGAGCAGCTGTCGCAGATCGAGATGATCTTCCACGAGGGTGAGGACCTCCTCACCGCCCGACAGCTGGTGGCCGAACGGATCGCGGTGGCCGCGCCGACCCTGCCCTCCTGGGCCGCCCCACCGGTGATCATCGCGCCGCAGTCCGCGACCACCCGGATCATGAAGATCGGGATGACGTCGGACCGGTACGACCTGCTCGACCTGTCGATGACCGCCTACTGGAAGGTAAGGGCCAGGCTGCTGCGGGTCCCCGGCGTCTCGAACGTCCTGATCTGGGGTGAGCGGATCAAGATGCCGACCGTCCACGTCAAGCCGGAGCTCCTCGAGAAGTACGGCCTGACGCTCGAGCACGTCATGACGGAGACCGCCGATGCCCTCGACGCGGGGCTCCTGCGCTTCTCGGACGGGGGCTTCATCGGCACGGGTGGGTTCGTCGACGGATCCGCGCAACGGCTGAACGTCCGGCACTCGCTCCCGATCATCACCAACCACGACCTGGCGCAGGTGCCCGTCGGCGTGCACGAGGGCGAGATCCTCAGGCTGAGCGACGTCGCCGATGTGGTGATCGACACGCCACCGCTGATGGGCGACGGCGTCATCAACGACCGTGACGGGCTGCTCCTGGTCGTGCAGAAGGTCCCGTGGGCCAACACGATGGACGTGACGGCCGGGCTCGAGGAAGCGCTCGACGAGCTCCGACCGGCCCTGCCCGGGATCGAGCTGGACGCGACCATCTTCCGCCCCGCGACCTTCATCGAGACCGCGATCGACAACCTCAGCGAGGCGATGATCCTCGGGGCCGTGCTGATGGTGCTGATGCTGGGCGCGTTCCTGTTCGAGTGGCGGACCGCGCTGATCAGCATCACGGCGATCCCCCTCTCCCTGATCGCGGCTGGGCTGGTGCTGTACTGGCGCGGGGTCACGATCAACACGATGGTGCTCGCCGGGCTCGTGATCGCGCTCGGCGACATCGTCGACGACGCGATCATCGACATCGAGAACGTCGTCCGACGCCTGCGCGAGAAGCGGAGGCAGGGGATCAAGGTCTCGACCGGCCGGGTGATCCTCGAGGCGTCTCTCGAGGTGCGGAGCGCGATCGTCTATGCCACCCTCATCGAGGTCGTGGCGGTCATCCCGATCTTCACCCTCGAGGGGTTGTCGGGCTCCTTCTTCAGGCCGCTGGCCGCGTCCTACGCGCTGGCGCTGCTCGCGTCGATGGTGGTGGCCCTCACGGTCACACCGGCGATGAGCCTGATCTTCTTCCGCAGCGAGAAGTCGCTGCAGCATCGCGAGTCACCGGTCGTCGCCCCGCTCCAGCGTGGCTACGAGTTCCTGCTGAACAGGATCATCTTCCGGCCGCGACGCTCCTTCGTGGCCGTGGGCGTCACCGCCATGCTGGGGGTGGGGATCGTCCCGTTCCTCGGGCAGGACCTGCTCCCGTCGTTCAAGGAACGCGACTTCCTCATGCACTGGCTGGGCAAGCCGGGCGTGTCGCACCCGGAGGAGGTCAGGACCACCAAGCTCGTCAACGCCGAGCTCCTTCAGATCCCCGGGGTCCGGAACGCCGGCTCGCACATCGGCCAGGCGCTGAACTCGGACGAGCCGTACGGGATCTACTTCGGCGAGAACTGGGTGAGCGTCGACCCGGCGGCGGACTACGACGAGACCCTCGCGAAGATCCAGGAGACCGTCGATGCCTACCCGGGCATCTTCCGGGACGTGCAGACGTACCTGAAGGAGCGGATCCGCGAGGTCTTGACCGGGTCCAGCGACGCGATCGTCATCCGGATCTTCGGCCCCGATCTCCATCTGCTCCAGGAGAAGGCCCAGGAGGTCAAGGGGATCCTCGAAGGGATCGACGGCGTGATCGATCCGTTCGTCGACACCGTCGAGGACATCCCGCTGATCGAGATCGAGGTGGATATCGAAGCCGCGCAGCGGTACGGGCTCAAGCCCGGCGACGTGCGCCGATCCACGTCCACGCTGATCATGGGCGAGGAGGTCGGGGACATCTTCCGCGACGGTCAGACCTTCGACGTGAACGTGTGGAGCACGCCCGCGACGCGCCACGACCTGACCGATGTCGAGAACCTGCTGCTCGACACGCCTTCGGGTGAGTACGTGCGGCTGGCAGACGTGGCCGATATCCGGATCGTTCCGACCCCGAACGACATCCACCACGAGGACCTGTTCCGCAGCATCGACGTCAGCGCGAACGTGCGCGATCGGGACCTCGGGTCGGTCGTGGGCGAGGTGGAGGACCGCCTCGCGGAGGTCCAGTGGCCGGCCGAGTTCCATGCGGAGATGCTCGGAGAGTTCCAAGAGCGGCAGGCCGCCCAGAGCCGGCTCTTCATCTTCGCCATCGCGGCCGTGCTCGGCGTCTTCCTGCTGCTCCAAGCGAGCTACGGGAGCTGGCGCCTGGCGACGATCTCGTTCCTGACGCTTCCGATCGCGTTGGTGGGTGGCGTGCTCGCCGTCTACCTGGGAGGCGGGATCCTCACCCTCGGTTCTCTCGTCGGGTTCCTGACGGTCCTGGGGATCGTCGCCAGGAACGGGATCATGCTGATCAGCCACTACCAGCATCTCGAACGGTTCGAGGGTGAGGCCTTCGGCCCTCACCTCGTGATCCGCGGCGCGAAGGAGCGGGTCATCCCGATCATGATGACGGTGTTCACGACCGGCCTGGTCCTGATCCCGCTCGTCCTCGCCGGTCAGGTCCCCGGCAACGAGATCGAGCACCCGATGGCGATCGTGATCCTCGGGGGGCTCATCACCGCCACCTTGCTGAACCTGTTCGTGGTGCCGGTGCTCTACCTGGCGTTCGGCAAGTCCCGTCGGGAGCGCAACGGCGACCTGGTGCCGGTGTGACGCTCGATCCACGATGACGCGACGAGCCTCGACAGGGAGTCCAAGAGGACGCGACCAGGGCGCTGCGAGCGGGGGGGCTGGACGCTGAGCGCTCGCGTGATCGCTCTGGCAGCCGCAGCGGTCCTGCTGACCGCGCTCTCAGCGTGCGACGCGGGTGACACCGCGGGGTCGCCCACGACGAGCCCGGTCGGGCAGACCGGAGCTGAGCCGCCGACGGGCCCCACCGGGGCCGAGCCGCCCCCGGGGGGGCTCACGGGGAAGGAGTTCGATCCGGCCGACTTCGCTGAGGACTCCGCGATCGTCGACAACCGGTGGCTCCCCCTCCAGCCAGGGATGCGGTACGTGTTCGAGGGCAGGGCCTTCGACGAGGGGGAACGGATCGAGCGTCGCGTGGTGATCGTCGTGACCGACCTGACGAAGGTCATCGCGGGGGTGCGCACCCTGGTGACCTACGACCTCGACTACAACGACGGAGACCTGGTCGAGTCCGACATCGCGTTCTTCGCCCAAGACCATGCGGGGAACGTCTGGCAGCTCGGCGAGTACCCGGAGGAGTACGAGGGGAAGGAGATCGCGAAGGCTCCGGCCTGGATCCACGGCGTCCAGGGCGCGAGGGCGGGGCTCACGATGATGGCGGAGCCGCGGCTGGGCACGCCGAGCTACGCGGAGGGGTGGGGGCCCGCCGTCGGCTGGAACGACCGCGGGCGGATCCGTGCGATGGGCGAGGAGACCTGCGTACCCGTCGACTGCTACACGGACGTGCTCGTGATCCGCGAGTTCAACCGGGACGAGCCGGGGGCATCGCAGCTCAAGTACTACGCCCTGGGAGTGGGGAACGTCCGGGTCGGCTGGATGGGTCCCAACGAGCAGGAGCGTGAGCGGATGGTCCTCGTCGAGCTCAGGTCGCTCACCCCGGATGAGCTGGCGGAGGTGCGCGACGCGGTCCTGGAGCAGGAAGCCCGCGGGTACGAGATCAAGAAGCGGGTGTACGGCCAGACGTCGCCTATGGAACCGCTCTGGGGGGAGCGGATCGCCGCCGAAGGGATCGAGCGGGCGGACCCGGTCGCGTTCGTCCCGCGTTCAGCCCGTCTTCAGGCGCTCCTTGCTAGGTTCCGCGCATGGTCGTCGAAGGTCGAACGTGGCCATCGCCGATGCCGCCCCGCGCCGGGCGGTTCCGCGCTCGGGGACGGGGCGATCGCCTCCGGAGCATCCCGGTCCTGTCCCTCGTTCTGCTGACGGTCGCATCGGCGTGCGCGCGGCCCGGCAGCTTCGAGGGCCTGATGGATCTCGGCGTGTGCGACCCGGGGACGACCACGTTCACGACCGAGATCGACAACCCCTACCTGCCGCTCCCGGTCGGGCATCGGATCGTGCTCGAGGGCGGCGGCCTCCTGGTCCGCATCACGGTGCTCGACGAGGTCAAGGACGTCGCCGGCGTGCAGACCCGGGTCGTCGAGGAGCACGAAGAGGTCGACGGGCGCGTCGTCGAGGTCTCGAGGAACTTCTTCGCCCAGGCCGAGGACGGTACCGTCTGCTACTTCGGCGAGGATGTCGATATCTACGACGCCGGCGGCCAGATCACGTCGCACGCGGGGGCCTGGCGGGCCGACGGCGATCGCTACCTCCCGGGGATCTTCATGCCGGCCTCTCCGGAGATCGGTCAGGCGTTCCAACAGGAGGTCGCTCCCGGCGTGGCAGAGGATCAGTCCAAGGTGGTGGCCCTGGGGGAGGTCACGGAAGTGCCCGCCGGGACGTTCGAGGACACCGTGACCATGCTCGATCGCAACCCCCTGGACGGGAGCGAGGACACGAAGGTCTACGCATGGGGGATCGGGCTCATCGTCGATGAGACCGCGCGTCTGACCTCCTACTCCACCCCCGGGACCTGAACCGATCCGGCCGGCACGCCGTGGGCTCCGCCTGGCTCACGGCCACGGCGGCTCGAAACGCCTGCCAAGTGGCCGGTCGGCTCCGCCGGTTCCTCAGGCGGTCAGCTCGGAGTACGGCAGCGACCCCGCTCGAACCAGCCCGAGCAAGATGTCGCGGAAGCGGTAGGGGTTCCCTCGGTTGCTGGATCGGAACGCGATCTCGTCGATGTACCTCGCGCGGTGCTTCTGGCTGATGTTGGTGGGGTGGCCGAGCCGGTCCGGCGGGCGCGGCTTCCTCGCGGGGCCGACCGGGTCCCGCATCGCTTCGCGGATGCGGTGGCAGAGGTACCACGCGGTCTTGTAGGGGACGCCCAGCATCCCTTTGATCCGGTGAGCCGAGACACCCGACTCCGACTCGCTCATGGCGTAGGCGGCGAGCAGCCACTTCCACAGCGGAAGGTGCGAGTTCTGGAAGACGGTTCCGACCCGGACGCTGAACTGGTACCCGCAGCCACGGCACTCGAACTGGCCGCGCTTCTCGATCCGCGCGATGCTGTTCCCCGCGCCGCAGCGGAGGCAGCTCACGCCGTCGGGCCACCGGAGCTGCTCGAGGTAGTTGCGGCACTTCGCTTCCGAGCCGAACCTCGATACCTCCGACGCGAGCACCCTCCCCCCCGCGTCGGCCGTCCGTGTCCCCGAGCGCCCTTCGGACCGGAGCGCGCGTGCCTGGCGGATGACCGAAGCTGGGAAGAGCCGCCGGATCGCCCGCTCGCTCGTGAGACGCCTGGCGTCGTTCATCCGGACACCCCGAGGCAGACCCTCACCGATCGACGTCCTCCTCCGGCTCCGCCCCCTCGTCATCGGTCGTGGTCCCGTCGCCCGACCCCTCCTGCTCGAGCCGAACGAGGCCGTAGCCTTCGTCGAGCACGACCTCGATCGACCTCCCGGTCGGGTCGGTGACCTCGACCTCCCAGGCGCCCGCGCCCTCGTCCTCGCGCTCCACCCCGCCGACGGTTCCTCCCCCGGCGAGCTCCAGCGCGGCGCGCGCCGCCCGCTCCGCGGCCGGTCCGGTGACGTGCTCCTCCGGGTCACCGTTCGCCAGCGCGATGGCACCGCCGGTGCCGACGGCCACCACGCCCGCGACCGCGACCGCGATCACGATCCGCCTCTTCCGCATCGGTTCCCTCTTTCGTCCCGGGTCGGTTTCCTTCCAGACCAGCGATGCTAGGGACCGCACCTGAAGCCAGACTGAAGGAGCGGCCGGCTCAGCCCGACGTCGTCGGGAGGACGATCCGGAACCGCGCACCGCCGGACGCCGCATCGTCGACCGAGGCCGAACCGCCGTGGGCCGCAGCGATCTCGGCGACGATGGCCAATCCGAGCCCCGCACCGCCGTGCTGTCGATCGCGGGCGTCGTCGAGCCGCGTGAACCGCTCGAAGATCGCGCGACGTTTCTCCGGCGGCACGCCGGGCCCGTCGTCCTGCACCTCGAGCACCACGTGACCGTCGTCCTCGCGCAGGGCGAGCCGGATCTCCGACGACGCGTGCCGGACCGCGTTGTCGGTGAGGTTGCGGATCATCCTCTCGAGCTGCGTGCGGTCCCCGGAGACCCGGCCGGCGGAGACCCCGCTGCTGTCGATCCGCAGGCGCGTCGAGCCTCGCAACCGGGCGGCTTCCTCGAGCACGAGGTCGTCCAGATCCACCGGCGCCATCCGGAGCTGGAGGGTGCCTTCGTCGACCCGGGCGAGGAGCAGCAGGTCCTCGACGATCCGCTGGATCCGCGTGTCCTCCTCCAGCACCACCTCGGCGAGCTCACCGATCGTGGTCCGGTCCGGGTAGGCGAGCGCGATCTCGGCGTGCTGCCGGATCGCCGCGACGGGTGAGCGGAGCTCGTGCGAAGCGTCCGAGACGAACCGGCGCTGCCGCAGATGCGCTTCCTCGAGCCGGGCGAGCATGCCGTTCATCGTCGTGGCGAGCCTGGCGATCTCGTCCTTGCCCGGCGGGTCGGGAACGCGCCGATGCAGCTCCCTGCTGGAGATCGCGTCGACCTCGGAACGGATCGCCTCGACCGGCGCGAGGGCTCGGTCGACGACCCGCCACGTCACCACGCCGACGACGAGGAGGAGGAGCGGCGCCCCGACCGCCAGCAGGCCCACGACCGCGGCGCGAGCCTCGTCGACCGGCTCCAGGCTCCGACCGACGACGACCGTGAACCGGCCGCCGGCGCCATCAGCGGACGTCGCGACCGCGACGAACGCGCCGTCCTCGAACGGGACGGACGGCACGGTCCGCGCCTGGCCGGGCGCCAGATCCACGACCGGCCCCTCGCCGGCGAGGTTCGAGGAGGCGATCACGACCCTGCCTGCCGGGTCGAGGACCTGCGCGAACTCCTCGTCACCGCTCACCGCCGAGGCCGTGGCGGAGGTCCCGCCGTCCGCGAGTTCTTCGGCGATCGCTTCGGCCCGGATCTCGGCGGCCGTCCGGACGTTGTCCCGGAGCGACCGCTCCAGCAACACGACCAGGGCCGTCGAGGCGCCGATCAACGCGATCCCGACCACGAGGACGGCCGCCCCGGTCGTCCGAACCCGGATCGGGTTCAGGCGTTGCCGGAGCCGGGCCCACCACGTGGCGGGGCGGTCAGCCGCCATCGTCCGCCAATCGGTACCCGGCGTAGCGGACCGTCTCCAGCGCCGTTCGCCCGAACGGCCGGTCCAGCTTGTTGCGTAGGTGCCGGACGTACACCTCGACGATGTTCGGATCGCCCTCGAAGGCGTAGTCCCAGACGTGGTCCAGGATGTCTCGCTTCGACACGACCTCGCCCTTGCGCCGCAACAGGAACTCGAGGAGCGCCGCCTCGCGCGCGGTGAGCTCGATCGGCACGTCGCCCCGCCAGGCGCGGCGCGCCCCCGGATCGAACCGCAGGTCTCCCGCCTCCAGGATCGTCGGCCGTTCGCCGGCGCCGCGCCGGATCAGCGCCCGCAGCCTCGCGACCAGCACGAGGAAGGAGAACGGCTTCGTCACGTAGTCGTCCGCTCCGGTGTCCAACGCCTCGGCCTCGTCGAACTCGCCGTCCTTGGCCGTCAGCATCAGGATCGGCGTCCAGTTCCCCTCGTCCCGGAGCGTCGCGCAGACCTGGTATCCGTTCATCCCCGGGAGGAGGATGTCGAGCACGATCGCGTCGTAGGGGTTCTCGCGCGCCATCCACAGACCGTCCGTACCGTTCAGGGCGACGTCCGTGGCGAACCCCTCCGCCTCGAGTCCCTTCTTCAGCCCCGCGGCGAGCCGCTTCTCGTCCTCGACCACCAGGATCCGCATCGCTCCGCCCCGAGGCTCATCATCATCTCAGACAGCTGAACGGGGACTGAACGGAACCTGAGCCTCGTTCTTAACCCGCCCTTAGCCCGCGATTCAGGCATGGCTCAGCCGAGCGGCGGGAAACTCTCTAGCGAGAGCGCGGCCCCCCGGGTCGACCGGTGCGCCGAGAGGGTGATGGTGATGGGCAAGACCGCGTCGCAGTCCGTGATCGTGCGGGCGAGCATGAAGGCTCTCGAGTACCGCGAGGAGGCGTGGCGCGCGCACGATCGGGAGGCCGGGCCTCCCGATCCCGGATCGCTGCCCGATCCCGCCTTGCTGGCGATCATGCGGTACCCGGCGGAGGACCTGCCGCCCGAGGCTCGGAGGGCGGTCCGATCGGAGCGCCGGCGTCGCGTCCGCCCGCACGGGGCGGCCGACGCGATCCTCGGGCTGGCCGTCCTGGCGCTGCTTGGGCTCAGCGGGATCGTGATCGGGTGGTTCCTGCTGGTTCCCTGACGGGCAGCACGGGCCCGGCTACATCTTCACGAGGTGTTCACGTTCGTACCGACCCGGATGCCGCCACGACCGGTACCGTGGAGGGTGCGATGGAACCGTTCGATCCCAACGACGGCGGGGGCCGGCGAGCCGTGCTCGCCGTGATCGCCCACGACGAGAAGAAGGACGATCTCCTGCGCCTCGCGCGCCAGCACCGTTCGACCTTGTCGAGGCTGCACCTGCTCGCCACCTCGCACACCGGCGCCTCGCTCGCACGTGAGCTCGAGCTCCCCGTCGAGTGCATGCACAGCGGCCCGCAGGGCGGGGACGTGCAGATCGCCTCGCGGATCGTCGAGGGGCACGTCGACGCCGTCGTGTTCCTGCGGGACCCGCTCACCGCGCATCCGCACGAGCCCGACATCCAGGCCCTGCTCAAGGTCTGCGACGTCCACGGCGTCCCGGTCGCGACGAACCTCGCCTCGGCCGAGATCCTCCTCCGGTCGCTCTCCCAGGCGATCTACTGGGGCCGCGACGCCGCCGCGATCCACTCCTAGACGCCGCGAGCGGCACGGGGCCGTCGGATAGGGTGTCGCCGTGAACGGCGTCCGCGGGCTCACGCTCGGCGTCCGCTTCCTCTGCGAGCTGGGGATGCTCGTCGCGCTCGCCTACTGGGGGTTCGAGACCCAGGAGGGGGCGCTCGCCCCGCTCGTCGGGATCGGAGCGCCGATCGCCGCCGCCGCCGCGTGGGGGCTGCTCGTGTCGCCGAAGGCCGTCTTCCGGATCCCGGTCCAGACGAGGCTGATCGTCGAGTTCTTCCTGTTCGGGTTCACGGCGCTCGCGCTGGCCGACGCCGGTCAGCCGGCGCTTGGGGTCGCCTTCGGGCTGCTCGCGTTCGGGAGCTCGCTCCTGAACGCCTCGCAGGAACGATCCGCGCGACGCTGAGCCCGGTTCCGGTTCAGCCCTTGCCGGACCCGTAGCCGTACCCGCCGCCCGGCACGTCGCCCGCAGCGGCCGCGGCGTCTTGGACCGGGGCGCCGTCGGGCGAGACGACGAACCACACGTCGCCCACGCCCTGGCCGGCGATGTCGCCGGCCGCCATGTCGGCCGCGTACCGGTACAGCGGCCATCCGCCGTACGTGACCTGCACCGAACCGTCCTCGCGCTCGGTGGTGCCGAGCAGGCCGGCGTCCGCGCCGTCGCCCGCGACCGGATCGCCCTCGACGGTCAGCGGTGGCCAGTTGGCGGCGCAGTCGTCGTAGCACGTGCTCGTGCCCCCCTCGTCGGGCAGGAACGCGTACAGGGTCCGGCCGTCGGCGTCCACGAGGATCGACCCGAGGTCGGAGTCGGCCACGGCGACCGTGGCCGATCCGCCGGCGGCGCCCGTACCATCGGCGCCCTCGGCTCCGCCCTCCCCGCAGGCGGCGAGCAGGAGCGCGAGCGCCGCACCCGCGGCCAGCAGCGCGGCTCGGCTCGGTCTCATCGGGCACCTCCTCGCTTCGGCTCTCCGAGGATGTACGAGCGCGGGTCGCGGACGGTTCGGTCCGCCGTGGCGGCCACCGGCCGGCGCCGGCTGGCTCGTCATGGCGGTCCCCGGCTCACCGGGGCCTGGGCGGGCGTCGGAGGTCGCCGCGGCGCCCGGGGAGGTCGTCGTCACCGCGGGCAGACCGGCAGCGTCACGCCGGACGCGGGGAGCTACATCCGCAAGGCCCAGGCGCGGCGAGCCGAGCGACGCTCGCGCTCGGCCTGAGCGCCCTCCGCTTGCCCCGCGCGCTCAGCCCCCCTCGCCCGCCACGATCGTGTTCAGCGTGGACCACGCGTTCATCGCGGGAGGGAAGCCCGCGATCGTCGCGGTCTGGATGATCACCTCCCGCAGCTCGTCGGCCGACAGGCCCGCGGCGAGCGAGGAGCGCAGGTGCACCGGGAGCTGCGACGACCGGCCGGTCGCGACCAGCGCGGCGACCGTAGCGATCTGCCGCTCCCGCAGGCTCAGGCCGGGCCGCGAGTACACGTCGCCGTAGGCGACCTCGACGATCAGGCGGCCGAGGTCTCCGAGGCCCTCGACCATCGCGAGCGACCTGTCGCCGTGCACCTCACGGAGCCGCTCGCGTCCCCGCTCGTACCGGGACCGATCGTTCATCGCTCACCCCTCCCGTGGCGTTCGCGTCGCAGGACCGGAACGCTACCCGGTGCCGACCGGGGCCGCTGGGATACTGGGGCGCCGATGGACGAGCCCACCCTCTCCGAGGAGACCGAGGCCCTCCAGGCCTCGGCGCCGACCGGCGACCGCGGCCGCGACCAGCGGGTCCTCCTCGGGAACACCGGGCAGAACGTGCTCGGCCTGGCGGTCGGTGCCCTGGCTACCTTCGCCGCGCAGGTGATCATGACCCGGCGCCTGGGCGACGAGGGCTTCGGCGTCGTCACCCTGACCACGCAGTTCGCGTTCATCGCGGCCGCGGCCACCCGGTTCGGGATGGACGTGGCCGACGTGCGCCTGGTGGCGATCCTGGTCGGGCGCGGCCAGGCGGCCCGGGCCCGCGGGCTGGTCCGTCGATCGGCCGCGGTCGCCGCGACGGTGTCGATCCCGTTCGGCGTCGTCGCCTACCTCGCGAGCCCGTGGCTCGCCCAGCGGTTCAGCGGGGACGCGGAGGCTGCCTTCCGCGCGGCCGCGGTCACGGTGCCGATCGCGGCGCTCGCCTTCACCTACATGGGCGCGACGCGCGGTCTGAAGATCATGCGCTTCACGCTGTACTCGCAATGGCTCGCCCAGCCGATCGGGTGGATCGCGCTCACCATCGCCTTCTGGGCGGCCCTCGATGCCACGCCGACGGTGGCCACGGCCGCGTTCGGCGCGTCGTGGGGGCTCGCGTTGCTGATCGCGTGGTACGGCTGGGAGAAGGAGCAGCGGCGCTTCCCGGACGCCGCGGCCGGTGAGGGGATCCGCGAGGAGCGCACGCGCTCGCTCCTGCGGTTCGGGGCGCTCCGGGCCCCGGCCACGCTGTTCAGCCAGCTGATCTTCTGGACCGACTTCTTCGTGCTCTCGATGCTGTGGAGCGGCCGCGGCGCCGAGGGCGCCGCGGCCGCGGGCGTGTACGGCGCCGTGCTTCGTGCGGGGCAGTCGCTGTTCCTGTTCCTCACCTCGGTCTCGCTCACCTTCAGCCCGTTCGTGGCCGACCTGCATCACCGCGGCGAGCGCGAGCACCTGGACCGCCTCTACAAGCAGGTCACCCGGTGGACGCTCGGGGCGACGATCCCGGTCCTGCTCGCGCTCGCGATCCTGCCCGAGCCCGTGCTGCGGATCTTCGGCGCGGAGTTCACGGGCGGCGAGGCCGCGCTGCGGATCCTGATCGTCGGGATGATCGTACCGGTGATGGTCGGCACGGTGGGGTTCATCCTGATCATGGCCGGCCGGACCGGTTGGGACCTGCTCGTCTACGTGGCGGCGTTCGGCGTGGACGTCGCCGTGGCCCTGTGGCTCGCGCGCCCCGAGTCGCTCGGGATCCGCGGGGCGGCGGTGGCGCAGGCGACCACGCTCACGTTCAGCGCGATCGCGCGGCTGATGCTCGTGCGTCGGTTCCTCGGGATCTGGCCGTTCGACCGGGACTTCCTGCGGTTGGTGGTCCCGACGGCCTCCGGGGCGCTCGCGATGGCCGTGGCGCACGCGGCGATGCCCGGCGAGCGCTGGCTGCTGGACCTGGTCGTCTCCTCCGCGGCCGGTACCGCCCTCTACACCGCCGTCCTGCTCGCGACCGGGCTCGTGCCGAGCGAGCGCCGGGCGCTCGTCCGGATGGTGGGCAAGGTGCTGGGCCGGGCGGGATGACGATCGTCGGGCCCCGCGTGGTCGGCGGCTGCTAGCCGATCCTCCGACCGCGGCGGATCCGGTCCGCGGCGACGGGTCGAGTCTCGTGGGCCTCGGGGAGCCGGTTCGAGAGCTCCTCGCGGGCCCGGTCGAGCTGCTCCATCTCGTCCCCGAGCTGCTGCATCCGGAACTCGATCAGCTGGTCGGTCGCCCGGAGATGGGTCGCGTGGAGCTCGGCCTCTTCGAGCTGCCGCCGGAGCCTCCCGATCCTCCGCCCGCACGCGAGCGACACGACCACGAGGCCGAGCACGACGGCCCCACTCGTCACCCCGAGCCAGCCGGGCATGGGCCCAGTCTCCGGTGTGCGGGCCCCTGCGGATGGGGCCGGTGGACCGTCCCTCCCCGGGACCCCGGCCGACGCATCCCGGGACCCCGGCCGGATGCGCGCTCGTGCCTACCGACCCGCGACCGAGCGCGCGAGGTCGAGGGCCGTGGCCACCGCGTGGCCGGGGTCATCGACCCGGACGATGGGGTCCGCGTCCCGGCCTGGCCGGGTGACCTCCCACGTCCGGAGCCCGACGACGGGCTTGCCCATCTTGAGCGCGAGCGCGATCTCCGAGAGCGTGCCGAACTCCCCGGCCACCGCGATCACCACGTCGGCGGTCCGGACGACGATCGCGTTCCGCCCCTCGCCCATCCCCGTCGCGACGGCGACGGTGAGGTAGGGGTTCGCGCTCGCGCGCTCCCCGGGGACGATCCCGACGGACCGACCGCCGGCCCTGGCGCAACCGCTCGCCGCCGCCTCCATGAGCCCGCCCATCCCGCCGCACACCAGCACGGCGCCGGCCTCCGCGATCCGGCGCCCGATCTCCTCGCCGAGCGCGTGCTCGGCGGGCGTCGCCGCCGACGGCCCCACCACGGCGATGTACGTGTCCCTCATCCCCAACTCCTCCCGAGCATCGCCGCCAACAATGCCACGGCAGCGGCCTTGTCGAGCGGCTCGTTCCCGTTGCCGCACTTGGGGGACTGCACGCACGAGGGGCAGCCGCTCGGGCAGGGGCACCCTCGGACGGTCTCGAGCGTGGCCTCGAGCCACCGGTCGGCGGCGCGGAAACCGCGTTCGGCGATCCCGGCGCCGCCCGGGTACCCGTCGTAGACGAAGATCGCGCACGAGCCGGTGTCGGGGTGGTGGGCGGTCGAGACCCCGCCGACGTCCCAGCGGTCGCACGTGGCGACGAGCGGGAGGAGGCCGATCGCCGCGTGCTCGGCGGCATGCGCCGCGCCGGGGAGCGCCGCCGGCGCGATAGCGGCTCGGTCGATCGTTGCCTGGTCGACGGCCCACCACACCGCGCGGGTCTCGAGCGTCTGCGCGGGCAGCGCCAGCGGCACCACCTCGAGGATCTCGCCCGTGGCTACGTGCTTGCGGGCGTAGCCGACCACCTGGTTCGTCACGTGGACCAGGCCGCGGAAGGCGGGGACGCCGCCCCCGGTCACGCTCTCCTCCTCGGTCCGGACGATGCGGATATCGGTGACGTCGCGGGCCTGCGTGGTGACCTCGGCGTCGCTCCGGTCCACGAGCGCGACGCGTCCGACCAGGTCGAGCTCGACCACCTCGAACTGCTCCCCCTGGTGGAGGTAGATCGCCCCCGGATGCACCTGGGAGAACGCGCGGGAGCCGTCGACCGTCCCGAGGAGCTCGCCGGTCTCGCGGATCACGATCGCGAACGTGCCGGCGCCGACGCTCCGGATGTCCACGTCCCGGTGCGGCGAGCCGCGCCCCCGGTGATGCAGCAGATCCCGTCGCCGAACGAGCTCGCCCGCCTCCACGAGCCCGTGGACGATCCCGTCCGTCCCCGGCCAGAAGGTCTCGAGCTCCGCGGCGGACAGCGGATGCTCTCGCGCCGCGCAGAGCAGGTGCGGCGAGAGGACGTACGGGTTCGAAGGGTCGATCACCGCGTCCTCGGGCGGCCGGTCGAACAGGTCCCCGGGATGGGTCACGAGGTACTGGTCCAGCGGGTCGTCCTGGGCGACGAGCACCGCGAGCGAGCGCCCCGAGCGCCTCCCGGCCCGCCCGGCCTGCTGCCACATCGCCGCGCGGGTCCCCGGGTACCCGACGAGGACGGCGGCGTCGAGCGTCCCGATGTCGATCCCGAGCTCGAGGGCGCTCGTCGAGGCGACCGCCAGGAGCTCGTCCTCGGCCAGCCGACGCTCGAGCTCGCGCCGATCCTCGGGCAGGTAGCCCGCGCGGTAGGCGCGGACGCGTTCGCGCAGGCCGCTGGGCAGCTCGCGGCGCGCGAGCTCGGCCAGCAGCTCGGCCGCCTTCCGGGACCGGGCGAACCCGATCGCCCGCACCCCGCGCTCCGCCAGGTGCGTGAGCAGCCTCGAGGCCTCGGTGAGCGCGCTCCGCCGAGCGCCCGAGGCCTCGTCGATCACCGGGGGGTTCACGAGCGCGAAGGCCTTGCCCCCCGAGGGCGAGGCGTCCTCGGTGACCGCCTCGAACGGCACGCCGACCAGCCGTTCGGCGAGCTCGGCCGGGTTCCCGATCGTGGCCGAGGCGAGCACGAACCGCGGTTCGCCGCCGTACCGGGCCACCAGGCGTCGGAGCCGGCGGAGCACGTGGGCGACGTGCGAGCCGAACACGCCTCGGGCGACGTGCGCCTCGTCGACGACCACGAGCGACAGGCGCAGGAAGAAGTCGGCCCACCGGGCGTGGTCCGGCAGGATCGAGGCGTGGAGCATGTCCGGGTTCGTCATCACCAGGTTCGCGTTCCGGCGGATCAGCGGCCGCTCGGCCTTCGGCGTGTCGCCGTCGTAGACCGCCCCGCGGATCTGCGGGAGCTTCAGCCTCCGCACCTGCCGGAGCTGGTCTCGGGCCAGGGCCTTCGTGGGGTAGACGCAGAGCGCCGTGCGCTTCGGGTCGGCGACGGCCTCGGCCGCGAACGCGAGGTCGTAGACGAGGGTCTTGCCGCTCGCCGTGCCGGTCGCGACGATCGCGTTCCGGCCCGCACGCAGGATCTCGAGCGCCGCGCGCTGGTGCTCGTACAGGCCGGCGACGCCGATCAGCCCGAGCCGGTCGACGACCAGCTCGGGCACGTCCTCGGGGAACGGCAGCGGCTCGACGCGCCGCTCCGGCAGCTCCCGGACGTGGACGACCGAGCCGTCCGGAACGAGGGCGGCGAGGGCGCTTCCGGGATCCACGGGTCGATGCTATCGGCGCCCGGAGGCGGACCCGGGTCGGTCAGAGGCCGGCGATCTCGGCCCCGGGCTCGGCCGCGAGCCGCGCGTAGGACGTGCGGAACCCGTCCCGCGCGAGCGGGAGCAGGACGCGTCGCTCCCTGGCGAAGATCGCGAGGCCGAGGAGCAGGTACGCGATCGAGACGGCGATCCGCTCGGTCTCGGCGAGCGACTCGGGCACGAGGGCCCCGAGGATGAACTGCGCCCAGAACAGCCCGAACAGCAACCCCGCCTCCCGCACCGAGATCGACAGGCTCGAGACCACCGCGAGCGCGAAGAAGGACTGGGCGGCGGTGAGCAGAAGCTCCTCGCGCTGGTGCGCGTCGATCGGGAGCCCCGCCAGCCCGGAGGAGGCGATCGCGAACACGATCGGCAGGGTGCCCACGAGCAGCGTCCACTGGTTCACCTTCGAGGAGACGAGGGTGCCGAGCGCGGCGTTCGTGTTCAGACGCCAGGCGTACAGGCTGGCGACGAGGAGCTCGGGGGCCTCGGAGGCGAGGGGCGCGAGCCACTGGACCAGCAGGAACTCGCTGATCCCGAACTCGCGGCCGGTCTGGACGAGCGCGTCGGCGAACGGCTCGGCGCACAGGACGATCACCAGGGCGGAGAACACGAACATGCCCGCCACCGAGGCTCGCCGGGGCCCCAGGCGGAAGGTGCCGATCAGCCGGGCGGGGCCGACCAGGTGCGGCTCCTCGGCGGGCGCGCGAGAGATCCGGATCGTGTACGCGACGAAGATCGAGACCAGGATCGCGGCGTCGACCAGGGTGATCGTGCGCTTCAGGGGGAGCGTGAGCGAGTAGAGGGTGGCCAGGGCGAGGAACGACACCTCGACGGCGTGCGCGCGCTCGAGCCGGACCTCCTCGAGGCGGGGCGGGAGCTTGCGCGAGCGGTACGCGGCGATGAACACGACGAGCGACCACCCGATGCCGATCAGCAACCGGTTCGCGCCCGTCATGTTCGCCAGGGCGAGCGAGCAGGCGTCCTCGCCGGCTGCGCCCGGTGGGTGGCAGGCGACCCCGTGGGCCTCGACCGCGTTGCCCGCCTTGAACGCGAACACCATGTCCACGGCGTACTCGGGCAGCACCGCGATGAACGCGAGCACGGCGATCGCCAGGCCCGCGGAGATGTCGAGCTGGGCCACCTCGGCCGCCCAGGACAGGAGGAAGGCGGCACCGACGATCGCGACCCCGTACAGCAGCGCCTCGGCCGCGTGCGGCAGCGGCGGGTGCAGGAGCCGCAGCAGCAACCCCGGGACCGTGACGCCGATCGCGATGCCCACGCCGAGGCCCTGACGGCCGGGGTGGACGTCGAGGAGCTCCTCCCGGAGGGTGGTCACGGCCCGGACCCCGTGGGAGCGGCCGTGGCGGACCCTCCCTACTCCGTCGGCTCGGCGTCCGGCAGGAGCGGCGCGTTCGGGGACGGCGGGACGTTCGCCTTCTTCAGCAGGCCGTCGTCGGCGAGGTCGCCCGAGATCGCCGCGAGCACCGTCTGGTCCAGGTTCACCACCGAGGTCCCGCCGGCCATGCCCGTGAACCCAGGGAGCACGACGTTCACGACCTTTCGCTGGTTGATCGTCGTGCCGGTGAAGGCCAGGCTCAGCAGCTCGTCGAGGCCGAGGCTCGTCTGCGCGTTCCGCAGGCCGGCGCCGATCCACGTCAGCAGGCGCCCAGGGTCGCGCTCGAACTCCTCCCGGAACTGGGAAAGAGCGGCAACCATGAGCCGTCCCTGGTTCTCCGAGCGCCCGAAGTCGCCGGCCGGTAGGGCGTGCCGGGCCCGGGCGAACGCCAGCGCGGCCTTGCCGGTGAGCACCTGTGGGCCGGCGTCGATCTGCGCGTGCGCGTACCGGTCGTACACGTCGAACGGCACGTCGATCGCCAGACCGCCGACGTCGTCGATCATGGCTTCGAACCCCTCGAACCAGGTGAGCGCCCAGTAGTCCATCTGGAGCCCGGTGAGCTCCTCCACCGTCGCGACCGCGAGCTCGGGCCCGCCGTTCACCATGGCAGCGTTGATCTTGTTGCTGCCGTACCCGGGGATCGCGACGTAGGCGTCGCGGGGGAACCCCACGATCGTGGCCCGTCCCTTCGCCGGGTTCAGGGCGAGGATGTGGATCGAGTCGGCGCGCGCCGCGGCAACGTCCTCGCCCGGTCGGGCGTCCGAGCCGATCACGAGGATGAGGATCGGCTCCGAGCCGTCGAGCGCCGGGACGTACCCCGCGCGCACCGGCTCGATCTGGAGCAGCGGCGCCGCGTCGGCACTCGACGCGGATGGCATCGCCCCGACGGTGGAACCCGAGATCCAGGCCACGACGAGCGCGGCCGCGAGCGGGAGGGGTCGGGGGGTCGGGCGCGAGGCTGCCAAAGCGGGCCTCAGGCTACCTGCGCCTCGGGGTCGCCACAACCACTCACGGCGAGGACGTGGGCGACGGGGTGGGGGAGGGCGGCGGCTCGGTCTCCCGGTCGCTGCGCTGCACGTCGAACGCGGTGACCTTCCACCCGTCGACGTCGCGCAGGAAGAACTGGCCGCTGCTGACGATCGCGAGGTACGTGCCGTCGGTCCGCTCGGCGAGCGCGCGGAACCGCACGCCGACGACCACGGTGTCCGGGTTCCCCTCCGGATCGAACAGCACGCGGAACATCAGGCCGCCCTTCGCGGGGGTGACGCGCTCGAACACATCCCCCGCGCCGACCCCGAGCGTCAGCGTCTCGACCGATCCGCGGGCGGCCTCCACGGCGCCGTCGGAGAAGAGGGCGAACACGTCCTCGTAGTCGCCCTCGCGCCAGTTCGCCGGGTCGAGGAACGCGGCCGTGAAGAGCTCGTCCAGCACGGGGACGATCTCGTCGCGCGTCCCCTCGGCAGCCGGCCGCAGCGCCTCCGCGTCGGCGTCGGCGCTCGTGGCCACGACCTCGACCCTGCGGGGGACGCGGAAGTCGAACTCCGGGACCGTGTCGTCCTCCCCACCCCCGAGGATCGGGAGCCCGCCTCCACCCTCACCGCGCAGGAAGAGGATCAGCACGACGACGATCGCGGCAAGCGCGACGGGCACGAGCAGCAGCCACAGGGGGAGCCGTCGGGTCGGGGCGCGGCGTCCGACGCGGTTCGCGGTGACGGGGGTCTTCGGTGGGGGTTCGCTCAAGGCGCGGAGAGGGTAGCGGCCCTCCGGACCGCCCACAACCGGGCCGCCCGGGGCAGGTAGCGTCGCCTCGCAGCCAGTCCGTCCTGGAAATCCCACACCGAACAGGAAGGGGCACGTAGCGTCCGCTCGATCAACCGGACCAAGGAGGACGCCCACGTGCCCGAGCTCAGCGTA
>Ga0209172_10003194_pt1 | contig 25889 bp, 20 predicted proteins | sample LarsenN4metaG_FD_184113 | JGI IMG/M metagenome (GOLD analysis project Ga0209172, IMG submission 184113) | Hot spring sediment bacterial and archeal communities from British Columbia, Canada, to study Microbial Dark Matter (Phase II) - Larsen... ... | reverse complement strand
CACGGTTATCCGCCGAAAAGTGTCTTTCGCCTCGGACTCAATCTGTTGTGTCGGTTAGTGACTAACTTTGAATGCTTCGATGTTATTGCCTGGAATAAAGTTATCAAGCTTTTGTCCTGTAGTTAGGTGATGAACAGACCCTATAGGAAGCCGGTGCCAAAATTTAAATAATCGGCCGGGCCCCTCTTTCTGGAGCGTTTTTGGTTTTGGGAATATCTTTAAGTATCTTTTGCCGTTGGGTAGTCTCTTTGAAGGTATGTAGCAGTATCTTTGCGGAGTGAACTTTTATGAGCCTGACTGAATATGGCGATTCTTTTCTTTTGGCCCAGTTTCGTGAGTTCTATCGAGAGCTTATACGCCTGGAGCGCATGGTCAAAACCGGCGCGCTGGCCCCCATTTCGGAATGGGGCCCAGAAGAGGATCTTGAGCAGCCAGGCGACAGCAACGTAGTCTGGCAAACGCTGCTTTCAATACTGGAACGGCAGGCGCTCAGAGCAGGCCAGAGCGGTGGAACTTATGGATACGAGATATACAGAGAGGCCCAATACGTCATGGCCACGCTGGCAGACGAAATATTCCTCCATATAGAGTGGGAAGGGAAGAGGGCCTGGACATCAAACCTGCTGGAGTCCAGGCTGTTTCAAACCCATGCTGGCGGAGAGATCTTCTTCCAGAAGCTAGATCGACTGTTGCAAAATCGCGATCCTGTTTACATCGATCTGGCAGCCGTTTACTTCCTGGCATTATCTCTTGGCTTTAAAGGAAAATTTCGTGGCAAAGATGATCGCGGCCAGATTGCTCGTTATCGTCGCCAGCTCTATTCATTCATCTTTCATCGTCACCCTGATCTGCTGAGCGATTCGAAGCATATCTTCCCTGAAGCTTATGCTCATACTCTGCAACAAGCCAGTCGAAGGAGACTCCCAGATTCGAGATTGTGGATTGGGGTACTTGCTCTGATTATCCTGGTGTGGATTGCCATCTCGCATGGTCTGTGGGTTCATCTGACCGGCCGGTTGAATGAGGTCAATAGTCGAATATCTGAGGTTCAAAAAGAGTTAGATAAGATGCGCTAGGGAGCCTGAGGATGAGAGCGATAACGACCCTTCCTTATCTGTGGATATCGGTCTTTGTGGGGATTGTTCTGCTCGCCCTCTGCGTCCTGGCCTATCTCTTTCTCGTTCTTCGCAAATCTCGAGTCTTTCTTAAAAAACAGACTTCACCGGAAGCTGAAGCAGAATCATTTGAAGCTGCCGAAGCCGGCGAGGTAGAGGCTTCACCAGCGCAGAATGCCTCGCTTTTGCATCTGAGGCTCTCTTTTGCCAGGGGCATCCGTCTGTTGAGGGCCCACGTCGCCGTCAGAAATTATCGCTATAAGCTGCCCTGGTTCCTGATGCTTGGAGAGACTCGGTCAGGGAAGAAGACCCTTCTCGGCAATACCGGCCTCAACTTGCCTCTGGGGGGCCCAGCCAGAAATGGCCACGCTGCCGGTCAAGGCGTCTATTGGTGGTTCTTTGACCGGGGGGTTGTGCTCAGCGTTTCCGGGGAATATGTTCTCCGCTCAAGCGACGACGGCTCCGACGAGAGAGGATGGAACACGCTGCTCAAACTTCTACAGAGGTATCGTCCTGAGCGCCCTCTGGACGGCATCATTCTCACTATTCCTTGTACAGAGCTGATTGGCCCACAACAGCAGAATGCTGAGCCAGTAGCCAGAGCCAGAGAGAAGGCTGCCCAACTGTACGGGAAACTGTGGCAAGCGCAAAGAGTGTTGGGGATGTGTCTCCCCGTTTATGTGCTGGTCACCAAGTGTGATCTGGTCACCGGATTCAAAGCCTTTTGTAAGCACATCCCGGCGCAGCTTCACAAAGATATCTTTGGCTGGTCAAATCCGTACACGCTGGAAACCGCATTTAAGACCGGCTGGGTGGATGAGGCGTTTCAAAGCCTGAACAAGAATCTCTATCAGATCCAGACTGAGATCTTCGCCGAGTGGCATGAATTGCGAGATAAAGAAGACCTCTTTGTCTTTCCCGCCGAATTGCAAACCCTGCGAGGGCCCCTCCGCGCCTACCTGGAGCAGCTCTTCAAGCAGAGCGCCTATCATGAATCATTCTTCTTCCGCGGCCTCTACTTTTGCGGAGATGGCAACGGCGAAACTCAAGGTTACTCCGGCCGCTCTAACGGAGCAGAACCGGCAAGCCAGTCGCCGGTCTCGACTTCTGACGAGTCCCCCTCTTTCCCGGAGCAGGCGCAACTGCCGGGAAAGAAGCCTGTGTTTCTCAGCCACCTGTTTGACAGGAAAATATTTCCTGAATATGGGCTGGCTCGTCCTGTCGCCAGGACATTGCTATCCAGGAACCGCATTGTGATTCTCGCCCAGATTCTATCGCTGTTGATGGTCCTGGTGGTGGGCCTGGGATTGCTAATAAGCTATAGCAGCTTGAGCAATCATGAAAAGGGCCTTTACGAGCTGCTTACGACTGTAGAGGAGGACCTGCGCGATGTAAATCAGATGCGTAAGAGAAATGAAGAACTCAAAGGCCGCATGGCTGCTGGCTATGAAGGAATGAGTGTCTTGCCGCCGCCGGGAGAGCATATAAATGGATCGGATGCGCTCAGGGACAACTATTATCACATGCTTGCCGCCATGACCAGGTTGAGCGGGAGCCAGTTCTATTCGCTTTTCATCCCCAGCTCCTGGTTCAGCCCGATTAACCAGCATATCAAAGATTCCATGGTCCCTGCATTCAAGTACGTAATCTTTGAAGCTATGCGTATGGAACTAGACAATCGCGCGCAGGCACTGCTAGGCGGCAGCTCCAGTTATCGTCTAGGGAAGTTCATAGAAGAGCTTGGCGAACTGGAGAAGAACATTGAGCGATACGACAGATTGAGAACACGCGGCGGCGGCAATCTCGAGGATCTCGGCAGAGTAGTGGAGTACCTGGGAAACGTGCCGCTGCCTCCCGATTTTGATAAAGAGAATGAACTTTACAAACAGGCTCTGGCTACGGTCGAAGGGAAGCCGCTGCTATTCAGAGGGCTGCGCGAAGAGAGCGTAAGGAAAACACAGGAAATGATCGAGGGCCTCTATCAAGGCTCATTCACCGATAAAGGAGAGATCTACAACATCCTGAGCGAGATCGCTCAAGTAGAGACACTCCTTGCCAGGCCGGAGCTTTCCTGGCTTGCCGGCGCCAAGTTCGATATGAGGTCTCCGTTCCGTAATATGACCATCCTGGCAGGCGTGCAGGAGCTGAGGAAGGTGCTGCAAGGATTGTCGCAAGAGAAGTTTATGGACCCGAGCTCAGGTGATGCCAGGCTCAGGCCCAAGCTTCCTACAAGAGCGCATCTGATCTGGGACAAAGAGATGCTTCAACAGGCTATCTCGCTTTACGATTCTTATGAGCGGTTTGTCATCAGCAATCTCAAGAACTCTCCTCCAGATCTGGAGAATAAGGCCAGGCAAGCGGCTCTTCAGCAACTGAAGGCCAATATGATGGACCTTGTTGCTCGCGCTCAGAAATACGAGCCTGCCCGGCAATGGTCTGCTAGAGCCAGTTTGGAAGAGGACCTGCTGCCCGAAATAAGAAGCTTTAAAGAGGCCGAGCCATTGCTCAGCCGGCTGGTAGATATTGTTAATGACATGGGGTCCCACGAGCTTAAGGATCGCGTTGCCTCTCAGTCCTCCTACCTGTTGCGAGCGGTCGATGATCAGCTCACGGCGGAGAAGCTCTACATGGTCAAAAGGGGGAACTTCTCCTGGTGGAATGGAAACAAACCTCTCTCTTATGTCGCTTACGATCTCGGCAATGCGGATGAGCTGACGGATTACCTGGCTTTGCAAAGAAAGCGCATCGGCTTCCTGGCCCGCGAATGCGCTTTGCCGGTCATTACTTTTTTGCTGATAAAGAACATTCGCCCGCAACAGTTAGAAGAAAGGGTACTGTTGAAATGGGAAGGAATCCTTTCAGAGCTTGACAAATATGACGCCAAGATGCCGGGCAATTCGCTGGCTGCGCTGGAAAACTTCATCCGCTCTGATATGGATAAGATCAATCTGGAAGACTGTTCTCAAGCGCCATTTCAACCTGACCAGTCAGAACAATCAGGGGACTATTTTCTTCGCACGCGAAATACTTTGCGCCGGGAGCTTTTCCTCAGATGCGAAAAGCTTGCTGAACTCGATGCGTTTCAGCGATATGCAGAGATAGAAGAGTTCTTCAATCGCAACCTGGCGGGGAGATTCCCTTTCTCTGATTCGGTCGGCAGTGGGACGGAAGCAGGCGCAGAAACGGTCATGGATTTTTATCGGCTTCTGGATAGACGGGGAAGGGCGCTGAAAGATGCTTTGAGAAAGAACGCCCAAGCTAGTATCTCGCGCGACCGAGCAATCGAGTTTCTCGACCGGATGGAAGAGCTCCGCAAATCATTTGCTTCATTTTTGGAGAAGAATCAGGCGCCGTCATTCGATTTCGAGGTTCGCTTTCGCGCCAATCAAACCAGGGAGATCGGCGGAAACCAGATCATTGATTGGAGCATGGATGTGGGAAAACAACAGATACGCTATCGTGATCAAGATCGCGCTGGGCACTGGAGATTTGGCGACCCCATCCGAATTACTCTTCGTTGGGCTAAAGATTCTCCTCATGTTCCGGTCCCCAACGAGAAGGCCCCCTACGTGAAGGTGAGAGACAGAACTGCTGTCTTTGAGTTCGCCAATCGCTGGTCTCTCTTCGCCCTGCTGGCCGTGCAACAAAGCGCCCCGGCAGACTTCGATCGAGCCTTCGATCCTGAGCCTTACACGCTCAAGTTTTCCTTGCGAACTGCGCGAGATTGGTCGGTGACTCCAAAAGAGCAGGAGCGAGTAGAGGGGGACCAGATGAGAGTTTATATTCAACTGACCGTTATGCCTGTGGGGAAGAAAGAGCCACTGGTTCTGCCGGCATTTCCGGTGAAAGCGCCCCACCTGGGCCAGGAATAGGAGAGGAATATTCGAATCTTAGAGCGTGTCTAAAGGGACTAAATTATGGCCACAGAGGCACAGCCGCAGACACAGAGTAAGCACGTCCGATGTCCGACGCCCGGCATCCAACGTCCGATGTCCTGCGTTCGACGTCAGCCGTCGGACGGATGACGAATCATCTCTCCGGCCCTCTATGTCTGCGGTGGCAACTTTTGGGGACAAATAAGCTATGAACAGAAGAGCGCCATCGTTCATCATAGGCCTGGAAAAGTTGTTATACCCTATTTCAGTTGAGCACCCTGCTGGCGAGTCTCTGCGTTACGAAGGGACGTATGACCGCATTCAGGAAGCGCGCCGAGAGGATGATCCTAATCTGGAGCAGGGGATCTACAAGACAGATGTAAAAAAGGCTGATTGGAGCGCAGTTGAACGCATCTGCCTCGATGCCCTGGAGACCCGCTCGAAAGATTTGCAGATCGCCGTCTGGTTGCTTGAGGCATGGCTGCACCTGCACGGATTCGCCGGAGTCAAAGAGGGGCTGAACGTCTTGATCAGCCTCTGTGAAGGCTTCTGGAATGATCTCTATCCCAAGATAGATGAAGGCAGCTTTGAATTTCGCGTCGCTCCCGTTGAGTGGATGAATGAGAAACTGTCTCTGAAACTGCGACAGATTCCCATTACTCAGCCTCAAACAGCGGATGTGCCTCTCTGTTCCTATGTGGATTGGGAGAGCGCCTGCCGCCTTGAGCATAAGGCCAGGAGAGATGCCAAGGCGATGAAACTCGCCGAATCGACCGGCAAAATCACTCTGGCAAAGTTTCAGACCAGTGTAATGCTTACGCCAAAACATTTTTATGAGGTGTTGACGGAGGATCTGAGCAGCGCAATAGAGGTCTCTGTGGCGCTGGAGCGATTTTTCGATGAGAGATGTGGCCGCCAGTCCCCCAGTCTGTTTCAATTTATAGATGCTCTGGAAGCGATCTACCGGCTGGTGAGCGAGATATTGAGACAGCGAGAAGGAGAGGAGCCTGCCGTTTCGGAAGAGGAAGAGACAATGTACGCTCAGGCGGAAGAGCAAGAAGAGATTGCCTGGGGAGGGGCCCCTATTCGCAGCCGGGCCGAAGCTTACCGCCGCCTGGCAGAAGCGGCAGAGTATCTGCTCAGGACCGAGCCCCATAGCCCTACTCCTTATCTGGTGAAACGGGCCGTAGCCTGGGGGAGCATGTCGCTCTATGAGCTTCTGCGCCAGATCATACGCAATGATAGCGAATTGCAAGAGCTTAATCGCTTGCTTCGGTTGCAGGATGACGATTTGAGCAGATAGTGATTGGTTAGTATCGAAATCGACAGGAGTATTACCATCAAAAATAAAATCTGAAAGGAGAAACCAATGACAGAGAGCACCCAACATAAACTGGATCGCATACGCCCGCCAAGAGTCCAGATAACTTACGACGTGGAGATCGGAGGCGCCATTGTCAAGAAGGAACTCCCCTTTGTAGTGGGAATAATGGCCGATCTCTCCGGCATGCCTGAAGAGGCGCCTCCGCCGCTCAGGGAGCGTAAGTTTGTGGAGATTGATCGGGACAACTTCAACGATGTCTTGGCCGCTATTGCGCCTCGTCTCGCCCTTCGGGTAGACAACAAGCTGGCTGACAATGGCACCAAGCTTAACGTGGAACTGAGATTTAAGCACCTGGATGACTTCAACCCAATCAACGTTCTCAGGCAGGTGGAGCCTTTGCGCAAGCTGTTTGAAGCGCGGACCCGCCTGGCCGATCTGCTGACCAAGCTGGACGGTAATGATGCGCTGGATGGGCTTCTTCAGGAGATCATTCACAACACTGAGGGGTTACAGGAGATTAAAGCCAGTTTAGGAGGAGACAACAATGGCTGATGAAAAAGATCAAGATGTGCAAGGTAATGGAAGCGCCGGGGCGGAGAGCAAGAGCCTTCTGGAAATGATAATTGAAAAAGGGAAGATGGCCCGCGACGAATCGCAGCGCCCCTATGCCAGGGACCTGGTTGGCGAATTCGTCACCCAGGTCCTTGATCAGGGCATGACGGTCAGCGCCGATGTCGTGGCGTCGATCAATGCTCGCATCGCTCAGATCGATGAGCTGCTGACCAATCAGCTCAACGAAATAATGCACCAGCCTGAGTTCCAGAAGCTGGAGGCGTCATGGAGGGGACTGCATTATTTGGTCATGAATACCGAGACCGGGACCATGTTGAAGCTGCGGCTGTTGAACGCCACCAAGAAAGAGATCCTCAATGATCTGGAGAAGGCAGTCGAATTCGACCAGAGCGTGATGTTCAAGCAGATATACGAAGAGGAATACGGGACATTCGGCGGCCACCCTTACAGCCTGTTGGTGGGGGACTATGAATTCGGTCGCCATCCCCAGGATATGGCCTGGCTTGAGAAGATGTCCAATGTCGCTGCCGCTGCCCATGCGCCGTTTATTGCCGCTGCCAGTCCCAGGCTGTTCGATATGGATCGGTTCACCGAATTGAGGATCCCGCGCGACCTGGCCAAGTCGTTCGAGAGCACAGAGCTGATCAAGTGGAGGTCGTTCCGCGATAGCGAAGACTCTCGCTATGTGGCCCTGTGTCTTCCTCATATACTGATGCGCCTGCCCTATGGCCCTAACACGGTCCCTGTGGAAGAGTTCCATTTCGAGGAGGATGTGGACGGCAAGGACCACGATAAGTATTTGTGGGGGAATCCTGCCTACGCCCTGGCACAACGCATTACCAATGCGTTCGCTCTCTACCGGTGGACTGCCGCTATTCGCGGAGTAGAAGGAGGGGGACTGGTTCAGGGATTGCCGACTCACACCTTCAAGACCGATGAAGGGGACATCGCTCTGAAGTGCCCCACCGAAATTGCCATAACCGACCGGCGAGAGAAAGAGTTGAACGATCTGGGCTTCATTGCTCTGGTTCATTGCAAGGGGACCGACTATGCTGCCTTCTTCGGGGGGCAGACGGTGCAAAAGCCCAAGGTCTACAACACTCCGCAGGCTACCGCCAACGCCAGGCTCTCCAGCCAGCTTCCCTATATTCTCGCTGCTTCTCGATTCGCTCATTACATCAAGGTGATAATGAGAGACAAGATCGGGAGCTTCATGACAAAAGAGAATGTCTCGGATTACCTCAATAAGTGGATCGCTGGCTATGTCCTGCTGGACGATAACGCATCGCAAAGCTCAAAGGCTTCCTATCCCCTGCGAGAAGCCAGAGTAGATGTCTACGACGTTCCAGGGAAGCCGGGCTGCTATAAGGCGACAGTCTTTCTCCGACCCCATTTCCAACTGGACGAGCTAACGGCTTCGATACGCCTGGTAGCAGAGCTGCCGCCGCCGGCAGCATAACAGATACGGTAGCGCGAGTTTTGTCGGTGAAACTGGTCGCCCGGCGGAACTGGCGCTACCTCGCAACTGAATTTGACGTGATTGGCGCGAATCTGCTCCAATCTCAAATTTGAAAAGGACGGAGGAAATATGGACCTGATTGTTATGAAGATGAACCCGGACATTCCGGGCACCTGCACTCTGAAAGATTTTGACAAGCAGATCGAACTTCTCTCATTCAGCCACGGCGTTGCTATGCAGATTACCGGTGATATAAGCAATACCGAGAGGACATCGGGCAAGCCCAATCACCAAGATTTCACATTAACCAAGTATCTCGACATGTCATCGCCCAAGCTCAACGAAGCCTGCTGCAAGGGAGATAATTTCAGCGAGGTGAAGATCACTATTGGCCGCAACGATAAAGGGACAGTGCTTCCAATAATCGTATACACATTGAAGAACGTAGTGATCTCCTCGGTCTCGGTCGGTGGCGGGAGCGGAGATAAACCAGTGGAAACCGTTACCCTGAACTACAATCACATCACCTGGGATTATCACCACCAGAAGGCTGAATCGTCTGAAGCAGGGCACGTTGAGACGAAATGGGATCTGGCTATGAATACCAACGCATAGCTTCTATCATGCGAGAGCCGAAACCCATTGAAGGCGCCAGGGCGCTGCTCTTCGAGCGATTGACCGATCTCGATCCCCGATCGCAAGAGGAGCCGGAGCCCTTGCGCATACTGAACCGAGTGGCGTTGAGGGAATCCGTGCGCCGGGAGTTAGGGCGGCTGCTCAATACTCGCTGCTCTATCCCGACGCATCTCCTGGGCCAGCAGGAGAGGACTGTCATCGACTACGGCATCCCGGATTTCTCCTCTTTCTCCCCTCAAAGCAGCAATGATCAAAAGCTCCTGGCGGCGATTATCGGCCAGACCATCTCTGCTTTCGAACCGCGTCTGCGGCAAGTCGAGGTTACTGTAGAAGGGTTCCTGAGCAGCGAGCGAGCCCTTTTAGTGCGGATCGATGCCGTTCTGGTGGTCGAATCGATCAGCGAACAGGTTTCGTTTCCCGTGATAATCAACAATAAGACTGGAACGGTGCAAGTACATGAGAGCCAATGACCAGGAGGATCTTCTACAATACTACAAGAGCGAGCTGACTTATCTGCGCAAGATGGGCAGCGCGTTCGCCGAGAAATATCCGAAAGTGGCCGCCCGACTGGAACTGGGGCCCGACCAGTGCCCCGATCCACATGTCGAGCGGCTGATTGAATCCTTCGCCTTTCTCACCGCCCGGATTCAACGCGACATCGAGAGCCAGTTCCCTGAGATAACCACGGCTCTGCTCGGCGTCCTTTATCCCCACTTGCTCAATCCCATCCCCTCTATGGCGATAGCGCGGTTTGAAGTCGATCCCGATCAGATGCATCTGACCAGCGGATATTTGATCGAGAAGCATACCCCGCTATTTGCTCAGACATCGCAGGGGCTGACCTGCCGATTCAGGACCTGCTATCCGGTCACGCTCTGGCCGCTGGAGGTGATCTATGCCGGATTTGAATCGACCGCGCAGTTCGACTTCATCGACGCGGCCAGGGCCCCCGCTGTTTTGCGCTTGAAGCTGCGGTGTCGCGGGGCGAAATTGCAGGAGCTGGAATTGAAGCGGCTGCGATTCTACTTGAATGCAGACAGGGCGCTCGCCAATGCCCTCTACGAGCTGCTCTTTTGCCAGGTGTACCGAGTTGCCATCCTGCCTCAAGACCACCTGCAACAGCCCATCTACCTGCCGGAAGAGTCGATTTTGCCGGTGGGGTTCGGCCTGGAAGAGGAGATGCTGCCCTATCCCCGCCATGCCCATCCCGCTTACCGGCTGCTGCAAGAGTACTTCGCCTTCCCGGAAAAATTTCTCTTCTTCGACCTCGACAATGTTTACACCGGCGCTTCAAACGATATTCTCGATATTCTGATACTGCTCAATCAAATACCCAGGGAACATCTGGTCATAGATAAGCAGACATTCTGTCTGGGATGCGCTCCCATAATCAATCTCTTCAGGAAGACTAGCGAGCCGATCCGCCTGGATCACAGGCGGACGGAATATCGCCTCGTGCCCGATATGCGCCGCGAGAGGGCGACGGAGATCCATTCCATCTTGAAGGTATCGGCTTCTTCCAATCCGGAAGACGAAACTGAGGTCTTCGAGCCGTTCTATTCTTTCAACCATTGCCTGGAGAACCGACAGCAGAAAGCGTTCTGGCACGCCAGGCGCATTCCTACCGGCCGCAAGGACCTTCCGGGAACAGACGTTCTGCTGTCTTTCCTGGATCTCAATTTCAAGCCCGCTCATCCGCCGGCGCAGACCGTTTATGCTCACACCTTGTGCACTAACAGGGAGCTGGCGCAGCAATTGCCCGCCGGCGCGCGCTTGCAGATCGAAGAAGGGGCCCCACTGTCGCGCATCTCGTGCTTGAGCAAACCGAGCAACGCGGTTGAGCCTCCGCTGGGGGGCGCGACCCTCTGGCGGCTTATCTCTGCTCTGTCGCTCAATCATCTATCTCTTTCCGATGGCAAGGAGAGCCTGGAAGCGGTGCGCGAGATATTGCGGCTCTACTGCTTCTCCGATCAAGTCTCTGTCCAGCAGGAGATCACAGGCATCAGCGAGATGACAACCCGCAAAGTGATCAGGCAGCTGGGAAATGAGACCTGGCGAGGGTTCTGCCGGGGGATGGAAATAACTCTGGTATTCGATGAGGACCTGTACGTGGGCAGCGGCGCTTTGGTGCTGGCATCGGTGCTCAATCGCTTCTTCGCCCTGTACGCCTCGGTCAATTCATTCACTCAACTGGTTATCAAAAGCAAGCAACGGGAGGGGGTCTGGAAGAGATGGCCGCCCATGGCTGGGGAAAAGATAGTTCTGTAGAAGACTGGCTGTTTGCTGAGCCTTACCGCTTCGATTTCTTCCAGGCGGTTAAGCTCATTGAGATGGCTCATGGCTTTGCCGCTTCGGTGGGAGAGGGCGTTGAGCCTGACAAAGAGGCAGTGCGGTTTAAATCCCGCGTCGATACCGAATTTCCCGCCAGCGACATAGCTGAAATCATCCGCCCCGATCGCCCCGGCGAGCCGGTGGAGATGATTGTGAACATTATGGGATTGGCGGGGTGCCTGGGGCCCCTGCCGGTGCCTTACACCGAGCTGATCATCGAGCGAGTCGCCCACAAAGATACTGCGCTCGAAGAGTTTCTCGATATTTTCAATCACCGGCTCGTCTCTCTGATGTACCGGATACGCAAAAAGCATCTCATCAGCCTTAATTTCATGCCTCCGGGGAAGGATCACCTATCTGCCTATCTCTACTCTCTGATCGGTCTGGGAACCAGAGGGCTGCGAGAGAGAATGCAGGTTCAGGACCGGGCACTGCTCTTTTATACTGCTATCCTGGCGCAGCAACCGCGTTCAATGGTTGGCCTTGAGTGCATTCTGTCTGACTATTTCCAGGTCAAAGTCAAAGGGGAGCAGTTGGTCGGATGCTGGCAGAACCTGGACGAGGAGCAGCGAACCGCTATCGGAATGTCGGGGCACAATCAGCGTCTGGGGCGCGATGCGGTCATCCTGGGCAGCCGCATCTGGGATCAGCAAGGATCATTCGAGATAACGCTGGGGCCCCTCACTATCGAGGAGTTTCTCGATTTTCTGCCGACCGGGTGGAGATTCGCCCCGCTGTGCGAATTGACAAGGTTCTACGTAGGCGATGAGCTTGATTTCAGCTTTCGCCTGGTCTTGAAAGCTTCTGAGGTCCCTCAGTCGAAGCTGGGGGTGATAGGAGGGGCGAGATTGGGATGGACTTCGTGGCTCAGCAGCGGAAAGTGGCAGGGAGATAATCGGGAAATAAAAATCTCTCCTCGTTCTCTGGCCTTTAATCCACTGAAAGCTCGGATACCTATCTTTGCCGAAATTCCGTTGGATGAACTCTTCGATGTGATTAGCAAAGCGACGATCCATAATTTTACTAAGAGTTCCATCGTGCTGCGCCAGGGCTATTCGGGCGATTCCCTTTATATAATAAGCAGCGGAGTGGTGAATGTGATCCGGCGCGAAGCAGATGAGCGGGAGAGAATTGTCGCCACTCTCAAAGAGGGCGATTTCTTTGGCGAGGTCGCTTTCCTGACCGGGACGGCGCGGACGGCGACCGTTGTCACAGCGGAAGATTCTGTTATCCTGGAATTCTCCCGGCAGGACCTGGAGGAGATCATGAAGAAGTATCCGCGAGTGAAAGGGTTTTTACAGATGGCCTATCTCAGGCGCACTAGAGAATACTGAGAGCGTGTTTGAAGCGATGGCTACTTTTGGGATGCGCTCAAGGAGATGCGTCAATGATTTTTGATCTCAAGTCGCTGATAGGAAAACTCAATCCCATCTGCCGGCAATCGCTCGAAGCGGCAGCGGGATTGTGTGTGTCCCAGACCAATTATAACGTAGAGATCGAGCACCTGCTCCTGAAACTGCTGGACATTCCCAATACCGACTTGCAACAGTTGCTGCGCTATTATGAGGTTAACACTTCCGTTCTGGCTCAGGAGCTGACTCAGGCGATGGAAAAGTTGAAGCGGGGTAACAGTCGCACTCCTGCGCTGTCGCCGCACATCACCCAGTTGCTCCAGGAGGCCTGGTTGATTTCGTCTCTGCGCCTTGGGGCCCCCGCAATTCGCTCCGGCGCAATGTTGCTGGCTCTTCTCAGCAGCGACACACTTCGAGGAGTGCTTCTTGAATCGGCTCCAACATTGCTGGGCATTCCGGTGGAATCTCTCCGCAAAGATATTGGAGAACTCATCAAAGGCACAGGCGAGACGGTCTCCTCAATCTCTGCTGGCGAAGAGAGAGTCGCCTACAGCCCTGCATTTTCCGTATCCAGTCCCATTGAGTCAAAGACGCCTGCTCTGGATCAGTACACAATCGATTTAACCGCCAGGGCCAGGGCTGGCCTGTTAGATCCGATTCAGGGGCGAGACAGCGAGATCAGGCAGATCATCGACATTCTCACCCGCAGACGCCAGAACAATCCCATTCTGACGGGCGAAGCGGGCGTAGGAAAAACCGCCGTCGTCGAAGGGTTCGCTCTGCGCATTGCCAGAGGCGATGTGCCCCCATCGCTCAAGCATATCTCGTTGCGGGCGCTGGATCTGGGATTATTACAGGCTGGCGCGGGAGTCAAAGGAGAATTTGAGAACCGGCTCAAATCGGTCATCGCTGAAGTCAAAGGATCTGCGCAACCGATTATCCTGTTCATTGATGAGGCCCATACTCTGATAGGCGCAGGGGGCCCTGTCGGGCAGGCCGATGCGGCCAACTTGCTCAAGCCTGCCCTGGCGCGCGGCGAGCTGCGCACTATCGCCGCTACTACCTGGTCTGAATACAAGAAATATTTCGAGAAAGATCCGGCGCTGGCTCGTCGCTTTCAGGTGATCAAGATCGATGAGCCGGATGAAGAGACTGCCGCCGATATGCTGCGCGGAGCAGTGGCCAACCTGGAAAAGCATCACAATGTTCGCATACTGGATGAAGCGGTGCGAGATGCTGTGAGGCTCTCCCATCGCTATATATCCGGCCGCCAGCTTCCTGATAAAGCAATCAGCGTCCTCGATACTGCCTGCGCTCGCGTAGCCATCGGGCAGAGCGCAGTGCCCCCCGCGCTCGAAGATGCCACACGTCGCATAGAACTCCTGGAGATGGAGATCCAGATTCTGAGGCGGGAGCACAAGTCAGGGCGAAGCCATGGGCGCCGTCTTGCCGAGTTGACTGAAGAGATGGAGAGGGTGAAAGATGCGCGGCGCGCATGGGAAGCGAGATGGCAAAACGAGCTGGCGCTGGTGCAGAAGATCAGGGCGCTTGAGAATGAGCTGGACAAGCGCACTGCTGAGGGGGCCGATGCTGAGGGGTTGGCCGGCGAGATCAATCAATTGAAGAAAGAGCTGGAAGCGATACAGGGAGAAGAGCCGATGGTTCCTATCCACGTCGATTCGCGGCTCATCGCATCGGTGATCTCAGGCTGGACGGGCATCCCCCTGGGCAAGATGCTAACGGACGAGATCCGCGCAGTATTGACTCTGCAAGAGAAGATGGCGCAGCGGATACTGGGGCAGCCGCAGGCGCTTGATACCATCTGTCGCCGCATCCAGACATCGCGCGCCGATCTGGACGATCCCGGCAAGCCGGTGGGGGTCTTCCTCCTAGTGGGCCCCAGCGGAGTAGGCAAGACGGAAACTGCTATCGCTCTGGCCGATCTCCTCTACGGCGGCGAGCGCAATATGGTGGTGGTGAATATGTCCGAGTATCAGGAGGCTCACACTGTCTCTACTCTGAGAGGGGCCCCGCCAGGCTACGTCGGCTACGGCAGGGGCGGAGTGCTTACCGAAGCGGTGCGCCGAAATCCGTACAGCGTAGTCCTGCTCGATGAAGTGGAGAAGGCTCACCCGGATGTGATGGAGCTGTTCTATCAGGTGTTTGACAAAGGGATACTGGAAGATGGCGAAGGCGTGGCGGTAGATTTCAAGAACACTATCATCCTGCTCACCTGCAATGTTGGGGCTGAAGCGATTGTGCGGGCAAGCCGCAACTCTGAGTACCCGCCTGATGTGGCGGCTCTGGTAGAGCAGGTGCGGCCGTACTTGCTCAAACACTTCAAGCCGGCTCTGCTCGGTCGCCTGGTCATCGTCCCCTATTACCCGTTAGGCGATGAACAGATTCGGGGGATTGTCAAGCAGAAGCTGGCGAAGATTCAACAGCGGTTTCGGGAGAATCACCGGGCAGAGCTGACTTATACAGAAGAGCTGGTCGCAGCCATCGCTGCTCGTTGCACTGAAGTAGATAGCGGCGCTCGCAATGTCGATCACATTCTGACTCAGACTCTGCTGCCGGAGCTGGCGGGAGAGCTGCTTGAGAGGATGGCCCTGGGCGAGAGCTTCTCCGGTGTGCATGTTTCCTTCAACGAGGCAGAAGGGTTTGTCTATGAGTTAACGTCTGACGTCTGACGTCGGACATCGGACAAGTAAAGGCGTTGGACATCTCTGTTGCGGAAAGGGTTGATTTACGGGTAATGGGATACCATCGACTTGCGGTCGTGTGGAGATTCAAATTCAACCTAGCAAAATCACCTATATAGGCTAAAGTTGAGACTCCATGCAACTGAAGTCGATGGTATCTAGATTTGGAGTAGTAAAGTTAGGCTGAAGTTGAGACTCACAGTGGGCCGCAAGTCGATTGTTTCGAAGAAGATACCTACATAAAAGAGAGTTCAAATAGCGGATGACAGGTAATGGCAACCCTGGCCTTTCCGCAGCGGACATCGGACGTCGGGCGCATAGAATATGACTTCTTACACTCAGGAGAATCTTTATCTCACCATCTCCACGCCGCTGGGCAAGGACAAGCTCTTGCTCAGAGCTTTTCACGGCGAAGAGCGTATATCAGGGCTGTTTCATTTCAATCTGGAGATGGTCTCTGAAGATAGCAATCTCGATTTCAGCGCCATTGTCGGCAAGAGCGCCACAATCGCTATAACCCTCAACGATGGCAGCAAGCGCTACATTAACGGGATAGTCGGTCGCTTCATCCAGGCGGGCAGCGATGCGCGCCTCACCACTTACTATATGGATCTATATCCCTGGCTCTGGATGCTCACCTTCACTGCCGATTCGCGCATCTTTCAGAATCAAACAGTCCCCCAGATCATCGAGACGGTCTTTTCCGAGCTGGGATACACCGATTACCGCAACAGTCTCACCGGCGCTTACGAGCAGAGGGAGTATTGTGTTCAGTATCAGGAGACTGCCTTTGCGTTTGTATCTCGGCTGATGGAAGATGAAGGGATCTTCTATTTCTTCGAGCATGAAGATGGGAAACACACGCTGGTTCTGGCCGATGATCTGGATGCTCACAAACCCTGTCCGGGCTTGACTGCCGCCCACTACAGATTGTCGGCTATCAATTGGACTGATGATCAGGCTGTGACGCGCTGCAATCTGGAGCAACAGGTAGTCACGGGCAAGTACGATATGGATGATTTCAACTTCGAGACCCCCAGCACCGACCTGATAGCATCGGTAACGGGCAATGGCAGCAATATGAGGGTTTATGAATATCCCGGCGGATTCAGCAAGAAGGATGTTGGAGAGAAGAAGGCTAATGTGCGCATAGAAGAGCGCGAGCTGCCGGCTAAACTCTTGCGCGGAGACAGTCACTGCCGCGCGTTTGTCTCAGGATATAAGTTCACTCTGAAAGATCACAATCGACAGGATATAAACGGCGCCTATGTCTTGCGCTGGATCTCGCACCGGGGCACTCAGGGAAGCTACAACAATTCATTTGAAGCATTCCCCGCTGATGTGCCGTTTCGCCCGCCGCGACAGACCCCCAGGCCGATCATTGCCGGCGCTCAAACGGCTATCGTGGTAGGAAAGAGTGGAGAAGAGATCTGGACAGATAAGTATGGCCGGATCAAAGTGCAGTTTCACTGGGATCAACGAGGACAGAAAGATGAGAACAGCTCCTGCTGGATTCGAGTAGATCAGGGCTGGGCGGGGAAGCAATGGGGGGGCCTCTTTATCCCTCGCATCGGCCAGGAAGTTATAGTGAGCTTTCTCGAAGGAGATCCGGATCGGCCTCTTGTCACCGGCGCAGTCTACAATGCCGAGCAGGCTGTGCCCTACACTCTGCCGGCAGACCAGACCAGGAGCACTATCAAGACCAACTCTTCAAAGGGCGGCGGGGGCTTTAATGAGATCCGATTCGAGGACAAGAAAGATTCAGAGGAGATATTCGTTCATGCTCAAAAAGACATGGTGATAAAGATTGAGAATGATCGGACCAAAGATGTCCTCCACGACGAAGTCAACACTATCAAGAACAGCCGAACTACCACTATTCAGGAAGCGGATGAAAAACTGATAGTAGAGAAGGGCAATCGCACTGTGCAGGTAAATACCGGAAATGAGACTCACGAGGTCAAGGGGACCCGCTCGCTGACTATTACCGGCAACGAGACTCACACTAACAAAGCGGATTTTAGCCAGGATGTAAAAGGCAACTTCACTTTGAAAATCACAGGCAATTTGACAATTGATGTCACAGGATCGGTAACGATCAAAGCGGGCACCTCGTTGACGATCAAAGCAGGCACGTCGCTTACTAATGAGGCGGGCACTTCGCTGACCAACAAGGCGGGCACTTCGATGACCAACGAGGCGAATGTCTCTCTGACCAATAAGGGCAATGCTTCACAGACGGTTGAGAGCAGTGGGGTGCTTACTGTGAAGGGGTCGCTGGTGAAGATCAATTAAGATGGAGTGAATATCGGCTATTAATGGTTTCGAGAACTAAGAGGGGGGGCTGAGAAGTCCCGATAGGGATAGCCTGTTTTATAGAAACGAAGTTAGTTGTTTCGTTGTAGCTCCGTAGGAGCAACCTGGTAACCAACAGGCCGCTCCTACGGAGCTTCGGTCAAACTAAATCGCTATTGCTATAAACAGGTCGCCCCTCCGGGGCTGGCTTTACAGAAACTCTCTAAACCGGATCCCACAAAGTCGACACACTCACCTTGTCAGGGACAATTAAAAAAGCCCGGTGCATTCAGTTATTAGTAGTCTGTATAATATCGTTTTTGGTTTGAGATCGGACCATCGGGGAAGCGGCCCGGGCGCCATAACCTGGGCTGGGACCAAAATGAGTTCAATTACCAGCCAGTTCGGGCGGTTTTGAGGGCCAAATACTTCGGGCGACGGGCGCCCTCAAAACCGCCCTTCTTGCCCTCAAAACCGCCCGAACTGGCTGCAATCTTTTTCTTAAGGTCTGTTACCCTTTAATGAGTTCGTGACCCAACTCCAAACGGTATAAATCGTCGAGTCCTGCTCCACAAAAGCGTCCGTTTGTGGCTAGCAGCAGCGGTAATTGTTTAGCTCCGTAGAAGCGGCCTATTTCTAATGTAGTAGAAAATCAGCATTGCGTGACCCAAAGAGGAGGGACCATGGCAAACACCTACACACAAATCTACATTCAAGTGGTTTTTGCTGTTCAGGGCAGACAATGTTTGATCCACCCAGAGCACCGGGCTGAGCTGTACAAATACATTACCGGCATTGTTCGCAATCGAGAGCAGAAGTTAATTGCGATCAACGGCGTAGCTGACCATGTGCATCTGCTGATTGGCATGAAACCGGATGTCGCTTTGTCTGATCTGGTCAGAGACATCAAAGCAAGTTCGTCAAACTTCATCAATGAAAAACGTTGGGGGCAGAGGCAAGTTTCATTGGCAGGAGGGCTTTGGTGGTTTCTCTTATGGTCACTCGCAGTTGAATAGGGTATTCCACTACATTCAAAATCAGCCGCAGCATCACCAGCGCCGATCATTTAAGAGCGAATATATGACGCTGCTGAGAAAGTTCGAGATTGAGTTTCGTGAGGAGTATGTTTTCGATTTCATCGAAGACGGGATTGACTAGCGAGGGACTATAAACAGGGCGCTCCTACGGAGCTGAGCTGAGTCGCTATAAATGAAATGTTCCTGCGAAGCAAAAGATGATGGTTACGGTGATTTGCATGAATAACAATGGTATTTAGTTCTGGGATTGTTTAATGAGTCGCATTTTAATCCTACGGGACGACTGGAGGCGAAGCTATGCCTGAAGTGAAAGAACAGATCGATTATCACGACAACGGCCAGATCAAAGAGCGGTGCCTTCTCAAAGATGGCAAGCTGGATGGCGAAGCCATCTCCTATGACGAAACCGGCCGAATCATACAGAAGGCCCATTTCAAAGACGGCAAGCTGGATGGCGAGACGATCATCTACGATGAGAATGGCTCAATCGCTCAAAAGATAGATTTCAAGAATGGCCGGATAGATGGCCAATTGATTATCTATGGCGCGGGCAAAGTGCGGATGGAACTCCTTTACAAAAATGGGGCGCGAGATGGAGAATCTATCGTGTATGATGAGGCGGAGCAAATAGTGGAGAAGTCGAGCTACAAAGATGGGAAGCTCAATGGAGATTCCTTCTGGTTTGGCAAGAACGGCAAGCCGGTGAAAAAGTCTCATTATCTCGATGGCAAACTGAATGGCGAGACTATTGTATATTACCCGAATGGCGGTGTGCAGGAGCGGTCGCACTACAAAGATGATAAGCTTGACGGCGAAGTAGTAAGGTACTCTGAAGATGGGAAGGTGAAAGAGAAGCTCTATTTCAAAGATGGAAAGCCGCAGCCTGTTCCCAAACAATCGCCGCAGGGCCCTGTTCGCAGGTAATATTAAGCATTGCCTGTGCGACACGCAGAAATGGTGAAAACGCGCGTGATGTACAGCCGTGGCGGTCAGCCTTGCTGATAGTGCGCGACAGGCAGCAACCTAAGATGTACAGCCGTGGCGGTCAGCCTTGCTGATAGTGCGCGACTGGCAGCAACCTAAGATGTACAGCGACCTGTCAGGTTGCTGATAGTGCGCGAACAGCAACCTAAGATGTACAGCCGTGGCGGTCAGCCTTGCTGATAGTGCGCGACAGGCAGCAACCTAACAGGTCGCTGTACATTTTCTGAGGAGTCTTTCAGACGGCTCGCGCGACGCGAGAGAAATAATGAAACGCCTGGGGGCACTGGTTTCCTTGCCTGCCGCCTTGCCAGGTAGTGCAACCTGAGCAGGCAAGGATGCCTGCGCTCCCGGAGGAGTCTTTCAGACGGCTCGTGCGACGTGAGAGAAATAATGAGAACAGCGCAGTTGGAAGAAGGAGCGCCTGCCTTCTGCCTTCTGCCTACTGCCTACTGTTTTCTGAGGAGTCTTTCAGACGGTCGGCGACAACGCGAGAGAAATAATGAGAACAGCGCAGTTGGAAGAAGCCTGCCCGCCTGCCTTCTGTTCTCTGAGGAGTTCTAAAACATGGGAATTCAAGTATGCATGGGAGCAACACTGAAATGTAGCTTCGGAATGGCGCCGAGCACTCTGGTAGTGCTTCCGCAAAACCGAGTGCTGACGCAAACGCCGGCGGCGAACATAATGGACAACAAGCCGATGGTCAATATTCTGCCTTTTGGCCTGTGCCAGTCTCTGGCCAATCCTGCGGTAGCCGCTGCCACTGCGGCGGCTATGGGGGCGCTGACGCCTATGCCCTGCGTTCCTGTGACCCCTGCCCCATGGATTGTTGGGGCCCCAACAGTTCTGATCGGGAATATGCCCGCGCTCAATAATTCGTCCAAATTGATGTGCGCCTGGGGAGGCGTGATCGAAGTGGTCAATCCCGGGCAAACGACGGTGCAGATCCCTTGATGAGCCGAAGCTCACGAGCGATTTTACGGCAAAGATAGGCGGAGAGTGAATGAGCTATAACTTTTTGTTAGACAAGAAAACAATCATCATTCTGCTGACGGGCCTGTTTGTCGTCGGACTGCTGTTGTTTCTTGCCGGTGTGCTGGTCGGAGTTCGTATAGGAGCAAACCTTCCCTCTGCGCCAAACCAGGCTGACAGCTCTGCGCGGTCCGCGGTCACATCTGGGGCGGCAACTTCACCTCCCCAAGAGGCGACTGTCAAACAAGAGGTTCCCCAGGAGACGGCTAAGGTAGAAGCGACCGGCGGCGCACAATCTGCTCCGCCGCCAGAAAAGGCTGACGCCAGTGCGGCCCCCCAACAGGCCAGGGATGCTGCTCCGGCTCAGCCACCGCCCGAACCGGCAGCAAATCCAGCAGCAGGCAGCATGGCTTACTCAATTCAGGTGGGGGCCTTTCTGATAGAAGATAATGCCAAACAGTTGTTGAAGGAGCTGGAGAGCAAGGGTCACAAAGCTCACATCTTCACGGCCAAAGATTCTAAAGATAGATTGTGGCATGCGGTGCGGATAGGCTCTTATGCCTCCTGGCAAGAGGCTTCTCAAGCGGCTTCAGCCTTCTCAAAACAGGAGAAGATAGGAGCGATCGTCCGGCCTGTGAATTCCCTTTGAACTCGTGAGCTATAGACCTTAAAAAAGAGATTACAGCAGGTTCCGCTCGCCCGTGCGCCCTCAAAACAATTTTAAATCTAATCTGTTTTGAGGGCGCACGGGCGAGCGGAACCGAAACCTACTGTTCTTAAAAGCTATATGTCGGAGTCGCTCATCATCATTCTCATACTTCTTTCCCCGCTCCTAATTGCGGTGTGCCTGTTCTTCTTCAAGCGTTCTAAGGCAGGGCCGCCGGAGATCGAGACTAAAGAAGAAGAGCTATTAGCAGAAGAGTGGGATGCGAAGAGAGAAGTGCAGAAGCTGATCGAGGATAATCTGGAACTGGATGATCTCTATTGCAAGCTCGGTTATTCGGCGTAACTGGATCGGGAGTCATCGCAGCTCATCAACGAATTGAAGTCCCTCATCCGAACCGAGATTCCAGACTTCGCAGCGTTTGAAAATGCTCTGAAGAACGTTCGCCAGCAGATTGACAGACAGAAGCAAGAAGGCCCCCCTGAGCCATCGTTCCAACTGCAGTATCAGGTAGACAGCAATGATCTGTTGATGGCTGTATTTGCTGCTGGCGCGAGTCGAGAACAGGTGCTTCAACTGCTCAACCGGGATCCTATCTATGAGCAGCTTCCTTTCGTCGAGCGGATTCCTGTCTACAAGAGCGGAGAGCTGATCTGGCGCACGCCGCTTGAGCATTCGCTCATTCGCAAACGGCCAGTAGACGCTGCTCGCTTCACCAAACTGCTCGATCAACTAGAGGCTCTGCTCATAGAGTCCAGAGTCCCCCATGACAAGGCGGTTCGCCGGGAAGTCCTGGATGCGGTTGCCAGGGTACGCAGGGACCTTCAAAAAGAGACTGCTTACATGCCCACTTCGCTGCAAGCGTTGGAGAAGAAGGTTTCCGATTATGTTCATCACTCGCCCGGCGCGATTGCTAAGACAAGGAAGGAGCGACTGGACGCTCTGCTAATAGAGGTCATCGCCATTAGACACAAGTATTGGACAGAAGTTGATCCGCCAAAGGTAATGGCCAGCGCAGATATTAACTGTTACAAAAGAGCGGCTCAGAAGCTAGCTAAAGAATACCTCGACGCCCAGTGGATGTATACGCCCTGGCTTACGACTTATATACTGGCGACTTTGCTCGATGCCGAGCTGATGGCTCTGGCTAAAGACGCGCCGATGGAACAGGCTTCGCCTGCTGGTGTGCTTAAGATAATCCGCGATGAGGTAGCTACTGGCCGTTATGATGGTGAAGAGACAATCCGGCGCTTGCTGCAACAGGAGGAGAAGGGGTTATATGTGAGCAGCCTTGTTTACCCACTTTTGCGATTGAATATCACTGCCGCGCCGGCGCGGCAGCATAGAGGAGTGGCAAAAAATATTTATTAACTAACTTTTGAGGTGGTGTATAATGTTGCAGTTCAAAATTCCGCTAGCAATAGATCTCGTGATTGAGATCAATAGGGAGGATTGTAGCGATGAATGGAGGATCGAAGATCTCATCGAAGCCATCTTCCACAGGGCAACAGTTCGGAGCCGGTGTTGGCCGTCAGGGGGCCTTTCAACCGGGAAAGCCTGGCATCGCGCAACCGTCACATGTCAGACAGTCAAGCCCTAAGCTCTCTGCGCCTCCGGCCTGTAGCCCACAGCAGCAGAAGAAGACTATACAACCGAAGATGCCCGGCACGCCTTCAATTGTGCCCCCTCGCCCGACAACAGGCTCGCCTTCAGGCATAATTCAAGCGAACTTGATCGGCGGCACGCGGGCGCTACAGGCGCGACTGGCCGCGCGCCACGCGCCGGTAGAGCCATCAGATGCGCAGCCTTACAGAGTCGCTCCTCGAACTGCTGCTAATAACGAGAGCCACAGAGAAAAAGGAGCGACAATTCAGACCAAAGCGCACGGCAAAACCCAGGCGTTCAAAGTGGCCTTGCAGCCAAAGAGCGGCGGTATGCCGATACCCGATGAAGTGAGAAAGAAGATGGAGACGGCCTTCGGCGCAGACTTTTCCGATGTGCGCGTTCACGTAGGGCCAGAAGCATCATCAATCGGAGCGATAGCCTATACCTGGGGGACAAACATCCACTTCGCGCCCGGCCATTACAATCCCTGGAGCATACAGGGGCAGAAGTTGCTGGGACACGAGCTGTGGCATGTCTTGCAACAGAAGTCGGGGCGAGTGAAGAACCCGTTCGGAGCGGGTGTGGCGATAGTGCAGGACCATGCGCTTGAAGCTGAAGCAGATCGGATGGGCATCAAAGCAGCAATGGCCCCGATGGCGCAAGCTTCTGAGAAGTAATCAGCATCAGACCAGAATAGCGCGAGGTGGATTATGAGACCACTATCAAACCGCGCAGCAGTCGCCCCTGCAAAGACGGCAGCACACAAATGCGGCAGTCCTGCTTGTATATCGAGCAGCGCTCGAACTGGTGGAGCAGCGGCGCATTCAACTGCTCAACATTCCGTCGCTCAGGCTACCGCGCCGGGACGCAAGGCAGTAGCTCCTTCATCTCATTCTGCAAAAGGACGGATAACAGCTTCATCGGCAACTTCACGTTCAACACCTCCTGCTCGCACACAGCCAGCGGCGGGAAAAGCTCAAGCAGATAGGGCAGCGCCGCCGTCGCGCGCGAGCGCGCAGCGACAAACGGGGAGCCAGCCATCCGCTATTGCCAGGCCGCAGCAGCAGAGTCGTAAAGCTCCTGCCGCGTCGCCGATGGGCTCTGAGTACGTGGTGCATCGGCCAGTCAATGTTGGCGGGGGAAATCAGCAGATCAGAGTGACTATTAAAGGGACCAGGCAGGTGGCCGGCTCGGTCGACATCAGCCCGACGAAAGGGGGAAAGGTATACATCTCGAATTTGATGGTCGATAAACAACATCGCAGGCGCGGAGTTGCGACTCAATTAATGAACGCCGCTTTGAAGAGCGCGCGCAATCAAGGCTTCTCGGCGGCTCGCCTGGAAGCGCGGCCTTCGGACACAACCATCTCGTCTCAATCGTTAGTTTCAATGTACCAGAAGATGGGCTTCAGGAATGTGGGGAAATCAGGTAGAGGGAACCCGCTGATGGAGCGACGTCTGTAGCAGGCGCAGAAGGGAAGCTGTATTGTGGTAATGAGCAAAAGAGAACTAATCCCAGTCGGTGCCCCGACAAAATCTTCTTCTGCACAGGCGCAGTCAGGGAAGGGGATTAACCAGCAGGGAGGTTTTCAATCAAAGATCACTAGGGGCCCGCAGCAATCACTCGCCAGGCCTACATCCCACGTAGCAGCAGCGCCTACTGCGTCCCGGCCCCAGCCCGCGCCCAGAGTCTTGCAGAAGAAAAAGATGGCAGTCGAGAAACAGCCGCAGGCGAATCGGTTGAGCAGACAGCCCAATGCTCCACCGGTATATCGACCTCAGCTTAATATTCTGCAGAGGAAAGCAGCTCTAACGCGGCAACCGCCGATTGGCCCTAAGAACCGTGTTCCTGTGCCTCCTCCTGTCTATCGCCCTCAACCTGCGCCAAAGGTCTTGCAGACGAGAGGAGCTAATAATCAACCGGGGGCCCTCAGTGGCATTAATTCAAGAGCGGTTACTTCGCCTGTTCGTCCTGTCGGGCAGCAAGCATCTATTCAACCATCTATGCCAAAAGTTGTGCAGGCCATCAAGTTCTATCCCAACCTGCATCCGGGGGCGGCAGTTCCTGTGGACCGCAATAATGTCTACAGGCTTAACAGCTTTGCTGATCAGTACAGACTGCACCGGCTGAATAGTCACGGCGCTTACATTCCTAATTTGAAATACAACTTCGTGCGCACAAGAGAAGGCGAGATACTGATGCATAACAGATATCGCCATCCTTCGCTGGCAGAAGGGCAGCAGGTGCTCTATGCTGGCGAAATATATTTTGATAATGGCAAACTGGAGTGGTGGAGCAATGCTTCCGGTCACTATCAGCCGGATGAAGAGGATGCTCGGCAGGCAAATCTTCCTATGGACCGATTCTTCACTTATCAACAGATAATTAAAGGCGATCATCCGCAGAAAAGAGACTCTTCCGGCTAAATCGAGCCAACATAGGTTGGGACAGATAAGATTTACTGCCACAGACGCATAGGTCACCGCAGAAGCATCATTGAGTTTGCTCTTCTCTATGTTCTCTGTGTCTTTGCAGTGAAATTCTTTGTTCCATTCTTGTGTGCCCCGACTTAGCGTTATCGTTCTTCCGATCCTAAGAACGCGCGCTTCTATAGCTTTTAAAAAAGATGATTTCAGTTCGGGCGGTTTTGAGGGCGCAAGAACTTCGGGCGTGCAACGCCCTCAAAACAGATTAAATGGAACTGTTTTGAGGACGCCCGCCGCCCGAACTGACTCTGATCTTTCTCTTAAGGTCTATAGCTGCGGTAGGAACGACCTATTTGTAGAATAGAGATTAAAACCTTTTCTAAATTGGAGCACACAAGAATGGAACGAAGAATTCAGACGCTGCCGTAGCACAGAGAAACCGTCTTGAGGGCGGCTCCTCTTTGGTGTCCTGCGGTGTGAGGCGGCAGTGGATCTTATCTGTCCCTATCTATGTTGGTTCGATTCGGGCGGCGGGCGCCCTC